>JAEEGG010028281.1_pt1 | contig 10553 bp, 7 predicted proteins | sample 9134161 | NCBI WGS metagenome assembly JAEEGG01 (sample SAMN16246543, study PRJNA631951) | gut metagenome | biome: gut microbiome; feature: rumen; material: CR-attached | host: Bos | place: Iran: Karaj | collected 2018-10 | reverse complement strand
ACGCGATATAATCTCCCCATCCTCTTCGCAATGGTCATCCCTAAGTCCAAACTCTTCCATCGCTCCATACCGAAACGCCTCCTGATTGTCCGTGATGAACTGTTCACGGTCATCAGGTTCCAATGGCTTTAATGTCACGTTTTTCTTACTCATATTCTCTCATTTTACGAGTCGAGCCAGCGCTTTACGGTGGCGACTTTATCCTTGCTGACGATGATCTCCTCGTCGGGAGCAGCAGTCATGTGGATACGCATCTTGCCAAGGAAATAGGTGGAGAGTTTCTGCACGGCGGCAGCGCTAATGATAAACTGACGGTTGACGCGCATAAAGCGCTGGGGGTCGAGCTGGGTTTCTACTTCTTCAAGGGTCATGTTCAACGTGTGGTGTTTCCCTTCCATTGCACGACCAGCCGCGCTACGACGTGACGGCGCCTTATCTCAGAATGCTGGCAGGACCTATGGACTATACGCCAGGCGCCATGTCGAACGCCATGAAGGATCATTTCTTTGGCAACAACGACCATCCGATGAGTCAGGGCACGCGCGTTCACCAGATGGCGATGTACATCACCTTCGAAGCACCGTTGCAGATGCTAGCCGACAGCCCTACGAAGTATATGCAGAATCAGGAGTGTACGGACTTCATCGCACAGATTCCTACGACGTTCGACGAGACCATCGCCCTTGACGGACAATTGGGCCAATACACGCTCATCGCCCGCCGCAAGGGAACCACTTGGTATCTGGCAGCCATGACCGACTGGACACCACGCGACCTAACCGTCAACCTGTCTTTCCTCGGCTCAGGACTGTATCAGGCCGACATCTTCGCTGACGGTATCAATGCCGCTAAAGAGGCTACGGACTATCAGCATATCCACAAAACCGTCAGTAGCACCAACCGCCTCAACATCCACCTCAGCAGTGGTGGCGGCTGGACGGCCATTATTACTCCCTGATGTTTATCCTAGGCATAAGACTACCAGTGGACAGTTTTGTCCACTGGCTCTGATGGTCTGGTAATAGAACTTTTCCTTTCTATTTCTTGATTCTGTAGATGCGGAATGACATGGCGGGCAGCTGGTCATTGATGACCGACTGCTTCTTGTCGGCCTCGACAGCGATAGTGCCTGGCTGCGGGGTGATCAGCTCGGGACGCTCGATGCTGTTCTCGTCGTCCATGCCGTGATGGCTCAGCGTCAGCGTCCGTGCCGTGGAGGCACCCGTCAGGTCTTTCAGGTTCAGCGTGATGGGCTGCACGGTCTTCGAGGTGTTAGCGACCTTGACAATGACCTCGTTGGCATCCTTGTCGAAGGCTGCCGATGCGAAGAGTCCGTTCTGTCCCTCCTGGTTGGCCACGGGAACAGCCACGCTCTTCTTGCCCTGCTGCTTCCGGGTGGTCAGCGGCAGCACGTGAGTGCCTTTGTTGGTGGCATACATCTGCTGCACGTAGTAGCTGACGGTCTTGAACATCTGCGTCTGGTCGTACCAAATCTGGTCGGGACGCCACTGCCATCCGTCGACGTGGGCGAAGAGTGGGGCAGGGGAGCTCATGTGTACGATGTCGGCATTGCGCTCGAAGCCCGTCATGTGGGCAGCCTCGAGGATGGCAGCCTCGTAGTGGTTCCACTTCTTGCCCTTGCCGTGGCAGGCGTATTCACCGGCGAACACCTTCGGTCCCTTGCGGTCGTACGTGTCGTAGCGCAGGCCGTGGGTCAGGAACCACTGCTCGTCGCGGTAGTAGTGCTCGTCGTAGAGGTCCACCTTCAACTCTTTCATGCGGGGCTGCAGGAGGTCGAAATCCCAGCCCTCGCTGTTAGGACCGGTGGTGCCGATGAGTTTCAGCGTGGGGTATTTTTTGCGCAGGGCGTCGCTGAACTTCTTCAGGCGCTCGGTGAACACAGGACCATAGCCGCCGTGCTGCTCGTCGTAGTCCCACTGTTCGTTGCCCACACCGAGGAACTTCAGGTTGAAGGGTTCGGGATGTCCCATGTCGGCACGCACTTTACCCCACTTCGTGGTGACGTCGCCATTGGCAAACTCCACCAAATCCAGCGCATCCTGGATGTATGGGCCGAGGTCGTCGAGTGCTACATGTACGCCGGGCTTCGTGGGGTCGGGGTTCTGGAACTGGCACGACAGTCCGCACGAGATGACGGGCAGCGGCTCAGCACCGATATCCTCCGCCAACTGGAAGAACTCAAAGAACCCCAGTCCGTACGACTGATAGTAGTCGGGGAAGTAGCGGAAGTCGAAGGTATATTCCCAGCGATTATGGTTCAACGGACGGTTCTCAACGGGACCTACCGAGTTCTTCCATTGGTAGCGCTCATCAAGAGAGCTACCCTCCACAATGCATCCGCCGGGGAAGCGGAAGATGCCCGGATGCAGGTCTTCCAAAGCCTGAGCAAGGTCGCGGCGCATACCATTCTCGCGGTTCTTATAGGTGTTGACGGGGAATAGCGAGATATGCTCCAGCGCCACGCTGTTCAACCCTTGCAGGAAGATGCGCAGCTTGGCCTGTTTCAGCGTCTTCGTCGACGTCAGCGTGACGGTATATTTCTTCCACTCTGCAGAGGTGACGTCCACCTTCTGCTCGGCAAACTCCTGACGCTCGTCCATCGAACTTTCATCGATGAGCTGCACGCGGATGGTCGCCACGCCCTTTGGTACCTTTGCCCATACCGAGAAGCGGTACTGCTCGCCCTGCTTTACGCCGATGCCGAAGTAGCCCTCGTTCACCAGTCCCGAACGGCGGTCGTTGTGACCAGGATCGCTCAGCACCACGTAGTGCGGACAACGCTCAAACGGTCCGTCATCCTTTACATCCACCCGTCCGAAGGCCTGCCAGCCCATCAGCGACTGCGGAAATTCAAACGAGCGGTTCTTCACCAGTTCACCATACAGTCCGCCGTCAGCGGCGTAGTTGATGTCCTCGAAGAAAATGCCGTACATCGTCGGCTGGATGGGTGCACCCAGTTTCTTGGTGTTCACGTCCATCACGTTCTGCGCTATTGCCGTCATCGTCATGCTCGCCACGACAGCAGACAACATTAATAATCTTTTTTTCATAGTTATAACGTTTTTCCTTTAATTGAATAACTTAAAAATTGGGAGCGTTTAATCATTATTCCTCCCAGTGGAACACAGCACCATTTCGCTGACCAGGATCTGGTCCGGCGAAGTCCATAGAATAAGGACTGCCTGTAGTCGGATTCTTACCTAAATATTTATGATTCTTCAAAGAAAGAAGCATAAAATCATGGTCGAGATAATCTTGCCAAAGAAACACCTCAGCCTCCCTTGCATCGGATGTAAAGCGCACATCACCAGGCAAACCGTCACCATAGACTTTCACATAACGACCATCAGCACATTGGAGAGCTACACATCCTTTTTTACAGTCTATTATGCGGAATCGAGTCAACTCACTCATGTTGCCAGCATTGGTATCGTAAAGCAATCCATGCTCCAAGGCAATGGCAGGTCGATTCGTTGCTTTGTTGATGATGCGTACGGTCTTACCATAGGGGATATTCCTGCTACGGTCAGCCTTTGGTTCTTCAACAGTAAAGTTATCGAACTCTGCATAACCGCCATTCCTACCTTTTATATTATACATAAAAAGAGCATGACGAGACCCCTGGAAAGTAATGAGCTGATAAGAGAGGGGCATCATGCGTCCAAGTGTCTTAAATGTTTTACCATCAGTCGAGTAAGCATACTGTGCTTGATTATCATCATATTCACCGATACAACGGAGATAGATTTTTCCATCAACCAAATCGATGGGCATCATAATAGTATCATTATTCAGTTGCTCAAAACAACAGAGGGAAGTACTATTACCATTCTTAATAACGCCTATCCACGAGCAAGGAACGTTAATGTTACCTAAGCCAGCCACATCACCATTCTTCATACCCTTTACATAGAGTTCGACAGTAGTAATGGATGTTGGTCCAACAACGCGCTGTGTCAGCGTGTTGCGAGCCCACATCAACTGTTCGGCAGGCATTGACTGCAGGCGCAAACGTCCTTTTGTCAGACTCCATTTGCTGTCATCAGGATTATGGTTCCACTGCCAAATGCGACCAAGAACCTTGCCATCGAAATGCTCACTACGCTCGTAAGGAGCATGAGGCTCTGCTTGCTGCTGTGACACCTCAACATCCTTGCCACCCGGCTTAAACCAAGTGCGTGGTGCACGGCCCAAATTGCCCTCAAGACCTACCATCGGCCATCCGTCCTTCCACGTCAGTGGCATCAGACAGACGGTTCTGCCTATAGAGTGGAAGTCCTGCATAAGCAATGCCCACCATGAACCGTCAACAGCTTGGACAATGCCACCCTGATGGGCATTGTCGCAGCCCGTAGCGTCTGGACTGGCAGTCATAATGGTGAACGAAGCGCCATTGCTGCCGATGCGGTATTTTTCACCCTTTGGCACCAGCGTACGCCCCACGCCCTGATAGCCGTAGGTTTCGTCAGCTGTGATGACCCGGGTCTCATAAGGCCCCCAAATACTCTTCGACCGTGAGCAAAGTGTACGACCGTTGGGCGCATAGTCGGTAGAGATGAGGTAATACATACCATCAATCTTATAGATATGATGTCCCTCGCCAATACCGTTACCCTCTGGGATGATGACCCGATCGGTTCCCTCTACCGGTCCGCTCATATCGGGCTTCAACTCTGTACAATGCACCTCACCATACTTGTGGATGGCGTAGATTTTGCCATCGTCATCGAAGAGCACCGAAAGGTCGTAGATGTTGCCTTGCATATTATGATGCTTCCACGGGCCACGAATATCCTTCGATGTGTAGCATTGCAACCCCTTGCCATTGACATTTGAGAAAATATAGAACTGGCCATTGGCATAGCGAATGGCTGGCGCCCAGATGCCCTGTCCGTATATTTCCTCATGATTCTTCAGCGAAAACCGATCCTCAGGGAAGTCAAAGCGATTGAAACAGTAGCCGACGTTCTCCCAATTAACAAGGTCTTTCGAGTGCAGGATAACGAGTCCTGGCACCGAGTGCATAGTAGTGCCAGCCAGATAGTAGTCATCACCCACCCGAATAATATCGGGGTCGGAGAATTCGTCATAGAACAGAGGATTGGTAAACGTGCCGTTGCCATTATCTGCCGTCCACGACTGAGCAAAAGACACAAGCATGGAGACATGGAATGCACATAATGCTAAAAGAAATCGCTTCATTCTCTGTCGGTATTAATCAATTGTCTTTAAGAAAGGCCAACCGTCAGCAGTCCACCTGATAGGACGTTGGACCAGTATTGATGCCCCCTGATGGGCAATACTGTAGCCATGACAGATGAAGATATCCTCACCATTGACATGATAGGCAGCACAATGGCCCACAGCCTCAAACTGCTTCTTGTCGCCTTCGAGGAACAGGGTGCCGCCGCCATCGCGCATATCCTTGCCGCTGCGGTCGATATAAGGCCCATCCACCTGACGGCTGCGACCTACGGCTACGCGGTAGTTGCTCTGGGCTCCGCGACAACAGTAGTCCCACGACACAAAGAGATAGTACCAGCCATCGTGTCGGAAGATGAACGGTGCCTCGATGGCATTCGTTCCGGCATACTTGGAAGTAGGATTAGCGGGCACATTCCTATCACGCGATGCATAGCGGCGGGCAATGGTACGCGGCCGTTCGCTCTTGGCCACATGCATCGTGGTGTCGAGACGCACCATCTGAATGCCATCCCAGAACGAGCCCCACGTCATCCACGCTTGGTCGTTGTCGTCGATGATGAAGTTCGGGTCGATAGCATTCCACTGGTCACGACCTTCACGAGAAGTCACGATACAGCCTTCGTCATTCCATACGGGGAAACCCAATGAAGGTTTACTCAGTAAACCGATGGCAGAGCCATTCTTACCGAAGGTAGAACAGCTATAGGCCAACCACCACTTACCGTGCCACCGGATGACATCAGGAGCCCACACATGGTGAGTAAAGCCTGGGACTGAATCGCCTGTCCATTGTGGCATCACCGTCATTATAGGCTCAGGAAGTACCGTCCACGTCTTACGGTCCTGGGAAGTCATCTGTTGGATGCCTATCCCCGTGCAGAACAGGTAGTAAGTACTGTCCTCATACGCCATCACTGGGTCGTGCGTCATCGGTGTCTCCGTCTGGAATGCCGTATGGTGATGCCCTTGGTGATGGGACTGGGGATATAGAGTGGTGCTCAGCGTGAGCACCACTACTATAGATAGAATTCGTTTCATCAGTCAGTTATTTTACTCTTTCACAGGAGCCTTGTAACCCCAGATGGTAACACCTGTCTTACTGTCAAGAGCCGTGAAGCAAGGAACCTTTGTATCAGTTGGTTCCAAAGTTTGAGGAACCATCACACCCTTAAATTCTGAACCAATCTTGATGGTGATATATGATGTACCAGACTTGGTGGTCCAAGTACCAGTAGCACCACCGGAAATAGTACCATCAGCATTGAGGGTTACATCCACAGGAGCTGCATATTCCTTGGCAGCATGATCCAGTCCATATTGATGAGTCAGCAACTTATAAGTACCTGGGATATCAGCTGTAGCCACCTTCTGAGCAACAGCAATACCAGCGCTCTTGATGCCTTCGCCCGTATATTCGAATGGAGCAGCCACCAACCAGCCCTCTTCGTTCTGATAAACCTGGTGAACACGCACCTCGTGACCCTCGCCACGATTCTGGAAACGTGTATGATAAACCAGATAGGTACGTCCGTCCTCGGCAGCAATAATGCTGTTATGTCCCTGAGCACGCTCGCCAAAGTCACCCGTAACCTGATAGCCCCATTCGTTGTATGCACCAAAGATGTTGACACCACGGTTTCCATCGTTCTCACCAGCACCGAAGTTGAGCAAATAGGTATTGAAGATAGCACTGCTGCCCTTGCTGTCAACGTATGGTCCATCAGGATCCTGTGAACGGAACATGCGCATCTGATAGCCACCGGCAGCTTCCAGGCCACCATAGGTCACAAAGAGAAAGTAGTAGCCACCAACATACTCGATGTAGCTGGCCTCCCCCGACACGTAGTGACCGCCGGCAATCTTCCGGCCAAAGTAAGGATCCGACGTTTCGCTCTCTGCATAAGTGACATCATAGTCACGCAGACCAGTTTCCTCGTCGAGTTCCAGCATGAAGATACCACCGCTCCACGAGCCATAACTCATCCATAGTTTGCCCTCCTCGTCGTAGAACACGCAGGGGTCGATGGCGTTGGGCCAATGGTTTCCGTAGTTGTCGCTGGGATTGTAGCGGCCGGGCATCGTTGTCTCGCCCAGTGCCATGGGCGCATCGGTAGCCTCATAGTTGGCCTGTGAACGGAAACCGCTCATCACAACAGGAGCCTGGTAGCGATAAGGACCCTCAATTCTGTCAGAGGTCAGCAGGATGATGCTGCTCAGCCAGTGGTCGCCATTGATGCTGAGGTACATGCACCACTTACCCAGACGCTTGTTATAGATGACGTCGGGAGCCCACATATTGCCGTCCACGTTATAAGCATCGTTGCCACGCTTTGACCAAGCAAAGGCATCGAAAGTGAAATCATAGGTCTTGCCACCTTTCTTCATCTTCGTCACCTGAGGAGTAGTGAAGGCGTCAGCATTAGCGGCATTGTTACTGCCAGCTGTTGCCCAAGGAGCCTGGAAGGCTTCCCACGACATCAGGTTCTTTGACTTTGCTGCAGCACGGTGGGAGCCAAAGACATAATAGGTGTTTGACGTCGGGTCCCAAACAATGCTGGGGTCGTGCACGCTGACTCGCTTCAGGTCTGCAGGTCCGCCTGCCTGTGGGTCGTCCTCGGTATCAACCGTAGCGTTTGTAGTCGTGAAAGATGTCTCGCCAGAGTAAACGACCTCATAGCTTGTCTGTGCATAACCACGCAGATAATAAGTGGTGTTGGGCTGCAGACCAGTGATGGTCAGGGAAATATTCTTCGAGAATGCCGTAATCTTGTTATCATTGATAGTAGGATTGGGCGATGTCGAGAAGCAAATACCACGATAGGTGATATGTGAACCTTCGGCCGTTGCCGTAACAGCGGCAGACGACCCCTTGATGGCTGACACAGCGGGAGTGCTGACTGACAAAGGAATATTCACTTCCTCAATGTCATCCTTGCAGGCTGTTGCCATCGTGACGATGGCAAACAGCACTAAAAGTTTTGATATATATTTCATAATTGTGTTGCATTTAATAAATTACTCAAATACCAGATGTGCCTTCTCAATAGTGAAGTGGAAGTAGAAGTTGTCGGGGTCAATGGTGTTGATGCCCATATAGTTCTGTTCGTATGTCTTGCCATTGTTACCAACCATAATAGCCTTCACGTCAGCAGTACCGTCACCATTGTTGGTAACGAAAGCGGTTACTAGTGCACCATCCATAGCGGCGGCCCACTCATCCCAGTTACGACCGTCCTCAATGGTTGCGGCACATGCCCCCCAGCCTGTACCCCAACCGAAGTTGTCGGCACGTAGTACGCTATACTCTGTTGCACCATCGGCCGTAGCCAGCACAACGAGGAAGTTGTTCCAGTTGGCACCACCTGCAGTGTAGTTGGTGAAACGTGTTACAAACGTTTGGTTTGCTTCTATTTTGTGTGCAGGCGAATGGTCGCTCCAGAATGCGCCCGTGTTGTTCTCGTCACCTGTCACTGCATCGAACTCCAGATGTGCCTTCTCAATGGTGAAGTGGAAGTAGAAGTTATTAGGATCAACGGTGTTAATACCCTTGTAGTTCTGCTCGTATGTCTTACCATTGTTACCAACCATAATAGCCTTCACGTCAGCAGTACCGTCACCATTGTTGGTAACGAAAGTGGTCACCTTGGCGCCATCCATAGCGGCGGCCCACTCATCCCAGTTACGACCGTCCTCAATGGTTGCGGCACATGCCCCCCAGCCTATACCCCAACCGAAGTTGTCGGCACGCAGTACGCTATACTCTGTTGCACCATCGGCCGTAGCCAGCACAACGAGGAAGTTGTTCCAGTTGGCACCACCAGCAGTATAGTTGGTGAAGTAGGAAACAAACGTCTCACCAGGAGCCACCTTGATGGCTTCAGAATGGTCACTCCAGAAAGCGCCTGTGTTGTCTGTAGCACCAACGGTCTTGTACATCTTCTCAACAATCTCGAACTCAGCAGTACCGATAACTGCTGCGGCAGCATTCTCACCCAGATAGGTCTTATTATAGACAGCCACCAGCGTCTTCCTGCCAACGCTATTCATATCAGGAACAGCCTGAATCTGAAGGTCCTTGCCCTCCACCTCTTTCGCTACACCATCAGCGAAGGTCACTGTTGCCGTCACATTGGCAAAAGCATCCTCGAACGAGGTTCCCAGCTTCACCTTCGCGGCCACTCCGTTCAGATTCATGGCTACAGGTTCGCTGTCCTTCACGTCAACATCGCCAAACTCAATATGGCTGTTATCCACGGTGAACGCGAAGTAAAGATTGTCCTTATCTACAGAGACACCTGTATACTCCTGTGTATAAGTGTTGCCATCAGAGCCAAGCATCGTGACCTTTACATCGGCAGTACCATCACCATAATTATAGAGGTTCAGCGTGCACTTGGCTCTGCTCATAGCCTTCAGCCACGTAGCCCAGTCCCTGTCAGCACTCTCCATCTTCTTGGCAAAATGTGCATCGCTTTCTTCTCCTGAATAGCCAGTCCCCCAGCCCCAGTTGTCGGCACGCAGTACAGCATACTCAACGTCCTTTGCCTCGTTGCGGAGAATGAGCACGAAGTTGTTCCAGTTGCTGGCACCACCAAAATTTGTAAACTTCACTTGATAGGTCTTTCCTGATTCAGCTTTGATGTCGTCAGTAAATTCTGTCCACCAGCCTGTTGTATTGTCTGCTGCACCCAATTTCGAAGGATTGGGCGTCGTCTCGACAATAGAAGACGGATCTTCCTCTTTTTGTCCCATTTCTGCGAGCCAGTCGGGAGCATTTATCTTATACAGGTCACCGCCTTCGCAGCTTGTCAGTGTCAGCATGCCCAAGGCTGCTGCACAGCAAGCAGTTGCTATTTTATTCAGATATTTCATAATCTTTATCTATTAAAGGTTTTATTGTTATTTGCTCAAATCAACTACAGGGTGAATAGTCCAACCATTCTTGGTAAAGTACACAAAGTTGTCCATGTCTTTATTTGCAGAGTTACCCACGAGACTGGAGTTCACATTCATATAGTTCTGATAGACGGGGAAATACTCATGCCCCTTTTGGTATTTGTCGAAAGTACTCTCAACACCAGAGGTGCCATAGACAATCTTTTCTTTCACATCAGCAGCGAGCTTATAAGCACCATGCTCCTTCAACTGCTGCAGGCGGTTGGCATCGTGGAAGAAGCCCCAACGGATAAGGTCGTAGCAACGACCTGCCTCACAACCGAATTCCTTGGGACGCTCGACGTTGGCAATCTGCTCAAACAGCTTGTCGGCAGTTTTGAAGTCGGCAAGCGCCAAATCGTTCAGGTTGGCACGGCGACGCACCTCGTTAA
>JAEEGG010028276.1_pt1 | contig 10554 bp, 3 predicted proteins | sample 9134161 | NCBI WGS metagenome assembly JAEEGG01 (sample SAMN16246543, study PRJNA631951) | gut metagenome | biome: gut microbiome; feature: rumen; material: CR-attached | host: Bos | place: Iran: Karaj | collected 2018-10 | reverse complement strand
CTATTGAGGTCAGGCCATTGCAATAACCGAAAGCATAATTGCTTATCGAGGTCACGGTATTCGGAATCTCTATAGAAGTCAAGTTAGTGCAACTATAGAAAGCATAAGAACCAATTGAAATCAAGGAATTCGGCAGATCTATAGAGGTCAAGCTGTTGCAATAACTAAAAGCATAACTGCCTATTGAGGTCACGGAACTCGGAAACTCTACTGAGGTCAGACTTGTACAATAGTAGAAAGCATAATTGCTTATTGAGTTTAGGCTAATAAAATACCGTAACTCATCGAAGGATGTAATTGAGGATTTGCTTCTAAACACCTGGCCCAAGTCGGTAACGGCAGCAGCTTCGGCATAGCTCAGCTCGCCGTCGCCATTGGTATCCCAGTTTTCCACGCAGATAGCTTTCACATTGGCATCGGCAAAGACAATAGGACTGTTGGAACAGAAATTGGCCATCAGAGTGGTTGGGTGTGCATAGAACGAGTAAATCGATTCGGTTGAAACGACCCTGCCGTTTTCCGTCCAATTGGCAAATTCAAAGCCTTGGTTTGAAGTCGCTGTCAAAACACAGACCGCACCACCAGTATAGTAGCCTGCACCCGAAACCGTACCGCCTTCAGACGGATTGACCGTTACCGCTACTGATCCAGAACACATTTCCATCATATTGGTAAAACCACTCCAACCATTCGCAGTTTGGTAATTTTCCACCGAACCACATAGAACACAAACTGAAATATTCATAGGAACATTATAAAACGTATTATTTCCCAAAGCAGGTGGTGTTTCAGCAAACACAGCCAATGAATTTAAGCCACAATTATAGAAAGCATAACCACCTATCGTGGCCACAGAATTCCCGATGGTTAATGAAGCCAAACTTGTGCAATTATAAAAAGAATAACTGCCTAATGAAGTCACGGAATTCGGAATTTCTATCGAGGCCAAGTTGGTGCAATTATTGAAAGCGTAATCGACAATCAAGGCCAGAGAATCCGGCAGCGATATTGAGGTCAAGTTGCAATTATGAAAAGCAGAACGGCCTATTGTGGTCACGGCATCGGGGATCACAGTATTTATGCAACCCGTCACCAACACATTGGTGTTTGAATTAATAATGGCATTGCAATTCCCTCTGGAATCGTAGTTGGGATTATCGGAAGCCACAACGATTTGCTCCAAACCGCTACAAGCCGAGAATGGATTATCACCTATGGAGGTCACGGAACTCGGAATTTCTATTGAGGTCAATCCAGTGCAATAATAAAAAGCATAACCACCTATTGAGGTCACGGAACTCGGAATCTCTATCGAGGTCAAATTCTCACAATAATAGAACGCGTCATAACCTATCGAGGTCACGGAACTTGGAATCTCAATCGAGGTCAGAGCTCTGCAATAGTAGAAAGCATAACCGTCTATCAAGGTCACAGAACTAGGAAGCACTACTGAAGTCAGGTTGGAACAATTATAGAATGCAGAACTACCTATCGAACTCAAACCGATAAAATACTGTAATTCATCGAAGGATGTAATTGAGGTATTGTATCTGAACACTTCACCAAGGCTTCTCACAGAGGCAGCTTCGGCATAACTCAGCTCGCCGTCGCCATTGGTGTCCCAATTATTCACACAAAGGGCTTTTACGTTGTCATCCGCAAAGACAATAGGAAGGTTGGAACAGAAATTGGCCACCACAGTGGTTGGACGGGCATAGAACGAATACACCGCATCTGTCGAAACGATCATCCCGTTTTCCGTCCAGTTTACAAAATCATAGCCCGAGTTTGGCGTTGCCGTCAAAACACAGACATCACCACTATAATAGTAACCTGCGCCCGCAACCGTACCACCCTCGGATGGATTGACCGTTACAGACACATAGCCAGAACATAAGCCAATAATGTTGGTGAAGTTACTCCATCCATTCGCAGCCTGATAGTTTTCCACAGCGCTGCATGGCACATATACCGGAATATTGGTGGGAACATTATTAAATGCAGAATAGCCCAAAGAAGGTAGCGTTTCGGCAAGCACCGTCATAGAGTTTAGCTTGTTACAACCATAGAAAGCATAACTGCCTATTGAGGACACGGAACTGCCAATGGTCAGCGAGCCGGTGAATGAAGAGCAATAACTGAAAGCACTATTGCCTATCGTGGTCACGGAATTGGGGATGGTCAGCGAACCCACGAAATGGGTGCATGATCCAAAGGCATAGTTGCCTATCGTAACCAAGGTGTTCGGGAGGGTCAATGTGCCTGTGAAGCCGCTACAGTGATAGAAAGCTTGATTGGCTATAGCGGTCACGGTATAGGTGTTGTCGTTATAGGTCACGGTGCTGGGGATGGAAAGCGAGCCCGAGGAGGTAGCGCCCGACTTGAGTTTCACCGTCACGGTCGTTCCATCGGCATTGACGGTGTAATTGAGGATCCCCTCATTGAAGGATTGCGCAACCAGATTCGTCACTCCGATAGTGCATAAGAGGAGAAAAAGTAAGTGTAAAATTTTGTATTTCATAGCAATAGGTTTTTAGCAAATAAAGAAAAAAATGTATATATAGTGGTTTTGAGGCTTCAAAGATACGGGTAAAATTCACAAAAGTCAAGAAAAAAGGAAAAAAAAGGAAAAAACGAGCGAGGCACCCTTTCGGGTGCCTCGCTAAGAATGGAACTGTGGTTTGGTCGAACGAGCGACCTAACCGATTAGTCCTCGCGTTTCTTGGCGACAGCGTAGGCTGCACCAAGGCCGATCAACACGGCGATGCCGCTGCCCAGAGGCGCAGGCTGGTTGCCTTCTGATCCGTGGCCGGGAAGGGCCGGGCCTCCACCTAAACGGTTGCCGCTCATCATTGTCGTGCTGCTCTGCTCGGGGGCTGCTTGGCCTTGGCCAAACAGACCGCCACCGTTTGCGTACGATGCCACGCCCAATCCCAGGACGATGGCCAATGTCATTGCTAGTTTCTTCATTGTATTTCTAGGTTTTTATTGTTCGACATTCTGTTTATTTCACAACCACTTTCTGGACCTTCATGTTGTCGCCGTTGATCAGGCGGAGCATGTACACGCCAGGAGCGGCGCTCACGTGCACGTTGGCACTGCCGCTGATGGTCTCGCTGCTCAGGATACGGCCCGTCACGTCGATCACTTGCAGGGTGGCCTCACCCTCGTTGCTGATGACGAATCCGCCGTTGCTGAAGAAGGCGAAGTTCTCGTCGTTGGCTCCCGTGGCGAACACCAGCTTGAAGCGGCTGGCGTAGTCCGTCGTGTTGGCCTCGAAGCTGTAGCTCGGGTTGACCAGCAGGTCGACGTCGGCACCCGTCATGTTGTCAATCAGGTGCAGATAGTTGAACTCAACGTTCCTCGGGTTGACGCTCAGCATGTAGCTGCCGCTCTCACCGGCCTTGAAGTTCACAGGCATCTCGCCCATCTCGGCGCTGCGGACCACAGCGTAGTCTTCACCGTCCTGAGGGATGTACAGCTTGGAGTTGTTGCTGTTGAACTGAACCTTGGTCATCTGGTGACCTTCACCGAAACGGATGACGGCGCGGTCGACAAGACCACGGCCTGCGGTCACGTTCAGGACACACTTCTTGCCGCTTATCGGATCGCCGCCCGTCTCTCCAGAAGAGGGGGCAAAGAGCACCGTCTCGCCCTCTCCCTCGGCCTGGACAAACACGCCTTCCATCGGCTCGATGTCGCCGCCTTCATCGTCAAGCACGTATTCTCCGTTTACCATCCTGAGGAAGTCGCGCCCGTCGACAAGGTAGGCCGCCTCGCCGTAAGGGTTGCCGATCAGGTTGTAGCCCTTCCATGCGGTCGCGCACTCTTCGTCATACTCCAATTCGACTTCGAACTCCTCGTCGTCGATCGGCGTGCCCCTGAACACCAGGGTCACGTCTTCGCTGTTGGCGTACAGGTAGCCCATGCCTATCTGCATCTCATATTCTTCTGCGGTCTCCCTCAGGTTGACCCACTCCTCGCCTGCCACCGACTGGTTGAACGAGTAGAAGTCGAAGCTGTTCGACACCAGGTTATCCACCGAAACGGCGCCGATATTGCCCACCGGAGAGGCAATCAGGTAGTAGTTGTCCGTATCGCCCTCGTAACCCAAAATCGGCAGCTCGTAGCCACCACCGGTGCTGTAGGAAAGGATCACCGCATCGTCGAATTCCCACATCGAAATCTCGATGTGCTCCTCGCCCGTATGCACCTCCTTGTTGCAGGCCACATCGTATTCCTGGCCCGTGCCGTGGTCGTACACCTTGAAGGTCACCAGCTCGCCAGAGTTGTTGTACCTCACATACGCCTGGGCCCACGGAAGGTTGTTCGGCCACCAGTCCTCTAACGGGTAGGCACCGTTCAAAAACGCCGTGCCCCTGAGCTCGCCATTCACAAACGAGGCTACCTCGATGTCGTACCACCTGTCATCGATGGTAATGATGCTGCCGTCCACCTCGATGTACACATCGGGGTAGTCGTTCATCTCATACTGGCCCGGGAAAAAGTCCGGCCAGTGCGTCTCGTACCCGTTCGGGTTGATGATTGGTTCCTGCGCCATGCCCATCCCGAAGAATGCTAGCGCAACAATCGCTGTCAATAATAATTTTCTCATAGTGCTTAGTTTTTGTTTGTTTGTTGTTATTTGTTTTAAGAATTTCTCTCTGTTTTAGGTGTTTTAGGGGGACTCCCCGACCAAAAGCCGGGAAGCCTCCCTCTCTAACTGTTATTTTGTAGGAGCTGGAAGATCAATGTCTATCGTCCTTGGCATCTTGGTTTTTACAGCTACTTGGGTAGGGGTTGGGGAAACCATAGTCTCCTCTACCGCCTTTGTCACCTCGGCTTTTGCCTCCGATTCGGCAGGCACGGGATAGTAGAACGGTTTGCTCTCAGTCGCCTTGGAATTGTAGATGTAGCCCTGGCCCGGAACAAGGTTCTGAAGCTGGCCAACCCACCTGTGGGCATTGTTGTTCCACGTGGCCTGGCCCAGTCCGTTACCCTTCACCACATCCTGGTTCGTCGAGAATCCAGCAAACGCATCGGCAAGGCTCATGCCCTGGCTCAGCGGGAACGCAATCCAGTTCACGCCAGGATTGATCGTCAACTCCAACGTGGTAACATCTATCGGCATGCCCTCAAGCGTGATCTCGCCCGCCTCTGGCGCCTTCACCATGTACATCTGCGAAAGATTCATCGTCGTCAACTGGCCGATCCATCTGTGGGCATTCGGGTTCCATGCCGTCTGGCCAACTCCGTTGCCCTTGATCACCAGCTGGTTGATGGCCGCATCAGGATACGCAGCCAGCAACGCCGCCTTCAGGTCGTCCAACGTAATCTCAACATACGTCGACACCCAGTTCCATCCTTGAGCTAAGGCAATCGTCTGGATACACTTAGGCGTCGTGAAGTTAGGACCAGCAACCCATTCGAGTTCGCCGCATTCTTCGTTGATGCCCTGCACTTGCCATTCGTACTCGGCTTCAGGAGTGAGGCCGGTGGCAGTGTAAGTGTTCTCTGTAGCAGTGACATTGGTCCAGTCTTCGTCAACGAAATCATACATGCCAAAGTCGTCGATGACAAGCCAATACTTGTCTGTGGCAACGTGGTGGATGGCGATGTAACCCTGCTGTCCAGCATAGTCACTCAAGTCGATGATAACCTCGTCCCAAGCACCGTATGTAGCGGGTCCCATGGCCTGCAGTGTGACGTTAAAGTCGCTGATGGAATTTCCAGTGGTAGAGAGGAGCACTTCGTAAGTGTCAGGATCCTGATATTCACTGGTTGCATAGAATCTCAGCTTTCCATTAAAAGTGACTTGAGGTGTAACGAGATAATTGTCAGTAGCGACAGCACCAACACCATTGACATAGGAGGCGCTGGCGACTGCGTCGTCACCACTGTGAGCCCAACCAGTTAATGGTGAAGTGTAATAGGTATATACATTACTAATTTCGCTAAGAGCAATCCAGTTGCCGACAGTCGTGGTGTCGTTGTCGATCGTAGTCCAAGTGGCAGGAAGGCCTTCGTCAAAGTCTTCGGAGAAGTAGGTCGTAGCGACGTAAGGAGTCCTTCTGTATCTCAAATTGAAGCTCTCTTGATAGCCTGTCCAGCTCAGCTTAGCTGAGTTGTAGGTGATGTCATTAGCAGCAAGGTCGATAGGCATGTCGCATGCCGAAGGCGTGGTGAAGGTAGTCATGGTCCATACGCTTTCACCGTCATCGCCACCGCAAACGGCTTTCACTCTGACAACATAGGTCGTTTCGGGTTGGAGGCCTTCAATGGTGTAAGGTGAAGTGACACCAGAAACAGGATTCCATTCCAATGTGGAAGGATCGTAGGCAGGCTCGACATAGCCGCGGATCATCCAGGTGTCACCAGCTAAAGAGGCAGCCAAATCGCCGATGTGAGCCCAACCACCGCTATTCACCCAGTCGTTATTGGCGTTGTCGCCATTTTGACAATAAGATAATACATAAGTGCCATATTCCGTCAAGGTAATCCAGAGGTTTTGTGTAGGATCGATCATGACAGGTTCAGCCAAGTTGATCTCATGGAAGGCATCGCCAGCCTCTGGGGTAATCGTTTCGGTATAGACGAGTGTTCCAGGAGCGGTGTCACCACCAGTATAGACATTAATCGTGATGTCTGCTGTGTTATAGGTTGAGTTTTCATAGATGGAAACCTTGCTCAGCAAGCCATTGCCAGCCAGCATGGAAGCAGGATACATCACACCCCAAGTCCAAGTGTTAGCAGAGCTATTGCCAATGCCACCGACATAGGAGCCATTGTCATACTGCAGCCAGAGGGCATCCTTCGATTCTGAGGCAGGCACCAAAGCCCATTCGAGGTCGTAGGCATCGGCAAAGCCGTTCCAAGTCACATCGGCAGAGAAAGGATATGCGGTGACGCTCAAATTCGTAGGTTTCGGGCAGGCCACGTCGGTGGTCCAGTAAATGACTTCACTCGGCTTCTCCACTTCGCACACAGGCGTCACTTGGGCAGCGTACATGGTTTCAGGATCGAGACCAGTGAGGGTGTAAGGATTCGTGTCAACAGTAATGTAGTTGACTACTGTATCGTTTTCTGAGATGTAAGCAATGACCCATTCGGTGGCAGGGCCGTTCTCTGTCCAGCTCAGCACAACGCTGTGGTTGGCGATTTCCGAAGCGGCAAAGTCAGTAGGTCTGCGGCAGTCGGTCACGGTGCAGTTTATGGTGTAAGCAAAGCCATCAAAGCCTTCACCTGAACCTTCAACAACCACATCGCCGTTGAGGTCGGTGACGGTGTAGGAAACCTCGCTATCATAACTACCGGAAGTCCAAATGAAGGCAAGTTCTTGGCCATCGCAGAAGTTGAGCGTGAGAGTTTGGGTTTCTGCACCAGTGGTGCCGTCGAGGTTCTGGTTGGTGATAGAGGCCAACAGGTCGCCAAGTGTTTCGCCTGTGTAGTCATAGATATCGATGGAAGCGCCGTTCCAGCCGTCGCCGTAGCTGTCGGTGACTACGAAGGTGAGGGCGCATTTGTTTTCAGGCATGCAAGCGTCGGTAGTGAAACTGATGGTAGTGGAATACTCGCTTGGGGCTTCGCAGAAAGCATTCACGCGAACATAGTAGGTAGTGGCAAGCTCGAGACCTGTGAGTTCATAGGACGGAGTGCCGTCGACTTGGGCGCTGGTGTATTCATTGAATTCGGCATCGGTGCTGTATTGAAGATCCCAGCTGGTAGCCGTGCCATTCTCGGTCCAAGTGAAGGTGGCCGAGGTGCCGCCTTCGTAGTTGACTGCAAGACCCGTGGGTTTGGGGCACGCAGGAGGTTCGCCAATGGCGAAGCGGACGCGGTTCTTCACGCTCAACACAGTGCCTGTCACACCTGGAGCGGCGAGGTCGTATTCAGAGGCATCTCTATAAGCATAGAGGGCTTGGCTTTCGGCTTCGAAGACGAAGAACTGAATGCCGCTAAAGTAGCTGCCTGTCATGTCTCTAACGATAAGGGCGACATTGCTTGTGCCGTTATAGATGAAGGGGTTGTCAAACTCGAAGGTGTTCCATGAGTTGGCAGCAAAGGTCACTTCGCCGCTGAAGACGAGGTCGGAAGCTGTGGCAGGAATCCAGTCATCTCCTTCGAAAGCTCTCTTTTCAGTGCTCACCATATAGATTTCCAAAGTACGGGTACCCGTGCCTACACTATAGATGTCGACGCTTTCAATGGCACCAGCGGTGCCAATCTCATCGGCGGTGTAGATTTGCTCCGTCAAGGAATAATTATAAAAGAAATAGGTGGGCAGATAGCTGTTGGTGGCAGTGCCTTCGCCAATGCAGACCAAGCCATCGGGGCAAACATCGAGGGTGGTGAAGTTGGCGGTCTTGTAGCCGCTTTCGGAGTCGGTGCCGCAAACGGCCTTCACTCTGGTGTTGTAAACAGTGAAGGGCTCAAGGTTGTCCAGCTGGTAGGTGGTGGCGGTAAGGCCACTAACAACGGTCCAGTCGGTTTCGGAGGCCTTCTTCCACTCGAAGGTGTAGTTACCCACTTCACTCTCCCAAGTGCAGGTGGCAGCGTAACCAGTGATGTCGGTCACTTCAAAGGTTGCGGGCTTCTCGCAGACAGAGCCGCCGGCAGGGATGTAGGTGAAAGTGGTCTTGGGCAGGAAGTTGCGTGGAGTGGCAGTAATTGCGTCAAGGCCGCTGTAGCTGTAGCCTTGCACCGAAGCGCCGTCCACGGTCTCACCATACCATGAGGAGGAGAGGTAAGAACCTGTAGTTGTCTGGTAAACTCCCACGAGCAAGTTACCGCCGTTGTAGGTGTAAGGCGATCCGAACTCAACAACCATTTGTTTGTCGGAGATGGTGAGGGCTCCTTCGTAAACGACGGTGCCCGGGCCTGCAAAGTCGCTGATGGTAGTCTCGTCCACTTCAGCCACAAAGACCTGGAATTCTGTACCCCAGTCCACGTTGGCTTGTGAAGCGTAGAACGTCAAGCTTGAAATGGTGCCGCCTGTCATCTCGGCCAATTCGGCGGCAGGATACACCATTTCGCATTTCAGATAGGCATCAGCATAGAAGCCATACACTGGCACATAGCCGTTGGTGGCAGTCCCATCGTGTACGGTCAATTCCGATTGCGCTCTCGCCACGCCAAAGAAGGCGAAGCAGAGCAACATCAATAAAAGTAGTCTCTTACTTTTCATGTTGATTTGAATTTAGTTAATAATTGAGTTAATTGATTGAGTATTAAAGATTCAAAATTCAATATTGTTGTCGCTATCGTTGTTCTATTCTCTTTTGGGTCAAATTGTTTTAGTTGTTTATTCTATTTATTTGTTTATCAATTGTTTAATAATAATATTTTAATATAAAAAAGTACATTATACACCTTTCGTTGCCCGCAAAAATAAAACTTTTTCGGTTGGCTACGTAAAAAAAGGCAAAAAAATGGAAAAAAAATCCACTGTTTTTTCTCCAATTTTTGGGACTATAGGGCTGTCCTATTAGGGCAGCCGCTTATGTTGTAATTACCAAGCGGCTGCCACGGTGTGACAGCCCTACAAACAAAAAAAGAAGCGCCACCGAAGTGACGCTTCCTAGGAAACATATCTACGCGATGATTAGTCCTCGCGTTTCTTGGCGACAGCGTAGGCTGCACCAAGGCCGATCAACACGGCGATGCCGCTGCCCAGCGGGGCAGGCTGGTTGCCTTCTGATCCGTGGCCGGGAAGGGCCGGGCCTCCACCTAAACGGGTGCCGCTCATCATTGTCGTGCTGCTCTGCTCAGGGGCTGCCTGGCCTTGGCCAAACAGACCGCCGCCGTTGGCGAACGATGCCACGCTCAGTCCGAGGACGATGGCCAATGTCATTGGTAGTTTCTTCATTGTATTTCTAGGTTTTTATTGTTCGACATTCTGTTTATTTCACAACCACCTTCTGGACCTTCATGTTGTCGCCGTTGACGAGGCGGAGCATGTAGACACCAGGAGCGGCGTTCACGTTGACGCTGGCGCTGCCGTTGATGGTCTCGCTGCTCAGGATGCGGCCAAGGGCATCAACCACTTGCAGGGTTGCTTTACCCTCGTTGCTGATAATCCAGTTTCCGTTACTGAAGAAGGCGAAGCTGTCGTCGCTGTTGTTGCCCGTAGCAAACACGAGCTTGAAGCGGTTGGCGTAGTCGGTCGACTGGGCGCTGAAGCTGTAGCTCGGGGTGGCCAGCAGGTCGACATCGGCACCGGTCATATTATCAATAAGGTGCAGGTAGTTGAAGCTGACGTTCTCGCTGGTGAAGTTCAGGGTGTAGCTGCCGTTGTTCTCAGCCTTGAAACTCACAGGCATCTCTCCCATCTCACTGGCGTTGACTATTGCGTAGTCGTTACCTTCTTGTGAGACATAGACCTTGGTGTGGTTCGGGTTGAGTTGGATCTTGGGCAACTGACGGCTTTCGTCGAAGCTGACGATGGCGCGGTCGACAAGGTTACGGCCGTTGTTGAGGTTAAGGACAAGGTTGGCGCTCTTACCAGGCGCGGTAGTGCTGAAGGTCACGGTTTCGTTTTGTCCTTCGGCCACGACG
>JAEEGG010028275.1_pt1 | contig 10555 bp, 8 predicted proteins | sample 9134161 | NCBI WGS metagenome assembly JAEEGG01 (sample SAMN16246543, study PRJNA631951) | gut metagenome | biome: gut microbiome; feature: rumen; material: CR-attached | host: Bos | place: Iran: Karaj | collected 2018-10 | reverse complement strand
CTATCTTAAATGGAGAACATGCAATTAAATAAATATTAGATAATTTATTTCATATAGCTTCAACTTGCTCATTAATAGATGATGGTTTTAAAGTTGAATATAAATCAAATGTTGTATCAAAAGACGATTCTTTATTAAATCATTTTAATCATTTAGATTCAAGAATATTATTTTCGTTATCTGAATTATTCATAATTACAATATTTTTAAAGCATTTCTATATCTGTAATGAAGTATTTTTCTTGAAAGTCAGTTTCTTGTTTAATTTCTTCTTTGGTATATTTAGCTCACTTAGGTACTACAATTCGCTTATCTTCATTATCATTTCAACGATGAATAATAGCTATTAATTCTCATTCGAAAGTATCTACCGGTTCTGTTATTCATAAAATATATGCATCTTGTTCTTCTCAATCTCATCACATTACTCAATCCACATATCAATAATTCACACTATAGAAGATATTTTTATGAGATGGATGATAAGTTCATAGCGGTCTATCTACAATTACTTTTACTATTTGATGCTTCATATGAATAATATATATGATAAAGTACTATTATTTTATTAATCTTTAATAGTAATTCAATCTAAGAATACAAAAATCCTCAGCAAAAAGCCGAGGATTAAATTGTCTAAAGAATAAATTAACGCGCCTCTAAAAGCATTTTAAGGTCATTTAGGATTTCTTTATTTCCTTTCTGTGAGAACAAGTAGTCTGACTCACGTGGAATGGTCACTAAAGAGAGATAGCTTAAGTGAAGCAGTTTTAGATTGCCTAGAATCTCCTGCATTCTAAACACAGAATTATCAAATTTTCTTACTCTACCGCTATAACCCTGAACAACCACATAGGTAGTTAATTCCGTAACAAGAGGTTTGGCTTCTTGAAATAATTCTGAAAAATACTTTAGATACTCTTTACCATTATGATCATCAATGGATGAGAGTGTCTCATGAAGCATTAGGAACTTTATAATCAAAGTTCTTGCTTTCTCTTTAATTTCGCTTGGATGCTGTTCAGCAACATGGTGGCGAAATAATTCCTGTTTCTTTCTTCTCATTTCTGTATTTGTTTTTTTGTTTACGCGAGGAAACTTATAAATATTGGTATACTAAAATAAAGTGATTTTATTACTTTTTAATTTGATTTTATAGTATAAAATGATTATAAGATGGTTGTCGGGAGACATTGACACAAAAGTATTTAAGTATTTGATGGTGCGCAGCTGACCCCTTGGTGTTCTTGGGGTCAGTTTTTTTTATCTTTAAGTTTTAATGCTTTTCTATATATTAAATGTAGATATATAAACTAAAAAATAAAAAGCATGGAAGAAAAGAAAAAAATAGTTTACGTTGACATGGACGGAGTCCTTGTTGATTTTGAATCAGGAATCAAAAAAGCCGAACCAGATTTATTAACCTTCTATAAAGGGCAGTATGATAATATTCCACATATTTTCTCATGGATGGATCCGATGCCTGGAGCTATCGAAAGTTTTAAAGCTTTGCAGGAGAAATATGATGTATATATTCTAACAACTGCACCTTGGAAAAACGAAACAGCATTACAAGATAAGAAGGATTGGTTAAACAAATACTTCGGAGACTTAATAAAAAAGAAAGTTATTTTTTCACATCATAAAGAACTCCTTATAGGAGATTATCTAATTGATGATAGAGAAGTCTCTGGATTTAAAGGTAAACAATTCATCTTTGGGAGTAATAAATATCCTGATTGGAAGAGTATTCTTAACGAACTTCTAAGCGATTAGATTATACTAATCGCTTTTTAAATACTTGACTTTTTCTTGCTTTATTATATTAAATAATTATAACACTTTTACTGAATTTTCAGCAATTTTTATTAAGCCATTTGCTGACCTTTTGTTGAGATAATAAGAGGTCAGCTTTTAAAAGAAAACAAAATAAACAAATACAATAATAAAAAAGAATTATTACGATGGAAAAAGATTTTAAAAAATTAAAGTTTGATTTGCTGGCATACCGGCATATCTACAGTATCTATGTAATCCTCATTGGTGTTTCGATTTACTTTGCAATCGTTAACTTCAACAAGGGTGTCGAAACTTGGTTCGTTGTGTTTGAAGCTGCTGTAATTCTCTTCTTGATTTGGATAGGTGTCTTTAGACTTCCGAAAGAGAGAAATGCAATTAAAACAAAATCTGACATTTTCCTACTGACTCTTATGTCTTTAAAGGATGCCATGAAGACAAGGATTACCAGTTTGATGGTTCTTGAAAACGAATTCGATGTTCTTAAAGAGAAAGATGATGGTTTAAAATTGATTCAGGATCGGATAGCTAATATTCATATTGCTACAATTGATAAGGGTATTGAAACAGCCATAAAGCTAGGTGGTCAACCTGATAGTATATTGATTACTCAATTCTCAGTCCCATCATCCTTCAAAGAACTCTTCAAGCTTGTTCAAGATATGAAGAAAGCTGCTGAGCACGATCAAAACGACATCACAATGAAGATTAAAAAGATTCAAACTTTGTACGAAAAGTTTTAACTTAAAAAGCACTGATTTTTTCCTTTCGGTGCTTTTCTTTTAAGTTTCCTTGAATTAAAAAGTCAAAAAGAATATATTCAATTATAAGACAAAAGCCTATATATTATGAGTTACCTATTCGATCAACTAAAGAAGTTAGATGGTATAGCTCAAAATCCTAATCTTAATGGCGGTGTATACAACAGTTTTTCGCTCTTCATTTCTATTTCTGATGGACTTCTAGAGAAGAAAGAAACATTCTCAACCAAAACTTTAGAGACGGGTACGAGTTGTGAAACCATCTTCAGAGAATTAGATTCTATTCGAAACAAATTCAACGAAAAATTTGGATTTAGTATCGAGGAACGTTCTACTAACTTTGGATCTAAATTTGAATCATCAAAGAATAGTCCAAGTAAAAGCAGAAAGTTCTGTAGAAATCTCTCTGAGTTTATGCAGAGCTACAGAGGTAAATTCCTTTGAATCTTTAAAGGGTGCAAGTGTTTGCTTACACCTTTTTCAATAATAAAAAACGAGAGTAGGGAGAAAACCTACTCTCTTGAAGTCTGGCGAAGATAGTAAGGGAAGATACGCATCTTTATTGGTTTCATAACATTGCCTTCCACTAAGTGTGGCAACGGAAAAGACACGTCTTACTCTGACCTAAAGTCTCGGTCCATTTCCTTACAGAACTGATGTCTCGAGCTGATACAACCTGCAACCTTCACATGCAACTAGACTGACACGCCTCAGGCATAATCGCTTTCGTCCCATAAAAGACGGTAAGGACGAATTGTTTGTTCTAAGCCAATCGGGGATCCCTATATACAAAATGTATATTGCTTGGGAGGCTTCTACCTTCTTTAATCTAGCTTAACTTCCACCACAAAGTTCAGACTTCTTTTAACTCTGAGATGAAGTGGTGCTAATATAGCATTTAGAAATTTAAAGTCAAGTATACTTATTAGCCATTTATATAAGACATAGACCTATCCTTTAAAGAACGGAAAGGATATACTTCATATTCTTTATTCTCATGTACAATTACAGCAACTCAAGAAAGATAATTAATCCATTCTTCTTTTCTAAATTTTATATGTTCTTCAGACAACCATGAAATTAATGGCATTAGAAATACATCATGAGTAGTAATCCATGAAAAATCATGTCCTTCTGTTAATTCACATAAATCAGCTAACATAGTTAATGATTTTTTATTTCACTCTACTCTATTTTCTTCATATCGATGTTCTGTTTCTTCTCAAAAATAATACTCATATACTTCTCTAATTGGATGTTGTACTTGATTAAATTCTTCCCAATCTTCTTTTAATTCTTTTTTCTCAATAAATTTTTTATATCAACGAGATTCTCATAAATAAAAAGAGGTTTCAACTGTTCTTTTATAAAATGTTGATCAATAAAAATCATTTTTAGTATCTTTAAGTTTTCATCAAGATAATCTTTTTCATAAATCCTTAGCTTGTTTTATTCAACTAGGGAGTAATCCTCAATATTTTCAATAATCTAATCAACGTTCAGCATGACGAGATACAAAAATTACTCTATCATTTGCCTTTAGTGCATGATAGATTTCATCTACAAGATTGTAATCATGAACGTCGAATTTATATGTATTCTTTCAACGTGAATATTTATTTTTATACATGTATCTATATTTAAAAATAAATTCGTTGAGAATTATAACTGAAAATATTTTAAACACAAATTTTAGAAGATTTTTAAAAAAGCCTCTAGTAAACTAAAGGCTTTAATTTTACTCTTTCAGTCTTTTTTCAAATTCCTCTTTATCTTCGAATTGGAATGAAAGCAAACATGTTACAATAGCACCAAGGAATCCAATCGAGCTCCCCCAAAGAATTTCGTTATTACGATGCATATTATATGGGACAGGCGTAGTACAAATAAACTGTCCCCATCTTGAATTGTAGAACACATCTAATGATCTACCGTACTTTAAATACACATCAAACGCATCATAGGGAATTGGATAAGCACCTGTAAGATAATGCTTATGCAATGCATTTTCACCAGAATACTGTTGCTCATACGTAAGACCAAAGTCTTGTTCAGCATGCGCCAGTGCACCGGGGAAGTAAGGATGTTCTCCGTATGAAATGAGATTATCATCTTCATTGTCCTTAGCCTCAGCTACCTTTCCCTTTTCTATTCTTACAACTCTGAGACCTCCACCAGAAAGAAATGCATACAATCTAGCACCCTCTTTTAAAGCCTTCTCAATATTAGGATAGGCTTCTTGATAATTAATGTAATCTTTATTCATAAATTAAACTTTTTGTTATTTGTTTATAATACTATAATAAGAATCAGGATATTCGATTTCAATATCATTAATGTTTCTTTAGTTGAAATTTAAATGCCATAACCTTATAAAGGTTGTATTTAGATTTTCACTATATGTTATGAAATTTCTAAATCCTATGGCTACAAGGAATGATATTAACGATTTCGCTGAAGCTATAAATAAATATTGAAAATGAAATGTAATATTGTTTAAGGAACACCGAATTAATCTTATTTCTTCTTTTTGGCAATCATTATTGTCTCTACTTATTTTAGCAGTAATATTTTATATTATCCATGCAAATTACTATGAATGAAATGAAGAAATATATTGGTCATTAACAATATTCTATATGGTTACCACAATTACCTGGGTATGATTTGTGATTTTTTGTATATTCAAGAATATATGGAGACTACTTGATAGGAAAAATATGTACTATACAGATGTTGAAAGTCTTTCAGCATGAAGAAAATGGTATGACATATTTTCAATATGGTCTGGAGTAATTCTTCTATTACATTTAATATTTGTGATTTATAATATTAAAGTACCATTTGTTAATCGATATAACGATGAATGACTTATAGCTGCACCTGTAGTCATCTTAATCTTAGATGTACTATTCCTTTGAGATATACTCGCAATTATGGATAAACTTTTACTATATGAAATGACCTATTATATTTGTAGTCCTGATTCACTTAAACTGTATAAGCAAACTTCATTCATGTCTGTAGATGTTTCAGAGATTTCTCCTGCATCAATTAATATTATCAAATTTGATAAAAATTGATTATTTGCAATGCTATTTCATTATTGAAATATCTATGTATATACTGATTCTGAAGTTGCAACAGAGGAAGGTAAAGTAATAACACTTGAAGATATTCCAGAACCAGAAATTATTGTTAAGAGAATGTATAAAGTTTATGATAAAGTCTTTTCTGAAGATAATAAAATATAAAAATTTATGATTATCCCAGATAACAAAAATACAGAAGATATCGTCTTCTGTATTTTATTTTGTAATTATTAGCTTACTTTATGGAGACACAAAGATTTAATCTTAGCAATAGCTTCAAATGTCCGAGATGTAAGTGAACATAAAAAATTTTGTATAAATATTCAATTTTTTGCAATTTTCATGCTTTTCAATTATAATTTACCTATATTTACTACAACAAAAAAAACAAAAATAAATGGAGCTCCTCTATTTTGATGTAGAGTTTTGAACAAAAAGTAAGAATAATATCCAATCTGTATGAGGTATTAATGAATTTCTAAAACCTGAAGATAAAAAAGATTTTTTATTAAAAAGAACTGATTATAAATCTTATAAAACATTTATATGAGAATTCCAAAACCAATTAAATAAATATAATTTCCTTATAGGTCATAATATTCTTAATCATGATCTTCCTCATCTCTCAAAAGATAGATATATAGAATATGATCTCTTTAAATGAAAATACTTAATTGATACCTTATGGCTCTCAACATTAGTATTTATAGAAAAACCATATCATAAACTATTAAAAGACTATAAATTAATAAATAATAGTCCTAATGATAATAATCCATTATTAGATTCAATTGAATGTAAAAACGTTTTCTTTAATTGTAAATGGGGATTTAATAGAATTAAATTAGAAGAAAAAAATATTCTATATACTCTTCTAAAAAATAAACCAGAATTTAGTGCGTTCTTCATCTATGCTGAACGTGAATTTCAAGATTTAGTAGAATATTCAGATGAAGAATTATTAAACATCCTAAAAAAAGAATTCAAGTCCTTCGTTACTGATAACTTTGATCTTACAAAATACCTATCAAAAGATAAAGACTGAAAAGATATGCGTATAGAATTAGCATATGTATACAGATTATTTAAATTGAAAAATGAAAAAGCTTCTGATCTCTCAGTATTTCCAAGGTGGATAATAAAGAACCTTCCAAATATCTCAGAAATATACGATGATATAAAAGAACATAGAAAACTTAATATCAAAGAAAAATTAAGAGACTATTTTTGATATGATGATTTTAAAACATATAAATCATTAAGTTGAAATATTATTTCTCAATGACAGATCGTACAAGATACTGTTGATTGAAATAATATTTTAACGGTTCTAGCAACATGATGAGGTAAATCATTAACCTTTCAGTTGCCTGCATTAATTAATGCTGAAATTTGATGTTTAAGTATTGTTATCTCTCCTCTTCAATCATTAATGAAAGATCAAATAGATAATCTTAATAAAAATGATATTCAAAATGTTTGATTCATTAATGGATTATTAAATCCTTTAGAAAGGAAAGAAGTAATAGAAAAAGTTGAAAACTGATGAATTGATCTTTTGTATCTCTCACCAGAAATGTTAAGAAGTGAAACGATATTAAATATTCTTTCATGAAGAACGATAGATAGATTTATTATCGATGAGGCTCACTGCTTCTCTAAGTGGTGACATGATTTCAGACCAGATTATATGTTCATAAAAGATTTTATTAAAGAACTTTGAGAATTAAATCCTAGTATTAAAGATCAAAGAACCTGAAAATATAAAATTAAAATCTCTTGTTTTACTGCAACTGCTAAAGATGAAGTTATTCAAGAAATAAAAGATTATTTCAAAGATGAATTACAAATCACTTTTAAAGATTATATCTCAACAGTAAAAAGAAAGAACCTTTCTTATCAAGTCTTTACTTGTGAAAATGAAGACGATAAAAAAGATAAGTTATTGGAATTAATTAATGAAAATATCCAAAAATCATGAAATGATAAGATCCCTGCATGAATTATTTTTGCAAGAACAAGAAAAAGAACAAAAGAATTGGCCGAATTAATAAATGAACAAATTGGTAAAAATTATGGTAAAGAAATAGCAACCTTCTATCACGGAAACTTAGATATCGATGAGAAAAGAAAGATTCAAGATGAATTTAAAAATGATAAAAAAAATATTATTGTTGCAACTAATGCATTCTGAATGTGAATAGATAAAAATGATGTAAGATATGTTATTCATTATGAAATTCCTGATTCATTAGAAAATTATACTCAGGAAGCATGAAGAGCATGAAGAGATTGATTGCCTGCTGTTTGTAGTATTCTCTATAATGAAAAAGATATTGATGAAAACTTTAAACTCTTAAGATTCAGTAAAATTAGTGAAAAAAATGTAAAAAGTCTTTTTGAGACTTTAATAAAAAATCTTGATAGTTTTGATGAAAAGAATCTCGAATTAAGAAAAAAATGAAAAGAAGAATTAAAATATTATTCCGCTTGAACCGCCGCATTAGTTGATGTAAAAGGTGCATGATGGATAAATATTAGAGAAGATTATGAAAAATGGAAACAAGAAGAAAATATTTTTAAATCAAAACTAAGAACTGCATTATATCTCTTAGAAGATCAATGATTTATTAGAAGATGATTTAATCATACAAGAGTTTATGCTACCTCAAAACATGTTAAATCGTTGGCTGAATGAGAAGATATTATTAAAAATTCTCCTCTCTTTAAACCCTCTTCACCAGCAGAGATTGAAAAAAAAGAAAAAGATTTAAACAATGCACTTATAATTCTTAAAGAAATTTTTAATTGATGAATTATTTGTGTTGAAGATATCCCCGATAAAATAGGAATACCAAGAAAATATGCTGAATCATTAATCTATAAATTGCAAAAGTTAAAAGTCATTAAAAGAGAAAATGATTTATCATGATTTTTGAATTTAAAATGAAGTGAGTGAATAACTTCTGAAATGCAATTAAAATATGTTAAAATATTATTTGAATCTGTTTTGAATTATATTTGAAATTTAAGACCATCTGTTGGTAATACTGTAACCTTAAAAAGATGAGATCTTATCACTTCTATAAGTAATAAATATAAAAAATTAAGTTTAAAAGATGATATTTTAGATATATTAAATGTTCTTAAAAACTTAAGAACAAAAGATACTGGAGAAGAAATAGTAGATGAAAGTATCACGAATATGTATGCAGAAATTTCTGATGAGAATACTATTAAGGAACAAGATAAAAAAGGAAAGTATCTTACCCTACGGAAAGATAAATTAACACTCCATAAAAATTTTAAAGAGATAACAGAATATATAAACAGAATTCTCAATATTTCAGAATATGTGTTAGATTTTTGTATTAAAAATGCTGCAAGTGAAAAACAACAAGAAAATAATAACATCTTTTTTGAACTTTCATTAAGTGAATGTATTGAGGTGCTCAATAAAAAATATTCTATTAAAATTGATAAAAATAATCTTGAAGAAGCATTAAAATTCTTGCATAAAATGTGAATTATTAAAATCCAATCATGATTATTTATGTTCTGGACAGATTTTATTATTGCTAAATGAAGAAAATTTAAGAATAGAAGAGAACTCGTATTCTGAGACACATATAGTAAATTTGAAGATTATTATAATGGAAAAATACATCAAATCCACTATATGAATAATTATGCTAAAATGCTTGAGAAGACACCGGAAAATGCTGAAGATTTCTTAGAAGACTATTTTAATTATGATGATGCTGATTTCAGAAATAAATATTATGGATGAAATGAACAAAGTTTAGATCGCCCAATGACAGAGTGAAGATATGAAAAACTTATAGAAAAACTTTCGGTTGAACAAAGGAAAGTAATTGAATGTAAAAAATGAAATGAATTAATTATTGCATGACCATGAGCGTGAAAAACGGAAACAATTATTCACAAAATTGTATCACTTATTCTACAAGAAAACTATAGAAGTGATGAAATCCTTTGCTTAACATTTTCAAGGGCTGCAAAATATGAATTAAAAAGAAGATTATTTGAATTCTTAGATACTGAATCTTATTGAATTCAAGTACATACTTTTCATTCATTTGCTTATTGGAAATTATGAAAACAATTCATTGAAGAAAATGATCATAAAAAGGTTATAAAAGATGTTATTAACTTTATGAAATCTGAAGAAAATAAAAAACTGCCTTATTCAGTAATAGTTTTAGATGAATATCAGGATGTTAATAAAGAACAATTTGAACTCATTGAAACAATAAGAGATTATTGTTCTAAAACTGAAGATGTTAAAATTATTGCAACATGAGATGATGATCAAAACATTTATGAATTTCAGGGTTCCAATGTCAAATATATTCAAAAATTTGAAGAAGAGTTTAAAGCGCATAAATTTATTCTAAAAAAGAATTATAGATCCAATCAAGAAATTATTGATGTAAGTTCTGCATTTATTGCTCCATTAAAAAATAGAGTTAAAAAAGATATTAAATTAGTTTCATCTAGTAAAGAAAAACCTAAAGATCATATTGTTAAAATTTGTTCATATAATACAAAAAATTATTGTTATGGAGTCCTTGATGTAATTAAGGAAATTAATGATAGGGAATTTGATTATCATTGAATTTGAGTACTTTGTTATTCAAATATTGAAGTATTGAAAATTGCTCATATTTTAGAAGAGAATTGATATAAAGATGTTCAAATTGCGTTAAGTGATATGGGGTATACTTTTGATATTACCTTGGAATGATATGAATATCTTAGAAGACTAAGTGAATTTGATGAGATTAAAAAAGAAGATTTAGAAACAACATTAAATGATGTAATTGCTTTTTATTGAAAGAATTCGAATACTAATTATTTAAAGATTGCTATTGATCAACTAAG
>JAEEGG010028272.1_pt1 | contig 10556 bp, 8 predicted proteins | sample 9134161 | NCBI WGS metagenome assembly JAEEGG01 (sample SAMN16246543, study PRJNA631951) | gut metagenome | biome: gut microbiome; feature: rumen; material: CR-attached | host: Bos | place: Iran: Karaj | collected 2018-10 | reverse complement strand
AGATGGTCAGCTCGTACACCATGCACAGATCGTAGATATTCACCGGAATCTCCGGGTCGTAGACCTCCTTGAGGGCCGATATCACCGCGGCATACAGCGGCTGCAGGGCCTTCACGTCCTCTGCTGTCAGAACTTCATTATCTGCCATTTTGCGCCACGGTTTTGATGGTTTCTATCATGGAGACAAGACCGTTCGCCCGAGTGGGCGAAAGATGCTCCTTCAGGCCGATTTCTGCCAGGAAGCCAAAGTCATCGGCCGCAAACTCCGCGGGCGTACGCCCGGAGTAGACGCCGATAAGAAGGGAGATGATTCCCTTGGTGATGATGGCGTCACTGTCGGCCCGGAAATACAGCTTTCCGTCCTTTATCTCGTGGTCCAGCCACACGCGGGACTGGCATCCCTTGATGAGCCGGTCTTCGGTCTTCTTCTCCTCGGGGAAGGCCTCCAGGGACTTTCCCAGTTCAATCAGATACTCATATTTGTCCAGCCACTCGTCGTAGAGGGAGAAGTCCTCTATGACCTGCTGCTTTTTCTCTTCTAACGTCATACTAACATATTAATGGCCCGGTTCAGGCACTGAATAAAGTATTCTGCCTCTTCCAGCGTGTTGTAAGGGGCAAAGGAAGCTCTGAGGAGGCCGGTGACGCCCAGGCTGTCCATCAGGGGCTCCGCGCACATCTGGCCCGAGCGCAGCGCTACTCCCATCTTGTCCATGATGAGGGCAAGGTCCTCGTGATGGGCACCCTTCACGCCAAAGGAAAAGAGAGGAATTTTGGCCGATTTCTCTGTTCCGTACAATACAACGCGCTCATCCTCAGTAAGTTTCGTGTAAACGTAATCCAAAATAGCCTGCTGTTCCCGCTCTACGGAAGCATCGGAGCGCATGGCCCTGACCATCTCGATGGCCGGAACCAGCGTAGGAGCCGCGTTGAAGTTCTGCGTGCCGGCTTCGAACTTTTCGGGAAGCGGTGCAAAGGTGGTTCCGCTGAAGCGGACCGTCCCTATCATCTCTCCCCCGCCCATGTACGGAGGCATGGCCTCCAGCCATTTTCTCTTTCCATAAAGGACCCCGGTTCCGGTGGCAGCGTACAGCTTGTGACCGGAGAAGGCATAAAAGTCGCAGTCCAGCTCTTGAACGTCCACGTTCTCGTGAACAACGCCCTGTGCACCGTCAATGAGCACCGGAATGCCCATTTTGTGGCATATCTGAACAATTTCCCGAACCGGATTTACAAGCCCTAACACATTGGAAATGTGAGAGATACACACAATCTTTGTGCGCCGAGAAATCAATTTTTCCAGCGTCTCCACCATCAGTGCGCCATTTTCGCGAATGTCAAGGACTTTAAGCACAGCCTTTTTGCGCTGGCATAGCATCTGCCAGGGAACGATGTTACTGTGATGCTCGGCCGTGGAAACGATAATCTCGTCACCCTCTCCGACGAAAGCCTCGCCAAAGGAGAAGGCCACCAGGTTTATGGCGGCGGTGGCGCCTGAAGTAAAGACAATCTCCTCGCGGGAGGCCGCGTTCAGGAATTCCTTCACGGCATCGCGGGCGCCCTCGTATGCCTCTGTGGCACGGGCGGCGAGGTGATGGACGGCACGGTGGATATTGGCGTTTTCTTCAAGCGCGAGCTTGCCGGCCAGATCCGTCACTGCAAGAGGACGCTGGGCCGTTGCGGCGTTATCCAGATACACCAGGGGCTTCCCGTACACAGTACGGGAAAGGATGGGGAACTGTTTGCGAATCTCAGATACGGACATTGTCTTTGATAAAGTCTGCAAATTTACATAAATTTGCGATATGATTGACTATATCAAAGGACAAATCGTGGAGTTGACCCCCACGGAGCTTATTCTGGAAAACGCCGGAATCGGCTACAGCATTCTCATTTCGCTGCAGACGTACGAGGCTTTCCAGCAGAAGACGCAAGCGGTCGCCTACATCCATCACTACATCAGGGAAGACGAGGAACTGTACTTCGGCTTCGCAACCAAAGACGAGCGAGAGCTGTTCCGCCTCCTTATCAGCGTGTCGGGAATCGGTGTGGCCAGCGCCCGCATGATGCTTTCCACGCTCACCTCCGAAGAAATCCGCCAGGCCATCCTGGCAGAGGACGTGAACAAGATCAAAAGCGTCAAGGGAATCGGGCTTAAAAGCGCCCAGAGGCTGGTCCTGGAGCTCAAGGATAAGGTTGTCAAGGGCGAGGGAAGCGCAGATACCACCCTCTTCAAAACCAACGACAGCGCCCTCACAGAGGAAGCCACCACAGCACTTGTCATGCTGGGCTTCTCCAAGGCCAATATCGCCAAGGTAATGCCGTCTATCCTCAAAGACAACCCCTCCGCCAAGGTAGAAGACATAATTAAAGCCGCCCTGAAGCGGCTCTAGTTGTTCCACGTGGAACAATCTCATCTTCCAAAGTAAACCAGGAGAACTGAAATATCCGCCGGAGAAACTCCGGAAATCCTTGAAGCCTGAGCGATTGTCTCGGGCTTATATCTTTTCAATTTCTGCCTGCACTCTATCGAGAGGCCGTTTAAAGCGTCGAAATCAAAGTCCGCAGGAATCTTGATATATTCCAGGCGGTTATTCTTTTGCGCCTGCAGTTTCTCACGCTCGATATACCCGGCATACTTAATGGAAATTTCAACGGATGTGACCACGTCAGAACTGTAGTTTGTTCCACGTGGAACAACAGTAAGCAATTGCTCCAGGGTGAGCTCCGGTCGTGCCACCAGTTCGGAAAGGCGCTTGGATTCCGTCAAAGGAGTGGACTCCAGGCGTTCCAGAAGCGGATTTACCAGAGAAGCCTTCACCTTATAAGAATCACAGAAAGCGGCAAGGAGGGCGACGTCCTCCTGCTTTTTCATTACAGCGGCGTAGCGCTCCTCGCTCGCGTATCCAAGGGAATGAGAGAGCTCTGTAAGACGGAAATCGGCGTTATCCTGGCGCAGGAGGATGCGATACTCTGCACGTGAAGTGAACATGCGATAGGGCTCATCCACGCCCTTATTGATCAGGTCGTCAATGAGGACGCCGATGTAAGCCTGGTCGCGCCGAAGGATCATCGGCTCGTGTTCCATGAGGAACAAATGGGCGTTCATCCCGGCGACGATTCCCTGAGCCGCCGCCTCCTCGTAACCAGTAGTACCATTCACCTGGCCAGCCAGGAATAGGTTATCTACAACCTTGGAGCGAAGCGAGTGATGAAGATACTGAGGATCGAAATAATCGTATTCAACAGCATACGCCGGCTTGAAGAAAACAGCATTTTCAAGTCCTTCGATAGCATGAACCGCTTCCATCTGGATCTCCAGAGGAAGGGAAGAGGAGAAGCCCTGCAGATAATATTCGGGGGAAGAAACACCCTCCGGCTCCAGGAACAGCTGATGGGAATCCTTTCCCGCAAACGTACGCAGCTTGTCTTCAATGCTGGGACAATAGCGCGGCCCCTTGCCGTGGATAAGACCCGTGAACAAAGGGGAACGGTCAAAGCCGGAACGAAGGATGTCATGGACCTTCTCATTGGTATGAAGAAGATAGCAATCCATCTGAGTGCCCCCGGCCTGGACGGCAGAGGGAACGGGTAGGTAAGAGAAGCGCTCGGGGTTGGCGTCTCCTTCCTGGCGGACGAGTTTTGAAAGGTCGATCGAACGGATGTCCAGCCGAGGCGGGGTGCCCGTCTTCATTCTCTCCATCGGAATACCGGCCGCGGCCAGCTGATCGGAGATTCCATAAGAAGCCTTCTCGCCGATGCGACCTCCTTCGAAGGAGTGCTGGCCGATGAACATCTTACCGTTCAGGAAGGTGCCGGCCGTCAAAATAAAGGCGCGAGCGTAGAAAATTGCCCCGGTAGTTGTACGAACGCCGGCAATTACACGATTCTCAAAGAGAAATTCTGCTGCAAAATCCGCGTAAATGCTTAAGTTAGAAACACTTAGAAGCGTTTTTAACCAGGTGGCAGAAAACTTCTGTTTGTCGCACTGGGCGCGCGGACTCCACATGGCCGGCCCCTTGGAACGGTTGAGCATGCGGAACTGCAGGGTGGCCGCGTCGGTAACCAGACCGGAGTAACCGCCGAGGGCGTCGATCTCGCGAACAATCTGTCCTTTGGCGATTCCACCGACAGCCGGGTTGCAGCTCATCTTCGCAAGACCGTTCAGGTCCGGCGTAAGGAGCAGGACGGAAGAACCCATGCCCGCGGCAGCCATAGCAGCCTCGCAGCCGGCATGACCGCCTCCGATTACAATGACATCGAAGCGGTTGTTCATACGTTCGGGCGCTGGGAAAGATAGTAATTCTCCTTGGCTCGCATCTGAGCGATATCCTCCTCGGTATGATCGTCGTAGCCGATCAAGTGAAGGAGGCCGTGTACGATAACACGATTGAGTTCATCGGCGAATTCCGTCCCATAGAAAGAAGCATTCTCTCGAACGGAGTCGATGGAGATGAAAAGGTCTCCGGAGAGGGTGTTTCCCTCACAGTAGTCGAAAGTAATGATGTCCGTATAATAATCGTGTTGCAGATATTTTATATTGACATCCAAAATATAATTATCGGAGCAAAATATAACGGAAATATCGCCGAGACGCTTGGCCTCACTCTCCGCTACAAACTTGAGCCAGCGGGAAGTGAGCCTTTTCTCCTTAAAGGGGAACTTAATATCTTCTGTAAAATAAGAAATCATCCTTTAAACGTATTACCAGAGAAAATTATTAAACGGATAACGACCCGCATGAATCTCAGCCACAATCTTATACAGGTCGTTGCGGAGTTTTTCTATGCCGATTTTTTCCTTAGCGCTGATAAAGATGCACGGAGTCTTTTCCTCCGCGATCCAGCTGCTCTTAAGCTCGTCCAGTGTACGGTTGATGGGCTGTTTGGGCTCCAGAGAGAACTCGTCGTAGGGCTCGTAGGTGTAAGCATCCACCTTGTTGAATACTACGTAGACGGGCTTGTTGGCGGCATTGATGTCCCGAAGCGTCTGCTCCACCACCTGCATCTGCTCTTCGAAGTCCGGATGAGAGATATCGACGACGTGCACCAGAACATCGGCCTCGCGGACTTCGTCCAGGGTACTCTTGAAGGCTTCCACCAGCTGAGTGGGCAGTTTGCGGATAAAGCCTACGGTATCACTCAGAAGGAAGGGAACATTCTCGATGACAACCTTCCTGACGGTGGTGTCCAGCGTAGCGAAAAGCTTATTCTCGGCAAAAACGTCAGATTTGGCCAATAAATTCATCAAAGTACTTTTCCCTACATTGGTATATCCGACGAGCGCTAAACGCACGAGAGAGCCTCTATTGCCCCTTTGCGTGGCCATTTGCCGGTCCACCTTCTTCAGGTCTTCCTTTAATTTGGAAATTCTCTGCTTTACAATACGGCGGTCAATTTCGATCTGGGTCTCACCCATACCGCCTCGAGTACCCATACCACCCCGCTGGCGCTCCAGGTGGGTCCACATGCCGGCCAGACGCGGAAGCATGTAATTGTAATGCGCCAGTTCCACCTGCATCTTGGCATAGGAAGTCTTGGCCCGCTGGGCAAAGATTTCCAGGATGAGGCTGGTACGGTCTATAACGTCGCTGCAGGCAATAATCTTTTCTATATTGCGCTGCTGCATGCCCGTCAGTTCATCGTCAAAAATGACGTACTCTATTTCATTTTCCTCGCAGTACTGCTTGATTTCATCCAGTTTACCCGGGCCGATGTACGTGGCCTTATCGGGCCTGTCCAGGCGCTGGGTGAACATTTTGTCTGGAATGGCTCCTGCTGTCTCGGCCAGGAAAGCAAGCTCGTCCAGGTACTCCTGAACCTTGCGTTCCCCTCCCTTTTCCAGGATGACACCAACAAATACAGCTTTATTCGTCTTGAATTCACTCATATTGAGTGCAAAGATACGAAAAAAGCTGGTATCCGCCGTCAGAATGTGAGACCGGCGTTAAGGCCAAAGGTGGGACCCAGGCTGATGCCGAGAATCTGGTCACTATACAGAAAGACGTTTCTTTTCCATAGGTTTTATGTTTAACTGCCATTTTAACACCCAAATACAGGAATCTTGCATCGCGGCAATAAAAAGGCCCCGGAATGAATCCGGGGCCTTTAAATATAAGCTGGTAAATATTATCTGGTAATTGTGGTAGATTCGCCTCCAACCCAGGTGTAACCATCATAAGGACCACCCACGAGGAGAAAATCATAACCGGAGACAACAATACCGGTAGGAGACATGGTGGCAACAACAGGCGTTGTTAAATCTGCATAAAGCTCTCCCTCATCATCAACAGCCACAAAGTAAAGATCCGCCTCGTATTTAGAGTTATGGAGACTGTACTGATTGCCGGGAATATAAATCTCACGCTTTTCAAAATCTACAGAGAAATTGAGAGGGCCACCACCCCAAAGGCCATTTAAGACGCCGGTAGTTTCAGTTTCCTTGGTAAAGGATACAGCATAGGCATCACCGCCGGAAGCATCCAAACCACTCCACTTTCCTGCAAGCCAGTTCCAGTCAATGGTAACCTTGTCGCTCTTGACAACAATCTTGCAAGAAGCACCGTATGAGGGATTCACGAGTTTTTCATCAACGCTTAGAACCAGTTCCAGTTCAAAGCCCTCACCGGTAGTGTCATAGAGGATAGAAACAGGGAGTTTACCAATATATTCACCCTTGGCAATGGTGACAGACTTGGTAGCAATACTGAAGTCGGTTCCTTCTACGCCCGTCGTATTTGCACCAACGGACACATTGTAAGTTACCGCTTCGTCATGTGCATAAGTATTAGCAACAACAACGTCGTAGTTGTAAGACTCATCAGCCTCCGTCACAAGCCAGGAATCGGCAGCTTTTTCGAAGTGCACGAATTCAAGTCCCTGACCATCGTGCAAATCCATGGCGATGTCCTTCTTGGAAGAACAACCCGTAGCGATAACAGCCAGTGCTGCAACGCAGAAGATATATAACTTATTCATCTTTATTTCCATATAAGGTTGCATTGAAATCCTTTTCTCTATCCGGGATGGGCCAGACATAGTTGGTAGCGCCCGGTGCCACATTCAGGTTAACAGAAGTACCGAAGGTCTTTACGAAGTTCTCACCGCGACGGATGATATCGACACCACGGATACCTTCGCAAATAAATTCAAGACGACGTTCTTTGAGAACGGCAGTAGTGAGGTTACCACCGCTGAGACCATCTACATCGATCGTATCACCCGTAGGGATAGCACGACTACGTACCTGTTTGAGGGCAGCTTTGGCCTTGGATGCACCATCGGCCTTATGCGTGTAGCACTCGGCCAGGTTCAGCAGAGTCTCGGCATAACGCATCACGGGAATCCAATCCAGCTTCTGAGCCTTATCGGAGAACTTGGTGGAATAGACATATCCATCACTGTCAGGATCAGAAACGAGCTTGGAGATACGGGCGTCGGCAGCGAGGCTATAATCTGCCTCGGAAAGAATACCGGATTCCGTGTTCAGCCAGCTCACACTAGCCGCTTTGCTGAAGTATTCAGCGCAGCTCATCTGCGTATTAGGCGTATCACCAGGCTGGGTGGACATGGGAAGAGCAAAGATCATTTCCTTGTTCTTGTAGGTGTCCTTGCCATAGAGGGCGGTCACATCTTCGGCCAGTTCGTAGCCGGTGATGGAGGTACCCTCGGTAATAGCTTCATCCCATTTTTCCTCGGCCATATAAATACGCATCTTGAGCATGTGAGCGGCAGCGGCAGAAGCACGGGTTACACCAGCTTCAGTAGCCGGAGCGCTGGCCAGGTCGGCGGGAACACAGTCAGTCAGAATCTGGGCATACACCTGTTCAATGGTAGAAGCAGGGCAGTTGTTGTTTCCAGGAGTGGTAAGACCGGTCAGACGCAGCGGAACGCAAAGGGCTTTAGGATTCAGCGAATAAGGCTGGGAATACAGGTTGGCCAGCACATAGTAGCAGTAAGCGCGGAGGAACTTGGCCTCGGCTACGTACTGCTTGTACACCTTTTCACCCAGAAGTTCTGCACAGCCGTACTTTTCCAGGTTATCGATGAACAGGTTGCAGGTATTGATGGTACCGTAGGCATAGTTCCAGATACGGCCGTTTTCCTGGGAAGTACCCAGAACCTTCATCTCGTAGGTATCCTGCATGGTGACAGGGTTGGAGATGTTGACGATATCCTCACCACGGCAGTCGAAAACGATGTAGGCAAGACCGCCCATGAAGGAAGGATTGGTGCTCTTGAAAGAGTCGTAGCAACCCAGGAGAGCGCTCTCGATGTAGGTAGGATCAGAGAAGATGACTTTCTCGGTCATGGAGTACGGCTTGTCCTTTTCGATGAAGGACTTGCTGCAGGAACCCAGCGTGGCTGCGAGAGTCAGTATAGCGAGAAGTTTGATAGTATTCTTCATAATATGAGTCTCCTATTCTGTTTAGAAGGTAATCTGCACACCCAGCGTGTAAGTACGGGCCTGAGGCAGGGTATTCTTGTAATAACCGCCGGAAAGCACGGCCTGAGTGGTATAGGAAGAGGTGATTTCAGGATCCAGACCGGTGAAGGCCGTGAGGACGAACACATTCTGAACCTGAGCGTAAGCGCGGACGGAAGAGAAGAAATTGTTGCTCTTAGGCTTGAAGGTATAGCCGCAGCTGATGCTCTTCAAACGGAGGTAGTCACCCTTCTCGATCCAGTCGGAGATGTCGTAGGCAGAACCGTTGGAAACGTTATCACCGTACACGGGATAAGCATACTTGGCATTGTCGCCGGGCTGTTTCCAGCACTTCTCTGCCACCTCGGAGAGGTTGTTCCACCAACGGTTATCGGAACCGGTAGCCGTGAAGGCGTTCAGGATCCAGTTACCGCCGGAGAACTGGAACATGGCGTTGAAGTCGAAGTTCTTATACTTGAAGCTGTTGGTCCAACCACCGAACCAGGTAGGCAGGGTGTTACCGGAACGAACCTGCTCAAGGGAACCCTTGAATTCGGTGCCGTCCTTCAGGTACCACTTCTTCGTAAGGGGATTGTACTGGGTCCACTCACCATGGGAACCGTAGAAGATACGGTAACCGGTTTCGGGATTGATACCGCCGGTAGGATAGGTATAGAGCTGACCTACGGAGTAACCGGGGATGGTGATGTTGGCTTCACTGTCACCAAGGATCTTCTCTACACCCTCGGCCAGGGAAAGGACCTCGTTGTGGGAAGTGGTGAAGTTGAAGGAACTGTTCCAGGTGAAATCCTTGGTCTTGATCACATCGGCGCTGATGGAGAATTCGATACCGTCATTCTTCATGGAACCGGTGTTGGTGGTCAGGGAACCGATACCTGTGGAAGGACCCTGGGGAACAGCCATGACCAGGTTGTTGGTCTTGGTATAGTAGTAGTCGAATTCCACGTTCACCTTATTGAACAGGCGGGCGTTGAAACCGAAGTCATACTTGCTGGAGGACTCCCATGCCAGGGTGGAGTCACCGATGTTGGAAAGACCCAGGGCAGCCTTGCCACCGAAGTAAGCATCGCTGTAGTAAGTCTGGGCAGGATAGTAGCCGATATCGGAGTTACCCACGACACCGTAGCTACCCTTGATCTTAAACTCATCGATCACGTTGCGAAGACCTTCGAAGAAAGGCTCTTCGGAGACACGCCATGCGGCGGAAACGCCCCAGAAGTTCCCCCACTTGTTTTCGGCGCCCAGAGCGGACAGACCATCACGACGGAAGTTGGCAGAAACCATGTATTTGGCCTTGTAGTCGTAGTTGATACGGCCGAAGTAGGAAATCATGGACTTGGAACCTTCGGAACCACCGGCCTTGTTGGTGTTAAAACCGGCACGGAAGCCGCTGTAAGCGGTATTGGAAATATCGCTGGCGTTGATCCAGTCATAACCGTAGGAGAGAGAGTATGCCTCCATACCCACGAGGAAGTCGAAGGAGTGTTCCTTAACAGCGAGATTGTAGTTGGCCGTGTTGGTCCAGGTCCAGCTGAGCATGTCGTCCATGGTGCGCCAGGCATAACCCTTGTTACCGGCACCCTGGCCATACACAGGGCTCCAGAAGGTCTCTTCGTTCTCCATCATGTAGTCGGCACCGAACTGGCTCTTCACGAACAGGTTCTTGAGGAGTTCAACCTCGGCGAAGCCGCTGGCGATGATACGGTCGGTGTTGATCTTGTTGAAGGATTCCTTCTGAGCCATGGCATTCGGATAACCAAGGGAGGCGATATTCACACCACCGACACCGATGTACTCGCCATTGTTTGCCGTATAATAGGACCCATCCTCATTATAAGGGAAGGTGATAGGAGGCAGGATGGTAGCCTGACGGGGAAGACCGGCGGCAGAGAACACACCATCGTTACGGGAAGAGTCGATAACGCGGGTAAAGCCCTTGGAGTACTGGCTGCTGAGGCCAACCTTCAACCAGGAAGTAACCTTGGTGGTAATGTTGGACTTGAAGCCGAAACGCTTGTAGTTATCGCCAATGACGATACCGTTGTTGTCGGAGAAGTTGGCGGAAGCGTAGTACTGGGTCTTGTCGGAACCACCGGAAATAGCCACGGTGT
>JAEEGG010028268.1_pt1 | contig 10558 bp, 12 predicted proteins | sample 9134161 | NCBI WGS metagenome assembly JAEEGG01 (sample SAMN16246543, study PRJNA631951) | gut metagenome | biome: gut microbiome; feature: rumen; material: CR-attached | host: Bos | place: Iran: Karaj | collected 2018-10 | reverse complement strand
CACGTTGATGGCATTCAAAACTAAAATGTACTTTTTCATAACTTGTCGAATTTGTGAGTGAAGGTCGTGTCAGAATTTGGCCATTTTCACTACGTAGACTTCCTCCACCACGCTTCGACTCGGTTATACTTTTCTTTTATTTGAAACGAATACGCACGAATGCAATATAATCTTAACGAATTATTATTCGTGGATCAAATTATTCACATTATTCATATTCGTTTCTTAATCAATCACTATTTCTTGTGTCCCTCTCAGGCGAACCACTCCTCCGTTTTGCAACCCAGCATTCTTCAGTCCGTCGCTCATCTGCCAGTGGCAGCAACAGAACTGCTGTCGTACCTTCAACTGCATTTTCTTACACACTCGCTCACCGTCGTTCTCTACTTCCTTAAACTGGCACGAGGCACACATCTTTTTCACGCTGATGTGATAAGCGTTCAAGCAAACTTCTTGATGCTTCATAGTCGAAAATCTAATTTGTTCTATCATAATTTTTACCTGTTTTTGATTTTTGATGGTGCAAAATTACAACCGTTTTTTCAGCCCACGATGGCTTTGTTTTCTATTGTCCGACGAATCGTCCGACCTTTTCAGAATTCGTCCGACAAACCGTCCGACTTTCTGCTTTGAACCCTCATAAAGGCACTCAAAAACTGCTTGATAATGTTCTTTCTTCTTAATGCCTCACTCGCTTTTGGGGCATCTGTAAACGTCCAGTCAGGATATTTACCCTTCACCTTCGCTATCGTATCATAAATGGTGGTACGCCCAGGCAGATTGTCGAACTCAGCCTCGCGCATATAGTCAATAAAGTCCTTGGGGGTGTAAAAGAAGGGCAATCCTTTTACTACGCTCTCGTTCATGGCCACCATTAGGTAAGCATAGTCGCAGGGATAACGAAATGCCAGCGTCTGTCGCATTTCGCGAATGGCCAAGGCTACATAGGTGTCAGTGGTCAGTTTCTTGTCGCCACTCTCACACACGTTCAGTACCTCCACTTGTGGGCACAGGCTCACCATGCCCATAAATTTCTCAAAAGTTGCGTCGTCAATACGCAATACAACTTGTTTCATTTCTTTCCAAGATTTGTGAGAGAGGAGATTGGGCCACTTTTCACTCATGAGACTCCCACTCATCTCGGTTAAACAATAAATTTGATTTCGGGGTGCGAAATTACAGGAAATAGACCAAATACGTACAAAAAAAGATAGGACAATGTAAGTGTCTTACAAAGTCCTATCTACGTTAGACAATCAAGTTTGTCTCACGAATCACAATTTTATAAAAGACGTTACTAAATCGTGAAACGTTTTCAGATGATTATATGTACAATTATTGGGATTGGTTAGTCTTTCGAACGTTGATCGTGCGCAACATACATCGGGAAACTCCACAATGAATTCAGACCATGTTGGCCTTCTTATAATGCCTGCTTCGATAGCCGCTCTAATAGGCATGACAGCATCCATAGGCGCCGAACATCCATCAATCATTTGGTGGAGTTGTGCAATGATGCCCTCGCCTTGCTCCTTATATCCTATTGCAATAGCATCACGAAAGTCAGCTATCTTCTTCTTTCTCTTATACAATTCGCACATGTTGTCCACCCCATGCAATTCCTCTATGGTTCTGGGCTTGTCCATCAGAGGGTCCATCACGGGTTGCAGACTGAATGGAACAGGTCGCAACTCCCCCAGCTTTCTCGTCAACTTGATTTTCCACCCTTTACTCTTCATCACCATATTCATAGAATAGGTAAGCACGGCTACTACCTCTTCCAGCGACGAAGGCACCTCTTTATAATCCTCTATCATAATGGTAGGCGTTTCCTGTCTTGTGTCCACAATGACATAAAGATAAGGAAACCGAATCTGTGTGTTATCCTCAATGAAGTCTTTTGCTCTTATATATACTCGTTTGTTAGCCACTCTCATCACAAACACATCCTTTTGTTTAGTGTCCACATACTCATGATGATAGTGAACATTCAACTTCGGGTCTGATAAAAAATTCCACTTTACTTCTTGGAAGTCCTTACTCATCACTCTGGTAAGGGCTTCCTTACCCGATAAACAACATTCTCTCCCCAGACTTAACTGCACTGCAACGAATTGGCAGTTAAAAACATAATAATTGTTCATTTTGTATATATTAGTTAATAAAAAAGTAAGAAGCGTGCTGTATCACAATTAATGACACAACACGCTCAAAAAATCGAGGCACAAAGGTACGAAGAAAATCTTACAGCACCAAATTATTCGTCAGCTTTTTGCTCAGACCTGCTGCCAACAGTATCGCAGCAAGGATTCCCCCATTAAGCATACGATGGCTCTAACTCATAGTCAGCCACTTTCACTACCTCAGCATCCAAGGCTGCAGAAATCTTGCATATCGTGGCCATTGTCAGGTTGTGAGTACCTGACAGCCAGCGACTCACTTCCGTTTCTGTCTTGCCAAGCCTACGAGCCAAGTCTTTCTGCGACATTCCTCTAGATTCAAGGATTTCATAGATACGGTTGGCTATTGCCACAGACAACTCCATCTGCAACTTCATTTCAGGTGAAATGGTGCTGCGAATATCGTCCATAATTCTGTTCGTCTTCATAATGATTCCTCCATATATTTTATTCGTCCTCACTTTCCATATTGTTTCCTAATTCTGCTGCAAAAATAAACATAAAAGTTGATTCCTCCAAATTTTTTGGCAACAAAATCAACTTTTATGCTCATTCCTATCTGTTTTTTACTTTCAATATTAATCCATCATCCATCTTACCTCAGATATCAGCCTTCAGCCTTCAGACATCAGCCCTCAGCCCTCAGGCGTCATAGTGTCAGGTATCTGTCCTGATTCAGCCGTCCAGACCAATTTCATCGACTACGATTCCGATAAGTACGAGAAGAGGCGGAGGCTTGATGAAGTCATCGACCGCATCAATCGAAAGAATGGCAGCGATACCATTGTGCTTGGCTCGCAACAATATACTTCTAAAGACGGAAAGAAAATCGTTGCAGGCGTTTTCCGCGACAGCATCAAGCACGACTACCGCAGTCCCAGCTATACCACCAAGTGGAGCGATATTCCTAAGGCAGAATAACCTTATATGTCCCTTGACATTATTAATCCCCCTTCAAATAGTTTTCTATAATTTCCGATTTCAAAGCTCTGCTTACTACCTCACATGTAAACGGATACCCATCAACGTATTCTTTTGGGTATGCATTTGCCATTTCGATCATTCGGAACCGCCCCCGCTTCTTCCTTGCTGCGCTTAATCTTTCCTTCTTTGATAAGACGCTCTTTTTCAGCCCGGATGCGCTCCAACAATACGGAGGCTGGCTCGTCATTCGGGTCTTGGGAAACGAGCTTACCACGAATGGCGAGGTCGAGTATCTTCTGGCGTAACTTCTTTGTATCCATTTATATCGTTTGGCAAATTACCGGCAAATTAAATTAAGTATGTAAATCCCTTTATATATGGGCTTTCTGATGAAGCATGAACCTCTTCTGGCAAATTACAGGCAAATTACCAGCAAATTAAGCCCACCCAGGAATATATCTCATATATCGACGCGCAGTTGTCGGGTCGAGGGGTTTTATCCATTTCTTATCTGTAGCCTCTTTGATAAGTCTTGAAATACTACCTGCGGAAGTCGTATTCAGTCCAAACCTCTCTCGAAGCGAGCTGTTTGTCAGGGCATTGCCTTCAACATATCTCACACAAGCATGCAGGTACGTTGACCACAGTTTGTCCTCCATAGAGATGTTTGAGAACTCATAATGAGAGAACAAGGATACCTTTGTGGAATCCTGATAGATCTGAATACGTGGTGCTGGCAGACGTTGCATTTCACAACTGATCACCATTCTGTCCCAGCCACGACCCAGTTCCTCACACACGTGGAGATCTCCGTCTTTGATTAACAGCAACATTGACCTTTTCAGCATGGTTTTACCAAACTCAAAATGAGGAATGCATGGAATACTCTGTTTGCCATATCTTCGTTAAACGCGTTGGCTATAAGCAATCCATGAGAAACGTTGTTTCTTAAGTTTCCACCATTGCTATCTGTAAAGAGAACCTTAAAATAAGTTGTTATGTCATTCCCTAATGCATCTCTCACACATTCTTGACAAAGCAACCCTTCCAACGACTTATATTCATTCCCTTCGTCTGGATTATATTTGGGTCTGAGTATCTCTCCACCGTTCAATTTGCACAGTACACGGATGGCTGACTCTAACTGAGGTATCAGCAAATGGCAAGCCACGATAAAATCTTTTTCTATAAAGGCCTCTAAACCTCGTTTCACAATTGGCCTCTGTTCTTCTCGTAAGATTAAAGAATCTCTGAACAAATTACCTAAGATGTAATCAACAGACAAAAGCCCCTTGGCCCTCAATCTTTTAATATGTTCACTTAAGAAAGCGTCTGTAAGTTTCATTTGCAAATAGATTTGATAAGATAGTTTTTGCTCATCTGAATTTTTTCCTGTACCCACATGTGATAATGGAATGCCATTGAAATCGGAAATGGATACTCGGATACCTAACCTAAAAAATTCATCATCTATTATCTTGACTGCCTTTTCAACATCAGGCAGATATCGTAACAAGAAGTGCAGTATGATGCTCTCATCTGTTCCATTCAACTCTGATTGCCAATATCCTTCCCAAAGTTCTTTGCTTATTGGTACATTTATAGAGCAGTGCTGTGATTCTGTATTTGCTTTATCTCCTTGCTCAATAATATCTTTATATAGAGAATCGGCTTCTTTATAGAGATGGTATTTCCTATAGATTTTCTGCATTTCCTCCATCATTCCCTGTGCCCACAAGCCACCTCTACAACCAAATGAAAGTTGAATAGCATTTGTTGTCCTAATAAGAAGATGTAGAATCTGCTGTGGCTGTTGGATGGCGTTATAATACTCACAAAGCAACTCAGCTATATCTTTCATGACATGCCCATGCTCATCAGTTCTCGTTCCTTCTTCTTGTGCAAGCCCCTCTCTGTTTTCAAACTCGTTCATAAGTTTACCAACAGCATACTCCATTAACTCTGGATACAAATCATGGTGTCTCAGAATCTTCTTAAATAGATTAATATTAGGGATAAACCAATCGCTAGAAGAGAACGTTTTGTAATTGGCAGCAAGATCTGTAGCTCCTCTTTCACACAATTCTTTGTTCCCTATCCTTACAGCCATGTCTATTGCATGAATACAATATTTAAGATTGTCGTAAGCATACTTTGGGCAACAATCTTCTGCGACCTCAAGGGTTGCAATAATGTTAGCTTTCCTTATGGTGACGAAATCAGGCTTAGTGTCAGTGACAGATTCCTTAAAATCAAGAACCAAGCCAGTATACAACATCTTGAGCATAGGATTAACTACACTACTCGCCCTGCGTTCCCAATACCCTATAGTGCTTGCGGTTATTCCGTTTCTGTCAGGAACACAATCAAAACCATTCCCATCTTTTCGTTTCTGTTTTGAATATGGCCCGTAATATGTTCCCCAACAATCTTGCCCTTCATCGGCAACCATAGAAAACGCAATATATTCAAATTTGGCTGGTTCAGTATTCCAAACATCATTAGACAGATTACCCAAAGCAGATAGACTGTCGGATCTGCGAAAGTGTTTTCGCTCTATTGTGTCAAGTGGAGCAAGAGCACTTATTACTGATAATTCCTCTTTGGTATACATTTATCCTTCTAAATCTTGAATATCACATTTATAGTCAATTGGGCTTATTCCTCTGCCGCCATTGGTATTGGAATCTGCATGTCCTCTTTCTCCAACTGGGGATATGGAACGCTTTTGACACCATGATCCTGCAACCATATATGGTTCAATGTAAATGCTATTGAATCCAATGTCAGCTCTCTGACCTTGGGCTTCAGTTCACATTCCCAAACGGTAATGCAATGCCAGCCCATTTCAGCCAACTTGCGCTGTTCCTCCTTATCACGTTTCTTGTTCCTGCGAATCTTCGCCACCCAGAATTCATGATTAGTGCTTGGTATTTTGCAGCAGGCAGAACTCTCCATTGTGCTTGAATCCACAAGATGGCCATGCCAAAAGCACCCATTGATGAAGATGCAAGTCCTGTATTTTCTCAGTACCAAGTCAGGATGCCCAGGCAATCGTTTGTGGTTTAAGCGATACCTGAAACCACGTTTCCACAACCCTCGTCGCACAATCATCTCTGGCTTCGTATTCTTATTGCGAATCGCCGCCATGTTCTTATGCCGCTGTTGTGGGGTGAGGTGGTCCATGGGCTTTTCTGTCAATCACTTCGTAAACCTTAGCTGTAAACTCAGTGTAAAATACTGACAGCCATCAGATCCTTTTTCAATTTTTCCGAAACCATATCTACTTGCAGAAGCTGTCTCGAATTTTAAGTTTTCGTAGAGATAGTCCTCAAGAGCTTTTCTGTAAATAATATGGTAGCAGTATATTTCACCTTTTGTGTTTACTACTAACATTCCGTATGCCTGGTGTGCAGCTTCCCATGGAGCACTTGGAACCATTCCCAACGCAATATCAGTAACGAACCGTCTGACCTTTGCCTCATATTGTTTCTTGTTCGTTTTCATTGGAAATCCCAGTGGGTTGATTTCGCTGAGCTTATCTGTCAAAGAGGAAAGAATACGCGTATCTTCACTATAGCTCAGAACGAGAAGGTCTGAAACGATTTGGGGTAACATACTATCCACCAGCATTAGGTTCTCTAAAAATACATAATCGCCCTTTGCATTTGGATTAATTGTAGAGAACTCTAACGAAACTTGTTGTTCAAGAATAGCCCTCACTCTTCCCTTAATATCTGCATGCCCTCTTTTGTTAACCATCGAATTTATCTGGGCAATCTTCTCGTCTGGCAAATTTTCAGATAGCTTATACTTGAAGTTTGTCAGGTTAGTAGCGTTAAGCAATGTAGGTGGCTCGCCAATCTCTGATTTAATACTAAACCCTTGTATTGGTGTTTGACCAGTTACAAAGTCGTGGATAACGATATATAAATCTGACTTGTCTTTTTCGCCATTTCCTAAGTTCTTTGAGTAACATTTTATATTTGGGCAACATGTTTTTTTTCTGAATTCATCAAATTCAGGCAACTCAAAGGATGAGTCTGAAGTTCCATCCTCATTGGGAGCCCCCTTCTTAATTGCTTCAAACAACTTAGGTGCTATATTGTCAAAAACACTTCTTTCGATTTGAATTATATTATGTCCGTTGGCATTAATGACGACTTGACCGTCTTCTTCTATCTTATATTCTGCCTTTAAGTATTGCTCTGTATGTCTCAAAATTGACAATATTGGCATTCTTAAACGCTGACCATTTTTATTGTCTATATTTATCGGGTATAGATTTTGCTCTGACAGGAGTTTGTACAGCGCATAAAGTTCACTCCACTCTCCCTTATTAGCTGTTTTCCGCCATTTAGCATCATTGAAGTCGCGTTTTGATTTCTTTCCGTTTGTCTCGTCAAAGAAGAAAAAGAAGAAAAAGAACATATTGATTATTATTACTTCTTAAACCTAATTTGCAAATTCAATTTCATATAGACTTCACCATCTTCATCGCGATATAGACTTCCAAAGTCATAACGGGTACGGCTAGCCCTGTCAAAGCGAGTGTTGTTATAAAGATAATCCTCTACGTCATTCTTGTTATAGAAGTGGTAGCAAACGATGTCGCCATCACTCTTTACTACAAGATAACCACCATTGGCATCGTAATGACCATTCCACTCCTTAGCAGATGTCATACCAAGTGCAGTATCCAACAGTAGAACTTTTATCTTGTGCTCATAGAAACCAATTACATTGCATCCTGTATAGCAAAAGGGATTCTCTTCTGCAACTTTCTCAACGATTTCTTTTGTGGAAGTACCTAAGTCTGGCATACTACCCAGAACAAGGCATCGTGCGACTAGTTCAGGCATACACATGTCAAGGAACAAAAGATTGTTCTTGAAGGTTTGATGAGCTATCTCGAAATATTCAAGTTTGTATCCTTTGTCTAATATTGCCTGCATTCGTGGCAGATGGTCCTCAATAGCATTGATCTCTTCTAACTCTTGGTCTGTCATGTCACCACCAACAACTTTGTATGTGATATTTGTTGGCATACCAGGGTTGAGAAGCGTTGAAGCATTACCAAGTTGCGACTTAATACTAAAGCCTAGCAACGGGGTCATATTAGTACGTAAGTCGTGAATGACGATGTGAATGTCAGCCTTGTCTTGCGATGGGGCTTTTATTTTTGTGCAGCCTATCTGGCTCATGAAGCATTCGGCATCGGGAACCTCAAAGGCTCTTTCACTTGCTTCCTTGATGGACTCCAGCAGTTTGGTGGATTCTTCCATGAACTTATCCATCGAGATACGTGCATACTCGTTACCGTCCTCGTCAATAACAACAATATTCTGCTCCTTGTTTGGCTTGTATTCGTATTTCTTGCTTTCCTCACGAATGATGTTGAGGATAGGATAATACAAGTCAAGTTTGTTTAGGTCAGCATCACCTGCATGAACTTTACCTTCGCCCAGCAGGCGGAACAGAGCATAAAGCTCACTCCATTCTCCTTTGTTTCCAGTTATTGCCATATCAAATTACTCCTAATAATTCAAGTTCTTTTTCTGCTGTTGCTTTAATCGCTGGTATTGCTACTGAGTTGCCGAACTGCTTATAAGCAGAGGCGTCAGCAACAACAATTTTAAATTTGTCTGGGAAGCCTTGCAGTCTGGCCCATTCCCTTGGGGTCATTTTGCGGACTCCCTCACGATTTACCTCGCCATGAATGTTTGTCACAGGACGAAAATCTGTCAAGCGGTCATCTGTTACGAGATTTCTTTCTCTTCCCATTCCACCTACAACAATAGCATTAGCAACACCATTCTTGTCTATAATCTCATAGCCAAAACCGTGCCCAGCAGCTTCGTGACGAGCACGATGACGACGAAGGGTTTCCAAGTACACATCAGAAAGATAATACTTAACCGATACTTCATTCTTTTCCATGATAGCCTTAAATGGTACCCTATGTCCTTCAGGGGTTGTTGGTTCTGGATAATGGAACTGTGCGACATCAATATGCAAGTCCTTTCTGAAGCCGATAATATATAAACGCTCTCTATGCTGAGGTACACCAAAATCCATTGCGTTCACAATCTGCGGAGGAACAACATCATAACCAACTTGATCTAAATGTTCAAGAATAGTTCTTATAGTCCGTCCCTTGTCATGAATCATCAGACCCTTTACATTCTCTAAGAAGAATGCCTTTGGTTGTTTGCGACGCAGGATTTCTTCAATTTCAAAAAACAATGTTCCACGCGTTTCATCCTGAAAACCAAGTCGCCTACCTGCCAAAGAGAAAGCTTGGCAAGGGAAACCACCGCAAAGAACATCAAAATTATCTGGAATATGACTCTTTGTTACTTCCTTGGTAATATCGCCAAAGGGCATTTCGCCATAGTTAGCGAAATAACTACGTTGCGCCTGTGCATCAAATTCTGACGAATAAACGCATTTACCTCCAAGTTCTTGCATGGCAATGCGGAAGCCTCCTATACCAGCAAACAAATCAATAAAGGTAAACTTGGGATTCTCCGGGGCAGGGAACGGAACCTTGAAGAAGTCAGCAAAAAGATCATTCTCCAATGGACTTTCTGCCGCTGTCCATACGTCCTCATCACTAACATCTTTCCACTTAGGATTCTTCTTATCCTGCTGTCGTTTGTACTCTATGAAGTCGCGTATCGCTTCAAGAATCTGATATCGCTTCTCGCCTGATGCTATGCCATGCTTACCTTTAAGGGAATGAAGATACTGGCTCAATATGGCTACCTGCGTTTCATAAGATGCAGGGCCATATATCTTCAGTCCTTCTTCTGTTACCTCTTCAGGTAATTCTGATATTTTTACTTCTGCCGTAGCCATTGTTCGTTTTTATCCTTTAGCTTGCAAAGGTACGAATAAATCCTGATATATAAAGTGTATTATCCCAGAAATTACACATTAATTTTGTTAAATGTTCAATTTGTGTCGATTCGATTGACACAATTAGGCCATTACTTGGCTCGTTACTTGGTGCTCAACTTAGTCTCCCACATAGGTACAACGCAGCGACAAAGTGTCACGGTATTATTGTACATGACAGGGTCTCCTTTCCATACTCATACCACCATCGGGCAGCATCGCAGAGGGCATAGACACGTTCGCTGATGAAGTCTGGGTACTTGGGTGTCAATTCTTCTGCGTTGAAGCCTGCTATGACGCAGAGGAAAGAGAGGTCACCCTCGATGTATTCGCACCAATGATTCTGGCCCAGGCAGAAGCCAAGGATGTTGTCAAATTCGGCCTCCGTCTTGGGTAACTGGACGTGGGCTACAACGTGTGGCTTGAATTTCTGATGCAAGAGCCAATAGTCACCATGCCCCTCCACATGGCGCAACTCTGCGCGATAGGCGTCACGCTCTACATGTCTGAACTGGAGTCCACGATGCTGCATACGTGGAAACATCACAAAGTCA
>JAEEGG010028265.1_pt1 | contig 10558 bp, 7 predicted proteins | sample 9134161 | NCBI WGS metagenome assembly JAEEGG01 (sample SAMN16246543, study PRJNA631951) | gut metagenome | biome: gut microbiome; feature: rumen; material: CR-attached | host: Bos | place: Iran: Karaj | collected 2018-10 | reverse complement strand
TCCCAAACGGCCAACATCTTCAGAGGATGGGAGAGGTAGTATTCGGGCTCATAGAACAGGCAGTGACCCAAGCGTGCACCAACAACGGTGAAGATAAGCATATAAATGAGAAGCTTATCCAACGAATCGTCAGTCATCTTCTCACGTCTATAGATACGACGCATGATAAAATATCCAATAAGAAATCCCAACGCCCAAAGCAAGCCGTACCAACGGACAGAAAGGCTTCCAATGGAAAAAAGTACTGGGTCAACGTTCCAAGTGATGTAGTATAGAATCATGGTTCAATAATTTGCCGCAAAAGTAAGGATAATTGTTGAATCGTTGATTGTTTAATTGTTTAATTGTTGGCTTATGGCCTATAGCTTATAGCCTATGGCTGCCCCAATGTAAAGGCAAGCCATAGGCTATAGGCCATTGGCCATAGTTGAAAAAAGTTTCATCAAGATGTAACTTTTTCCGCATTTCTCCGTATTACTTTCGTAAAAGATGGACAGAAGCCAATTCAACCAGTGCGTGGAGCAATATGCCGACCGGCTTTTCCGCTTCGCGTTCTCGAGCCTCCGCAACCGCGAGCAGGCCGAGGACGTGGTGCAGGAGAGCTTTGCTCGCGTTTGGGAGAAGGCCAAGACGGTGGACTTCGCCAAAGCGAAATCCTACCTCTTCACCACCGCCCACCACGCCATGATTGACGAAGTCAGGCGACATCAGCAGACAAGCGACATCGAAGAACTCGCCACCTTCGCCGACCCGAAAGGGACTCCCTACCCCGATGTCAACGAAATCCTGCACAAGACCTTGGCCACCCTGCCCGAAGCGCAACGCAATGCCTTGCTGCTGCGCGACTACGAAGGCTACAGCTACCAAGAAATCGGCGACATCACGGGGATGACTGAGGCGCAAGTGAAAATCAACATCTTCCGCGCCCGCACCGCACTGAAAAACAAACTGAAAAGCATCGACAACCTTATCGACACAGAGCCATGAAGACAAACATCACCATCGACAACTACGAGGCCTTCCTCCTTGACTATATGGAGGGCAACCTCAGCCCCGACGAGGCAGTACAGCTGAAAGCCTTTGTCGCGGCCCAAGGCATGGATTGGGACGAGCTCACCGAGGAACTTCCACACTTGGAAGCCCCTGCTGTCACTTACCAAGGCAAGGAGAACCTGAAGAAGAAAGGGACAATCGTGCCGCTCTATGTCAAAATCGCCTCGGCTGCCGCTGCTGCCGGGCTGCTGCTCACCGTCACCTTGTGGCCCGAAAAGTCGATGCCAAGAGTGGAGCCCATCGCCAACCTCAAGCCCATTGAGGTCAGCAAAATCAAAACCAATGAGCCTATAGCCCTGTTGCCGAGACGAGCTACAGAAAGCATAAACCCCTTGCCGCGCACAGGCATACGTGGGGATGACCTGCGTTCTAAGGGGCATCTAACTTCTGAGAGGACGGCAATGCCTTTGTTGGCTGAGTTACCTACAAAAACAGCCACCGCCTTACAAATCGACTTGCCTTGGGCCAACTTTGACGAGCCCGACTTCGACTTGATGGCCTACCGCATGAACACAGAGCTGGCAATAATGTCCTTTGATGGAAACGAGTTTTCCGATGATGCAGAGGAAGAACGCGACCTTTCGCTCATCGGCAAAGGCATCTATCTCTTGACTGACGGTCGCCACGACAGTTTTGCCAGCATCATCTCAACAGGCCTTAGCACCGCCAAGAAAGAACTCAATTTGGCAGCCACCGACATCGCCTTGACGGCCTACTACCGCGCCGACGAACGCTTTGAGGAGGTGAAGGAGAACTGGCAGGAAAAGCTGGGAGAATAATTACATTCCTCGCTGTTTCTTTATGGTTTCGTAAGCTCCGTTGATTTCTTGGAACTTCTTTTCGGCGGCTTTCCGTACCTCTTCGCCAAGGTTGCTCACCAAATCGGGGTGGTTTTTCTTGGCCATTTCACGGTAAGCCTTCTTCACTTCCTCATCAGTAGCGGTAGGCTCAATACCGAGAATCTTATAGGCACTGTCCGTCTCCTTGATGAACATGGCTTTCACTGAAGCAAAATCGCTACTGGTGATACCCATATAATCGGAGATTACGTTGATTACGCTCAACTCTTGCGGCGACACTATGCCATCAGATTCTGCAATACCAAACAGATAATGAAGCAGCTGAAGACGCGTAGAATAGTCCATATAGCGTCCCACCTGCTGGCTTACTTCATAGATATTGTAGTCCTTTTGCAGAATCTCGCGAAGCATCTTGATGTAGTTCTCGGCGCGTTCCTGGCCGAAATTCTGCAAGAAGAAACGCTTCACATAATCCAACTCAGAGCGCTTCACATTGCCGTCGGCCTTCATCACCGAGGCTGAAAGCACAAGCAAGGTCACGTTGAAGTCGCGCTTTTCCTCGGTATTGCCAAAGGTATCCTCCACTCCAGAACGGATGACACGTGGACTCCCTCCAGAGAAAATGCTGCCGATGGCATACCCGATGATGCCACCCAAAGGACCGCCAAACGACCATCCCAAACCCGTCAATATCAGTTTCAAAAAGAATCCCATGGTTATTGAGTTTATCGAAAAATAGCCAGTTTTTTAATCAGGCGGCAAAGGTACACAAAAAACGTCACTTAAGGGCGAAAAATATTTCATCATTAAACGCTTAACCAGAGAAAAAGATTTGTATTTTTGCGCTCTTTAATGACAATCCTATTAATTAATTATGTCACTTATGAAAAAAGTACTGTTTTCTCTCGTATTTGTGGCCTTGTCAATAATGGCATCTGCCCAACAATGGACGAGCTTTGGCAAAAGTACTCCTTCCGGACCTGAGGTCAAGTTGATTTCGAGCAGCGAAAGGCAAATCATCGTTGACTTCTCTTTGGGTGGTTTCAATTTGACCAAAGTGAACACCCCTAACGGCATCCAGCAAATTGTGTCCGTCCCAAAGATGGCCTCCATGCTCGAAGCCAGTGCCCCCGACCTTCCTCAATTCCCCGTCCCTGCCATTATTGGCGACCTGGCGGAAATGGAAGTAAACGTCACCAAGAGCGATTTCACGGATTACCAAAACGTTGAGATTGCCCCTTCTAAAGGTAATTTCAGCCGTCAGATCGACCCTGAAACCGTTCCTTACACCTACGGCAAGATGTACAGCCAAAATGCTTTCTATCCTGCCACCCAAGCTTATCTCGAAACACCTTACATCATCCGCGACTTCCGTGGCCAAAACATCATGGTACGCCCCTTCGCCTACAATCCTGTGACGAAGACCCTTCGTGTGTATCACAACATGACCATTGAGATGCGCAAAGTGAGCAACAACGGTGTCAACCAAAAGGTAAGCCGCAAGGCCATCCAGAAGGTTACCACCGAAATGGAGGAAGCCTATAACCACCGTTTCATCAACTACAAGGAAAGCACTTCCAAGTACAACTTCATTCAGGACCGTGGCGAGATGCTTGTCATCTGCCCCGACCAGTACATGGAAAGCATGCAACCCTTTGTCGAATGGAAGAACCAATCAGGCCGTCCCACCACTATCGTAAGCCTCTCAGAAGTGGGTGGCAACAACGACAACCAAATCAAGAATTACATCCGAAGCATCTACGATGATCCAGAACACAACCTTGAGTTCATCCTCCTTGTCGGCGACTATGCCGACCTCACACCTCATTCGATGAGCGGAGGCCGTTCCGACAACTGGTTTGGTCAATTGGAAGGTAATGACTACTACCTTGAAGCCCTCACTGGCCGTTTCTCGGTGCAAAGCATTAACGATGTGGAAACCCATATCGAAAAGGTGTTGTATTACGAGCGCGACATGCCTGAAGGCCTCACCTGGCTCAACCAAGGCATCGGTATCGGCGCCAATGAAGGCGCTGGTAATGGTCACAATGGTGGCGAAGCCGACTATGTGCACATCAATTACATCCGCGACACTTTGATGCACTACACCTACGAAAATGTCACGCAACAGTACAGCGGCGTAGGTGGCGGCACCAGTGCCAATGCCATCAGCGCAGATTTCAATGCAGGCAAGAGCATCTGCAACTATTGCAACCACGGTTCACAAACAAGCTGGGCTGTTGCCAACTATAGCAACAGCAACGTCAATGCGTTGGTGAACGACGACAAATGGCCTTTCATTTGGTCCGTTGCCTGCAATAATGGTGAGTTTAATGGTAACTGCTTCGGAGAAGCCTGGCTGAGAGCAACCAACAATTCCACAGGACGTCCTACCGGTGCTGTTGGTGGTATGTTCAGCTGGATTTCACAACCCTGGGTGCCTCCAATGACAGGTCAAGACGAAATGGTCGACATCCTCACCGAATGGAAGCATGACGACAAGTACTGCCACACTTTCGGTGGTGCTTCGTTGAACGGCAGCATGTACATGCTTGACATGCACCCTAATGACCAAGGCGACACACACAACACCTGGATTCTCTTCGGTGACCCGAGCCTTATGGTTCGTACCGACAATCCCGTCAGCATGAACGTCACCTGCACACCATCGGTTCTGATGCTCGGCATGAGCGAGCTGGAAGTCTCTGCTGAAAACACCGCTTATGGTATCGTCACTTTGATGATGGACGGAGAAACAATTGCTACAGGTTCCATCTTCGACGGTGTTTGCAGCCTCAACTTCCCACCGTTGAGCACGGTCGGCACGGCAACCCTCACCGTCATAGGATATAACAAGGTAACCGAAGTCCAAACCATGGAAATCCTTCCTGCCGAAGGTCCCTATGTCACTGTGACGGAATACACGCCTAATTTCGCCCCAGTCAATGTGGAAACGAGCCTCTCTCTTAGCTTCAAGAACGTGGGGGTCGATCCTACTGCAGGCACCACAAATGTCAGCTTAACTTGCAACGATCCTCGTTTGAGCATCATCGACGGCACAGAGACTTTCGATGTGTTGAACTCCGAAGATACTATCACCCTGCAAAATGCCTTTAGCTTCATCATTTCCGAAGGTGTTGAGGACGAAACCCGTTTCCAAATCGATGTCAACATGACCGATGGCAGACAGACCTGGAGTGGAAGGGTCTTTGTCACTGCCGGACGGGCCGTCCTTGAATACACCAACTCTGAATGGGCAGGCAGCTTCGTGCCAGGTGAGACAGTAACCATCGTGACCAATTTCAAGAACATTGGACATTACATGGCTACCAATGCTGTTGCCACCATCGCCTGTGAAAGCGAATATGTCACCCTTCTCAATCCTAGCGTTGAGTTAGGCACCATCGACCCAGAAGGTATCGTCACTTGTGTGTTCACCATTCAAATCGATGAGAGCTGCCCAGAAACCGAATCGATTCCTTTGAGCTTTTTGATGCAAGCCGATGGTGACCTATCAGCAGAAGGCGACCTCACCCTGAGGAATTCCTGCAACGTCGTCTTCGCACTCACCGACTCTTACGGTGATGGTTGGAATGGAAACTACTTGAACGTCAGCTTCAGCGATGGCACACCCGCACAGCACTTGACCATCCAAGACGGTTCCACCGCCAACTATATCATTGAGATTGGCAACGGCGTCCACGTCACTTTAGGATGGACCATGGGCCAATGGCCTTCCGAGTGTTCTTTCGTTGTTCGCTATGAGGATGGTGATGTAATCTGCCAAGCTTCAAGTCCTAATGGTTCTTACTCGTTCGAATTCGACTGCAACTGCGCTGGCGGACAAACTACCAACACCTACGACCCAGTCGAAAACCTCACTGCCGAAATGGACATGGGAACAATCAAGCTCACATGGGATGAGCCTGAAGGTGCCTTGAACTACATCGTCAAACGAAACGGCATCGAGATTGGACAAACGAGAGAGCCCGAATATACAGATGAAGTCTTCACCGAGCTTCACTACACCTATTGCATCGTTGCTGAATACGCCGATGGCTCCAGCATTCCTGAGTGCATCATAGTCAAATCCGAGCTTGGAATTGACGAGTACGAGACAGAGTTTGCCATCTATCCCAACCCAGTCAACAATACGTTATACATCAACGGTGGCAATGCCGAGTACAGCTATGCAATGTACAACAGCATGGGACAGGTGATGGCCAACGGCAATGCCAAAGGCACTGAACAAATCAGTGTAGAAGGCATGACCAAGGGCATCTACTTCCTCCACATCACTTCGGGCACACAAGTGCTCGTGGAAAAGGTTGTGGTGAAGTAATCCAAAGTTTGCCTAATACTTGAAAGGCGACCCCGTCAAAACGAGGTCGCCTTTCTTCTATTATAACATGCAACTATTCCTGCTGAAACATATTCTCGTGATAAACCGCTTCGCCTGTAATGACAGACGTGGCATTGAACCAACCTATCGCATTGCAATCAGATAGAATATTGGAGAACATAGCAGGGAAAGCACCCATAACAGGATTGACACCAATGGCCAATTTCTGGCCTACCAGGAAATACATGTAATCCTTTGATATGCTATAAAGCTTCACTCCTACCACATCACCTTCGTGCAAATACGACTTGTTCATGACTCCAACCGGAACCTCTGATTTGTTACTTGAGTTGTTTATCATCTCAGGACCATTGAAGTAATAACCGGCATAGCCCTTCATAGGATACAGGTTAAACAATCTGGAAGGTCTGTTCTTGAAGAGCCTACCATTCAGATAGAGTTCCACTAAATATACGATGTTTTCATTGGAAAGTGTCTGGAAATATGGACATACACACACTGCGGCCCGATCATCGACAAAAGGTATGCCATACTCATTGCGCAAAGGCAACAAACCGACTGAGTCGATGCCGCTGGCATTGTTCGACATCTTGGTATCGGCGGACATTCCAAGAGGCCATGAATGTATTGGATTATCCTCCACCTTGATTGTCAAAGAATACCAACTTTCCTTATTTCCCTTTACCGAATCTGTAAGATAATGTCCCGGCCTGTTCTCCTGCTCGTAATACCAAATGGTGTCACTCTTGCTTGTCACATATACCTCGGCACCAGAAATCATCTCAGCACCTTCCGTATTATACAATTCCGAAGAATAGCTGAGTTTGACCTCGTGACGCTTATATTCATCCGTAATGGATCCTTCCACCACCGGTACTTTTTTCCCTTCAGGCAATTCCATAATGATGTCCTCAGTGCAAGAGGCCATAAGCCAACCGAGCACAACCATCAAAACCAATTGTAGCTTACTTTTTACCATAACACTCAACTATTTTCGAAAAACCGTTTCTGACGAGACAACAGATGCCGTAAAGAACCACCCAACACCTTTTCCCTCAGGCTGGATATTGGTGCTCACGTTGGCTGGCGCGCCCAACATAGGATTGCTTCCTGTCGACATCAAGAGGCTATAGAAGAAATAATAATACTCTGGCGTGACACTAAACAAATCCGCATGAATTCTATCGCCGTCCTTCAGCTGCGACCGACGGAAATAACCAATCGGAATTTCTTTGTTGTTTTGGAGCATCTCCTGACCATTCACATAATAGCCGGCAAATCCGCCTTGTGCAATCATCATCCGCATTTTCAAGCTGTCGGTAAGCAAGGTATCGTTCTTCGAGACCATAGGCATATAGATGATGTTGGGATCGGGAAGGCTCTGGAAATACGGATAAAGCCATTCGATGGTATCCATAAAAAACACGGAAGGCACCGTGTCGTTCATCCCGTTGAAATGCTTCACTACAATACTGTCAATCCTTTCCACATTGTCGGGAATCAGGCTTTCAGCAAAAACCTGCTGTTTGGTGCCATCAGCTTCGGGAATCTCAATACAAAGACGATACAATGTATTCTTATTTCCTGCAACACTGTCGGTGAAATAGTGGCCTTTCAGCTCGGCATCCTCATAATAATAGGCGGTATCCACGCCATCGGTGACATACACCGTGGCACCACTCACCATATGAATTTCATCTTGGTTATAAAACTCAGACGTATAGCTCAATATGGCCTCGTGTCGCTTCAGCTCATCGGTAAACGAAGCATCCACACCTATCATAGGATCTCCCTCCTCCACATCAATCACGATGTCTTCCGTACACGAGGTGAAAGCCACAAAAGCCAAGAGCGCCAAAATCCCAAACAGCCTTTTCATCGTGTTCAGTATTTGAAGTTGTACGAAATGGAGGGCACGGCGGAAAACAGATACATGTTCTTTGTCTCAATTTTGCCGTTCTTGCCTTGTTCGAAAGTAATAGCCCAAGTGTTGTGTCGAGCGTATGCATTATACACCGAGACATTGATTTCATGCTGCCAACGCCGATTGTCAAGTTTGCCTAACTTGCAGGTGAACGACAGATCGAGACGATGGTAGTCGGGATAGCGGCTCTCATTGCGTTTGCCGTTATACACTGCATAAGTCATGCCATTGAGGGTGTATTGCCCATAAGGGAAAGTCACTGGTTGCCCAGTATTGTAAATCCAGTTGGCAGCCAACGTAATACGCGGATTCAGTTCATAGTTACCCACAATGACGATGTTGTGCGGTCGGTCGTAAGGTGAACTGTATTCCTTGCCTCGGCTGATTCCTTTGATGGTGCGAAACGTACGGGAATAGGTATAGGAAACCCAACCCGTAAACTTGCCTACGTTTTTCCTGACAAGGAACTCTGCACCGTAAGAGCGACCCTTACCGACTCGCAACTCACCGTCAATCAGAAGATAGCCGTATGTGATGGCATTGTCCTTGAAGTCGATGACATTCTTCATATTCTTGTAATAGACCTCCACCGAGGTCTCAATGGCATCATTGTTGAAATTGCGGAAATAGCCTAAAGCATACTGGTCACATTTTTGGGGTTTCACGTTTGGACCTGTCGGGAACCACACGTCGAAAGGCAGTCCACCCGTAGCCGATGAAGCCACTTGAGCATATTGCACCGTACGCGAATAGGAAGCCTTGACCGAAGAATGCTCGTCCAGTTGATACTTGGCGGCCACTCGCGGCTCGGGATTGATGACTGTATTGAACACCTCACCTGGACCGTAATGCAAAGTGTCATTAACGACATAAAGAGTCCTGTCAAAGATATACAAATCTTCCTCGCCAATGTTTTGGAAACACGACAGCCGCATGCCTGCACGGAGGGTGAGACGCATCATAGGTGAATAATCGTGGGAGAAATACAAGGCATGTTCCAAGCCTTTGCGCGCCACCGACTTAGACTGGTCAATTTGGAGATATTGCGAAAGCGCTCCTCCCCTGTCGTCGATTTGGCCTTGCAGATAGGATTGAAAGCTCGTGCTTAGACCAAACTTCGAATCATGCTTGTCGTTCCAATGCATGGCGAAGTCATAGTTGAGGCTAATCGCATCAGTACCCGCCTTGACGGCAAAGTCATATGGGTTGTATTTCATATCAATGTCATAGCGGTACCTCGACCCAATCAAAGAAAGGTTCGAGGCAAAACGGTCGGAAAAGATATGGCTCCAGCGCAAAGTGGCGCTGCTGTTTCCATAACCCAAACCTATCATTTGCTGCATCGAAAATTGGTCGTGACCATTGTACAAGGAAAGGAAAAGCCGGTCGTTCTTGCCCAGTGTATGCGTCACTTTGGCATTCAAGTCATAGAAATTGATTTTTGACTTGTCCAAGTCCTCGCCCAAGAATGGGAGGACAAGTCCTGCGTAGGTCCTGCGACCCGCGACCATCACCGATGTCTTATGGTCGAAGAGGGGGGATTCAAGCATCACATGGCTTGTCACCAATCCAATGCCGCCTTGAATCCCGAACCGTTTAGGCATTTCGTCCTTCACCGACACGTCGAGGACAGAGGAAAGGCGTCCTCCAAAATAGGCGGGAATGTCACCCTTGTAAAGTGTCGCATCCTTCACCACATCGTTGTTGAACACAGAGAAGAATCCAAGGAAATGCGAGGCATTGTAAATCGGGGCGCCGTCGAGAAGAATGAGGTTGTGGTCGGTGGCGCCGCCACGCACACTGAAGCCAGACGAGCCTTCAGAGGCCGACTGCACACCAGGCAGCAAGGTGATGCTCTTGATGACGTCCACCTCACCCATCAAAGCTGGAATCTTCTTGATGGTAATCATGTCGAGCGTCTGCACACTCATCGCCATGGCAGTCACATTGCGGTCCTTGCTCTCGCTGGTGACTTGCACTTCGGAGAGCTTTTCCGATTCGGGCTGCAACTTGACATTGACCGTAATAGGCTTTGCTCCTATGCTTACATTTTTGTTAAGTGTGGTATAACCAATATAGGAGATGCGCAAAGAATGCTCTCCCATAGGCAAATCCAATTCGTAATGGCCTTTTTCGTCAGTCGTTGTACCCACTTGCAATTTTTCCTCATAAATGGAAACGCCAATCAAAGTACTGTTGGTCTCAGCATCCTTAATGACACCTGTAACCCGCCCTTTTTGCTGGGCAAACGAGCTGATACTCAAGCTACAAAGGCAAATTAATAAAAAAAATAATCTTCGATGCATTTTATCTCAAAATAAATTTGTGCAAAAATACAAAACTAAATCAAAGTAACTCTCTTATTTTCAACAAATCGTGCACCTCAAAAGTAGATTTTCCCTCTACTTTCTCACTTTT
>JAEEGG010028262.1_pt1 | contig 10559 bp, 1 predicted proteins | sample 9134161 | NCBI WGS metagenome assembly JAEEGG01 (sample SAMN16246543, study PRJNA631951) | gut metagenome | biome: gut microbiome; feature: rumen; material: CR-attached | host: Bos | place: Iran: Karaj | collected 2018-10 | reverse complement strand
GAACGACCGTCGAGGACGACCGCACCGACTATAGTAAAATCGCCTGGGGGCAGGGCGGCGGTGGTGGCGGCGGCGGCGGCGGCAACGGCAGTAGCGGCGGATCTCGTACCGGTTCCGCCTCCTACGGCACGGCTTATGGCGGCTATGGCGGCTCAGGCGGCTCGGAGAACACGACGCGCGGAAGCGACGGCACGCTTGAGGCGATGAGCACCGCCAAGCTGACGATTTCGGGGGTGCGCATGGCTTCGACGGTGACGCCGCTTTCAGGCTCCGGAAATGCCATGGTCGATACCACTGTCACTTTCATGTCTGAGGGGACAGCTGTTGACACGCGGAACGCGTCGCTGGCGTTTACTTCGCCGTCCGCCCCCTCCGTAAACAGAGCAGGCTATGCCTTTCTCGGCTACTATACGGCAGACGGGAAACAAATCTACGGCGAGAACCTCAACTGCGTCTATTCAGTTTGGCCATACGTCGAGAACGTGACGCTCTACGCGCATTGGGTGCGGCTTTCCAACGTCACGTTCATGTCGGATGGAAACCAGGTCGGCTCTGTTGCAACCGCGCAGCAGGGGAAGGCGCTTCCGGCTGCACCAACGGGGGCGACCAAGGCGGGTTACGGCTTCCTCGGATATTTCACGGAGGCAACCGGCGGCACGATGGTCTATGACGAAAGTCTGAACGCCGTCCCGAGCGCCTGGGATTCCACCCAGGACGTGACGCTCTACGCGCAATGGATACGGCTTTCCAACATCACGTTCATGTCGGATGGGAACCAGGTCGGCTCTGTTGCCACCGCGCAACAGGGGAAGGCGCTTCCGCAAGCGCCGGAGGCGACCAAGACAGATTACGCCTTCCTCGGCTATTTTACGGAAGCAATCGACGGCACGAGGGTCTATGACGCAAGCCGGAATCCCGTCCAAAGCGTCTGGAATTCCACCGAAGACGTGACGCTCTACGCGCATTGGCAGCCGGTGAGCGTTCCTTTCGTCGTGACGCTCGTTTCCGAAGGCGTCACCGTCGGCATGATTGACAACGCCCGGCAGGGTTCCGCGATCGCGTCGGTTGCTGTGCCGGAGAACGACAACCACAAGTTCCTGGGCTACTGGACGGCGGAGACGCTTGGCAACAAGGTGTTCAACGAGGACGGGTCGCCTGTCGAATCCACCTGGACGTACTACGAGAACGTGACGCTCTATGCGCACTGGGAGCTGTCGAAGATCAATTTCACCTTCGTTTCGGCGGGCACGGAAGTCGGAACGTCCAACTACGAGATCGGCAACACGTCCTCGACGGTGCCGCATGCGAGCCGGAGCGGAGACTATGTGTTCCTCGGCTACTACACGGAGGCGATTGGCGGCGAGCAGGTCTTTGACGCAAACTACGATTTCGTGCAAGGTTCCTTGTCGAGTCTGACGCAGAGCACGACGCTCTACGCCCATTGGGCGATTCCCGAGGGCAGCGTCGTAAAACTTGTCTATCGCGGGCAGCTGAACCTGCTGACGGGCGTGCCTGCCGTCCACAACAGCGCCTATACGAAGACGATGCACTTCCGCGTGTACGACGGGGAGGATGCGACGACGCCGCTCTGGCAGACTAGAAACGAGGGGGTGGATGTGACCGTGAACGCCGACGGCAGCTTCGTGTATGCGTTCGGCGACGAAGACCTCGCCTCGCTGATCGCGACGGGACTCGTGACGCATGTGGGACTGGCGCTCGGGCAGAACGCCAGCACCGCTGTCGAGATGAAGCCGAGGCGCAAATTGAGGCCGGTCGCGGCGGTCAACCGGGCGCTTACGGCGGAAGGGGCGGCCTTGGACATCCGCATCGGTAACCTCGTCACCGAGAACGCCGTCGTGGCGGCCGATGCCACGGTGTCGCAGCTTGAAGTCACGGGCACGGTGACCGCGCCCGGCGCCGGCAAGGTGTCTGTTTCGCCGCTCGTGGTCGGTCCGGACGAGAGGACGCGGCTTTTGCGCGGAAGTGGCGTAAAGGCGTTTTCTCGGGAGAATCCGACGGTGCTGCGCACTCCATCCGGGGCGGTCCTGAGAGGGCAGGTGCTGGCCACCGCGCCGTCGGACGGCATCGCGCTCATCTCGAGCAAGGCGACGGGCAGGCGCGCCCTACGGTGCCCGGCGGTCATCCAGTATTGCAAAGAAGGGGAAAAGGTGCGCGCACCCACGTCGGAACCGGGCGGGCTCAAGGTGACGTTCTTCCCGTTCGTCGGAAAGGAGGGCAAGTAAAATGTGCAAATGTGCAAATGTGAAAATATCCAATACCAATGCCAATTGGAAACTGGCAACATTGGCATTGGCAACACTGGCAACATTGGCAACATTTACCACGGTGCTTGCCGACGGGCCGGCGGACATACAGCTCACGCTCGGCGAGGTGGATTTGCCCGTTTACATCTACAGGAGCAACGGCACCTCCAGCTTCAGGCAGCCGTCTGACGTGTATCCGATCTCGACGGTCAAAGCGCCGACCGATCCGGCTGACATCGTGACGTCGACTTCGACCAAGGACGCGACGATGAAGTGGGAGCTCGCGGCGTGGACGGTCGGTCGGACGCTCTCGGAGCAGCCGCCGGACGCCAAGCTCGGCGACTTCTGCACCGACACGATCTTCGATCCCGACAAGATCGACTGGGCCGCGACCGTCGCCACGAATGCCGCCGCGATTGCCAAAGGTCAGGTCGTGTTCGACCTTGGCGCGGCGAACCCATCCGAGCGGGTGATCTTCACCGCGAGCGGCGCGACGGAGCTGACGTGGGTGTCCACGGCGGGCGCAAGCGGTTCGCGCACCTACAATATTGGCAGCTCGTCGTCAGCCCGTCCGTACAGGCTCTTCGCGACGCGGGTCGATGAGGCCAACAATGCCGCGTTCATCGACCTCTCCGGCAAGTTCGTGAAGTTCTTCGGCGACCCGGACCTCCTGAAGAGCGAATACAGCCAGACAACGCTGGGCGTCTCCAACGTCGTTTACGGCCTCGACTACGACCCGTCGAAGACGAAGCTTCTGACCGTGCGCTACAGGGTGAACGCGCAGACGGGCGCGATAGACTGTCCGCAGGGGCAGTTCGTGCTCGCCTACTACGATACCGAGACGAAGGACCACATGGTCGCGCACATCGTCGTGGAGATCTGTCCGCCGACCGTGACGACGCTCAACGCCGAGGTCGGGGACTGTCTGCAGCCCGCCGGCGGCGGCTACGCGGACGACAAGCTCTATGCGGTCGTCGCCGCCGGGCTTTCGACCGACTCCAACGACCCCTACGCGCCGTATCTCGAGCAGTACAAGGCCGCCCAGGGCGAGGAGTTGACCGATCCCGACCACGGCAAGCTCTTCGCGATCGTGCCCACCGACGTCACGACAAGTTCGTCCGGCATGGCCATGCCGTGGAAGGCGGAAATCTTCTGGCAGACTGAAGACCCGATGAAGACGAAGTGGAACTTCGAGCACGACTACTACCTCATCAGCTGGCCGGAGAACCCCCTGCGCGTCGTGGTCACGCCGGCGGGGGCGGCGGCGGGATGCCCCGTCGTCATTCCCACGAACTACGTGGTGTCGACCGGCTTCAACATGCCGGCGGACGTTTCCGCGACCTATGACGCCTATCGCGGCGAGCTGACCCTCAAGGGCGGCCATGGCGGCAAGATACTCGTCAAGGTCACCGAACAGGGCGGCGGCTGCCCCTCCTACCTCCCGCTCGAGATGGTGGACTACCGTGACCCGACCGTTGCGACGCCGTGGGCGTTCGAGTGGCCGGTGGGCGTCGAGCTGACGCCGCGCCTCGGACTCGAGGCCGGTCCTGCCGCGCGTGCGATGTCCGAGCGCATTGACGACAAGCTGCCCGGCTTCATCTACGAGCCTGAATCTCTCGGGCGCAACTGGAACCCGCGCCTCTACCACCGTCCCGGCGGTTCAACCGTCATCTCGGACGACATCTTGTCGAGCGAAAGCCAGGAGGCCGCCAGTCTGGAATTCACCTCAAACGATCCGTTTGAATCGCTGACATCCTCGATCTATGGCGTCAACGGCGTGGACAACGCGAAGATACAGGTATGGTGGCGCGCGAACTTCCAGACGGAGCGCATGACAGCCCCGGTCAACTATCCTACGCTTGTGCAGAACTACCGCGTGACGTGGGGCGCGACGTTGGCGCATGGGCTTCTGCCGCAGATTACGCTTTCGTCGCAGCTCGGCTCGTCCGCCAAGGACATGACCGCCTGCAACGGACGCTCGCTGCTGCTTGTCGAGACGAACTCGACTGCGAGCGTCGATTTCGGTGGACAACGTCTTGCGGCGAACATTCCGTCCGCCAATCCGTCGGCGAATATCGGCTTCTCGTGCTACGTGTCGCCTGACGTCTCGGACGGCGGCGACGCGGTGGCGACGGCCGGCCGTCTCGCACGGTGGACATTTGGCGAGCGCGGCAACGAGGTTGTCGCCACGATCGACGCCATGCTGGAGAAGGGCGACGAAGGCGATTTCACCGTGGTCTTCCTGGTGGACGGCGTGGCGGCGGCGACCAATTCCGTAACGCCCGGCGAGTGGAGCGACTGCAGTGTCGCGCTTCCCCAGACCGTCCTCGGGCGAGCCGTGACGGCCACGTTCGGCGCGGCGGATTCCGCGGCGAACGACTCCGCGACTTTCGTGGCGCTCGACAATCTCGCGCTCTGGTACGGCGACGCGACATGGCCGGAGAACGGCACGGTATCCTTCTGCAACTTCAACTTCGGTACTGAAGATCTCTCGACCTTAGGCACGAACGGGACGATTCGCACCGCCATGGATGCGCAAGGCAACGTTCTGACGTGCCGCGACTGCGCCATGGCCGGCGCCGGCGCGCCCGAGCCGTTTGCGCTCAACATCGCCGCCGAGGACGGCGTGACACCTGAAATCTACTACGAGAACACGCCTGGCGAGATTGGATACAACCCGAACGAAGAGCACGCTTTCGTGGAAGACAACGGCGGCTATGTCGTCTGGGCACTTCGCGACGACCTCAACAGGGACAAGATCTCCAAGCCTCTGGTGATGGTGATGTATGCCGAAAACGGCAAGGGCCGCATGCAGGCCTTCACCGTCTCGAGGGTTTCGATAGAATATCCAATGGCCGGCAGCAACACCGTCGGCAACGTGATGCTGCCGCCCGCGCCCATCAACCGCCTGGCTGGTGCGCAGACGTCCCTCGACTCCGCCGCGTCGGCCTTCGCCTTCAATGACAACGCCGTGGTGTACAAGGACCGCAAGAACGCGCTCTGGGCGCGCCGCGACGGCGTCGCGATGGCCAAGTACGCCTATCCGATGCAGACGGGCTTTTACTTCCCGTCTCTTGCTGTCCAGCCCGAGGTCGGCACGCCGGTCGCATGGCTGTCTTGCGGGGGCGTCGAAAATCCCGATCTGGCCTTGATCACCGATGTCGAATCGGGTGCGCAATGGCAATGGACCGTGACCTGGCCCGAGAACGTGCCGGAGCTGAAGCTCGGCCAGGTGCTCACGAAGGCCAATCTCGGGCTTCCCGAAATGTGGAACGCCGCGTCGATGGCCATCTGCTATCCGAATCCAACGGCGGCGGATGTCGCCATGGGAACGGCCGCCACGGTCGTGAAGCTCATCGACCCCACGGTCGTGCAGACCTCGACGGTCACGCTCCCCGTCAATTCGAGCTTCCCTGACGAATACGGCTTCGTTCTTGGCGCGTCAGGGACTACGACCCTGCGCAAGGGCAAGTATTACTTCAACGGCCTGCCGCCGTCGATCTCCGACCGCTTCTACATCACGGTCGAGGATGGCGGCATCCTCAACCCCGGTCTCCATGCGACGATGAACCTCATCGGCCAATACGTCGAGAAGGAAGCGGGCGGATCCTACCTCGAACTCAACGTGCTGACGGATGCGGAACGCGCGGCGATCAAGGCGCTTTGCGTGCTCGATGCGACGCAGAAGGCGACGGAAGTCGCCAACTGGAACGCCGCCGCCGATTCGCTTGCCGTGACCGAGGTGGATCCGTCGCCGCGGACGAACTTCGGCGCTGCAGGCGTCAAGTCTACGGGCAAGAAGGAGATGGAACTTGCCTTCCCGAGCGCCGGAACGTTCACCAACTGGCTCTACAAGATTGCGGCGGACAACTCGGCGCTCGCGTCGGAACGCTTCACGGTGAGCGCATTCGAGCTCAGCAACCTCGCCACGCCCTTGACCGTTCTCGCCGGCAAGAAAGCCAATATACCCGGTGCGGCATTCGCGACCTGGACCACCACTTCGAACGTGACAATGAAAGTGAAGGGCGCACGGCTTGAACACGCCAAGAGTCGATATTCTGAGCTGAAGCTCGACGAATACCTCGGTAGGACCTGGGGATACGTCATCGGAGACGATTCTTCTCCGGAAGTCACCTTCGTGCAGGGCTATTTCTCCTGGGAGACCACGGAATACCCTGCCGCCAACACCTATATAGGACAGGATCACTACGCGCTCGTCGCGGACGGCACGGGGATCGGATATGTCACGCTCATCGAGAACGACAATCCCGACACGACGCAGGTCGCCGAAGGCCTGCCCGTGCAGATGCACGTCATCAAGGTCGTCCCTGAACTCTACGCGGACGGCATCGCGGTTCTGAGCGACCCGCTCAACAAGCTCTCCGAGAAGCTGACGCTCCTCTACCGCACGCCGCTCGGCACAACGGCGGGCAAGTACGAGTTCCAGTGGTGCTACACCACGCCGAACACGGACGGCACGGTGCCTGAAAAGGGTACGGCAGCATGGAAGGACAAGATCATCGACAACGGACTCGTTTCGGTGCAGCTGGGCGAGACCGGGGGTAGCCTGCAGGATTACGTCAATACCTTCTACACGCTCCGCTACCGCCCGATCAAGAACTCCGCTACGTGGAACCTTCTCGCGGCGGCGCATCCGGACTGGACCAGCGACAACGACTTCTGGAGCGCATGGGCCGACGAGCAGCTCGCCGAGGGCTGGCTGCAGCGCGTCCTCAACTCGCTCACGCCCTTCGCGCAGCGCGTGGAGGACTTCTACAACAACCCGAGCGACATCTGGATGACGATGCTCGAGCAGATCGGACGTCCCTACCAAGGCGACGTCGCGCTCAACAACGACAACCTCTCCGAAGTCGGCCTGCTGGAGCTCTACCAGACCGTCTTCAACCGCGCCGAGTCGATACTCGTCGCGGCGGGCGGCAACAACATCGACATGTCCAAGCAGCTCATTCTGGCGCAGACGCGCATGGGCGAGTTCTACTCGCTCCTCGGCGCCGAGGCCTATTCGGACGCGAAGAACCCGCTCATCTCGCCCGACACCGAAGGGAACCAGTTCGCCTCCGGCACCTTCTCCTTCGCCAACCAGGTCCCGTCGCTCCTCGACGAGGAGCTGGCGCTCCTGCGCGGCCGCACGTCGGCGACGGCCTTCCCGCGCATGACCGAGGCGCCGCTCTACAACCGCCTCGCCTGGAACCTCACCAAGGGCCTCACCGAGGGCGAGCCGGCCTACGTCGCCAACTACGGCATCCGCGCCCGCGACGGCATCCTCGACGTCAACTGCGCCGCCGCCCAGTATCCGCAAGGCCACGGCGACGCCTGGGGCCACTACCTCTCCGCGCTCACCGGCTACTACCGGCTCCTCCGCAACCCGTGGTTCGACTGGGCGGCCGCCATGGGCGAGATGCTCATGGACCAGAAGCTCATGAACGTCGACTACCAGGACGAGCAGAAGTTCGCCGACGCGGCCGTGAAACTCGTCCAGGCGGGCACCGATGCGATGGACCTCACGCTGCGCAAGGCCTACAAGGAGAACGACGGGGACGCCGCTGCCGCCTACTTCGACTCGGATGAAGAGCAGGCGTTCGGCTACGGCGAATGGGCCACGCGCACGGGCATGGCCGCCGCCTACAACTGGATGGTCGTGAACGCGCTCCTGCCGACGAACGACGCGCCCTACCAGGCCTTCACGGACAAGGGCATCAAGAAGATCAACCGCGTGACGGCCTCCGAGCTGCCCGTCCTCGCCTCGTCCGTCCGCGTCGTCGAGCGCAAGCTGAACGGCTTCGAGGCGGGCGCGAACCCGCTCGGCCTCTCCGAGAACGCGATTCCGTTCGACATCGACCCCGACCGTCTCGCGCAGAAGGAGTCGCACTTCGAGCAGATCCTCGAGCGCGCCGAGAAGGCCCTCGCCAACTGCCAGACCGTGCTCGACTACGCGAACGTCTACGGTTCGCGCCTCGCGCAGGTCTCCAAGGACGAGGAGTCGCTCATTGCGGAGGTGGAGGCGCAGGAACTCGCCTTCAACAACGCGCTCATCGCCATCTACGGCACGCCATACTCGGGCGACATCGGCGTGGGGCGCACCTACCCGCAGGGATACGACGGCCCGGACATCTACAACTACACTTACATGGACTTGACGCCCTACGGCATCCTCGAGGATCTCCAGACCACCTTCACTAACTCCTACAAGCTCGTGGAGCGCGACACGAGCCAGTACGTCGGCATCGGCTGGAAATACCAGAACGAGCGCGACTGGCTGGGCAACGAGAAGCCCGGATACTACAAGGAGATTCCGATCAATTACATCGTGAACGAGGGCGGCATCCGCATGAAGCCGCTCACCGTCACCGGCTCGCGCCGCATGGAGGGTACCATCCAGGCCGCCTACCGCAACTACATCCAGGCCTACCTGAAGGTCAAGGAGGTCATGTCCGACTACGACACCAAGCTCGAGACGCTCAAGATCGGCGTGGAGATGGCCAAGAGCGCCGAGAGGTCGCTCTGGCAGTCAATCGGCGTCGAGCTGGGCGTGATCCTCGCGAAGCTTCCGGCCGACACGATGACGGAGGATTTCAATATCGATCTGTGCAACTTCGGCCTTAGCGTCATGATGGTCAGCGACGCCGTTGACACGGACACCATCCCCGCCGTCTCCGGCGCGGGCACGACGGTCGTCACCGATCCAAAGGCCCTCGTCCGGTCGAGCATGGTTCCGCCGGAGATGTTCAGGTTGCGGTGCATCACGACACAGGCCATAAAGGCGTATCACGAACGCTACTCCAAGCAGCTTGCGGGCATGGTCATCGATTTCCTCAAGAGCGTCTATGACATGGAGGGGCAGATCCGCGGCACCTACGACGAGCTCCGCGGCAAGATCGACGAGGCGGCCATGGCGGTCAACCTCGCGGTCCTGCCGATCCAGCCCGCCTTCGCCGACCTGGCCGCCGCCGAGGCCGCCTACCGCGCCGAGGTGGAGAAGGGCCAGCAGCTCATGGAGCAGCGCGCCCTCTGGCGCCAGCAAGTCTCCAACAACGCCACCGAGCAGCGCTACCTCGACATGTACAACCGCGTGCAGCGCAACATCGCTCTCACGAAGTACACGACCGCGTTCGACACGGCGCAGCGCTACGTGTGGGAGCTCGCGAAGGTCTACGACTACGAGACGGGGCTTCTCTCGAGCGACCCGCAGGCCGGAAAGCAGTTCCTCTCGGAGATCATCGCGACCCGTTCGCTCGGCCAGGAGGGCGTTTCGATCAACAGCGCGACCACGGACGGCGGTCTCTACGACGTCGTGAACCGCATGAAGGCCAACTGGGACGTCCTGAAGCCGCGCCTCGGCATCAACAACCCGGACAAGCCCGAAAAGTGGTTCTCGCTCCGCCGCGAGCTCTTCCGCATCAAAGACGGCGCGGATGGCGACGCGGCCTGGAGGAAGGAACTCGTCAGGCATCGCGTTGACAACATCCTCGAAAACACTGACTTCATGCGCCACTGCCAGCCGCCGGCGAGCGTGAACAGCGTCGTCAGCCGCGAGCCGGGGTACATCTTCGAGTTCTCGACCGCGATCAACAACGCCGAGAACTTCTTCGGAAACGTCCTCCAGTTCGGCGACCACCAGTTCTCCAGCTCCGACTACGCGACGAAGATCGACGCCGTCGGCGTGGATCTCGCAGGGCTCGACCAGCTCGAGGGCGGCGCGGGCGTGGAGCCGAACATCTACCTCGTGCCCGTCGGCATCGACTACATGCGTTCGCCGGCTGGAACGGAACGCACCGTGCTCGGCTGGACAGTCATCGACCAGGTACTTCCGCTTCCCTACACCGTCGGCTCGACGGAGCTTGACGCGCAGGACTGGATCTCGACCTTCTCGGGCCTTGACGGCACGAGCGACGCGACGGCGACGATCCGCCGCCATTCGACGCTCCGCGCCGGGGCGGACTTCAAGTCGACGCGCCTCGTCGGACGCAGCGCCTGGAACGACCGCTGGCTCATCGTCATCCCCGCGTCGGCCATCGACGCGGACCGCGAAAAGGCGATGAAGCTTATCGAGGCGGGCGTCAAAGACATCAGGCTCGGCGTCAAGGCCTACTCGCGCCAGGGGAACTGATGCCGGTTGAAAGGTTGAAAAGTTGAAAGGTTGAAAAGTTTAAAAGTTGAAAGGTGGAAAAACGGCATGGAGTTCAGTGAATTGATCAGGCAGTTTGCCGAGAAAGTCGGCGTTGCCGTCCCCGAAATCGTTGACGATGCGGCGGCGTTCGACGCCGACGGCATGCC
>JAEEGG010028256.1_pt1 | contig 10561 bp, 9 predicted proteins | sample 9134161 | NCBI WGS metagenome assembly JAEEGG01 (sample SAMN16246543, study PRJNA631951) | gut metagenome | biome: gut microbiome; feature: rumen; material: CR-attached | host: Bos | place: Iran: Karaj | collected 2018-10 | reverse complement strand
GGATGCCAGCCACTACGCCGATGGGTTCCTTGAAGAGCATGATGGTCTCACCCCTGCGGTCGCTTGGGATGATCTCACCCTCAATGTGGCGAGCGAAGGTAGCCATATAGTCGAAATAGTCTGCTGTGACATCCACCTCCACGGAGGCCCAGGTGCGGGTCTTTCCTTGCTCACGCATGATGATGTCGACAAACTCATCACGGCGTTTGCGGATACCATCAGCCATCTTGTTGAGATATTTGGCTCTCTCGATTGCCGGGGTCTTTGCCCATGCCTTCTGGGCAGCCTTGGCTGCGTCGAGTGCCTCGTCTACTTCCTCGACGGTGCCCTCGGGCTGACGGCTGATGACTTCCTCGGTGGAGGGATTGAGCACATTGATCCATTTGCCGGACTTGCTTTCCACAAACTGTCCGTTGATGTACATTTTAAGGTCTTTCATAAGCAAATTTGTTTTAGTTAGACATATTGTGTTTTCTTAGATTTGCCCTTTTTAGAAAATCCATACAAAAATAGCAAGAAAAACTTACCCGACCAAGAGATTAAGTTTTTTTTGCGTTTCTAAAAACAACCAGCAACCAACAAAAAGCGGAGCCAGCATCATGCCAACTCCGCCCAATAGTAATTTTCCTTCAAAAGGGTTGCAAAGTCTTAACCCTCTGCATCCTCTGCCTTCTTGCGCCTGCTTGAAGCACGTTTTTTGGGTTTTTCCTCCGTTGTGACAGGCTTGTAGCCAGCCAGTTCCGGGTCGATGAGGATACGTCCGCAATACTCACAGACGATGATTTTCTTGTGCATTTTGATATCCAACTGTCGCTGTGGCGGGATTTTGTTGAAGCATCCGCCGCAGGCATCACGCTGCACATACACCACGCCGAGTCCATTGCGGGCATTCTTGCGGATACGCTTGAAACTGGTCAGGAGCCTGTCCTCGATTTTCTCCTCGAGAGCCTTGGCCTTTTCCTTGAGTTTATCCTCCTCTTCACGGGTTTCCTGCATGATGGCATCCAGTTCACCGCGTTTCTCCTCAAGCACCTGCTTGCGGTCCTCCACAACTTCCTTGTTTTGATCGAGCAGAGCCTCGCGCTCCTCAATCTTCACAAGAGCCTCCTTGATTTTCTTGTTGCAAAGTTCGATTTCCAATTCCTGGAAAACGATTTCCTTGCTCAGCATATCATACTCACGGTTGTTGCGGGCATCGTTGAGTTGTTCCTTATATCTTGCCACGATGTTTTCGGCATCAGCGATGTCACCCTTCTTCTGGGTAATGGCGGCACGGAACTCAGCGATTTCTGCTTCGATTTTCTCAATGCGGGTGGCAAGACCGGCGATTTCATCTTCCAGGTCCTGCACCTCAAGGGGGAGTTCGCCCCTCAGAGCCCTTTTCTCGTCAATCTGCGACAATGTGGTCTGCAACTGGTAGAGAGTCTCCAGTTTCTTCTCCACGGTCAAATCTGTAGGATCTTTTTTTGCCATAAATTTTTATAGATAGATAATGGGATTGGTGTTCGTGCGGGTCAGGCAGCACCTGACACCCGGACACCTCTCCTCGATGATGGTTTTGAATATCTCATTAGTGAATTGTTCGCTCTGGTAATGTCCGATAACGCAGATCTGTATCTGCTGCTCATGGCCGAAAAACTCATGGTAGTGCATCTCTCCCGTGACAAAGGCATCGGCACCTGCCGCCACAGCGTCACTGAGCATGAAGGCGCCCGCGCCGCCGCAAAGTGCCACCCGCCGGATATCCCTGCGCAGCAACTGATTGGCCTCGACGCATGCCACGCCAAAGGTATCCTTCAACCTTTTCACAAACACCTCTGTCGGCATGGGGCACTCATACTCCCCTATCACACCGCTTCCGCCCTCAATGCCTCCGACATTTTTGGGTACCAGCAGGGAGACGTTGGAGAGACCCAGTTTCTCTGCGATCTTGTAGTTGACACCCCCCACTGCATTGTCGATGTTGGTATGCATCGAAACGATGGCAATGTCATTCCGGATGGCTTTCATCACACACCGCTGCACATCATTGGCATCGCTCACCTGCTTCAGTCCGCGGAAGAGCAGCGGGTGATGCGACACCACTAGATTGCAGCCACGTTCCAGTGCTTCGTCGAGCACCTGTTCGGTCACGTCAAGACACAATAATGCCCCTGACACTTCCGTCTCTGTCAGTCCCACTTGCAGGCCGGCATTATCGTAGTCTTCCTGCAGGGGCAGAGGCGCGAACTTTTCAAGGGCATTCACCACTTCGATTATTTTCACGCTTTTCAGCCTTTTTTGGATTGGAACTGCAAATATAGCACATTTTTGAAGGAAATCCAACGTTTTCTTCTGATTTAACTATTATTTGCAATCATTTTGCAGTCATATAACTTTTCAACGAACAGTATAGGAAGTCGCCTTCAGACCATGCATAGCGACAGAGACATCCATATTTTTCTATTGCATCTTTTTGTAAATTCATTATTTTTTCATAGTTTTGCAATTGAGAAGCAGTCATTCAGATCCATCTGACAAGACCTCTCAAAAACGAACAAGTCATCCTCTTTCTCCATTGCCATATAACCCCTCACATTATTATTAAAACCTATTTCACTTTCCCTCTCACCATGAACAATCTCAAGTTATCCGCTCTTCTCATTCTCCTAATTATCACCCTGACCACTCAGGCAAGTCCCGCTGACCCAAGTCAACGGAGAATCATCAAACTCAATGATGGTACGAAAAAAATGGTGCGGCTGATGGGAGATGAGCACGGCCATTACTGGAAAGCACTCGACAACAGCGGATGTTATAGAAGAATACAAGGGGTTCCCAACCAATACGTGGAAGTGTCTGAGGCAGACGAAAGGCGTAAAGCAGAAGCCAAGAGAGTAGAAGCACAGAAAAAAGCGGAGAGAGTCACCCGTTCACCTATGGGGTTTCCCTGCACTAAGCAGAACCTGATAGGTAAAAAACGTATGCTCGTCATCCTTGTGAGTTTCAATGACAAGGCATTTTCTGCCGAGAACGCAAGGATATACAACGATATTTTCAACGCCACCAACTACCATGAGGGCAGGTTCACGGGCAGCGTCAGGGATTATTTTCTGGCTCAGAGCAATCACCAGTTGGAAATAAACTTCGACATCGTGGGACCTGTGAAGGTATCACGCAACAGTGCATACTATGGTGAACAAACCAACACACAGACTAACGCACACCCTGCAGAAATGGTGGCTGAGGCCATCAAACTCGTTGACAACATGGTGGACTTCTCTCTCTATGACTGTGACAACGACGGCATCGTGGAGCAAATAGCAGTTATATATGCAGGTCTGGACCAAGCAGCGGGCGGCACAGAGGATGACATCTGGGCACACCAAGGTTCTGTCATGGTTTGCAGCGATCATAAGATAATAAAGAACTATGCATGTACCTCTGAAAATCGTATGGTTGGCGGAGAGATATGCCTAAATGGCATTGGAATGATATGCCATGAGATTTCGCACAGTTTCGGACTGGCAGACACATACGACGTATCAACTGGCAGTTATGGTACAAAAAGATGGGACATCATGGGCATCGGTGTACATAACAACAGCAGTTTCACACCGGCGGGATTCTCAGCCTTTGGGAAAATGTTCTGCCTGTGGCAGTCGCCAGTCATCCTCAGGGACAGCCAGAGAATCACCGATATGCGTCCATTAAGCGAGGGAGGAAACTTCTACCTCATACCCAATAACGCTTGGGACGACGAGTTCTTCCTGCTGGAAAACCGGCAACAGACCGGATGGGATACCAAATTGCCGGGGCATGGAATGCTGATTACTCACGTGGACTATGAAGAAACGCTTTACGACAAAAACATAGTGAACCAAATAGGCAAAATTGGCAACTACACCAATGACCATGAGCGGATATCAGTAGTCTTGGCGGACAATGACGCGACGGAGGATGAGAGTGACTATGACACTTGGCTGAAATGCATGCAAGGCGACCTGTATCCTTATGGAAAGAACAACAGTTTGACGAACACGACAACACCGGAAGCGAAACTGTACCATAGAAACATCGATGAGTCCTTCCTGCTAAGCAAACCGGTGACAGAAATCAAGGAAAATAGCGACGGAACAATGGAATTTCTGTTCACCAATGACATCGCCGCACAAACCTACTGCCACCTGACGAACATCAGCGGCAAAATAAGGATAACTTCCGAAACAGAGGCTCAACTGCTTGCCACCATCAAAAACAATGGCAACGTAGATTACTCTGGCAATATCGGAGCATTCGTCTATACAAAGGAGAACGGGAAATACATCATTCAGGAACCACGTGAAATACAAATGGTTTCGTTGGCAGCCGGTGAGACAAAAGAGTGTGTTTTCACGTTAGACAACCTGATAGATAATACAAACTACTATATTTTCCTCAATTACCTCAAAGAGGAGGACTCAACGGAATGGACTCAGATGGGAAACGCTTACCCGATCAATTTGAAAGATCGAAACACATTCACCATTTCCATGGATGTGGAAAGTATGGAAACACAAAAGAGCGGGAACAGTGTCATCGTCACGGCGACGTTCCATAACGATAATTATAGGACATACACAAATGATATCGGACTGTACACATACTTACTGACTGACGGCAAATACAAACTCCAGAAACCAAGTGCGGTCGTGGCTGGCAACATTGAGCCTTTCGGAGAACAACGCCTGTCTTTCAAACTTGAAAATATGAATAGAGAAACAGTGTACTCTGCCATTTTCTACTACATTTCCAATGACCCCAATAAATGGACACAACTGAGTGGTCCTCACCTCATCAATCCAAAATCTGTGAGTTTACTTGGTGATGCGAACGGTGACCATGTCATCAACATCACTGATGTGATCGTCATCGTGAACTACATCCTGGGACGTACCAACGACAACTTCATTTTCACCAATTCAGACCTCGATAAAAACGGAACCGTAGAAATCACGGATGCATTAAGAGTGGTAGACATCATCCTTGGGCGACGTTAGCAACAGGCTGACGAAAACTACTTATACTTGCAATGCATCAGGCTGCCATCATCTCTGCGGAGATGCATGCCATTCCCTTGGCAGAAGTCCCACATATTACAGTCCGCGCATGGGCCTGTATGCATCCACTCACGATCACGATAGGGTTGGAACTTATTCTCCCACACGTCGGTGAACTTGTCTTTATAGATATTTCCCTGATGATATCGGCTGCGGATGCTCAGGCAACCGGAAATGGAGCCATCGGCAAGAACGGAAGCCACATTGACACCAGCCTGACAACAATAAGGACGGTCGCGCACCTCTAACTCATAATCACCAAGGAATCCCTCACAACTAAAACTCAGCCGAATTGACTTCTCCTTGCGCACCGCCACAATGAAGTCCATCACTTCACGGAACTGCTCGTCGCTGAGTTGCAACTCTGGGAACAACGCCGCACGCCCCATGGGAACAATAGTGAATATGCGCCACTTGGGCACGCCCAAATCAACGAGATAGCGTTTGAAGTCATCCAAATAACTGATATTCTTCTGGTTCACACATGAGATGATATCCCATGTGATATTTTTTCCCACAAGACATTTGATGGCTCTCTCCACCATGGCAAAACTATGTTTGTTGCCACGCATCCAGTTATGGTCCTCCTCAAAACCATCCAAACTGATGCCGATGGTCTCCAGCCCTGCTTCCAGAAGACGGTCACACATCCGCTCATCAAGCAACAGACCATTGCTCACCATCCCCCAATGGAAACCACGGTCACGGATGGCCTTTCCGCATTCTATTATGTCTTTCCTGACAAGAGGCTCACCGCCTGTCGTAATGACAAGTATGTGGTGTGGATCCATCACCGAACCTATATCGTCGAGCACCGCCAAGAAATCTTCCAACGGCATATCTTGTTTCTCAGCAATGGTACGGCAGTCACTGCCACAGTGCAGGCAATTCAGGTTGCACCGCAATGTGCACTCCCAGAACAGTTGTTGCAGCACATGTTCCTTTGTACGTTTCTTAAACTTCAGGCTGGCATCCAAAAGTTGAAGCCCCTTCATAAAAGATGGTTGAGGTAACTTTGTATCCATATTCTTTAGGCTGTTTTATTATTGGTTACAAAAGTAATAGTTTTTATTCAAAAAGCATTACGATTTGACAAAATAATGAATAATTTTTTGGCGGATTAAAAATAATCTCTTATCTTTGTGGTGTTAATTAACATTCGTAACTTAAAATTCAAAACCATGGAGAAAAAATTTTATTCACAGCCAATGACAAAAGCTCTGTCATTGAATGTTCGAAGGGATGTGTGCGACCCACCCGCTGTGCCGACTAGCGGTGACATTGTAGAGCCAATGTACGGTCCTCCTGCTCCTGGAAATTTATTCTAAGGAATTAAAGCCAGACTTTAATGTCTGGCTTTTTTCAATAGAAACCCGGCCAAGTTATTTGGCCCGTTTGTTGTAATAGTCCACTGCCTTCTCTACCTGCCAGTCGTCCACCATTTTGCGGTATCCGGCCGCCTCGACGGCATTTTCCACGCGGTCGTCAAGCAGTGGGAAGAAGTCGATGCCTGTGAGTTGCTCTATCTCGTCGATTGACTTGACATAAGCCGTCATGTCCTTGTGCCCGGCTCTGTTGGGATAGACGAAGCCGATGGCCTGTGCCTTGGAGCGGTCGGCCAGAATCACCTTGAAGAAAGCGTCGGGAACAGCCACCTTGTTGCGCCCTACCGTATTGCGCACACCATTGTAGAAGATGGGACCCGCGACGATATAAAGATCCCCCTGTCGCTTCGCCCAGTAGCGGCACTGCTGCTCCAGGTCATTCCAGTCACCCTTGTTGAGTTCATGGTTCTGAGGACAGACATTGGTGAAGAGGAACGACTCCTCCTGTGCCTTCTTGCTCCATTTGTTGTCACCCGAGGGACACATGTGCCCCCGGTCGTATGTCGAACCATAATAGTCGCTGTCGGTGGCCCGTGGACGCGGTATCTCATTGTCCTCTGTGAAGAGTTGCCCATCGCGGTAGTTGTCACCAGAGGTATGAGCGGCGGTGAGGTGCCAAGCCACCCAGTTGGGGATGCGCAGTTCCTTGTTGTATGACACGAAGAACCCCTCGCGCTTGAGCAAGATTTCCGAGGTGCCCTCCATCTTGGCAGGCATCTCCATTTTCTTGCTGCGGTAGACCTCCACCGACTTGCTGTCCCTGTCCGACTTGCTTGAATTGTCAGACTTGTCCGACTTGTCGGACTTTTCATACTTGTCGGACATGTCGGAATTGTCCAACTTCTCAGACATGCGCGACGAGGCGGTTTGGGCTGCCTTGTTATCAAAGAGTCCTGGGGAGTTGTCCTCCACGTTGCCATCCACACCTTCGGCACTGCGGCGGCAAGCCGTCAGCATCATGGCAGCAGCAAAAGCAAAAATCAGGATTTTTCTCATGGTTGTGCTTTAATAATTCAACACTGAGGAACAGAGATACAGAGTTTTTATTTACTCTTTGTGCCTTTGCATCTCTGTGCTTCCACTTTTTACTTATTTTTGATTCGTCTCCAAATTTTGGGGATTGAGGTGGCGCAGACGGTTCACCTGCTGTTTTTTCATCGCACGGATCTCAAAAGGCAGGTCATCCGCCTCCTCCGCCTTGATGATCACCGGCATGCCCACGTACGCATAATGCTCGGCCAAGTCAATGATGTCATCATCATGCAGGCGGATGCATCCCTCGCTGGCACGTCCCGGCACACTTTCCTCGTTGTTGGTGCTGCCATGGATGCCGATACCCTTATGCCCTGGAGTCTCCAGGCGCAAGAAATAGTTGCCGTATGATTTGATGGGTCCCCTGCCGTCGCCGAAATCATGCTCCCATGTCGAGGCATCCGCTATCTGCGTGATATGGAAGGGTTGCACTGCAGAGCAATGCGGTGTGCGCATGTCCCCTTCCCTCTCCTTCTGACCTTTGTTTCTCGAGAAGCAGCAGTCGTAGCGAGCCAGCATCACTGTATCACCGCCCTGCGGCTGATATACATAGAGGTAGTAGTCTTTTTTCGACATGACGATGAAGCAACTGTCGCCCTCCGTCACCTTGTCGGGTTGACTGATTCTCTGGTCGCCCACTATGCGGATGCACTGCGCACCATGGTCATCCACTGTTGTCTCAGCCACATCACTGCCTGAGAATGGGAGGGCCTCCTCCACAGCAGAAGGAGCATCCTTGGCAACCAACATTCCTTCTGAATCCACATAATACGTTTGCGGTTCTGCCTCCTTCCCCTGCTGACATGCCGTCAGCAAGAGGGTCATGCACGACAGCAAGCACGCTGTTCCCAGCGATTGCCAGTATGTCCGTGTCGAAAAATTGAAATGCATCTGATTGTATTCGGTTTTTACATCATGAAAACGCCGGAATCCCCGACAATTTGCAAAGATAGTGAAAGCCGAGAGCAATCCAAAACAAAAAGGCATTTTTTTGATTCCAGACTGACTTGGTGCATCTGTTCTTCGTTGCTTTACGACATATATTTGGGGCATCCTGCCATTTCATCGCAAAAATGCCAATGTGTCGCATATACCAGAAACAAAAAAGACGTAAAAAATTGCCTTGAAAAAGATTACCCCCTATATTTGCATCAGAAACGAACAATAATACTCACAAATAAAAAATAAAAATTATGAAAGCAATACAATTCCTTCGCAAGATAGCAAGTCGCTTTGCTGCAGAGTATGCGGCATTTGTCAAATTTACCAACAAGATCGTTCATCCCATAGGTCTACAATCCGCAGGTGATGTAGGATGACAAAAGGTTTGGGTTCAATTAGAAAGAGTCTTATAGCCGGGTGACAAGGTCTCCCGGCTATTTGATTTTGCCTGGTCTCAACATAAGCCATCACCAGATGTCCGACCATTACAAAATGGAAAAAAAGCCCCAATAATTTTGCCATATATCGAAATATCATTATATTTGCCTTCTAAGAACCAATCACCCACCTCAGACCATGAAGTTGAAAAGCCTTATCCTCACTGTGATGGCATGCGGAATCACAGCAGCCAGTGCACAGAGCATCCTTTACCCCAAACACTTCGACCTCGATGAGGTCACCCTGCTTGACGGACCGATGAAGACCGCCATGGACCTCAATTTCCAGACATTGCTCAAGTATGACGCAGACCGCCTCCTCACACCCTATGTGCGTCAGGCTGGTCTGAGCAACACCACCGACAAGCAAAGTCCCTACTACCAATGGGTCTCCAAGCATCCCTCTTTCACCAACTGGGGTGACAACAGTTTCAACCTTGAGGGACATGTGGGCGGGCACTACCTCTCCGCCCTCGCCCTATCGTATGCCTCCTGCCGTGACGCATCAACGAAAGCCCTGCTCTTTGAGCGCATGCTGCATTTCATCAACGTGATGAAGGACTGTCAGGACCAGTTTGACAGCAGCACCGACGGCATGTATGGCTTTATCGGCGGACAACCCATCAACAGCGACTGGAAAGCACTGTTTTCAGGCAACACCGCTCCGCTGCGCAACCACGGAGGGTGGGTGCCCTTCTACTGCCAGCACAAGATTTTGGCCGGTCTTCGCGATGCCTGGATCTATGGCAAGAGTGAGACTGCCCGCGAGATGTTCCGCAAACTGGCTGACTGGAGCGTTAATGTGGTGGCGAAGGTGAGTGCCGCGGACATGGAGAATCTGCTTGGCATCGAGCACGGAGGCATGAATGAGTCAATGCTTGACGCCTACCAACTTTTTGGTGACGGCAAATATCTCACCGCCGCCAAGAAATACACCCACAAAAACATGCTCAACGGCATGCAGACCCTCAGCACCACCTTCCTCGACGGCAAGCATGCCAACACACAGGTGCCCAAGTACATCGGCATGGAGCGCATTGGGGAGCAGGATGCCTCAGCCACCTCCTATATCAAGGCCGCCGAGAATTTCTGGACCGACGTCGCCACCCACCGCACGGTGTGCATCGGCGGCAACAGCGTCAACGAGCATTTTCTCTCCAAGGCCAACTCCAACAGGTACATCGACCAAGCCGATGGTCCGGAGACCTGCAACTCCAATAACATGCTCAAGTTGTCGGAGATGATGGCCGACCGCACCGCCGACGCACGCTATGCCGACTTCTATGAAAACACGCTGTGGAACCACATCCTCTCCACCCAAGACCCGCAGACTGGAGGTTATGTCTACTTCAGCACCCTCCGTCCGCAAGGCTACCACATCTACTCACAGGTTAACCAAGGCATGTGGTGCTGCGTGGGCACAGGCATGGAGAACCACTCCAAATACGGGCATTTCATCTACACCCACGACGGAGACCAAACCCTCTACGTCAACCTCTTCACCCCCAGCGTGCTCGACAACAAGACCTTTGGCATCCGTCAGGAGACCCTCTTCCCCGACATAGACCCGAAAGCCTCCAACATCCCCACGTCCAACACCGCGACCACCACACTTACCATCACCAAGGCAGGCTCCTACACCCTCGCCGTCCGTCACCCCGCATGGGCAGGACCAGAATATGGCATA
>JAEEGG010028255.1_pt1 | contig 10561 bp, 7 predicted proteins | sample 9134161 | NCBI WGS metagenome assembly JAEEGG01 (sample SAMN16246543, study PRJNA631951) | gut metagenome | biome: gut microbiome; feature: rumen; material: CR-attached | host: Bos | place: Iran: Karaj | collected 2018-10 | reverse complement strand
GTTCATCATCTATGACCGCTGGGGCAAGTCGGTATTCAAGAGCGAGGATCCCGAAGAGAAGTGGGATGGTACCATCCACGGCCAGAAGGCAGCCGACGGCGTTTACTACTATGTATTTACCTACGCCTGCATGAGCGCTCCAGATGAGAAGATCTCGAAGCACGGAAGCATCACGCTGATACGATAATTGAAAATTGAAAACTGAAAGTTGAAAATATGAAACTGCAAAAAAATATCCTGATTTTAGGATTAACATTGGGTCTCACGATGTTCTCGTGGGCACAACATCCTGGCGACAATCCTGGCGATTTGCCTGACAATGTGGACACATCAGATTGTACGTCGAAGCCGCCTGCCAAGAATTTCGACATCAAGTTGAAATGGGAATCTGAAGATTTGCGTTCGCAAGGCATTTCTGTGCATGGTTGTTCTACTCCTATGGTGGCGGATTTGGATGGTGACGGTAATCCCGAAGTGATAGGCGTTTGGTGTCCGATTTGGACTTGGGATCCAAGCAATTCACATATGGGTAATATTGGATACAGTGCTCCAGGCAGTTACATAGTCCGAGACATATTGGTTATGGATGGTAAAACAGGTGTGTTAAAATATACCATCAAGACACAGAACTACCAAAATATGGGACAAACTATCGCCATTGGAGATGTGGATGGCGATGGTAAGGCTGAAATTTTTCTCCAAAGTATTAGTGCCAAACAAAGTGGAAATACATACAAAGATAGATATGTATATTGTTACGATGGAAGTAAAGCCAATAGCAGTGCTAATGATTACAAATGGAAAAGCCAATCGCCCCTAAACTATATGTTTTCACCGATGTTGGCCGATATCAACAATGATGGAATTCCAGAATTAGTGTGTGGTGGAACTATTTTTAATTCCATTACAGGGGCCGTATTGGTCAATGGAACGATGGAAACAACGGGTATGGGCTTTGGAGACCCTCATTGTGTACACGGAAGCTGGAATGTAAGCAAAACAGGTCCGGATTGGTATGGTGGTCATTTGGGTGAAGGCTACCATGTTTGTGGCGTAGCCGACATTGATGGGGACAATCAACTTGAGATTTGCGCAGGTAACTGTGTCTATAAAGCGAATATCACGAATCCGACAGGCACCAGCGGCAACACTTTCCAGCTGTTGCGCAAATGCACCGCAACACTGCCCTATAACGACATGTATGACGGACAGACTTTTGTGCTTGACTTCGATAATGACGGAGATGTGGACGTTTGCGTCATTGGCAACCGTAAGGACGCTTTTAGTTCGGGTATTTTTGCTAGCGGACAAAACCATATCGGTTTTTATGCGTGGGACGGACAGACCACCGATTTGATAGGTTATTTTACCTGTGACCCCAAAACTTTCTCGCTGAGTATTCCGTTTGCCGCCGATATCGACGGTGATGGTTTCCCGGAAGTGATGGCCAACGGTTGGATTCTGGGTTATCACTGGTTGAGAAATGAGAGCTATATGGATATGATGCACGTTTGGCGTTATAAGAAAGGTTATACTTCTACGGCCAATAATACGCAAGCCAAGAATATACAGGAAATCTTCACGCGTGCCAAAACCACCGAATTTTCCGAAAGTGCCGGCTTTACCGTTTTCGATTTTAATCAGGATGGCAAATCGGAGATTGTCTATCGTGGTCGTAATGAATTATTTATCCTGGATGGAACTACACTTAACAAATTATGTACGCCACAAGCTTGTCCATCAGGCACCTTGGCAGAATATCCTATTGTGGCCGATGTGGATTGTGATGGTCATGCCGATATTATTGTTACAGACCAATATGATCAACGACTGGGAACGGGAAGAATGAAGGTTTATGAGAGCAAAACCCCTGGAGCTTGGGGACCTGCCCGTAAGGTATGGAACCAATGGCCCTATAATGTGGTGAATGTGAATGAAGACATGACTATTCCCAAATATCAATTCGACATTACTCATGTGTTTGGAAACGGAGAAAAACCGTTCAACGCCTTCCTCAAACAGCAGACCAAATTGAACAAAGATGGCGAGATGTTTGCCACCGCCGCCAATGCCTACATTGACACTACGGTAACAAAACTTACACAGCATTGCGACTCCATCACCATCGATATCACCTTTGGTAACAGCGGTACTGAAGCGTTGTACAAACCTTACGGTTTGATTATTTACAAGGATGAATATAAGGGACAGATTGTTTATCAGCGCACTTTTACCGATGAGGATTTGGAAATCAAGACCGATCGTTCGCTGCACCTCAAATATACTGAGGCCGACCTGCAACAATTTATGCCGCTCGACAAGATTGTTATCACTATCAATGACATTGGTACGGGCATCGCAGAAGAAGGCGGACAGCAGATGGAGTGTGACACATCCAACAACCGCTTTGAAATAGAATTTCCAGGCTTTGTAAGCACCGAATATGGCGACACGGTGGTTCACATGTGTGTGGGTGATATGTACGCCATCGGCAACAGCATCTACACTGAAGCTGGCACCTACGTTGACACGCTTGTTAACCGTATGGGCTGCGACAGTATCGTTACATCGTATGTTTACACTCACTCCGTTTCAGTGGACCTTGGCCCTGACCAGAGTTTCTGCTCCAAAGAGTATAACCCTGTCACTTTGGATGCTGGCGTTGTGGGCACAGATTCTACCGTTGTCAGCTCCGGCTACGAGTGGTCGAACGGCACCTCAGATCGAACTCTTACCGTCTTCGAAACCGGTGATTACGGCGTGACCATTTTCGAGGAATACCCCGGTGGACATCGTTGTACCGCCACCGATACGGTGAATATCACCATCATCACCAATCCCGAGCTGTACATTACTAAGGATGCCGAAGACTTCTGCGCTGCAGGTCATGTGACTCTCACGGCCAACTCGACAGTGCCTGACGCTGACTTCCAGTGGAATACGGGCGAGACCTCCCAGAGTATCACCGTTTCGACGCACGGTACCTATACGGTCATTGCTGATAATCAGGGATGTACAGGAACCGCCAACATTACAATCCCCATCTGTCCGTGCGAGGTATGGGTGCCCAACGCATTTACGCCCAACAAGGACGACGTAAATGATGTGTTCCTGCCGCAAGTCAGCAACACGCTCGCCTCATACGAACTGATGATTTTCGACCGCTGGGGTAAGATGATCTTCCACACTGATGACGTGAACGAGGCGTGGGACGGTACAGTGAAAGGCGCACGCTCACCCTCCAATGTGTTCACTTATGTGATTTACTATACCTGCATGAGTGCACCCGACCACAAGGAGAGAAAAGTGGGAAGTGTAACTATCGTAAGATAAGATTTGTAGGTGCGTAGCGCGCTACGCACCTACAAAAAATCAAAATTCAGAATTCAAATTGTTATAGAGACACACGGCTGTACGTCTCTACTTCATTCCGCAAGCGCAGCGGAATCTAATTCTTTTCACTTCAACATTTCAACAATCAACGATTCAACGTCTTATTATTGAATTGCCTTCAGAATATTTTTGCCAAATTCGACATTGGCCCAATGTCCTGTCTTTTGGGCGGTTACATGTCCTTTGATGGGGCCGCCTAACAGGTAAAGATCGCCAACCAAATCCAACAATTTGTGGCGGGCAGGCTCGTTATCAAAGTAGAGTTGGATGTTGTTCAAAATGCCGTTTTCCATCACTTGGATATCGCTTTTGCCAAAGAATACGGCCAATTGGTCCAAAACAGCCTGCTCGGGCTTCTGTGCCACGAAAACGATGGCATTATCCACATCACCGCCTTTTACCAGGTTATTCATGATGAGAAACTGCAACTCGTGCAGGAAGACAAACGTCCTGCATTTGTATATCTCGGGTATAAACTCGTCAAGGTTGTGCAGTTCTGCCTTCTGCTCTGCCAGAATCTGCGTGCCGTAGTCCACAGTCATGTCAATGGTGAAGTCATCGGCGGGCGTAATGCAGAGTTGGATGCCCTTCTCCGCATTTTCAAATGTCACGGGCTTATCCAAGGTGATATATTGTACAGGCTGATCTTGCGTTTGCAAGCCTGCGTGCTGCAAGGCTTCCACATACAAGCGACTGCTGCCATCCAGAATGGGGGTCTCTTCTGCATCGATGTCGATAAGGACATTGTTGATCTTAAGTCCAGCCAAGGCTGCCATCAGATGCTCGATGGTGCGCACAGCAGCGTTGTTCTCCATCACTGAGGTGCCGCGCGACGTGTCGAAAACATGGGCAACGCAAGGGTGTACCAACGGCTGTCCGGGCAGGTCCACACGCCGGAAAATGATTCCGTGGTTGGTGGGGGCGGGGTGGAAAGTGACGGTGACATGCTTGCCGGTGTGCAAGCCCTTGCCCGTAACGGTAGCGTCACAAGCAATGGTATGTTGGAGTTGGGTCATAATTATTCTTCTTTCTTGAGTTGTTTTTCTATTTCTTTGAGTCGTTGGAAGACTTCGGGAAGTTTCTTTCTGTAAACGAGCAACTTCTGTTCTTCACGATAGGGGATGGCAGGGGTGCCTAAGAGTATTTGATTGTTAGGCACTGTGTTGGCGATGGCCGATTGGGCTCCCACCATCACACGGTCGCCAACGGTAATATGGCCGTTGATGCCTACCTGTCCGCCAATAACGCAGTGTTTGCCGATCTTGGCTGAGCCTGCGATGCCTACCTGGGCAGCGGCTGCCGACCCTTCGCCAATTTCCACATTGTGAGCAACTTGGATGAGGTTGTCGAGCTTGACATTCTTGTGGATGCGGGTGGAACCCATCGTAGCTCTGTCGATACAAGTGTTGGCTCCGATCTCAACATTGTCTTCAATAACCACATTGCCGATTTGGGGCACTTTGAGATAGGTGTCGTTCTGGTTGGCAAACCCGAAGCCGTCGGCTCCGATAACGGTGCCTGCATGAATGATACAGTCGTTGCCTACTACGCATTCAGCGTAAAGTTTCACTCCGGAATGCAGCGTGCTGTTGTTTCCCACCTTGGCGTTGTCGCCAATGCATACGTGCGGGTAGAGGCGCGCTCCGTCGCCAATAACGGCATGGTCACCCACGCTGACAAATTCGGCAATATAGACATCCTTGCCCACTTGGGCCGTCGGAGCGATGTAGGCGTGCTCTGAGATTCCTTTTTTGTTGGTCTTCAGTTGGTTGTAAAAGTCAAGCAACTTGGCGAATGCCACGTATGCATTCTCCACACGGATGAGCGTCGCACTGATGGGCGACTCGGGCGTGAAGTCCTTGTTGACAATGACCGCAGTGGCCTTTGTCTCGTATATGTAGTGGGTGTATTTGGGATTGGCCAAAAAACTTAAGCCCCCTTCAATACCTTCTTCGATTTTGCAAACGGTAGTGATGACAGCATCAGCGTTGCCTTCAATGTCTGCATTGAGAATTTGAGCGATTTGAGAAACTTTAAATTCCATGAGTTTTATTTTTCGGCAAAGTTACAACATTTTCACCGAGGTTGTTCAACTGCAAAGTGGCCTTCTGTTAAAAAAACTTAAATCACAAATCATTAGCAACGATAGAAATTTGTTAGAAGGGGTGTTATCCTCTTGAGTAAAAGTGGTATCTTTGTATTTTGTAATGTTGTTGGGAAAAAATGTTCTTTTTGTAACAACAAAATCAAGAAAAATCCGTTAGAAAATCTCTACGAAGTATCATAATCAAATCATATAAAAATGAGTACAATCGACATTCGAGAATTAAATGAACACATCCAGCGTGAAAGCTCCTTTGTGGACCTGATCACCATGGAGATGAACAAAGTCATTGTAGGCCAAAAGGCGATGGTTGAGAAGCTGCTCATTGGCTTGCTGGCCAACGGACATATCCTCTTGGAAGGTGTCCCTGGTTTGGCAAAAACATTGGCAATCAAATCGTTGGCTAATACTATTAGCGCACAGTTCAGCCGTATCCAGTTCACCCCCGACCTCTTGCCCGCCGACTTGCTGGGCACCCTGATTTACAGTCAGAAGAAAGAGGAGTTTGTGGTGAAAAAAGGCCCCATCTTTGCCAATTTCATTCTGGCAGATGAAATCAACCGTGCTCCCGCAAAAGTGCAAAGTGCCTTGTTGGAGGCGATGCAGGAACGCCAGGTGACCATCGGCGAATCGACCTACAAACTCGACGAGCCTTTCTTGGTAATGGCAACGCAAAACCCCATCGAGCAGGAGGGTACCTATCCACTGCCCGAAGCACAGGTGGACCGTTTCCTGATGAAGGTGGTTATCTCTTATCCTACGCAGGATGAGGAAAAAAGAATTCTGCGTCAGCATCTTTCCCCCGAATATCCGACTGTCAATCCCGTGATTCGTCCCGAGGATATTCTGCGTGCGCGTGCCGTGGTGAAAGAAGTCTATATCGATGAAAAGATTGAAAACTATATCACCGACATCGTCTTTGCCACCCGCTATCCGCAAAAGTATCAGTTGGATAAGTATGAAGGCATGATTAGCTACGGAGCCTCCCCGCGTGCCTCTATCAATCTGGCGCTGGCATCACAGGCATACGCGTTCATCAAGCGCCGCGGCTATGTGATTCCCGAAGATGTGCGTGCCGTTTGTCACGATGTGCTGCGTCATCGTATTGGCCTGACCTACGAAGCTGAGGCCGAGAACATCACGTCGCCCGACATCATAAACGACATTTTGAATCAGGTGGAAGTGCCGTAATAATTGATTATCAGTGAGAACCATCAGAAATTGCTGCCATGGAAGCTGCTGAATTACTGAAGAAAGTACGCAAGATAGAGATAAAGACTCGTGCCCTGTCGCAACAAGTGTTTGCAGGTCAGTACCATAGTGCCTTCAAAGGTCGCGGTATGGCCTTCAGCGAAGTGCGCCAGTATCACTATGGCGACGATGTGCGCTTTATCGACTGGAATGTGACAGCGCGCTTCAATCAGCCTTATGTCAAGGTGTTTGAAGAGGAACGCGAGTTGACCGTGGTCCTGCTGATCGATGTGAGCGGCTCTAACCTGTTCGGTACCCGCCAGCGCTTCAAATCGGAGCTGGTGACCGAATTGGCGGCCGTGCTGGCCTTCTCTGCCATCCATAATAACGACAAAGTCGGTGTCATCTTTTTCAGCGATAAGGTGGAGAAATTCATCCCGCCGAAGAAAGGTAAGTCGCACATTCTGCGCATCATACGCGAGTTGCTCAACTATGAGCCTGCCCAATCGCCGACCGACATCGGTGAGGTCCTGCGTTACTTGACGAATGCCATCAAGAAGAAATGTACAGCCTTTATGATTTCCGACTTTGTGGATTCTAATTTTGAGCAGGCGCTGAAAATCGCCGCCAACAAGCACGATGTGGTCGCTCTGCAGGTGATTGACCGTGGTGAGTCGCAACTGCCCGACTTGGGACTTGTCCAGTTGAAGGACCCCGAAACAGGCCGCATATTCCTCGCCGACACCTCCGATAAGGCCGTGCGCCAGGCTCATGCCCGCTGGTGGTTTGAACAGCGCAGTCGCAACGAGGAGATCTTCAACAAGGCTGGCGTCGATGTGGCGCAACTCTATACTGATAAGGATTATGTAACCCCGCTTTTGGAACTGTTTAGAAGAAGAGGATAATGACTATGATGTTGAAAATAAGATGTTTATTGCTGTTTGTGATGACCTTCCTGGCTGCCGTGGCCTTTGGCCAGCAAGGCGAAGTGAAGGCTCGCTTGGATTCTACGCATATCCTGATTGGTGATTACCTGAATGTACAGTTGTCGGTGAAAGCGCCGACATCCGTCAAGGTGCTCTTCCCCGCAGTGCAGCCGTGGTTGCCCGACAGTATTGAGATGATTGGCGTTTCGAAGATCGACACGCTTATCGAGAACAATATGGTCGCTTATAAACAGACAGTTACCGTCACAGCCTTCGATTCGGGAAGTTTCGTTTTTCCCGCCTTGCCATTCTATACCAACGATTCGGTGCTGCTGGGAACAACCAATCCGCTGCCTTTCGAAGTGACCACGGTTCCTGTAGATACAACGTTGGCTATCAAAGATATACATCAGCCTGTTAAAGTGCCGCTCACCTTTAAGGAGGTTTTGCCATACATTTTGGCAGTGCTGGCCGTGGCCCTGCTGGTGGCGCTGATAGTCTTTCTCGTTTTGCGTTTTGCAAAGAGGGAGAAGAAGCCTAAAGTCAAAGTTAAAGTGGTACCCAAAGAGAAGGCTCATATTATAGCTCTTTCTCGTCTGGAAGCTTTACGCAAGAAAAAATTGTGGGAAGTAGGAGAGGTAAAGAGCTATTACTCAGAGCTTACCGATATTATCCGCGATTATATGGAGAACCGCTGGGAGTTTGGTGCCATGGAGATGGTGACACCTGAAATTATGACGGAGTTGGAGCGACTTAACTTGTTTCCAGAAGTCCGTGAAAGGATGCGGGAGATACTGAACACCGCCGACCTGGTGAAGTTCGCCAAATGGCAGCCGATGCCGACCGACCACGACCGCTGTTTCAAGGATGCCGTTGACTTTGTGAATGCGACCGCAGAAAAGACTATTGTTTATGATGATAACGAAAAGAAATAGTGCTGATTTCTATAAAAACTTGTGATGATGAACTATTTTTCAGGCTTTTTCCAGATGCTAAAACAAATCGAATTTGCGCAGCCCTATTGGTTCCTGCTCTTATTGCTGATTGTCCCGCTGGTGGGTTGGCAGTTATGGAAAAGGTATAAGATACAACCTCCCATGCTGGTGACGACCGTGTCGCCGTTTGTAACGGGAGGTAAAACATGGCGTCAGCGCTTCCATTGGCTGCCGCTGGCGTTACGTGTGCTGGCCATCGTCTGTCTGGTGACGGCCCTGGCTCGCCCGCAGTCGGCTTTCCGCCGCAATCAGGTGGATGTGGAAGGTGTGGACATTGTGCTCGCCCTCGACATTTCGGGCAGTATGCAGGCGATGGACTTCAAGCCCAACCGACTCGGCGCTTGCAAGAAAGTGGCTGCCGAGTTCATCGATGGACGTCCCACCGACCGTATCGGACTGGTGGTCTATGCCGGCGAGGCCTACACGCAATGCCCCGTCACCACCGACCATAATACGCTGCAGGGTTTGTTGAGCAAGGTGGATTTTGGTGCCGTGGAAGATGGTACCGCCATCGGCGATGGTTTGGGCACCGCTATCAACCGCCTGCGCGAGAGTGAAGCCAAGAGCAAGGTGATTATCCTGCTGTCAGATGGTGTCAATAATGCCGGCTACCTCGATCCGTACTCCTCTGCGGAGATGGCTAAGGACTTCGGTATCAGAGTTTATACGATTGGTTGCGGCACCAACGGCCAAGCCCCGTACCCAGGAGGAGCCTTTGGTCCCGTCTATTTCAAGACCGAAATTGACGAAGGGCTGCTCAAGGCCATAGCCAATGAAACGGGTGGTAAGTATTTCCGCGCCACTAACTCGCAGAAACTGAAAGAGGTGTATGCCGAAATCGACAAGATGGAGAAAACGCTCATCAGCGAAGTGGTCTTCGAGAACAAAGCCGACGAGTTTATGCCGTTCCTCTTGTTGGGACTATTCTTTTTCCTGTTTGAGTTGATTTTAAGAATGACCGTTTTTAGAATGATTCCTTGATGTAAATATTTTAATAATAATATCTTATGAAAAAAATACTGTTTGTTTTGGTGGCTCTGCTCGTATCGGCAACCACACTGTATGGTCAGAAAAAATATGCTTACGAAACCGTTCCTGGTGATCCGCTGAATGCGCGTATCTACACGCTGGATAATGGCTTGAAGGTCTATCTTACTGTTTATAAGGATGCTCCGCGTATTCAAACCTACATCGTGGCTCGCGTGGGCAGCAAGAACGACCCGAAGGAGACCACTGGTCTGGCTCACTATTTGGAGCATCTGATGTTCAAAGGAACGCCTAATTTTGGCACCAAAGATTGGACTAACGAACGCCCGTTGTTGGATGAGATTGAGCGGCTGTTTGAAGTGTATCGCATGGAGACCGACCCGCAACGCCGTGCCGCCATCTACCACCAGATCGACAGTTTCTCCTACGAAGCCAGTAAGTTGGCCATCCCTAACGAGTACGACAAGATGATGAAGTTCATCGGCTCGCAAGGTACCAACGCCGCCACCTCCTACGACTACACGTACTATATCGAGAATATCCCTGCCAACCAGTTGGAGAACTGGCTCCGAATTCAGGCCGACCGCTTTACACATCCTATTCTCCGCCTTTTCCATACGGAATTGGAAACCGTTTATGAGGAGAAGAATATGTCGCTGACCAATGATAGCCGTTTATCTAATGATATGATGCTCACTGCTTTATATCCTAATCATCCCTATGGTCAGCAAACGACGCTTGGCACCACCGAGCATTTGAAGAATCCTTCCATCTCTAATATCAAGGCCTTCTACAATAAGTATTATGTGCCCAACAATATGGCGATATTTATGTCGGGCGATTTTGATTTTAATAATGCTATTGCATTGATTGACAATTATTTCGGTGGTCTTGTGCAAAAACAAGTTCCCGAATGGAAGGTGAAGCCCGAGGCCCCGATTACCGCGCCTATAGTGAAGGAAGTG
>JAEEGG010028252.1_pt1 | contig 10562 bp, 6 predicted proteins | sample 9134161 | NCBI WGS metagenome assembly JAEEGG01 (sample SAMN16246543, study PRJNA631951) | gut metagenome | biome: gut microbiome; feature: rumen; material: CR-attached | host: Bos | place: Iran: Karaj | collected 2018-10 | reverse complement strand
CGGATTTCGCCTTCTTATCGGCGTAATAATCCGCAATATACTGGCGGTAGCTCGTATATTCTAAGATTTCTTTCATTTTTCCTCCTAACTCGCGACAACTTTTTTCAAGTGCGCTTTATATTCGAACCGGGATTCTTACGTTCCTCTCGTTCTTGATGATAAATATACACCCTAAATTTCAAAAAGTCAATAATTTTACAACACAAAATATTAATTTTTACAAAAATATAAGCATTTTAATGAATATTATTTAAAAATTTGATATTTTTCACAACACAAATGTATTGCAAGATTTCCGAATAAAGAGGAGATGCCCTCCCCATACGCGGATCATGACTACTAAGCAGCATAGCTGCAAGTAGTCAAAGAGATCAAGTCGGGCATGACAAAGTCAATCAAGAAATAACTGGATCCTTCGGGCTTACGCCCTCAGGATGACGAAACGCAAGGATGGCGGCTCGCAGGCCGTCATGATGTCTGTTTCTGACGTTTTATTGTTGGTTTTGCGATTCGCGCATGCGGCGGCGGGCGCGGGAACCGGGACGGTTGCGGCGACGGTGACGACCTCCGTTTTGCGGTTGCGGCGTTTCGCCAGCAGAAGAATTCACGCTCTGATTGTGCACAAAAGGCCGCGCAGCTGACATTGCACGCGAATTTTGAGAATTAACACTTTGGGCATTATCGCGCTTCGAATTATCACCACGAGTATTTTCGCGATTTTCGTTGCGATGGTCTTTGCGTCCACGGGAACCACGATTGTTCCGAGATTCCGCAGCACGCGCCTCAGCTTCTTCACGGGACATACGCCCGCGAGAATTGCGCATCATGCTTTCGGCGGTCTCTTTTTGCGGAGGCGGCAACTTGTCATAAACGCTCTGGTCGCCTTCCGGGATTTTCACACGGGTCAGCTTTTCGATGGCACGCAAATCCGATTCCTCGTCCGGCGAGCAGAACGAAATTGCCACGCCATCCTTCCCTGCGCGGGCTGTACGGCCAATGCGGTGCACGAACGTTTCATGTTCATTCGGCAAATCGTAATTGAACACATGGCTCACATCATCCACGTCAATGCCGCGAGCTGCAATATCCGTCGCTACAAGCACACGAATTTGTTCACACTTGAAGTTTCCAAGCGCTTCTTGACGGCGATTCTGGCTCTTGTTTCCGTGAATTGCAGCACACTTGACGCCCGCCTTTTCAAGCACACGCACTATTTTATCTGCACCATGCTTGGTACGGCAGAACACGAGCACCTTTTTCATCTCGGGATGTTCCGCCAAAAGTTCCTTGAGGAGCGCCCCCTTGCGGCGCTTGTCTATGCGGTACAGTTCCTGACGGATGCGTTCAATCGGAGTGCTCTGCGGAGCAACTTCCACACGCACCGGATTCGGGCGCAGAATCGTCGCGGCGAGTTTCGAAATTTCATCGGGCATCGTCGCGCTAAAAAACAAATTCTGTCTGTTAGGCGGCAACATCGCCACGACCTTGCGGATATCATGGATAAAGCCCATGTCCAGCATGCGGTCCGCTTCATCAAGCACAAAGAATTCCAGTTTCTTGAGCGATATTGCCTTTTGTCCAATCAAATCCAACAAACGTCCCGGAGTCGCCACAAGCACATCGACACCGCGAACCAACTTGTTCTTTTGCGGTCCATCGCCCACACCACCAAAAATGCACGCCGTTGAAATCGCCGTGAACTGCGCATACGCCTTGAAGCAATCTTCCACCTGAATCGCAAGTTCTCGCGTCGGCAAAAGAATCAGCGCACGGCACGTCTTCGGCGAACGGAACTTCCCGGAATCCAAAAGTCGCTGCAAAATCGGAAGCGCAAACGCCGCCGTCTTCCCAGTCCCCGTCTGTGCAATTCCCAACAAGTCCTTGCCTTCGAGCAAGCTCGGGATGGAACGTTCTTGAATCGGGGTCGGCGTTTCGTAGCCAATAGCGCGAACCGCTCGCTGCAGCGGATTCGCCAAGGGAAGTTCTTCAAATTTCATACGAGGCTAAAGATAGAAAAAGAAATATCTACATCTGCAAGTTCTCCAGTTTCAATTTTCGCTTTTCCCAATCAGGCAATCGGGTTTCCAACAGTCGATAGAACCTTTTATCGTGATTCGGGTATTTCAGGTGACACAGTTCATGTACCACGACATACTCGATACATTCTTTCGGAGCAGCAACTAGCTTTATGTTCAAAGTCAAAATCCCACCTTTAGAGAGTGAGCCCCAGCGCGTCTTCATATTGCGGATTTGCAACCGAAGTGAAGATGACGGCAAAGAAAACTTGGCGATACACGCATCAAATATTTTTTCAAACTGCACCTTAGCTCGTTCACGCAACCATTCGTCAAGAAACTTCTTCACAGTTGCGGGGCGAACATCCGCAGAAACAACTCTAATGAACCCGCCATCGATTTTCACCAAGCGCTCTTTTCCCTTTTCAATTTTCAAGCGATAACGCCGCCCCATATACAAATGCGTTTCGCCACCAAGATATTGCCTTGGAGGTGGCGCTTTAGGGAATCTCGCAAACCAATCCTGCTTTTCAACAATCCAAGGAGCTTTCTTTTGCACCTTCTGCGCAATCGCTTCAAGCGTTGCCCCTTGCGGAGCCCGCACCTGCACGGCACTATCCGGCATTACAGAAATTTCCAGCGTTTTGCGGCAGCAAAATTCAACCGCGTATGCAATCTCGCGGTCTCCATATTTAACAACGTTCAACTCATTCATGCGAACGCCGCCTTGCCACATTCATAATCTTATCTTCAAGCGTATCAATATCATTATTTGACCATCCAAAGCGTTCCCGCACCTGAATTTCATCAAACAAAAAGTCATCCAATTCGTTCTTTACCCGATTCTGTGCATCCGTATCATTCCAGAACTGAATTTTATGATGTTTCTCAAACGACTCAACCGTAAACAAAGCCATTTTTGCGGCGATTCGCCTAGCTTCCGCCGCATCGCATTTCCCGCAATACACAAAGGCAGATAACGCAACGCCATAATAAGCCGCGGCATCCTCGTTTTCGCTGATTTCCTCGGGCACATCGTCGCGTCGCTTGCTTTTGAATTTTTCTTGCAAGTTCTGAACCTTGGAATAATATTCGTCCTCAGAAATTTTACCCGCCTGGAAACTATCAATGACATCCTGAATCATTTTTGAGAATTTCTCGTAAAATGCAGGATCTTCTTCCATCTTTTCGGTTGCGGTTTTCTTGAGCATGTGCGCTATTGTATCAGCACTCGCCGCCTTGCCACGAGCATCATAGCTGCCTTTATCATCACTCAATTTCTTCGTAAACTTCGGATCCAAAATATTCACAGGTGCCACAGTCTGTACCACATTATCCGACTGGATGTGCGTATCGAGCAACTTCTTGATTTTCGGTTCGTACTCGCTGTAGTCCACATCGTCAGCGTAGCGGTGCTTTACAGACACACGCATATCCGAGAACATCTTGAACTCCCTGCGGAGCCGCGTCATATCTTCAGCTGGGGTCTTTTCCAGGAACTTCTGCGACGACATCGCGATACTCAGGCACTTTCCGAAATCTCGCAGGGCCTTGTAGAAATCGTTACGGCGTTTTTCATCGGCCAAGTGGCGTTCCATCTGTTCGGGGTCAGCCTTGTTCTTAACACCCCTGAAAACATCCCACAGATTAGAGCGCAACTGCGGCAACTTGCCCACTAGTTCCGACACATCGGTCAGCAAGCCTTCTAAATCTTCGGGGTCAAAACCTTCCAGCGCCTTGTACATCACAAGCGCCGTATCCAAGTTGTCGCGAACGTTAGCGTAATCTACGATATAGCCGAAATCTTTTTTCTTGCCATTTTCCTCGAACAAGCGGTTCACGCGGGCAATCGCCTGCAACAACGTATGTTCCTTGAGCGTGCGGCAAAGGTACAGAACAGTGTTGCGTTCAGCATCAAAGCCCGTCAGCAACTTGTCACAGACAATCAGAATTTCTGGCTTACCCGAACCCTTGAAACTTTCAATAATAGACCTATTGTATTCTTCTTCATCGCCATAGCGATCCATCATTTTTTTCCAGAATTTCGTCACGCGGTCGCTCGGTTCTTCACCCAATTCCGAATAACCTTCGCGCTCATCGGGGCCCGAAATAATAACCTCCGAACTCACGGAACCAATTTCATCCAAGAATTCATGGTATTGAATTGCTGTTTCCTTGCTCGGTGCGACAAGTTGTGCCTTGAACGGCGTCCCCTGCCAGTTTGTACGGAAATGCTCGCTGATATCAAACGCACGCATATACACGACACGTTCTGCCTTGTTCAGCATCTCGGCTCGGGCATATTTTTTCTTAAGGTCAGCTTTCTGCTTGTCCGAAAGCCCCGCAGTAAAACGATCAAACCAAAGATCTATCGCCGCCTTGTCCTGCTTGAGTTCCGCATGGCGGCCTTCATAAAGTAGCGGAACCACGGCACCATCTTCATTTGCCTGCTGGATAGTGTAACTTGGCTTAATCATCCCGCCAAACTTGCCAAAGCTATTCTTCTCTTTTTTCATCAGCGGTGTTCCCGTAAAGCCGATATAGCAGGCATTCGGGAGCATCTGTTTCATACGCGCATGCAGATTTTTATACTGCGTGCGGTGTGCCTCATCGACAAGCAAAAAGATATTGTTGGATTTTTCAACATATTGCCGCTTATTCAAAGCCTTGTCGAACTTGTTAATAACAGTCGTGATGACGGCTGGAGTATCAGAAGCCATAAGATTAAGCAGGTTTTCACCTGAAGTTGCCTTGATGACTTCCATTCCGCAATGTTTGAACGTATCATGAATCTGCGTATCCAAATCCTTGCGGTCTGTGACAAGAACGATACGCGCATTATCAATATTGCAATCGGGATCATACTTTGAATCCAGAGCAATTCCGCGAGCAAGCATCACCATCGAAAGCGACTTGCCCGACCCCTGCGTATGCCAAACAAGCCCACCCTTGCGTTTGCCTTCGTTATCAATGTTCCGAATGCGTTTCAACGCCGAATGGACCACAAAGAACTGCTGGTAACGAGCAATTTTCTTTATACCTTCATCAAACAAAATAAAACGATAAGCCAATTCAAGCAATCGCTCCGGCTTGCACAGGCAATAAATCAATCTATCCTGTTCCGTCACCACACGCTTTGTCTGCGGATTATCCTTGCGGAACGACTTGAATTTCGGCACCGAGAATATTCGGTCTTCGTCTTCTGCTGAAACCTTTTTATTGACCGCGACCTCAATTTCCTTATCCTTGATTTCAAGCTCGTGCCAAAGGCTCCAAAATTTTTCGGGAGTCCCTACAGTTGCATAAGTCGCATCATTCATGCTTACCGACAAAAGCATTTGGCAAAAAGTAAACAACCGAGGAATGTAATCGTCCCCTTGGTTACGAATCATCTGCGAAATACCCTGTTTGACACCTTCTTCGGGCGATTTATTTTCAATAACCGCAAATGGAATCCCGTTCACAAACAGCACAATATCTGGAATGATGCGAGCATTAGATTTCGCACACTCCACATCGAATTCGGCAACCGCATGGAACACATTGTTCGTCGGTTCTAGCCAATCAACATAGCGGATGTCGTAACTGCGCTTGTCACCCTCAACCGACTCTTCTTCAGATTGCGGGAGCGTAAGCAAATCGTAAATCTTGTAATTCGTGCGCACCAAGCCATCATACTGCATGTTCTTGAGTTTCAAGACTGCACCACGCAAACTTTCTTCGCTAAAATCACACTTGGTCCCCTTGTGCGTAAACGAGTTCAGTTTACGCAACTGCGAAAGCAGAATATCTTCGAGCAACACGTTGGCAAGCTTACCCTTGCGCTCCAGCATCACCTCTTCGGGCGTAAGCGGCTTGAACCCGAGATTCGCCAATAACCGCATCGCCGGAATCTGCGATGTCGGAATTTCTCTGTAATCAGGCTGTTGTTGCATAAGCTACCTCATGCCTTGTAATGATACTCCGCAGCCGAACTGCGAATAGAAACTGGGGTTATCTTTCGAGACTTTGACATAAAATCACCTCAAATCACTACATTTTATAGCTCAACCATTCAGTTTGGATTCGATTTCCTTGATACTAGGCAAACTGCTTTTGAAGTCTGCCGGATAAAGTTTCGATAGTTCATATTCCGATATGCCTATAGGAACAGCCATGCTCTCCAATGCATATTGAGCCAAAATGTTATCCTTTGTCTTGCAAATCAAAAGACCAACGGTCGGATTATCGCCATCTTTTTTAAGAATATGGTTTACTGCTGTTACGTATGTCCCAAGTTGACCAATATTGTCACTGTCAAATTCAGCCGTTTTAACTTCTATTACCACATAACAATGCAAATTGGTGTTATAAAAAAGCATATCCATAAATTTTTCAACTTTACCAATTTGCAAACGAAATTCGCGTCCCATATAGGCAAAACCACGTCCTAATTCGAGCAGGAATTTTTCGATATTATGAATGAGGGCGTCTTTCAGTTCTTTTTCTTCATATCGCTCCGTAACGGTAATAAAATCAAAATTATAAGGATCTTTTGTCAGCTGTTGAGCCAACTCTCCTTGCGGAAACGATAAATTTTTGGAAAAATTCGAGACGGCTTTTCCCTGACGTTCGTACAAATCTGTATCAAGAAAATTCAGCAGAATTGTTCGAGACCAATGATTATCAATCACCTTATGAACAAAAAACAAAGCCTTTTTGGGATTGTTTCGGCATGCATCAACAATATAGCGAATATGCCCCCACGGAACAAGGGACAATTCGTCCACAAGTTGTGGACGAATTTCCATTTCTTTGCGAAATAAGTTATAGACATACTTCATGTATTTTAGATTTGTAACAGAAAACCCCTTGACATCAGGCAAAGCATCCCGTAAATCACTACTCAGAGATTCAAAGAATCCACTTCCCCATTTGCTTTCAGCCTGCTTTAGGACAATATCTTTACCAAGTGACCAATAGAATTTAATCAATTCTGAATTGACCTTAATTGCAGCCTTGATTTGCCCCGATTTAAAGCGTTTCTTTAAATCAGAAATCCAAGATTTATACTCAGCATCTGCAGTAACAGATTTTTTTGCCATATTTTCCCCTTATTTTACTCGCCATTGCCCGGTGAGGAGTTTTTGCATCAAGCCCTGTTTCTGCTTTTTGTAGTTTTCAAGGATTTCCTGCAAAACGGCCATTTCCTTTTTTGTAGTTTGAACAAACTGCGCGATTTTCTTTTGCTCTTTTATATCTATTGGCAATCGTAACTTTGCAGACAAGAACTTTTTATTTGTTATGTTAATAGTGTTTTTAGCGCCTTTTTGAGCGACCGGGTGCAAATAGTTGTTCGCATTTATAGGACTAGAAAAATAGAAGTCCAATATTGCACCTAATTCAAAAGTTTTTGGAGTGAATACACCATAAAGCGGAGATACAATCACATCTTCTTTAATCATGCTTTGCTTTACAATTCCCAAAGGGAAATCACCTGTCGGACTCTTAGTGTAAACGATATCGCCATAGTGAACACGATTGTAATTAGAAGTGTCTTTGGCAGCAAAAGATCTTCCCAAATGTTCAATCTGATTTACTAGGCCCTTATGAACGGAAACAGAAAACACTTCTTCTTTGCCAGTACTTTTATCACCATGTTCACTCAACACCTCTGACAAAGCAATGGTGGACCAAACCTTATTCTGCTTTTGTTCGGTTTTTCCAAAAAGTTCCTTGCCATATTCTGTAAGCAAAGATTCCTTCGCTTTGATGAGTTTTTCCATTTTTTCGATGGCGGAGTCCCAGAGCAAAAGCGTCGTCGCAATCTTCTTCTGCTCTTCTATCGGCGGCAAGAAATATTCAATATTAAGTACCGTTTTTCTATCTATGCCAGGAATTAAGCCACACCCTTTTTGCTTGATATTACGAACATTCATCGAAATAACTTGATACAGAAAATCTCTGTCAACGCCATTCAATTTTTGCAAAGCCATTACTTGTCGAGCAATATGTGCTTTCTCAAAATCAGCAATTGCTGTAATTCCAAAACCAGAACCTTTACATACTAATAGTATATCGCCCTTCTTAGCTATATTTTTGGGATGTTCCGTCCAACGGTTTAATATTATATGGTTGCCCGCAAAATTACTTGCTCCAGTTATATAGGGCAAACCCGTTTCTACATCCCCATATAAATCTGGAGAAAAATCCTGCCCCGATAGAAGTGAACAGGTTTCACCAATCTTACTTTTTTTCCATCCATTAGGCAGCATCATTCTTTACTCCCAAAATTTCATTTATAGTCCTAATTAAATAGTGGAGTGAAAAAACACTCGGTGACAATGGGCGTTCTGCCTCATTGTATATTTTTCTCGCCGTTTGCTTAAGCTTTTTCAGAAAGTTTTTTTCGGTTTTTACTAAATCTTCGTCTAATTGATTTGTTTGGACATCCCAATATCTGGCCTTTATTGCATCATAGCACCGATGTTTCCAATTTGGTCTAATTGTCAAATATATTTCACAAAATTTTTCTACATCTAGTTGTTTGAAAGTTTGAGATTCTAAATTATCAATAGTACGAAATGAAATCTGTGAACAAGCGTCTTTTAGTTCATTAAAATTATCGCTACCTAGTTTTTTCCAAAAATTTTCCACACAATTATTATTTTGGCTGATCTCTTTTTCTTTTAACAAATTTTGCAATAATTTAAGAAAGCTGTCATTCACCCTTTCATATTTTGTATATGTTTCATCCAATTCCCGATTCGATTTCCAAGCTCCCATATATTCATCCATCAAATCATTTTTTATCATTTTTACATATTCTCTCATCTTTTTTTCAAATTCACTAGCATTTTCCTTAAGTACATTTTTTTTTGCATACCAGTAAAAACGATAAAATAAATCCATTATTGAAGATGGGCTTCTTAATGTTTTGTTATCAATGCTTTCATAAAAAGCTTTAAGAGCTTTTTTTCCAGAACAATCATCTAACTTCATCCAATTAAACATACCTTTTAAATCATACTCTCTCTTACCATCATACCAAATTGAATTCTTTATTAAACAATTTATTTTTTCAAAAGATACATCATTTTTTATTATCCAATTTTTCCATATTTGTTGCCATTCTTTCGCAAAATCAGAATCTTTCAAAGAGCTCAGTTTGTCCAATTCGCTAAACGATTTTTGAAAAGTTACATAACTATTTATTTTCTCATCATTTTCTTGATTACAAGGTTCCACGCTCCATGTAAGTTCATTATTCATTACATTTAAAGGGTTTGTCTGTATTCGAAAACTATCAGTCATTCTTTTTTGATTTGCTAATTTTGCGAGTAATGAAGCGTAATTCGTCGTATCAACTAAAATTTCATTAGGATCAAATAATCCCAAATAATATGCATATTGATGAGCTATAAAATCTGCAATAAGCAACGAATTAAATTCAGAATTCGTCAAATACTCATCCTGTATATTCTCTATGAATAGTTGAAAATCAAAAAAAGTATGCTTTAAAGAACGAAAGTTTGAGGCTTTTGACAATTCAAATACTTGAGCGATTACATCATGACAATCTTTCAATAAACGCCATGCCTTATCACCAAGAAGATGCTTTTCTTGATTAAACCATAAATTCCAAATTTCATCAAAAGATGTTTGTATTTGGAATTCCTTGCCAATTACTTTTTCCTTGGTACTTGACAAATGATGAAGTGTTGATTTATCTTCTTGACACTTTTGCGCTTCTTCCCATTTTTCCTTATCCGCAAGCAAAATACAGGGAACATGCAGATGTTCCACATATTCATTTAAATACCCCAACAATTCAGGCAGGGGCATATCAGCACGTTCTACATCGTCAAAAACGACAACTGCACCTTTAGTTTTTCCTCCCTCACCTTTTATAATATTCGGCAAGACCTCCGCTAAAAAAGGAGTTGCAATTTCAGCTACAGCACCAGTAGCTTTTAAAGCGGGATTAACAGAATATTCTTTTAGCAATTTGGCAATTGTTGATACGGCAGTTGGTATGCTTTTTAAATATTCCGAATTTAATATTGGATGCAGTTTTTCAAGAACTCGCTTGTCCATTTCTTCGCGACTTTTAGCACCGAATAGACTAACATATACAACGGCATATTTTTCACAATCGGTCAACCAGTCAAAAGTCTTGACCACATCTTTTCCCGCAGCACCCTTGCCTTCTAGATATTTTCTAATAAAATATGTCTTGCCAGAGCCCCAACAGCCTGTAATCAACACAGCATAATCGGGAGACTGCTCCTTGTTTAGGTAGTAGTCCAAGAATTCTTCAATGTGTTCGTTGCTGTTTGACATATTTCATCCTCGTTCAGTTCAATATTATCTCTGATATCTCTTTTTAAACGTACCGAATTCGTTACGTTTGAAAACTTTCCTGCTCTTAACTTTTTTCATTTTGGCTATCATTTTGACTATCACTTTGGGTATCATTTTCGTGACTTCACGAAAATGATCTACTTCCCAATCCTCTTCGTTTCCTTTTCAATCTGTTTAATACTCTTTTCGGGCGTTGGCAAATCT
>JAEEGG010028251.1_pt1 | contig 10562 bp, 8 predicted proteins | sample 9134161 | NCBI WGS metagenome assembly JAEEGG01 (sample SAMN16246543, study PRJNA631951) | gut metagenome | biome: gut microbiome; feature: rumen; material: CR-attached | host: Bos | place: Iran: Karaj | collected 2018-10 | reverse complement strand
GTTTCTTCGGGGACTACATATGCAGCAATAACGCCCATCAAAAAGGCGACCAACCAAAAGATATATTTAACGATATTCATACCATAAATAATATTAAAATATTACAGGGCATGGCTGTAAAGAATTTTTAAAACAGCCCCTTAAAAGCGAAGTTCCTCTACGATACTCATTGATACAAAAAGGATGGAACTATTAATGTGCGATATAAAACTTAGCCCTTTTGCAAAAACTCTTCGCGAACGAATTCATAGATGTAATCAGCACTTCGAGCCCGCAATCCCGTACTAGGATCATTTAAAGAATCAAAAATCTTTGACTTATAAACAAAATTGAAAGCAGTTTCCATATCCAAAGAAAACTCATTCATCAAAGATTGAACATTTTTTTCAACAATCCTCGAAACCAATGATTCACTTTGAGCCGCAGTCATTACTTAACCCTCCGCAAAAGAGAAACAGCCTTTTCTGTTAAAAAGCAATATTGACTATTCAAGTCTTTATACTCAAGTTCCTTAGCCAACTCTTCTAACGTACGTAGGCCGTCTTCATACATATTCAGCAAATAAGCGACTCCATCATCAGCAATCGGACCTACAACAATATCATAGTTATGAGTAAACTTAGCAGAACTACTTCTATTTTTATAAATAAAATCAGCCCATTCAACACACACTTTTTCAAATCGTAATAATCTCAATTGATTTGATTGAAATCATCCAATTGTGCCCCCATTATTTTTGCAAACAACAACCAAGTCATTCAATGCATCTTCTACAGGAAGAAGGTGTTCCGAAGAATAGCATTCATCGAGAAAACGAACGCCTTTGAAATCACATAAATAACTTGCTGCAGCCTGAAGCGACAATCGAAAACGCTTCGCAAAAAGCCGGATGCACATATTCACATATGGGATTTTGTATTTGTCAGCCATATCCTGAATATAGATTATCACTCGTAAAAAGACAACCCTTCCCCATTCTATTCTATATTTACCAACATGACAATCCTTGAGAAAATCGCACTTGCACTCCCCGCAGTAGAATCCCCCGCTCGTTACATGGGCGGCGAAGCGAACAGCGTCATCAAAGACCACAGCAAAATGCTTGCACGCATGGCGTTTGTGTTCCCGGACACTTACGAAATCGGCATGAGCAACAACGGGCTCAGAATTTTGTACCATGTGCTGAACCGCGAACCGGATTTGCTTTGCGAAGTGGCTTTTGCGCCGTGGGACGACATGGCCGCCGAGATGAAGAAGTACGATATTCCGCTTTACACGCACGCAAGCTATACAGCGGTCAAGGATTACGAAGTCGTGGGGCTTACGCTCCAGACTGAACTCAACTTTACAAACGTGCCGTACGTGCTTGAACTTGCAGGGATTCCGGCATGGCAAAAAAACCGTGCCGAAAGCGACCCGATTGTCGTTTCGGGCGGACCCTCGATGGGGAACCCCGAACCGGTCGCCGATTTCTTTGACGCGTTCATGATTGGCGATGGCGAAAAGCTTATTGTCGAATTTGTGCGTTGCGTTGGCGAAGGCCGCAAGGCGGGCCTCAAGCGCGCCCAGATTCTGGAAAACTTGTCTAAAATCGATGGTGTTTACGTACCGAGCTTGACGAAGGTCGTCAAGAACGAATACGGCGTAATCGTCCCGGCAGAACCCGCAAAGGGCTCTTACGAAAAAACGAACGGTGTACGCCGCCAGTTCATCCCGGTTTTGGACCCGAAAGACTACCCCATCAAGAACTTGATTGCAAATATGCAGCTTGTTCACAACCGTTTTAGCGTGGAAGTGATGCGTGGTTGCGCACAGGGTTGCCGATTCTGCCAGGCGGGCATTTGGTACAGGCCGTGCCGCGAGCTCAATCCGGACGATGTTCTGGACATTGCAAAAGCGGGTATCCAGGCGACTGGCGAACGCGAACTCGGTCTTTTGTCACTTTCGACCGCTGACTACAAGCCGGTCGAAGCGCTCACGGATTCCATCATTGACGACCCGTTTTATGACAACGTAGACGTAAGCCTCCCGAGTATCCGCGTCAACAGTTTTGGACAAAGTCTCGCTGAAAAAGTAGCAGCGCTCAAAGGCGGCCGCAGCGCTACGTTCGCACCGGAAACAGGTTCCGAACGCATCCGCAAGATGATCAACAAGACCATCAGCGACCAGGACATGTACGACGCCGCCGAACACGCATTCTCTAGCGGGTTCAACAAGATCAAGCTTTACACGATGATCGGCTTCCCGACCGAGAACCTAGATGACATGCAGGCGTTCTGCGAGCTCATCTTCAATCTCGTGAAAATCGGGCGCAAGTACAATCGCGGCATTCAAATTGCAGTGAGCATCGGCATTCTCATTCCGAAATCATTTACGGGCCTGCAATGGGCGCCGTTTATGGACAAAGAAACAGCACTCGGGCACATCCGCTACGTGCGCGAAAAGTTCTTCAAGCACCCAAATGTGAAAATCAACTGGGCGGCCTGGGAAACAAGTTTCTTGGAAGCAGTCTACAGCCGTGGCGACCGCAGCCTCGGTCCAGTCATTTACGCCGCCTACAAGAAGGGTATCATCTTTGAAAGCGACAGCTATCGTTTTGACTTTAACAAGTGGCTCGAAGTCTGGCAAGAATGCGGCTACGACACAAGCTGGGTCTACCGAGAACGCGACAAGGACGAAGTCTTCCCGTGGGACTTTATTCACGCAGGCACGACAAAGCAATACTTGCGCCGCGAATGGGAAAAGGCATTCGATCCGAATTCCGCACCTGTGCCGAACTGCAAATGGGGCGACTGCCAAGCTTGCGGCATTCCGGGATTCGGCAAAGAAATTGTCCTCGCCGACGATCCTGTGCGCCACAAGGCGCCGAGCCGTACCCCTGAAGAAATCAAGAAGCTCGTGGCAGAACGCCGCCCGAGCCAAAAGGTGAGCTACAGTTACAAGATTACGTTCAAGAAGTCCGGCATCAGCCGATTCCTGCCGCACCACAACATGCTCAGTTTCTTTGAACGCACGTTCATTTGCGCAGGCATCCCGATCAAGTTCAGCGAAGGCTTCAGCCCGAAGCCCCGCATTGTGAACATGGGGGCGCTCCCGCTCGGACTTGAAACTTACTGCGAAGTCATCAGCGTCGATTTACTGCAAAAGCTCGACCTCTCCGCCGAAGGTAAACCCGCCATTATTGCAAAGCTCAGCGCTCCGTTCCCGCGCGGCATGGAAATCGTGGATATCGAGCCATTAAAGGAAAAGCTCTCGAAGCATTTCCCGAAGGCGATGGTCTACCGCCACACGCCCGAAAGCATCCCCGCCGACCTTATGCAAAAGTTCGAACAAAAGCAATTGCCGATTGTTACGAACCATCGCGGTCAGCAGATGGACTTGAACGAGCAGATTTTAGGGATTGATATTCAGAACGGCACAATGGTTGTGCGCGTCAAGTGCAACAACCAGGGGACAACCCCTAGTCCGTTTGTCATTTTTGCAGGGCTGCTTGGCATTGAAATTGATCCGGCCAAGCTCGATGAGGTCTCCCGCCGCTTCCTCGTCGCGAAGATTGCAATCGAGTGGTAATTATTCAGCCGGCAGAATGATCTCGATGTGACTGGTGCTGACGTTAAGGAAGTGCGTACGGAACAGGTCCTTTTCATTCCTGTCGCAAACGCGCACCTGCGTCACCGCAATAAAGTCCTTGTTTTCACGGATATAGTCCGTGAGGCGTTCGTCACGCAAAGTGTCGATTTCGCCCGTAATGACAAAATTATCTGTCCACATTTTTACTAGCATACCACTAATATATAAATGTTAGTCCAAGTAAGAAGATAAAAACGTTATTTTTTCGCCCCTAAAGCCATTTTAACGTATATTATTCAATATATAACGAAAAAGAGGTTTATTATGGCACCGAAAAAAGTACGCACGATTCCAGGGCAGATGGCATACAACAACGCCGAATTCATGGAAAGCGATGCCGCACGCCCCATTCGATTCCTTTCTGAATTTTTCCAGCCTGCACAAGTTTTTGCACAAGAAGACATCAAGAATTCTATCGTGTTCTTTGGTTCGGCACGCACACTTTCGCCCGACGAAATCAAAAAACGCCGCAAGGGCTGCAAGGATAAAAAGGAACTTGCAAGGCTTGACCGACTCTCCAAAGTCGCTGATTCTTACAATGCCGCTCGAGAACTCGCAGCCAAGCTCGGCAAGTGGATTAACAAGCGCCACCACGGCTACGCCATCATGACGGGCGGTGGTCCGGGCATTATGGAAGCCGGCAACCGCGGTGCATCTGACGTAGGTACGCCTTCTGTCGGCTTGAACATCAAGCTGCCTTTCGAACAACATTGCAACCCGTACATCGATGACGAACTGAACTTGCAGTTCCGTTATTTCTTTGTCCGTAAGTACTGGTTCTTGCGCATGGCTCGTGCGCTCGTTATTTTCCCTGGTGGATTCGGCACGCTCGACGAAGCCTTCGAAATGCTCACGCTTATCCAGACCGATAAGTATGCGCAGCAGATGCCGGTCGTGATTTTCGATTCCAAGTTCTGGAAGAAGGCTCTGAACTGGGAATTCTTTGCCGAAACAGGCATGATCAATCCCGAAGACCTCAAGCTCTTCAAGTTCTGCGACACCGTCGATGAGGCTTACGACTTCATCACATCCAAGCTCGAAGAACAAAGCGAAGAAAAGGTCACGTTCGCGCGCTCCCACGCCGAAGACGAAGAAAAGAAGAAGTAACAAAGTCATGCCCGCCGGAGCCTGTGCTGAGCGCAGTCGAAGTAAGCGGGCATCTTTTTTGTCGCCCCTGTCACCCCGGCCTCCGTGCCGGGGTCACCTTTTTTGCTAATTTTTTTTCATGTTCTGGAACAATTTGGCAGAAACGATGGACAGGGTCTCGCGCAATTTGGCGCTCCGACCGAACTACACCATGGAAGAATACCAGCGGTGGTTCGACCACAATCCTGACTTTAAGCACAACGGCAATGCAGAACGCATCGAGCTTATCGAGCCGCTTTCGCTCGTAGGCACAAACCAGCTCTACCGCGCCAAGCTCTGGATGCAGCACCCGCGCGACGAAAAGCACTACGACGAAAAAGAAATCGTCGTGAAAATCTGCAAGTACTGGGCTCCCCCAGGCAAGAACCGCCTGCACCGTTTGAACATGCTCTTGAGTGCGTTCCAAGACGAAATCCGCATCAACAACCTCATCCGCGCCACAAACATCGAAGGCGTGGTGCAGACTTTTGGCGGAGGCATCGCGGGTCGCCACCCCTACCTCAAGCTAGAGTTTATCAAGGGTTGCTCGCTCGATAGAGTCATCAAGCCAAAGCTCACTGACGAAGAACTTTTGCAGCGCGTGGCACAAATCGCCTACCTTGCAAACACCATCAGCCAGCTCCATTACTACCAAATTGTGCATAAGGACATCAAGCCCAAGAACTTGCTCCTGTGCCAGAATCCGGCGCACAAGAACAACCATAAGATTTTGATTTGCGACTTTGGTTATGCCCAGGCCAAGATGCGCGAATCCGTTACCGAAGGCGGCGGAGTCTTTTCGCCTAGCTACAGCGCTCCGGAACTCGCCCAGTCTAGCGAAAACATCACGTACGCCGTGGACTACTTTAGTTTCGGTGCCGTGATGCACGAATACCTGACCGGCGTAAAGCTCTACCCCAAGGCGAAGGAAATCTACACCGAAGAAGGCCGCCTGATCACCAAGCGCTACATGGAATACATCGAGAACGGTCGCGAAAACGTGTTTAACGATGAACGTTTCCCGGAAATTCACGACTGGATCGATGCCCTAACCACGTTTGACGCCAACGAACGCATGAAAAAGAGCCCAAACCTGTTCGCCCTCGCCCACAAGCTCCGCGAAGAGGTAAATGCCCAGGGATTCCGGGACGTAAATACCGATTTTCTGTGGAACCAGCTGAACGAATACGGCAAACGCACGTTCTAACACGCTTTTAGACTACATTTCGCCCCCTAGCCCAATTACACTTCACTAATGATTTGTTTATATTCATTAGTATGAAGAAAATATTGAGCATCCTCCTAAAACCGTTCCGGTTTTTCAAATTCCATCATTACGTGACGCTTATAGCGATCGCGGCCCTCGGGGTTTTCAACTTCCAGACGACCCTAAACCCGACAATCCAACAAATACGCCAAGAAAAGGATATTCACGAATCCTTTGACAAATGGTGGGAAGAGGAGCGCGCTCAAGAATTTAGGAACGTGGGTCTCACGCCAAATGACACCATCAAGATGCAGGAATTTGAGCTCTACAAGGAACGTTACCAAGTCGAGCATCCGACGCCGATTATCGAAGAACGCATCGAGCAAATAAAAGTGGAATTCCTCGAATGGTGGGAAAATCAGGGGGGCAAGGAGCAATACGCCGCGGAGCACGGCAGTTACCCTACAGACAAACAATACGAGGCAGAGCTCAAGAAGTGGATTTACAATTACACGGACAAATTCATCCGTTACCGTTGGGCATACCAGCCTAGCCGTGGTAATTCTGAAAGTTGGCTTACCTGTAGTTTACTGTTCCCGAGCGCATGGTCGTTTATTTTCTTCGTCGTATTTTTCATGTTCGCGCTGATGCAGCTCGAAAAGCGTTGGCACGCATTCTTTGTTTACGTTTATGCGGTAGTAATCGCAATTATTAGCGGTTTCTTTGTCGATTTGCTCGTAGACACATCGTTCTTTGGGCAGTTCGCCACGCAGCGCTACATGGGCGTAAGCCTGATGATTTGCTTTTTGCTTGGTGCAAATGTATTCGACAAGGAGAAAGACGCCATTCCGTCTTACGTCAGCAAAATTTCGCAATTAGCCCTTGTCGGGAGCATGGCGATTGACTGGTTCCTGAACCCAGGAGTTTTTAACGCAGTTGCTGTGGAATCGCCGTTCTTCTTTGCATTAGGCGGGCTTGCGGGCTATGCGATGCCGCACCGAGCCGATGGAGGCGCAAAACAAGCCGTTACCGAACAAAAGAACGAAGATGCGGTCACGCCTGGCGAACGCACTCGCAAGATGATTAGCAACGGGCTTGAAGCGGCAAACAATGGTGAAACGGAAAACGCCTCTCGCTTACTGCAATACGGGCTGACGGCGCTACTGCAAGAAGAACCGGTCAAGTTTATGGAAGTCAAGGACGCCGTAAACAAGATTGCCATGAGCTATGCTGAAATTCCGAGCACGCAATGGATTGAGTGGGGAGCTACCGCCAAGCAGAAGAAAATCCCGGAAGCGGCGATTACATTGCTCGAAAAAGGGCTTGCAAAAGAAACGGATGCCGCCATTATCCGCCGTGCTCACTTTGACATTGGCGAGCTCCGCATCCAGACAAAATCCGATGTGAACGCAGCCATGGAACACTTGAGCAAAGTCATCAAAGAAAACGACAGCGACACACTTGCCGAGCAAGCCAAAAAGCTCATGGAAACCGGCAAGGACATCCTAGTTCAAATGGCCTACGCCGCTCCAAAACAGTTTAAAGTGTCGAATTAGTAGATTACTTCACAACAAATTTCTTGGCGGAGAAGCCTTGAACTTGTACGAGGTAAAGTCCACTCTTGAGCGTGTTTACGTTGAGGGATTCGTTCATGCTCTGGGCGGTCTTTTGCATTTGCACTTTGCCCTGCACATCAAGAATCTTGATGGACTTGCCCACCACAGAACGCGGCAAATTGAGCGAAAGCGTGTTGCCCACTAGCGACATGCCAAACTTCGCCGCAGCTACAGACTTCGGCAATGCGGAACGCGGCGGTTCCACCTTCTTCGAAACTTCATCGTAACGTTCCACGATAGCCATCAAGTACCACGTGCTATGCGGAAGCCACTGTTCATCCCAGCGCCACACTTGCCAGGATTCCTTCATAGAATCAAAGCCCACGGCAGCAACACCATCGTCCGTCCAGGCAATACCCGAACCATCCTGATTCTTGCCGCTAATGCCGTTTGCAATGCCGCCTTCAAGCGTTGCATCATATTTTGACTGGCCATCGTACTTTTGCGGATTCTTAAGGCCCTTGCCATACATCATGCAAGTCGCATACGGGTTCTTGCCTAAAATCCAGTCGAGCTGATCAGTTGCATATTTCTGTACACTATCGGCAACACTTTCGTTCAAAGCACGAGCCGCAAACATTGATGCAGCTGCAAGGCTTGCAATACGGGCATCTTCACCCTGCCACCAATAATTACTTTCATTATCGTGCGGGATAAAGAAGCCATCCTTTATCTTGTCCTGAGTCTTGTAAGTCTGGCGAGCATAACCGAACGGATTATCAACCTTATTCGTAACAGAAATTAGCCATTTAGAATGATTTTCGATGGTCTGTCGGGCGCCAACCAAGAGCTGATTGTTGCAGCTACACCCCATACAAAGCGGACAAACCCAAACTGGGCTTCCGTCAACAACCTCATCAACAGACTCCTCAGTAGTAGCTTCAATTTCGGCATAGCGGATAAGAGCAATCAGCGGAAGACCAGCATCACTTGCATGCCAGAACGGACGCGTCTTTGCATCATCACTCCAGAAATAGCCATCTTCACTCAAACGACCTTCAAGATGCTTTGCACGTTTGCGAGCATCCATCAAATACACGCTATCTTTTGTAGCTGCATAAAGTTCTGTAGCCGCCAAAAGCGCCGTATAATCGTCAATGACGTTTTCCTTGTGGTCATCGCAATAAGTGCAATTGCCACCAATACTCTGCTTTTCGGACAAATGCTTATAAGCCTTCTCCGCAGCAGCCAAATACTGTTCGCTCGTAAAATCGCCCTTCAGCTTGAGCCTTGCAGCGCTTGCGAGACCCGCAATTGCCATACCACCGCCTTCACGGAACGCCGTCTGGTAATCAGCACTCTTGATGCCATCGGAACCGGAGAATGCGCAAATTTCGCGTTTGCCCAAAGGCGAGCCCCAGTTATCGAAAACGGTCATGTAAAAGAACCCTTCTTCGGCAAGCATGCGCACCAAAAAGTCAGCACCGTACGCCGCTTCATCAGCCGTTTTTGCCTTTGTCGCCGTCGAACCAAGCAACTTCGGGATGCGTTCCGAAGCAAAAGCAAGCGACCAGACCGTCAAAGGAATCTGCTGCGGGTTCAAATAATTGGCATAAGAAAGATGGCTCAAGTATTTACTCACGTCGCCACTGGCATCATACCAGCCGCCATGAACATCCACCTTTTTGCTGGAATTATAAACACCCATGCTTTTGTCCCAGCCTTCAACAGTTGGGTCATCCGCACGATCATCATAGAAGTAATTGAGCACTGACGCAAGCGTATTTGCAGCCAAAGCGTTTTCGCCCACCGTAAATTCGCCCGATTTCTGCGGTTGCCCATTTTCAGAAACCTGCAACGTATACTTGCCGGCCGTTAGTCCACTCAAATCTGCAACATAAAACTTGCCATTGGAAAGCCAGTTATCCGGATTCGTACCCGCCGAAAGCTTACCCGTCTTGACCGCCGAGCCACCGGACATCACGCTAAATTCAGCGCCATCCGAAAGATTGTCGCTCTTGACAATCACGGAAATCGGCTGACCGACATCATAACCGACCTGGTTGTAGAAAAACTTGGTCTCAGCAGAGGCTGCGCCCGCGCTCAAAAAAAACGCGGCAGACAAAATCGGGGAAAGCTTATATATATGCATGCGCTAAATATAGATTCACGAGGCTTTGGAAAAAAGTAAAATAAACCTCATACGAGATATGGAAACACCGTTATTTTCAACGCATATTTAGCGTAAATTATAAAATCAACCAGTTAAAGCTTAAACGGCAAGCCATTCAGAGTAACTCGAAACAGCAATTTATTATAAGGGCTTTACGGCAACCGAGTCTAAACGGAGACATATTTCGAAAGTTTAAAGTCCTCAAAACTAAAGCAAACAAGCCTTACCCAGTCATTTCAACGCAAATTTTACGTTAAATATCAAATATTTTTCAGAAGCATCAAAAAATTTATTGACCATTCAAATTTCAAAACCTATGTTTGCGATGTAATAAAAAACGACTGGATTCTTCGCGATTTCATCGCTCTGAATGACGTCACAAGTAACTTTAAACCTAAAACCAAAGATCTAACCATGTACTACGAAACAATTAAAGTTCTCGACTGCACGATCCGCGACGGCGGCCTCGTCAACAAGCACGATTTTTCTCTTGAATTCGTGCGTAGATTGTACACCCTTCTCACTGCAGCCGGCGTAGACTACATGGAAATGGGTTACAAGAACTCCCCGGAACTCTTCGACCCGAAGGAATACGGCCCGTGGAAGTTCTGCGATGACGATTTGCTTTGGAAGGTTAAGGACGGCATCGATTCCAAGATGAAGATGGCCGTGATGGCTGACGTGGGCCGCGTCAACATGGATGCCGTGAAGCCCGCTTCCGAAAGCCCGTACCAGATGTTCCGCGTGGCAAGCTACGTCAAGAACATCGACAAGGGCATCAGCATGGTGAACGCCTTCCATGACATGGGCTACGAAACGACGCTCAACATCATGGCCGTGAGCCGCGACCGCGGTCCGGAACTTGACGAAG
>JAEEGG010028250.1_pt1 | contig 10562 bp, 8 predicted proteins | sample 9134161 | NCBI WGS metagenome assembly JAEEGG01 (sample SAMN16246543, study PRJNA631951) | gut metagenome | biome: gut microbiome; feature: rumen; material: CR-attached | host: Bos | place: Iran: Karaj | collected 2018-10 | reverse complement strand
CGATTCATCGAATAATCGCAATTGCTTCATCTAAGACTTGCGTTCAGTCCGATTAATGCAAACTCCCAGTCCGAAGGCTTCGGACTCGTAGTCCGTAGGGAGCGGACTGTCAGTCCGTCGGGACGGACTAATCTCTTTCGCTAAACGTCGTTTCTCTTGGAGAGAAAGGCCATTTCTCTGGTAGTAACATGCCGTTTTGCTCTGAGTGCAACTACTATGCTTGTAAATTTCATAACTACGCTTTCTACTGCAATATGAAGCGCAGTTATTGCGATAACTAGCTGCATAGTTGAGAACAACTTAACGTGCGATATCCAAGCGGTTGACGAGCGATAAGCGGAAGGCTCGTTTGCTTATCGCTTAAGGGGCAGAAGCGATAAACTCAAAGGCCACAAGCGATAAGCTCAAAGGCCACAAGCGATAAGCGCGTTACGCGTTGTGCCATAATACCAATGTCTATATACGAAAAAAGCCGTCCTCGGACGGCCATGTCCATTCAAGAAAGAATGGCGGAGCTTAAATAATTTGCAGCAAAGTTAGGCCTTTTTCGCTTATCTTCCAAATTTTGGAGCATGTTTCTGCAGATCTTGGCTTAAATACGTATGACTTTCAAGAATTCTTCGTATATTTGTGGACGCAATGCTCAATGTTGGGTGAGAATAATTAAAGCAATGGCAAAGAAATATGAAATAATAGTCAAGGATGTCAGCATCAAGACGATGACCATCAATGGCGTTGACTATATCTGCATCACAGACATAGCCAGGCAGAAGAATTCTGCTGAGCCCAAAGATGTGGTCAAGAATTGGATGCGTCAGAAGAACACGTTGGAGTATCTGGGTCTTTGGGAGAAATTGAACAACCCCAACTTTAAAGGGGTCGAATTCGACCCCCTTTTAGCTGAGGCAGGCAGCAACGCCTTTACGATGAGTCCTACGCGGTGGGTGGAATTGACCTCGGCTATTGGCATTATTACCAAGAATGGTGCCGGAGTGCCACAAGGCGAACGACTCGTAAAGCTTAACCAGATTGCTATCCAGCAGATGCAGGTACTAGAAGGAAATAGTGGAAGAAATCTATTAAAATAGTAAACAATATCTTTCAATGAAACACTCACCTGTCCCCGTTGTCCTCAATTTCAAAACTATTTCTTAATTTCTCAATTTTTAGTGACATAGTGACATATTATTTATGCTATTATTTGAATATCAGATAATTATACGACTATTTACAAGGCACTTAGTGACATAAAAGTGACATAAAACCGACATAGAAGTGACATACATCCGACATAAATCTGGCATTTTCTTGTATTTATCGCCACTTTTACCTCTCTTATGGATGCTAACTGTCGACTAGTATACTAGCTCATCGCGCCATTAGTACTTCCACTGCCTGAGATTATGCCTTGTTAAAGAATTCTCTAGAGAATTGAACCGAATGCACTAATCTCCTCAATCGCTAGAGGCCTACTAACACTTGAATTCTCTAGAGAATTGAGTAACTACTCATAGCCTTTCTAGTTGTAACCTAATATCTCTGTATCTGCTAGCTTACTATGCACACATTACATGCTTATTACACGCAACTATGCCACTATTATGTCGCTTTTATGTCACTTCTATGTCGGTTTTATGTCACTATTATGTCACTATGTAATTTTGTAAACTATTGAGATATAATAAAATACCTTCAATTTATGTCATATGTCACTAGGTTTTAGAATTTCTCACATACTTTATACTAATTTTCGATGGGTTTCGATTAAAAATTGAATGATTTTCTCACTGTTTTCTGCCAATATTTTATGATTCTCTAGAAAATTATGTTTTTTCGAACCCCTAACGATGAATGTTGCAGCATTTACTGTATTATTCTGCAGTTGGACGAGACGTTAACCTGTCCTCACTGTTTTCACTAATACCTCTCTACCGCTTTTCATATTTACCTCCACTCTTCCCATACTTTAGCCCCAGTCTTGCTTCGATGCTCCTTCTATTCATGTCCGCTATTTCCTCGTTATATGCTCTCTACTTGTTCGGTCTAAAACCGAACATATACCGGACAAGTACCGGACATCTACCGAACATGAATTAGTGTTGCTCGCTTGCAGCATCCTTGTTACATTGGAGTTACTTACTGGTTATATTGGAGATGTTCCTTTGATTGGTATGATTTCTGTTTTCCTGCCTCTTTTGCAAAACGTTGTTTCTCTTGGAGAGAAAGGCTGTTCCTCTGGTAGTAATATGCCGTTTTGCTCTGAGTGCAACTACTATGCTTGTAAATTTCATAACTACGCTTTCTACTGCAATATGAAGCGCAGTTATTGCGATAACTAGTTGCATAGTTGAGAACAACTTAACGTGCGATATCCAAGCGGTTGACGAGCGATAAGCGGAAGGCTCGTTTGCTTATCGCTTAAGAGGCAGAAGCGATAAGCTCAAAGGCCACGAGCGATAAGCACGTGATGTGAGAGCGATAAGCGGCATTTATAGCTCAATACTTCCGCTTTATTTTTAATTACTCTTGCGTTATTCCCAAATACTTCCGCTTTATTTCTCCTTGCCCGAAAATGGCGGGACGGTTCCGAATTTCTCTGAAAGTATTGAAATGAGTCATTACACCATCTTTTTTCCTAAAAAACAATAAATAAATGCTGTTTATTCTCCAATGGCTTGGATATTTGTCGATTATTTCATATCTTTGCGTCAAACATCAATACATTTATCCAATGGCTGAAGATATTAACAGAATCAAAGTTGTTCTTGTGGAGAAGAAGAGAACAGGCAAATGGCTAGCAGAGCAAATAGGTAAAGACCCAGCTACAGTATCGAAGTGGTGTACTAACACATCACAGCCAGACTTACCTACTCTTACTAAGATTGCCAGCATTCTCAATGTTGACATAAAGGACTTGTTAAACTCTACAAAAGTTTGATTTATACGACAGATAAGCGGAAGTATATACAACAAAACAGCAAAGGTTATGAGACATATATTTTCATTTGTAAAGTTTTCAATATTAACCATTTGTATAACAATGATGGTAGCTTGTTCCTCAAAGGACAAAAAAATAGCAGACATAATCAAAATTACAGTAACACAAACTCTGCACAATCCTGATAGTTATCAGCCTATTGAAACAAAAATAGACAGTTTAATTCATAACAGATATGGAGACACTCTAGCTTTTGACAACGTAATGAAAGCCTTTGAAGCAAAGGAGAATTTTGACAACGCATCTGCCGGCTTTTACGAGAAACGCGATATTATACAATCACTATTAGATTCTTCTAATCCTTCCAGCCATCTGGCAGAAATTAAAGAAGAAAAAGCGAAACTTGACAAATACTTAATGGTAATGGATTCAAATGCTACTCTGATAAAATCCTTATCAAAAGAGTTACAAGAGAATGAAAATAGTTATGACAACAAATTATCTGGATGGCGTGTAACACATACATTTAGTTATAAAGCTAAAGACGGCGATTCCAAGAATTGTACTTACGTACTTTTTATGGATGAGACATTTAGTAGAGTTATACGCTATCTGGATGAAGATAACATAACATATGATTCTTATGTAGAGGCAGTTGACAAATTGTTAAAGAACGAGTTTAAATAGCCGTTCTCTAAAATATAAACAAAACCATAACGCGTTAATAATATAATATCGAATATGGATACTTCAATTAATAGAGATTTCAATATTGTAGCTAAGATTATTCTTGGATTATCTATGTATATGGTTATTCGAGAAATCATAAGTTGTTTTAGCGCTATTACTACATATAGATTACTTGGTGTTGAGAATTACGAGAATGTCATTATTCTGATAATCATCAATATCCTTATTCTTATTGCTGGGGGATTAACCTTTTTGAAGAAAAGATATGGCTTAATTGCTTTAACAATACTGTTTCTAGTTCGCATTATAAATATTAATTGGTCTAGCGACATCTCTATTGGGAACCAATTTGCTGGCACGTTGGCTCATTTTATTCGGGATTTTGGCATCTTTGCTATTGCTATGTGTTTTCGTAAAGACGGCATTTCCGGATGGAGATCTATGCTAAGCACTAAAGGAAACAATGCTGAACAAGGCACAAAAAAGGAGAGTGAAAATGATATAAAAAACAAGCAGGAGGCGGATAATCTATCTATTGAAGAAGAGGTAACAATTAACAATACGGCAAAAGAAAATAATGATATTTCTGTCGTTTCCCAAGAAGAAAAGATTAACTCTGACAATAGTACTATTTGCGACCATATCATTGAAGATGTGATGCCACATAAGAAAGACTATTCTCCATTATCAATTCACTCTATTCACCTTTCAAAAGGTTTAAAATATGGTATTGTTTGTATTATCGGAATAATTGCAGTATTCATATTGATTGCTGCATGTTTGAGTTTTAAATCTTATCCCAATTACATATCTTCATTCAGTGATAAAGTAAGGTATAGTTTTAATCTTTCCAATAACCAATTGGGAAAAACTCTATTTGACCGTGTCTCTTCCTCGCGTTCTAAATCGCTACATTTAATAGTCACTCCTGGATATGCGAATGAAGTCTTTGATTCTAAAGAATTCTATAAAATACGAGTAGATGAATTTCGCGAGTATCCATCTTCATCGTTTTACGTTGCTACTACACCAATTAATAGTTTTGAGGATATTATATCAGAGCAATATTATATTATAAAACCAGGAACTGGGGAACCATATGCATGCAAAGGCTCAGAGTTATCTCTTGATGGAGACAATGCCAGATCAAGGATAATCTATAAAACTGAAGAATATGATTACAAGAAAAGTCTAGACAAAGAAATGTCGTTAGTAGATGAAGCTGCACAAATACTAGTTTCTGATATTGATATTATTAAAGAAATAGGAGGCTATTATGAACATGAAGGTATTCTATCAAAGGCTGCAGATTATTATAGATTCGCTTTAGAACACAATGGCAATAATCCCCAAATACGTGGGATGCTTGCATACGTTCTTGCTTTAAATGGCGAATCTGAAGCGGCTAGAGAAGAAGCTGAAAAAACTATAGAAATAGATTCTAAAGAACAAAAAGCATTGTCAGCACTTGCTTTATTGGAAGCAGATGAATATAACTGGAAAGAAGCCAAAACATATGCAAAAAAGGCAATTGATTATGGGGCAGATGACCCAAACGTATATTTAGTCTATTGTGAAGCCCTTTACAAACAAGGAGAAATAAAGGCTGCTCAAAACTATTACAATAAGGCATATGAATTATATAGATATAACCCCAGACTTGAGAAATATAAAGAATACGCTGGTTGTCCTTTTGAGGTGCTAGCCTTTCATTATTGTTCAGAAAGAATGGATGGCAAAAATGTAATACCATACGACGAGAAGTTGGTTAAAAGTAAATGCTTCTATATAGGCTTCAAAATAGATGTTAATATCTTACGTTCAGAAAGAGCAAAAATAGGCGTAAAACTATTCACAAATGGAAGACTTATCACTGGTCAGGGATCAAAAGAGGGTTATACATACTTTGAGAATGTCGGTGGTAAAAACATAGGGAAGAATTTCTACTACATTTCTGGATGGGGAAATGAATCTGGAGGTTTTTGGTCTGTTGGTAGCCACGAGATTGAAATATGGTATGAGGGGAACAAAATAGCAGAAAGCTCATTCTATGTTTATTAATTCACAATTAACAACATGAAAAGAGTATTGACATTATTAATTATCGTGGTATCGATATCTTCTATATACGCTCAGACCGTTATTCAAATGGTTGAAGATAAAGGCGTTTATAAAATTCCATGTGAGATCAATGGGCTGAAAGTAAAGATGGTGTTTGATACTGGAGCAGCAGCAGTTAGCATATCCCAAACTCTTGCAGAAATGATGTTGGACAATAATTACATATCATTATTTGACTTTACTGGTAAATCTAAATCCTTAACAGCGGATGGTCGAATCATTGACCAAACTGAACTCATGCTTCACACGTTAAAGGTTGGGGATATTATAGTCAAAGATGTTATTGCGGTCGTTATAAATGGACAAGACGCCCCTCTTCTTTTAGGACAAACTGCAATTCAAAAGTTCGGTGAAGTATCCATTAAAGGAGATAAACTTTATATAAAGGCAAGCTCGACTAATTCATTTAGAGGCTCTATTAATTCTCATTTTGAGAAATGGGATTCCCAACACTTTATTTATTCAAATTATACATATGGCTTCGGGTGGAATCTACCAAAGGAGTACAAATGGGAAAGGGTAGAAGGGACTGAAAAGCATACAGTATTTCGTGCTGAAGGAGAACCATTTGTCGTCTTTGTAAATGCTCAGGTTTCTGATAAGATAAATGATCTTTGGAAAGTATATAATCAGTATACCGCATTAATAGAGAAAATGGATGTCAATTTTGAAAAGAAAACAGGGATGCTTATTTACGAAAGAGACTTTAAAAAATGTTCTCTGCTTGGACAAAATGCCATTAAAACTACTTTTAAAGAGTATTTCAAGGATAGCCGCTACAAAGAACCAATGGAAACTTATGCCGAAGAATACATAGTTATCCTTAACGGCTATATCCTTACTATAGCAGTAAAGATACCCAAAGAATTGCACGATACTGTTGATTGTGAAGATGAGATATCTAAAGTATTTAAGGGATTTCGTTATTCTGTAAAACACTAAAATATGAAGAAAAGTATTATTACCAGCTTGTTAGCAACAATTTCATTATTTGCATTTTCTCAGACCAGTTCAGGTCTGTGGAATAGTAATACAGCAAAATACACCAATTCTGCTCACAAAATCACTTGGCAACTTATTGAAGATCTAAAATGGATTGGACGTCCCATCCTATCTGGCTCGACATTATTAAAAGTGCGTAATGACGATACCCATATTTTGGTGAAGCTTGGTGCAACTAAAGAAGTTGGTCTCAAAGGTGATGTCTGGGACTATGTTTCTGAGCAAGAGCCTCCTCAACTCGAGAAAATGCACAAACAGCAAGCACAACAGAATGGTATGACATATCTGGGTGCAAAGTCAATGAGGAGTCAATTATGTGGAAATCATGCAATCAAGAAGCGAATTGACATGAAAAAGGATTATCCCGAATACGGACAAACTGTTCATTGTATAGAAATCGAATACGTATTTTACAAGGGTAACTATATTTATACTGTTTCAGTTATGGCTCTATCTGTTCTAGAGGAGGAAATTGACCTTTTTGAAAAGGTTGCCATACAGTTGTTTAATGGTTTTAACATCAAGTAAACAGAAAGCAAAGAAACAAGATTGTTAATAGGCAAGCATTGAATTTAGGCAAAATATTCGGGGGACCCGGTTGTTAAAAAAGATTAATATGCGAGACGTTGTTAAGGAATTAAAAGCATTGGATTATAGTAGCTCTAATCCAGAACAAATAATTGACATTATTGAAGGATGTTCCATTGCTATAGTTCCAATTATCATAAAAGGTGCTTATATTCTTCGTGCTCGTAAAGGGAGAGGGTTTATACACCAATCAGAAATGACCTACCGCCCTGCAAAAGACTGCAAAGAATATCAACGAGCATCATTGCCGGGAAATACGATGTTCTATGGCGTTATATCAGATGACCAAAATCATCAAGAAAATGCACGGGCTATTTGTGCATGCGAGTGCTCATCATTATGTAAAGAAGGTATAGATTCCATTGGAAGGGAAATATTCACCTTATCTTATTGGAAAATAAAAGAACCGCTTAAAGTGTTTTCACTTATAACAGACACAACATTTCCAAACGTTCAGGACAACAAATTGCTCAATATGATGAGGAAAGCATTCCTACTTGTGCATAAGGATAGTTCTCTTGAAGAAAAAGATCTTGCGCATTTTATCAGCGATGATTTCTCCAAAAATGTAGTTGATGATTACGAATATATGTTTTCTGCAACATTGACATCAGAAATAATTGCCGATATGGGATTTGACGGTGTTGTATACCCTTCTGTAAGATTAAGTGGCCAAGCTGGTCTAAATATTGCACTAAAGCCATCAGTAGCTGATACAAAATTGGATTTTATCCAAGTTGTGGAACAAGTGCTATATAAAAATAAAGATCATTCAATAAATCGAATTGAGAATGTAACACCCAAAGGACAAACCACAAAGGCCCAAATTCAATTCCCCGATAGTATTATATTGAAAAAACTGGGAATTATCTCGTTGGAAGATTTACCTATAAGAGAGTAATTTGAGCCTATGAGTTATATTTGATAAAAACTGATTAATTTTGCAAACGGATTATGACGAAAGAAGATATACTCAGACTAAGAGACACGGCAGAACAGACTAAAGTTCAGTTTAAGGAACGTGTGACTCGCGAAAACAAATATGACGTGAGCTGTGAGATGGTGGCGCAAAGCAACTCTCGCGGAGGAATGATTGTGGTTGGCATCGACGACAAGACGGGACGCATAAATCCCTTATCATTCCAAGAGGTACAGGAAACAACGAACCTGTTGGGAAGTTTGGCCTCTGAGGGTGTTGTACCTCAGATTCTACTTGATATCGAGAATATTCAGATGGACGATGGCGTGATTGTTGTGGCAACCATTAAGCAGGGTAAGAACAAGCCTTATCGTGATAGTAAAGGTATCGTATGGGTGAAACAGGGTGCTGATAAGCGCAAGGTGTTTGACAATGCGGAACTGATAGCAATGCTGATGGAGAACGGACAAATGCATCCAGACAGTATGCCTATCAAGGGAACGAGTATCAAGGATTTGGATGAGAATACTGTGCGCGACTATCTGCTGAGTCGTTTCCGTAGCGATTACGAGCGTCAGCAATTACCTATCGCAGAATTGAAGCATAAGAGCCTTACTGAGATAGCCGACATTCTTAGCCAGACTCCGGAGGGCATCTTGAAGAATAATGGCCTTATTGTGGAAGATGGCACATTGACATTGGCAGCACTGATGCTGATGGGCAAGTATCCTCAGCGTTGGTTGCCCGCCTTCACTGTGCGCTGTATCAGTTTTGTGGGAAATAGCATTGGTGGTACAGAGTTCCGCGATAAAAGCGGTAATGATGCCGATGGTAATGCGGTACACATGTACCACTATATCATTTCTTTCCTGACCAGAAACCTGCGCCACAAACAAGTGGAGAAAGATTTCAATAGTTCTGGCGAATTGGAGGTGTCAATGACCAGTTTATCAGAAATCGTAGCAAATGCCATCCTGCATCGCTCGTATGTGATTGAAGCTCCGTTAAGAGTGTTTATCTTTGATAATAGGATAGAGATACACAGCCCAGGACTATTGCCTGAGGGTGTGAATATGGAAAGCATCTTGCATGGCGCATCTGTGCCAAGAAACAAATTGTTATTCAATCATGGCATCAATCTCCTTCCTTATACTGGCGCTGGAAGTGGTATCACAAGAGCGTTGAAGTACACCCCAGACATCAAGTTCGTGAATGATGAAACGCTCAATGAGTTCGTGGTGACGGTGGAGCGTAGGGGTGTTGATGATAGAGATAATGATAGAGATAATGATAGAGATAATGACAGAGATGATAGAGATAAGACGCTGGAAAACAATGACTTGAAAAATTCAAATCAAAAAGGTAATGATAGAGATGACAGAGCTAATCAAGCTGGAGTTCCTTATAAGGATCTTGATGGTACTCAGAAGAATATCATTCAGTTTTGTTCTATTCCAAGAAGTGCGAGGGAGATACTTGAACATATTGGATACAGTTACCATCCTACCAATATAGCAAAATTCATAAAGCCATTGCTCGAACTTGGCTTTATCGAAATGACGGAGCCCGACAAGCCTAATAGCAAAAATCAGAAATATCGGAAAGTGATCTCTGGCAACTCTTGATGTTAAAGGGACTTGTACCTGACATCCATAGTATGTCAGTACCAATTTTCTGACACAACGCATAATAACCACTTCGGGCCTGCATCGCTGCGGGCCCGAAATGATTGTTTTACAAAATAACTAAAACCAAATCCTATGAGAAAACTACTAACCAATAACTTAAACAAAAAACATATGAAACAATATAACTTTAGTTGGAACTCTTTCCTTTCTTTTTGACAATGCAAAGTTACGGCAAGAATATCATAGAAACAAGAAAACAGTCGATTTCTTCATGAGGTTATTGCGACAGGAACCGAGTTTCGCGACAAAATGCAGACAACGCATGAAATCATGTCGCAAAATGCTAGAGGGATGAGGGAAGAAGTTAGATGGAAATATCTCCTTTAGAATCATTAACAGAAACTTTTTTCCCGTTCGTTACTTAAATAAGAAGGATTTTTTGTAATTTTGCAAGTCAAAATTGAAAGATTTATGGACGAAGATAAAGATTTCCTACGGCAAGACAATAACTACCGGACGTTGAAGGCGTTCCAGAAGGCGGAGTGCATTTACGACGTGACGTACTACTTTGCTAACACGTTCTTGAAAGTGGGCGACCGTACCATTGACCAAATGGTGCAGGCGGCACGTTCGGGTAAGCAGAACCTAGCCGAGGGAAACATCGCCAACATCGCCA
>JAEEGG010028249.1_pt1 | contig 10563 bp, 12 predicted proteins | sample 9134161 | NCBI WGS metagenome assembly JAEEGG01 (sample SAMN16246543, study PRJNA631951) | gut metagenome | biome: gut microbiome; feature: rumen; material: CR-attached | host: Bos | place: Iran: Karaj | collected 2018-10 | reverse complement strand
CAGCGACAGATCGAATGCTATCTGGAAGATAAAGGTACCATTATTGAAGAAGACAATATCCGGAACTTCCTCGGCACACTGACCTATCCGCTGTACTTCCTCGATTTTGAGAGCATGCAGACTGCTGTTCCTAAATACATCGGTACACATCCTTACGCCCAGATACCCTTCCAGTACTCCCTGCACTACATTGAAAATGAAGGAGGAAATTTGGAACACAAGGAATTCCTGGCAGAGTCAGGCCCCGACCCCCGAAGAGCATTGGCAGAACAGCTCTGTAAGGACATCCCCATGGGCGTCACCACGGTAGTGTACAAAAAGGGGTTTGAAGGCATGATTCTCAATCAGCTGGCAGAAGCTTTTCCCGACCTCAGAGAGCACCTTCTGGCCATTAAGGAAGGCCTCAGGGATCTTCTCGTACCTTTCCAGAGCGGTTACTACTACAACAAAGACATGGGCGGATCATTCTCGATCAAGAACGTGCTTCCGGCAGTATTCCCCAACGACCCCAGTCTTAATTACCATAATCTCAGCAGCGTCCAAAACGGCGGAGAAGCGATGACGATCTTCCCGAAGATCAAAGACATGGCACCCGCCGAACGAGACAAGGCGAGGAATGACTTGTTACGCTACTGCGAGCTCGACACGTACGCAATGGTTAAACTCTGGCAGGAACTGGTCAGAGTCTCCGGATCATCATCCAAATAAAACCATTCATTTGTTCTCCTTTTTATATAGGGCTGGGAAAGGATCGATCGACAGTCAATAGATTGGTTCTCTCCCAGCCATCTCCCTAAAAACAATTCCAGTCACATATCAACCATGTCTACACAGCAGACGCCCGCATCTGCTGATGTTGGGTAACTGTCCTCAAAAATAAGGTCCAAAACTCCGCGTTATGTCCCATTTACAGTACATAACAACTGATACTATCGAAGCGTAAATCAAAAGGGAAAGGGAAAGGATTATGCAGTATTACACTTGTGAAGGATTAATTAAAGACGAGAACTGGGTCAAAGATAACGATAGCAGTAAACTACAATATCAGCATGCAAGAGATATCGGATATAAAAGCGAAGAGTTCAATCGAAAGCAGCGCGGGAAAGCCTATTTCTATGTGTGCAGTATCTTTAATAACATTGCCAAGATTGGAATCATTGCCATCCAGAATGTCAATATCAAAACCAAACTGACATCCTATCTCAGGGCAATAGGATTAGACTTGGAAGACATCCATATTGAGGAAATTACGTTCGATAAGACCAAAGCGAACCTCAGTTATTCCTGTAGAAGCAACTTTATCTTGGACGATAATGAGGTTGTTGACAAAATGAAACTGAGGCCAATTGCAGACAGGTTCGGCAGAGGTATCACATACGGCGAAAACATCATTGATACAGACACCAGAGATAATGTGTATGCCGATGCAGAACGATTTCTTGCAAAGGATACATTCGTTCCGGAATTGGATCGTATCTACACTCCGGCACATACCAAGCATGCTTCCGGCCACCCTGTCCACTACATGGTGTTCACCGATGATCATGACACTCGAAGAGAAATATGCCGTCTGCTCATTAAAGCACTCTACGACAATGGCAGAATAGTCAACCGCCGTTACAGTTACCTTGATTTTACCGGTGACTCAGACTTTTCTCTGTCATCCTACGACTGCCTGTATGAAAGCAGTATCGGAGGAACGGTCATAGTCAGGTTCGAAGATGTCAATAAAGAAGAAGAAAGGGAGCATGCATCAGCCGAAAGAAACGTCATAGAACAGCTATGCAGTACCATGAAGAAATATAAGAATGAAGTACTCACCATCTTCTGTCTTCCGAGGGAAAGCGTCAAATACAAGGATATATTCCGTGAATATCTGGACGGTACCAGTATAATCGAAATCGCAGATGATTTCGTTTCCGGCGAAAGAGCAATCGGTTATCTCAAAATGCTTGCCAAGGATAACAAGATCCGTCCTGATAAAAAACTCGTCTCAAAGGTCAAAGACGATAAGAATTTTCTCGCTCCTGATCTGCGCAAAATATTTGACGACTGGTACAGCGAGAAAGTCAAACATGACTTCTACCCCCAGTATGCCGAGACTTCCGTAATCTCCAAGAAGATGATAAAAAGAGCACATAAGGGATCTGCTTTTGACGATCTGTCCGAAATGATCGGTCTGACTAAAGCCAAGAAAGTGATCAATGACGCGATCAACTACAACCGAGCGCAGAGGATGTTCGAAGACAAGGGTATGCCTCAGAAGCGCACCACCATGCACATGGTCTTTACCGGCAATCCCGGGACTGCAAAGACGACTGTCGCCAGGCTTTTCGGTCGTATCATGCAGGAAAACCATATCCTCTCAAAGGGTCACTTCGTCGAAGTGGGCCGCAAAGATCTGGTCGGAATGTTCGTCGGATGGACGGCACAGATCATCAAGAAGAAATTCAAGGAAGCAAAGGGTGGCGTACTATTCATCGACGAGGCATACTCCCTTGTCGACGGGCACAAAGGATCCTATGGCGATGAGGCTATCAACACTATCGTCCAGGAGATGGAGAACAACAGGAACGAGCTGGTTGTCATCTTCGCAGGATATCCAACCGAAATGGAGCAGTTCCTCGACAGGAATCCCGGCCTTCGCTCCAGGATCGCATTCCATGTTCCGTTTGATGACTACGACTCCGATGAACTGTGTGATATCGCACGTCTGACAGCCAAGAAAGACGGACTGAAACTTACCGACGGTGCATACGAAAAACTGCACGATATTTTTGACACAGCCAGACTCGAAAATGATTTCGGCAACGGCAGATACGTCCGAAATATTCTCGATAAGGCCAAAATGACACAGGCCACCAGACTGATCGAACTGGATCCCGACTCAGTCTGCAAAGAAGACCTTATCACCATATGCGCGGAAGACATCGAAATGCCGGAGGTATGTCTTAAGAACACCAAACACCCGATCGGATTCAGCACCTAGGTCCTGACTAATTTATAAGAGGAGTTGATGCCGCAAAAACTGGCTGCGAGGCAATCTCTTTCAACGACTACCTGACATTATTTGACCAAGCCGACTGATAGAATAATCAACAGCATGATCGAGGAGAAACGAAATGGACGACATGAAAGAAGAACTCTGGCTCAGACTCATCAGATACATGAACAACCATAATGAAGGAGACTATTCAAAATTAAGCAATCAGATTCCATGGGATGAAGTTAAAATGAAACGCAAAGAAGAGCTGTACGATCGTCTCATCGAGTACATAAATACCCATATAATCGATGATGTCACACCATTAGGCAAGTTAATCACCTGGGATTTTGAAAAAATGGACAACGATGAGTGGTCTGCATTCTTAAAGACACATGGCAAGTCTGAAACAGACAAAGCTGCATCAGCCATCAAATGCACCATGTGCGGAAAGCCATTCGATATGTGGGGCATCTTCGTGAGCAACAACAGATTTGACTTCTATATCGGGTTCGGATCGACAAATCACTGCTATGACCGTTTTCAATGCGACCTGTGCATTGACTGTTTCGATAAGGTCATCGATATGATCATCCCCATGTGCAAGACCAATCCCATTATCGGGGAACACTAATAAAACGAAGCAAGGAGAAAAAAATGACTGAATGGACAAAACTGGGAATATCCTCATTCTTTTTAAGAAGGACCGGCGAAACTTCTGCAGAGCTGAGAGTCGTGTCGGAAGACGAACTGAAAAACATGAAACCCGACTACATCCTTGACTGGGAAAACGATGTCCACAAATATCCCGATCTGGCTCCTGAGGAGACTTGTCAGTTTGCATATGATGGCAGTGAGACCGGTTATAAAAAAGACGAACTAAAAAGATATCACCAGTATCTTAACAGGATCATCAGGATAACTGCAGATAATAAAGATCAATGCGATCTGCTTTGCAACGGGATCAATGAATTACTGAACATTAATTACATGAGCTGGCTCATCGGCTCGGATGATGAATGTGTCTGTGAACAAATCTTTAACGCTGAAGAAGCAAATGTGCACTACATCGGTTCATATGATCTGGAAAACAGTTTTAAAGACCTGGAAGAAAAAGCTGCAAGCTATATCAGGGATCATTCCGTACCCAAGGTTGCTTTTTGGGTCTGTATCAATAAAAACGACGATTGGGGTCTCAGTGAAACCAGCGACATGATCGATGAAAGGATCTGGGGAGACACCGGAAAACGTAAAAATGTAGATGATGTCCCCATACTTCTCCAATACGTCTTAACGCAATCGAAGAGTTCGGCACATCTATTGCTCTGGTAAGACTAATCAAACGCATGAACACTGTTGAAAACTATTCGATCAATTAAAGGATATGGAGGAAATCCAGGTGAACCATAAAGAGCAGACCATTGAAACAATTGAAGAATACCTGGCTAATCACAATGACGAATTGAAAGATAAGATCTACGAAGCGTTAGACAACAGCAAAGATTATCAAAAGGCCATGCATAAAATAGTCACATGCACAATGTGCGGAAAAATCTTTGACTGCTGTGATCTGGAAAACGCATTTCTGAACCATTCGAACAGCTTCGACTTTTATGTAGGCTACGGTTCAAAACATGATAATGAACACATCAAACTTGATCTTTGTCTGGATTGTCTCGACAAAGTCATCGATATGATCAGACCGATGTGCAAGACCGACCCGGTGACAGAAGATGATCGATAGGAGAATAAGTATCCATGGAAATCAACAGGTATAGCACCTCCATTTCAGGAATGGAAATCAACAAGACATGCTGTTTCACAGGCCTCAGTCCCGAGGAATGCAAGGGTTCCGAAAAAGCAATAAGCAAGGCTCTCCGCAAAGAGATACTGAAAGCAATCGAAGACGGATATGACACCTTCATTTCAGGAATAGCACCCGGAGTTGATCAGCTGGCAGCATCAGAAGTGATAGACATTCGTGATTGTGAACGCCCTGATATCAAACTAATCTGCGCAACACCCTACCCCGGTTTTGAAGAGAGTAAAGGATTATGAATGAATTAGAGAAAAGAGCAAAGTATGCGAAAAAGCATCAAAAAGGATTATCTCCATTTACTCATCTTAACGCCGGAGATGTAGAATACAATACTACATTTTTCAATAATGCGATGGGTTCTGGAGAATCTGTTTCTGAAGACTATCGAAATCTACCCGGGCTGGGAGACATAGATTCAACATTCTTAATATTAGCAAATAATGCTAAAGAATTCTCTACAGAAGATTTTAATAGAGAATTTGAGAAGGATTTAGAAGACTGGGAAATAGCGTTAGAAGAAGATGTAGAAGAGAATAAAGAAGGAAAAGATGTAGAAGAAGAGAGCAGCGCTCCTGAAAAGTTTATACTATCGAAATCCGAAGTCGATAAAGTACTTAATAATATCTTGAATGCTTATAGTACCATTATTTCTAAAAGACCTGTAAACATTAATTTTTTAAAGAATCATGATTTAACGCTTGATGATGGGAGAGAAATTATTAAGCAACTCTCATTTTCTGACTATTCTTATTCTAGCAAATCAACTAATGCTTTTTATTTAGGTAATACTTTATCTATATTTGTACCAGATAAGGAATTTAATATTAACGGTAAGGTTATACCTGCTGTTAAAATGTATATCAAAATTGATGATTCGAAGGAAGGTATTATTACTGTAATATCATTTCAGGAGGGTACTTCAGAAGATCATCCATATGAAAACGAAGAAAGAAGCTGCGATCACATCTCTTTATTTGGGTTACCAAAAGGTGTCAGCGTCAAGATATGGCTGGATGATGTTCGAACAGCACCCGACGGTTATTATACCTGTCACAGCGTAAACAAAGCCAAAGACCTAATTGAACAGTGTGAGTCTGATCACTTGGAGATTGAAGTCATCGACTGTGATCATGATCTTGGTGATTATTCGGAAGACGGAGGAGACGGCATAAAACTCCTCGAATGGCTGGCAGAAAGAGAAACGTTTTACAAAATCAGACTTCATACTATGAATCCGGTCGGATTCAAAAACATGCTGCAGTTCCTTGATAGATATTGGAGATAACGTAAGTACAACATATGACATTGTATGATGCAGACATAAGGGATGCGCTTTGCGAGTTCATTGCGGAAAAGTTTGGAGAAGTTCGATTCTTTGATGAACTAGGAATAAGATAACGTGCAGATCTGCTGATGATTTCAAGAACGGCGTTCTATGGAATCGAAATAAAAAGTGATGCAGATTCGTACAGCCGCCTGCCTCGCCAGATCAAGGATTACGATCGTTACTGTGATTACAACATTATCGTTGCAGGTGCGACTCATGTTCAACACGTGCAGGAACATGTACCGGAATACTGGGGCATTATAATAACTGACGAAGAACAGGACAAAGCAGATTTTTACGAACTTCGCCAACCGAGGCTCTCTCCTCGCGTAACACTCAATTATCAGCTGAAACTACTTTGGAAACGTGAAATGGCGGATATCCAACGACGTCATAAGCTCCACATGTATTTAAATAAGTCTCGCAGCTTTAGAGAAAAATACATTTTGGATTCTCTTGAACCTCAAATTCTCAAATATGAGCTCATAGAACAACTCTTTAATCGGGATTACTCCCAGTTCGATACTAAACCTTAAAAGCACACTTTGCTACTATAACTTCGAAGGAAAAAGAATGGCGAGTAATAACAGTCAACAGACATAAAATTTCCGGCAAGACCACAGTATGTGAAGTACTGATACCGCAGGTGTAGCTATACTGTCGGTTCGGCCAAAGAGATGTACAGCGAATTCCTCTTCTCTCGCGATAGTCATAACCGATGGTTTCGATATTCTCACATTCTCCGATTATGACACCCACATCAGTTGTTCTGCTCCGAGCCGTATTCCTTTTTCATCAATCAGTTGTTAATTGATTATAAAGATACTCTGATCTTCGCACGATCATTCAGTCAGATCAGAGAGCATATCATAAGCCGTGTCATACCCGGCATTTGCAGAACGTTTAAGCCACCCTATAGCCTCGTCTCTGTTCTTTTCATAATCCTTTGCAAGCAGGATTTTTGCGACATTATACATTGCCTCCGGGATCTCCTGCTCCGCCGCGCTAAGAAACCATTTGAATGCTTTATCAATATCAGTTTCGGTTCCTCTGCCGGACCAGTACATAAAACCTAATGTAAATTGTGAAATGGCATCTCCGTTCTCCGAGGCTACCGTAAGATAGCGCAGGGCACGGTCAAGATCCTGTGGTACATTCATACCATAATAGAACTCTTTCCCGAGGAAAGCACACATCTCCGGGTCACCCTCTTCACATAATTCGATACATGCTTTAAGTTTTTCTTCCATAGTTGGTTCCATGGTACTGACTCTCCTTTCTTATTGTTTATTCAGTCGTTGCGTGCGATTTGACTTCTCTGAATCAAAAATAGCCACCGCCAGATCAGTCAGTTCCGGTCCCCAAGTCTCACCGGTTTTTTGCAAATCTGCCCATGGACAGAGCGAAGCGTAGTTTTCGTCAAGAACAATATCATATGATCCACCCTTGTCGCTTACGCTTTTATATAGGTGCCTGCCTGTGATGATCAGTTCGTGTGCTTCTCTACGTGTCATTCCTTTCGTTTTTAGTTTGCCGAATATCTCTTTATTGATCTCATAGAGATCGTAGTAACCGGCCAAATAAGCTTCGGCGGTATAAAGTTTTCTTTCGCTGTCATAGCAGGCTTTCCATCCCGGGCCTGACTTGAAACAGAGTGTTCCTTCCGTGTATTCTGCCGGAAGCCTGATATGTTTTTCTTTCTTCTTATCTTTGGATTCTTTTGACATGGCTTGACCTCATCAAATCCCGATTCTTATTGCCTTTTCTTGTTTCCATTGGATCATTTCCTCAAATCTTTCCATTTTCTATAGATCCGCATGCAGAACGGTATTTGTAATATTCGTTTACAAGGCTTCGGAAGCCCAGTTCCTTCAGATGATCGTAGCTTATGGCGTAATTACCCTTATAGTGGCGACCGCTGTATAGAAAACGCAGATATTCGATAAGATATGAATCAAGTATATGCAGACCATCTGTTCGTGTTAATACAGGAAAGAACCATTTGCTCCATGTGAATTCGCTTTCTTCGTCCACATCATAGAACTTGCGGTTGAATTTACGGATCATTGCTTTTGCCGTACGGTCATAATCGGCATCCTTTCTGATCCTCCAGCGGTAAAGTGCCCTTCCTTTCCTTCTAATTCTTCCTTTCATTTTACGGATAGAAGACTGTGCAAGATCGATATCACCGTCACGGTATCCGAAACCAAGAAAATCCCATGGCTCACCCGGTTTTGCTGTCATGATTTTTGACGGGTTGAGTGTAAGGCCCTTTCTTTGAATGTGATCGTTTATCTCCTCAAATGCATTATCCAGCTCTTTCTGTGAATCAAGAAGAACAAGAATGTCATCAGAGTACCGAAAATACGGTATGCCCTGATCTGCAAAATGACGATCCAGGTCTGCCAGATATATATTTGCACAGAAAGATGAGAGAGGACATCCTGCCATTGCTCCCCTCTTTTCTTCTATGACCGTTCCGTTTCTGATGGATCTGTCTGCAGTGAAAAAACCAATCATGAATGTCAGCAGCTTCGGATCGTCTGTAATGATTCTTTCGAATTCTCTGATGAGTCCGTCTGTAGGCATTGAATTGAAATAATCGTGTATATCGAGTTTAAGTACGTATTTTCTATTCAGATCCGGAGTTTTAAGTATCGCTGCGAATGCGGTCTTCGCAGTATAATCCCTGCGGAATGAATAACAGGATGGCTCAAAGGCGTAATCATATTTGTAGAGAAGCCATGTAAGTAATTTCAGTATCCATGTTTCATCTTCAGGAAAAATATATACGACTCTTTTTTTCGATGAACCGCTTTTGCTTATTTCACGTTTATCGGGAGGACTGAAGGTAAGCGATTCTGCATACGGCAGATAACGCTTTTCAGCGACATATTTATCAAGACGATCAAATTCTGACCTGGAAAGCAGACTGTGCCTGGATTTGTATTCGCGGAATTCCGCCCAGGCGGATTCATCGGCAAGTCGGTCAAGCAGACTCATTTGAGATTCCTTTCAGAATCTTGAATAGTGGGATTGAAAAAGGGAGAGAAATTGCTTTGAAATGCGCAATGCGCATGTTACCGGACTGAACGCCGGCCGGCTCGTCTGCAAAACCATGCTTGGACCTGCGCTTCATCCTCCACTCACAGACGCAGAAAACTGCTTTTCTCTCCCTTTTCATTGAAAGGCTGGATCCTTAATTAAGATATGTGGACAGCCTTTCCTTTATATACCAATAGCGGTTTGGTGCATGCTTAATAAAGTTAAGCATTGGTACACCCGCCCTCTCGGCCTGTTCTTTGGACCAGCGGTACATGCGGTGGGTCGTAGTTTTCTTACCTACCAGCATGATAAACAGGATCGGTTTACCCGCCCGGTAGAATCCGATCGAATAATTATAGAATCGTCCTGTTCCGCCGATTTCTGTCGGAGAGATGTCTTCTCTTATCGTTACGTCCGGCCATTCTGCATTGACGACTTCCAGGATCTTTTCCTTGCAGTCAAGTTCGTCTTCAGGCAGCTCGGTGTAATAGTCATCCCGTTCTATGCCTTCATATGATGCTGTTTTGTAGGAAACCTTAACAGCCGGCTTTGCCGGTTCTGCCGGTTTGACCGGTTCCGTCTTCGGAGTTTCCTTTGGAGCAGCCTGTTTCTTAGGCATATCTGCGAACAATGAGTTCAACTGCTCCAGCTTTTTCTTCATGTCTTCAGGCAAAGCATCTTTTTTGGGGTTATTGTTGAGATCTTTCAAGAAGTTGTCGAATAATGACATCTGCACATCCTCCTTTCGGGTTTTGCTAGAAAAATATTAAAGCATAAAATGATGTCTGTAAATATAAATTATGAGTCATATTTTCTGTTGTACGGTTAAATGTCTTTCATAGTTACCGATAATCATTTATCATTAAATTACATCATGTGAACACTCTTTTCTGGAGGAAAAACATGGATCTTTTACTGGATAAGATCGGTCTTGTTGCCGGTGTGGCAAATAAGTATTCCATTGCGTGGAAGATCGCACAGACCTGGTATGAAAACGGGGCTAATCTTATCTTCACATGCAGGAACAATGACCGCCGGGAAGAAGTCGAAAACCTTGTCCATTCACTTGATGAATCGTTTCCGGTCATACCATGTGATGTGGAAGACGATGATGATATCGAGGATCTGTTTGAATTTATCGAAGAGGAATACGGCAGACTGGATATCATGCTTCATTCGATTGCATTTGCCCCGAAAACTGCCCTTCAGGATAGCTTTGTTAATCTGACACGAGATGATTTTCTCAAGACTTTTGATGTCAGTGTCTACTCACTGATTGCATTTGCCAGAGGAGCCTCCAGACTCATGTCTGAAGGCGGGAGTATTCAGACTATTACATATATCGGCTCAGAGAAAGTAATTCCCAACTACAACGTTATGGGTCCTGCA
>JAEEGG010028248.1_pt1 | contig 10563 bp, 5 predicted proteins | sample 9134161 | NCBI WGS metagenome assembly JAEEGG01 (sample SAMN16246543, study PRJNA631951) | gut metagenome | biome: gut microbiome; feature: rumen; material: CR-attached | host: Bos | place: Iran: Karaj | collected 2018-10 | reverse complement strand
GGCCAAAGCGGGCCTGCGTCCCGTTGTGCTGGAGCGCGGAGCCACTATGGACGAACGCGTGGCAGCTGTGGAAAAGTTCTGGAATGAAGGCGTTTTGGATCCCTGCACGAACGTGCAGTTCGGCGAAGGCGGGGCAGGCAGCTTCTCGGACGGCAAACTGACGACAGGGACGAAAGACCCGGTCCACCGGCTCATCCTGCAGACGTTCGCGGACGCCGGCGCGGACCCGGATATCCTGTACAAGCAGCATCCCCACGTGGGCACGGACGTGCTGCGCACCGTCGTCGTGACCCTGAGAAAACAGATCGAGGCGCTGGGCGGCGAAGTGCGGTTCTGCACACAGATGACCGGCCTTCGCATTGTGAATGGAAGCCTGCAGGCAGTCGAGGTCCGCACTCCGGACGGGACGATCGAAACCATAGAGACGGGCGCGCTCATCCTTGCTCTGGGTCACAGCGCGAGAGACAGTTTCGCCATGCTCTACGAGCAGGGGCTGCTGATGGAGCAGAAGCAGTTCTCCATGGGCGTGCGCATCGAACATACGCAAAAGACTATCGACCTGGCGCAGCTGGCGGCGCTCCACGAAGACCTGGGCGTCGGCGCGGCGGAATACAAGCTTTCCGTGCGCACGAAGGCAGGCAGGGGCGTCTATACGTTCTGCATGTGCCCTGGCGGCAGCGTCGTGGCGTCCGCTTCGGAAGAAGGCGGCCTGTGCACCAACGGCATGAGCCTGCGGGCGAGGGACGGCGAAAACGCGAATTCCGGACTGCTCGTGGACGTGCGCCCGGAGGATTTCGGAAGCGTCCATCCCCTGGCGGGCGTGGAATTCCAGAGGAAATACGAAAGACTGGCTTTCGAAGCCGGCGGTTCGGATTACAAGGCGCCGGCGCAGAGGGTCGGCGACTTCCTGCGTCCCGCAGCCGCCAAAAACGACACATTGTACCTGTCCCCATGTGACATTTTGCCGCGGCCGACGTACAGGCCGGGGGTGACGTGGACGGATCTGCACAAGTGCCTGCCGGATTTTGTCAGCAGCTCGCTGGAAGAGGCGCTGCCCATGCTGGGCAGGAAACTGAAGGGGTTCGACGCGCCGGAGGCGGTCATGACCGGGATCGAGGCGCGCAGTTCTTCTCCCGTGCGCATCAAAAGAGACGCGCAGGGGCTGGCCCTGGCGTCTCAGGAAGAATCTATTGCAGGGATCTATCCCGCCGGCGAAGGCGCGGGATATGCCGGAGGCATCATGTCCGCCGCGGCGGACGGATACCACGCGGCGATGCGCTATCTCAGCAGGCTCTTTCCCTCCATCTCGGAAGGCTGATCGAGCCCTGCCGCGTCCAGCATGGTCGGGGCGATATCGCACAGCGCGCCTTCGGCAAGGCCGCGGGCGTCTTCGCCGGTATAATCGCAGTAAATGAACGGCACCGGATTGGTGGAGTGGGCAGTGACCACTTCACCTTTTTCGTTGAGCATCTCGTCCGCGTTGCCGTGGTCCGCGGTGATGAACAGTCTGCCGCCTTTCTTCTTCACCGCCTCGCAGACCCTGCCGACGCAGGCGTCCACGGTCTCGACCGCCTTTACGGCCGCTTCGAACACGCCCGTGTGACCCACCATGTCGCAGTTCGCGAAGTTCAGGATGATGAAGTCAGGGCAGTCGTCCGCCGCGATCCGTTTGCAGACCGCGTCCGTCACTTCGACGGCGCTCATCTCCGGCTGCAGGTCGTAGGTCGCGACCTTGGGGGAGGGGATGAGGATGCGCTCTTCGCCTTCGTACGGCTGCTCGATGCCGCCGTTGAAGAAGAACGTGACGTGGGCGTATTTCTCGGTCTCCGCGATGCGCAGCTGTGTCATGCCCAGGCCGGAGACGTATTCGCCCAGCGTATTTTTCAGATCCTTGGGCGGATAGGCGATCAGGACGTTCGGGATCGTGGCGTCGTAGGTCGTCATGCAGACGTAGCAGAGATCGGACAGCGTCTTGCCGCGTTCGAATCCGTCGAAAGCCGGATCCACGAACGCGCGGGTGATCTCCCTGGCGCGGTCGGGACGGAAGTTCGCGAAGATGACGGCGTCGCCGTCTTTGATCCCCTCGAACCCGGGCATGGCGAACGGCTTGACGAACTCGTCCGTCTCGCCTTCCTCATAGCGTCCGCGGATGCCTTCCGCGGCGCTTTCCTTGCAGAAAATGCCCGGCTTTGTCAGCATGTCGTAGGCCAACTGTACGCGGTCCCAGCGCTTGTCTCTGTCCATGGCGTAATAGCGGCCGGAGACGACGCCGATGCGGTACCCTTCCGGCAGGAAAGTTTCCATCTCTTCGACGTAACCTGCGCCGGACGTGGGCGGCACGTCGCGGCCGTCCATGAAGCAGTGGACGAACAGTTTTTCGATGCCGCTGCGCTGCGCCAGGGTCACGAGCGCCTTGATGTGCTCGATGTGCGAATGCACGCCGCCGTCGGACATCAGTCCGAACACGTGCAGCGCGCTGCCGTTTTTCTTTACGTGCGCGATCGCTTCCGCAAAGGCGGGGTTCTCGAAGAACGAGCCGTCTTCGATGCCGTTGCTGATCATGGACAGGTCCTGCCAGACGACGCGGCCGGCGCCCATGTTCGTATGGCCGACCTCCGAATTGCCCATCTGCCCTGCGGGCAGTCCGACTGCGCGGCCGCTGGCCTGCAGCTGCGTATGCGGCCTTTCCGCGAACAGCCGGTCCAGGTTCGGCGTCTTCGCCGCGGCGATGGCGTTGCCCGGACCTGCCGGGGCGAGGCCGAAACCGTCCATGATGCAGAGCATCACCGGGCGGGCGGTATTCTTTCTATTTGCACTCATATCGAATCCTCTTTTCTGCAGGCGGAACCTGTCCGGCTGCGCTTCAATTGTACCACAATTCGGCCTCTCCGTAGTGTATAATTGAGACTGGGAGAAAGCGATATGGCCAAAACAGGACCGCAATGGACAGAACAGCAGGAATACGCGATCGGCAGGAGGCATAAGAGCCTCCTGGTTTCCGCTGCCGCGGGGTCCGGCAAGACTGCTGTGCTCGTGGAGCGTGTGACGAAGCTGCTGCTGGACGAGAACGTCAGCCTGGAAAACATGCTGATCGTCACGTATACGAACGCTGCCGCGGCGGAGATGAAGGAGCGCATCTACAAGGATCTGAGCAGGCAGTTGTCCGAAGAGGGCATCTCCCGCGACCGCAGGAACCGCATCCGCTCCCAGCTGTCGCTGATCGGCCGGGCGAACATCAGCACGTTCCACAAATTCGCGCTGGAGATCGTGCATCGCTACTATCACGTTATCGGCGTAAAACCCGGTCTGAAGATCTGCGACGAGACGAGGGCGGAACTTCTGAAGCAGGAAGCCCTGGACGAACTGATGGAAGACCGCTACGCGGCGGACGATCCTGCGTTCCGCGCTTTCCTGGACCGTTACGCCAATTCCCGCGGAGACCTTTCCGTGCGGAACATGATCACCGGCTTCCACACGTTCCTGCAGAGTCTGCCGGACCCGAAAGCCTGGACGGATCAGCTGACGGAGGACCCGGACAAGTTCGACGATCTGTACCGGGATCTTTGCCTGGAACAGGCGGAGCGCAGACTGTCGCTGGCGCAGCAGTATCTGAAGCGGGCGTCCCGGGAACTCGATCTTCTTCCGGATCTGCAGAGCAAGAACGAAGACGATCTGTCGTTCGTGTCGAATCTGTACGCCATGGTGCGGCAGGGCGACCTGGCGGGTCCGCGGATCGCGCTTGAAGAGTATTCCTACAGGAGGATGTCGCCGAAAAAGGATGAGAAAGAGGACTGGGAGCAGATCAGGGACGCAGTGACCTCTTTGCGGGACCGCGCGAAGACGCACGTGAAATACGCGAAGGAGAATTGTTTCCTGTTCTCCGGGGAACAGCTGCGAAAAGAGCGCGAGATCGGCTTGCCGCAGCTGCGGACGCTCATTTCCCTTACGGAAGAGTTTTCGTCGCGCTACGGGGCGAAAAAGGACCTTCTGGGGGTATTGGATTTCTCGGATATAGAACACTTTTCTCTCCGCATTCTGGAGAACGAGGACGTCCGCAGGGAATACCGCGAAAAATTCGACCACATTTTCATCGACGAGTACCAGGACAGCAACATGGTGCAGGAGACGCTCATCAGCCGCATCGCCCGGCCGGATAACGTGTTCCGGGTCGGCGACGTCAAACAGAGCATCTACAAGTTCCGCCTGGCGGAACCGGAACTGTTCCTGGAGAAATACGCCGCGTTCAAGGCGGGGAAGGACCCGGACGCGGAAGTGATCGATCTGAACAGGAACTTCCGCAGCAAGAAGGAGATCATCGAGCTGGTCAACAGGATCTTCCGCGCCCTGATGACTCCCCAGACGACGGGTATGGAATATACGGACGACGAAGCGCTGCAGAAGGGCGTCGCATACGACGGGCCGATCGCCTATCCGCCGAAACTGTATCTGATCGACACGTCTGTCCCGGAAGACGAAGCGGACGAAGGACCGGATGCGGAAGAGGATCAGGATGCTGAAGACGGCATCGATCAGGAGATCCTGGAGCTGAAAGCGGCCGAACTGGAAGCCTGGAACGCGGTCGAACTCATCCGGGAATATTACGGGAAGCCGATCTTCGACGATAAGCAGAAGACCGTCAGACCGCTGGAATACCGGGACATGGTCATCCTGCTGCGCACGGTCAAGGGCGTGGGCGAAGTGTTTTATCAGACGCTGACGGAAGCGGGCCTGCCCGTGTTTCTGGAACGCACGGAAGGTTATTTCGACGTCGTGGAGATCCGGGTGTTCCTGAATCTGCTGCGCATTATCGATAACCGCAGCCAGGACGTGCCGCTGCTGAGCGTGCTGCGCTCGCCCGTATTCGGTTTCTCCGCGTCCGAACTGGCTGCCGTCCGGATCTGGGCGAAAGCGAGAGGTGAAGTTCGCACGCCGTACAACCGCGTCTTCGCGACGTACTGCGAAGAAGGTCCGGACGGACCGCTGAAGGAGAAGTGCCGCGCGTTCTCCGCGAAACTGGAGCATTGGCGGAAACTTTCGAAATACGAACCTTTAGGCGATTTCCTCTGGGAACTCCTTACGGACAGCGGGTTCGCGTCGTTCGCGTCGGCTGTGCCCGCGGGACCGCAGCGGCTGGCGAATCTGCGCGCGCTGGCGGATAAAGCCCAGGCATACGAATCGGAGAACGCCGGAGGCCTGTACGGCTTCGTCAATTACATCGAAGCGATCAATAAAGGAGGCGGCAAGGTGGACGTCGGGCAGGTGAAGATCCTGGCCGAGAGCGCGCCGGTCGTCCGCATCATGAGCGTGCATAAGAGCAAGGGACTGGAATTTCCCTTCGTGCTGCTGGCAGGCCTCGGCAAGCGTTTCGGCAAGGCCGATCCGTCCAAGGCGGCGTTCCACAAATCCTTCGGCGCGGCGCTGCGCCTGGTCGATCCCAAGACGGGGCTGTACAGCGAGCCGCTCAGCATGAAGATGATACGCCGGAAGACGGCTGCCGAAAGCCTGGCGGAAGAGATCCGCGTGCTGTACGTCGCGCTGACCCGTCCCAAGGACATCATCCTGATGTCCGCCGCCGTCAAAGGGGCGGCGAAGACGCTGGAGAAGGCGCGCGGCGCGGTGCCCGGCGATATGGAAGGATGCACGGATTTCGTGAGCGCGGTCCTGCCGCTGCTGCCAGACGGCGCAGTGACAGTGGTTCCCCGTGAACAGGCGGGCAAACCGCGCGCACGGGAGAAACAGCAGCGGATCGATCTGGCGGAGAAACTGGAACACGGATTCCGCCCGTCCGCGGACGACCTGCCCGTCACGAAAGAAGAGATCGCGCGCCGGCTGGATTTCTGCTACGATCCGCCTGCGGACCAGCAGGAAAAACGCAAGTACAGCGTGTCGCAGATCGCGGCCATGGAGCGCGAAAAACTGCAGGGACTGCCGAAAAAGCTGACGCCCGAAGAAGCGGTCCCGGACGCGCCGGAAACGTCCGGCCGTCCGGAAAAACTGCCGGTGTTCCTCTCCGCGGACAGGGGCCTGAGCGCCGCTTCCCGCGGCACGGCGTACCACACGGTGATGGAGCATCTTCCGTTTACTCCGGAAAGCAAGGACCCGGACAGCATCCGCGCGTTTATGGACGGTCTCGTGGACAAGGGCCTGCTGACCCCTGCGGAGCGGGCAGCCGTAGATCCGCAGCGCATCAGCGCGTTCTTCGGATCACAGATCGGCCGCGAAGCGATGGCTGCCGGCGAACTGTACAAGGAGGCGCCGTTCACGATGCGGCACGATCTGGGCGGCAGGCAGGTGCTGGTGCAGGGCACCATCGACTGTTATTTCCGGCAGGGAGACGGCTGGGTGCTCGTGGACTACAAGTCCAATTATATCGACAAAGAGAATCTGGAAGCCGAGATGCAGCGGCTGCGGGCGGAATACCTGCCCCAGCTGGCGCTGTACCGGGAAGCCCTGGAAGGGGTCACCGGGCAGACGGTGAAAAAAGCCGTGCTCTACTGCTTCGGCATCGACAAGGAAATATCTATAGATGAACAATCCTGATCTTCATTTGCATACGTATTACAGCGACGGGAAGGAGTCTCCGGCCGTGGTCGTGCAGCGCGCGAAGCGCATGGGCATCGACGTGATGGCCATTACGGATCACGACGGCATGGGCGGCGTGGAGGAAGCCGTGGCGGAAGGAAAGAGGCTGGGCGTCAAGGTCGTGCGGGGCGTGGAGTTTTCCGCGGAATACGCGCAGGACGTGCCCGGTTTCGAGGGCTGCACCCACTACATGCACATCCTGGGCTACGGCATGGATCCCTCCGATCCGGAGCTGAAGCGCATCCTGGACTTTATCCAGGAGAGGCGCGTATGGCGCAACGAGCAGCTGCGCCAGGTGTTCGAAGAACTGGGCTGGCCCATGACCATGGAAGAACTGAAGGCGCATTCCATCAACGGGTTCGTGGGAAAGGTGTCGTTCGCCCGCGTGCTGATGGAACGGGGCGCCTGCGCGGATCCCTACGCCGCGTTCCGGGACAGGAATCTGCTGGCGCATCCGAAGATCAAGGCGGTGCACCGCTACAAGATCTCCGCGGAGGAAGCGATACGGGTCATAAACGGAGCCGGCGGCAAGGCGTTCTTCGCCCATCCGTTCCAGCTGTCGTTCCGTCCGGCCCGGGAGGAATCCGACGCAGCGTACCGGAAGAGGCAGGAGGCGGTGATCTCCGCCCTGAAGGATCTGGGCATGGCCGGTATCGAGTGCTGGTATCCCACCCATACCCCGGAGCAGACCGCTTTCCTTCTGGATCTGGCGAAACGGCTGGACATGCTGGTTTCCAAAGGTTCCGACGATCACGGGGAGAACGCCCGCCCGGTCAAGAAAATGGGCAATTTCTCTACAGAAGCCGATCTGTCCATGTTACAATGGGTAGAAGAATATCTTTAAGGAGTGTGTATCGATGAATGGCAATATGACTCAGCTGATCGGCAACGTCCTGCTCGTGGTGTTCACGTTTTTCGGCGTCGTGCCGGTGCTCCTGAACACCGTGTCGCAGTTTACGGTCCTGAAGCGCTTTTCGGAGGAAATGGTGCGCGAGGGCGTCATCGAAGAGCAGAAAGTCAGGGATCTTCTGCCGAAGAAGCAGATCGCGGGCGTCGCGATCTCCGCGCTGATGCTGTTCGTGCTGTTTTCCGTCTGCCTGAAAACAGCGCCGTTCGGGTGGCTCTGCGCAGGCATCCCGTTCGTGCTCGGACTGTTCAAATACCGCAGCATCATCGAGTTCAACAGTTTTACCGTCAAGCGTTTTCAGAACAACTTCAAAGGCGAATACGACGCCAAAAAGCTGAAGAAATATATCGACACCCATTTCTAACGGACAGTCGGCCCGGAAGAGGAGACGCACATGAAAGAATGGATGAAAGTCAGGACCAATAAGGCGCTGTTCGTGCTGGCGGCGGTCTCGTTCGCGGTCATCACGATCGAGGGCTTTTTGTATTACGCATCGTACCCGGATGCGTTTTTCCGCTTTCTGATGATCCTGCAGAACACGATCAAGGCCTTTACGTTCAAGGCGAACATCTCGCTGGAGAACGCGCGGTCCTTCATGCTGACGGATCCCTCGCCGTTCAAAACGGTCCTCGGTTATCTGTACATGGTCTGTGTGTTCACCGCGCCGTACTGCACCATCGCTACCGTCTATAAGGTGTTGGAGCGGGCGTTCAAGTTCGCGTTCTGGCTGCGCGGATCCGAGGATGACCGGCACATTGTCATCTTCGGGTATAACGATACGGTGCGGCAGCTGCTGCGGAGCGCCGACGGCAAAAGGCAGCGCATCCACGTCGTCTGCGATAAAGACCCGTCCGCGGAAGAGCGCTACCGGCTGATCCGCAGAAAAGTCCGCCTTCACTCGTTCGATCTGGCCAAAGCGGACGAAAAGGAAGTGGACAAGCTGCTGAAGGAACTGGAGATCGACAAGGCGGAATACGTGCTGCTGTTCGACGACTCTTCCATCCGCAATTTCTCCATTCTGCAGACCCTTGGCGGCAGGAATAACCGTCTGGCGCAGGGCAGCAAGGTGTTCTGCCGCTGCGAGGACGAGGGGATCGGACGGCTGATCGAAAGCTATTACGATACGGCGGCCGACGGTTCGAACCGCCGGTTCGATTTTGAGATCATCGACCTGCCGGAGCTGCAGGTGCGCAGCATGTACCGCGACGCGCCGCTGCATTCCTATTGGATGAACGGGGACGAAGAGACCCGTTCGAAGCCGGAAGACTGGCGCGTGCACCTGCTGGTCCTGGGCTTTGGCAAGGTGGGGCAGCAGGCGCTGCTGCAGGCGATGAATCTGGGGGTCACGCACAGCGGCAATCCCATCGTCATCGACGTGATCGATCAGGAGATGGAGAAGAACCGCGCGCTGTTCCTCAATCATTTCAGTCCCGGGGCGATCGACCCGGTCGGCAGCGATCCCGACGTCTGCACGCTGGACACGGAATGGGCGGACGGACAGCTTACGCTGCGCTTCCACAAGATGGACGTACGTTACGGCGCGTTCCGCAAACTCCTGTCGCAGCTGACAGAGAAGCCCGCAGGCAATTTCACCTACGTCGTTTCTTCCATCGACCAGGCGGATACGGGGATCCATTGCATCTCAGAACTTTGGCGCTTCCTGCGCGCGACGGACAGAAAGCATGGCAAAGACGTTCCCATCCTCGCCCGGATGGACTCCGACCTGCGTCTGCAGCGGTATCTGAAAAACGATGCGGAAGGGTCCCTGATCGAAGGGGTGCGGGTCATACGGCCGCCGGAAGATATCCTGACGTTCTCCAATCTGTTCGGCGCCGAGACCGACAGTTCCGCGAAACAGTGCAACGCCTACTACGCGAAGATGACGTTCGACGCGAACGGCGCGGTTGGTCCTGTGACAGAGAAGGAAGTGCAGGCTTCCTGGAACGCGCTTACGCTGTTCCGCAGAAACGCAAACCGGGCCGCGGCGTATCATAACACCGTACTCCGGGACGTGCTGGACTGCAGCCTTGGCGAAGAAGGCAAGATCGCTGTGATGCAGCCCCTTTTCGAAGGGGATGACGCCCTGATCCGATGGGAGGACGGCAAGTGGCACTTTACGATCACCGACGACGAGTTTATCGAGCGGGTCAGCGCGCCGGAAAACGCTTTCGCCTGCGAAATGCTGAAAATGGAACACCGCCGGTGGTGCTACTATACGGCATCCATCGGCTGGGAACCGCCCGCAGAGAACGGCCGGGACGTCCGCAAAGACGACAAGCTGCGCATCAATCCGTGCATCGTCCCCTGGGATGCTCTGCTGCGGTATCAGCCCCAGACCTGCAAGTATGACCTGATGCCGCTGATGGCGGAGTGGGAAGCTGAGGTGAAAAAGCAATGAAGACTAAACGGGTACTCAGTTTGGTGCTGGCGTTTTGCCTGGCGGTTTTGATGCTGCCGGCGCAGATTTTCGGCATGCAGATCTTCGTGAAGACGCTGACTGGAAAAACGATCACATTGGAAGTGGAACCGGGCGATTCGGTCGATAACGTCAAGGCGAAGATCCAGGACAAGGAAGGCATTCCACCCGACCAGCAGCGTCTGATCTTCGCGGGCAAGCAACTCGAAGACGGCCACACGCTGGCGGATTACAACATCCAGAAGGAGAGCACGCTGCACCTGGTGCTGCGGCTGAAAGGAGAAGCCTCCTATCGTCTCGCTTCTTCGAAATTTACGGTCGCGGACAGCGGTTATACGGATATCACGTGCTCGTTCGAAACCCTCGAACTTGGAACGATCCCAAATGAAGCGGTCGAAGCGACGTCGATCACCTTCAAGATGGGATCGGGCTGGCTGATGAACGAGAAAGGGAAAAGGCTCAACTTCAGCGTCTACGGCAGCGATCATAGTGGAGCAGGGGACCAGGTGGTCTGCGATGCATGCGATTCGCCGGATGACACCTTTGCTTTTTCCGTGTACTTCGATCCCGACGAATGGGACAATGCCGTGCCTGGCACCTACACCGGCACGTCAGGATATACTGCTTACTGGAATGACGATACTTCTCTGAGCGCTGA
>JAEEGG010028247.1_pt1 | contig 10563 bp, 7 predicted proteins | sample 9134161 | NCBI WGS metagenome assembly JAEEGG01 (sample SAMN16246543, study PRJNA631951) | gut metagenome | biome: gut microbiome; feature: rumen; material: CR-attached | host: Bos | place: Iran: Karaj | collected 2018-10 | reverse complement strand
TGAGATATGTGGAGGTGCTGGTTGACGGGCCCTATGACAGGAATCTCAGGGATGTGACTCTTTGCTGGAAGGGAAGTTCGAATCAGAGAGTGATCGATGTACAGGAATCGCTGGCTTCAGGTAAGGTATGCATTCATTGTCCGGATCACTATTCTGTACTGGATCCCGAGAGCGTATATGGGAGTTCGAAGTCAGGGGTGCCGTGCATGTACTAAGGATTGAACGATCCGGGAGACGGATATTAATAGCATTATGTATTTGGGCTTAAGAAATTGATGATGCCGTAAGGCAGATGATAAGGAGATATGTATGACAAGAGTGGGAAAGTTCGAGAAGGTGAGCTTCGAACAGTTCAGGGCCGGTATGGAGGATTTCGGACTGAGTGATGAGGACCTGAAGGGAAAGTATGAGAGGATACAGCTCCCTGTAAGAGCTACAAGCGGAAGCGCCGGATATGATATAAGAACTACTGTTGATATCGAGCTTGAACCCGGTCAGACGATCAAGGTTCCCACCGGGATAAGGGTAAGTATGCTTGAGGACTGGATGCTGGCTGTATTTCCAAGGAGCGGACTTGGATTTAAGTTCAGGCTTCAGCTTAACAATACGGTGGGGATAATAGACAGTGATTATTATTTCTCGGACAACGAAGGTCACATCTTCGTAAAGATAACGAATGACTCCAATGAGGGTAAGAAGGTTTCCCTTAAGGAGGGGGATGCTTTCGCACAGGGAATATTCATGCCTTATGGCGTTACGGAGGATGATGATGTGAAAACCGTACGAAACGGCGGGTTCGGAAGCACGGGCAAGTAAGATGCAGTGATCCCATGGCGGAGATTTACAAAGAGATACAAAGATGTCTTTGCTGATGTAGAATCACATACTATATATGGTGTTTTTGAATAATATTTTACTTGTTTTTTGATGTCGTTTTATGTATCATATCTTACGGTGCATTTTTAATGTTACTGAAAATACATCGGAGGTAAGATATGTTTAAGATAATCACTGACAACGGATCTGATATACCTGAGGATTATGCAAGGGAGCATGGTATAGATACCATTAATCTTGCAACGATCATTGACGGAGTGGTGTATAATCAGGGAGTTGATCTTCCGAAGGATAAGTTCTACAAAATGCTGGCTGAAGGAGCCAAGCCCACCACATCACAGGTTAACCCGGATCAGGCTAAGGCTTTTTTCGAAGAGCATATAAATGATGCGGACGAGTTCCTGTTCATCGGTATTTCTTCCGGCCTTTCGGGAACATGTCAGAGCGTGCTTACCGGAGCTTCGGAATTTATGGAGAAGCATCCTGATAAGAAGATCGAAGTTGTTGATACTCTTACCGGTTCCCTCGGTGAGATGCTTTCTGTGTATAAAGCGGTTGAGATGAGGGATGCAGGAAAGAGCTTTGAGGAAACAGTCTCTTTTATAAGGGAGAATGTTCTGCACGGATGTCTTGCCATTACCGTTGATAATCTCATGGATCTGTGGAGAGGCGGAAGAGTAAGCAAGACCAGTGCGGTTATAGGAACCATAGCAGCCATCAAGCCCTTTATCACAGTTGATAATGAGGGAAAGCTTGATGCAGGCGGCAAGATCAGAGGACGTAAGAAGAGCCTCGATCACATTGTGGATTATATGGAAGAGCATCTGGGTTCTTATCGTGACATGAATGAGATCATTATGATCGCTCACGGCAACTGCCCCGATGATGCTGAATATTTAAAAAATCAGATTGAGGAGCGACTTGGCTTCAAGAAATTTATGGTTAACAGTATAGGACCCATGATAGGATCACACACGGGCCCTACGATCTGTCTGGCAGGATATTTCGGTGAGACACGCTCCTGACGGAGTGACATGAAAGAATCAGATATCCTTGCAACAAAAGATCAGTTAAGATTCATTGAAGAATCTTCTGAACTGCTTAAGAAAAACGAAGAAAGATCGGGCAAAAAGCTTACTGCATCCGTTATCACTTTCGGATGTCAGATGAATGCACGCGATTCCGAAAAATTAGCCGGTATCCTTGTATCTGCGGGATTTGAACTTCTCGAAGATACCGAGGATGCCGACTTTGTTTTGTATAATACCTGTACCGTAAGGGACAATGCCAATCAAAAACTCTACGGTCATCTTGGTGAAGCTCTGTTCAGGAAAAAGAAGAATCCGGAGATGATGGTGGCTGTCTGCGGATGCCTTCCCCAGGAGCCTTCTGCATTTGAGAAGCTTAAGAAGTCATATTCCTTTGTTGATCTTATATTCGGAACTCACAATCTTTATGCATTTCCGGAGTACTTAAACAGACTGCTTTCAGGTGAAAGACATATATACGAGATAACCGATCATTCGGATTCCATTGTTGAGGATCTTCCGGTACTCAGGAAGTATCCTTTCAAATCCGGTGTCAACATCATGTTCGGATGCAATAATTTCTGCACATATTGTATCGTTCCGCATGTACGCGGCAGGGAAAGATCCAGGGAAAGCGCAGATATACTTGATGAGATCAGAAGACTTGCAGGTTCCGGAGTCAGGGAGGTTATGCTCCTTGGACAGAATGTTAATTCATACGGTAACGGTATAGAGGGTGAGCTCTCTTTTCCCGAGCTGTTAAAGAGAGTCTGCGATATAGACGGCATTGAAAGAGTAAGATTCATGACATCCCATCCCAAGGATCTGTCAGAGGAACTGATACAGACCATAAAAGCTGATACGAAGATATGCAGACATCTGCACCTTCCCCTTCAGTCAGGTTCCACCAGGGTTCTTAAGGAGATGAACAGAAGGTATACCAAGGAGCAGTACACGGATCTTGCACTTCATATAAAGGATGAGATACCTGATATAGCTCTTACCACTGACATAATGGTGGGCTTTCCCGGGGAGACACCTGCCGATGTGGATGATACCATCGATGTGATAAATACCGTTAAATACGATAATGCCTTTACATTCATCTATTCCAAGAGAATGGGAACTCCCGCTGCCGTAAGGGAGGATCAGGTTCCTCCCGATCTGGTGAAGGAGTCCTTCGACAGAGTGCTTAAGTGCGTACAGGATACTGCCAGGGAACAGTCTCTGAGATGGCAGGGACAGACCCTTCCGGCACTTGTAGAGGATGTTAACGATTCTCTTGAGGGATATGTAACGGGAAGATTATCCAACAACATGATCGTACACTTCCCCGGACCGGCCTCCCTCATCGGAAACATCGTTCCCGTCAAACTTGAGGAATGCCGCGGATTCTATTATATGGGAGTAAAATAACTATAATAATATCTGCAGATAAATATATTTTTTTCTCATGCGCCGTATTCACTAGATTCGCCTTCGCCGCGCATGACAGTTCGCTTCTGCGGAACTCGCTATGCTCAAACAGTCCTCGAAGCTGCCTTGCGCAGCTTGGCTTATCAAGTGATACGGCAAATGTCGAAAAAAATATATATAATCTGCAGATATTATAGATTTTTTAAGGACAAGGATATGCCGGATATTAACGAAGTTTCACCTATGATGCAAAACTATCTCGAGACCAAGAAGCAGTATCAGGACTGCTTCCTGTTTTACCGTATAGGTGATTTCTACGAGATGTTTTTCGACGATGCAATACAGGTCTCGAAGGAGCTTGAACTGACTCTTACGGGAAAGGCCTGCGGTATGGAGGAAAGAGCGCCCATGTGCGGCGTTCCTTTTCATGCTGCGGATTCCTATATCTCCAGGCTGGTCTCAAAGGGATACAAGGTAGCTATCTGTGAGCAGGTGGAGGATCCAAAGCTTGCAAAGGGTCTTGTAAAGAGAGAGGTTATCAAGGTTGTAACCCCCGGAACCAACATGAATACAATGGCTCTTGATTCCGGCAAGAATAATTATCTTATGTGCATATGCCATCAGGATAACGGAACGGGCTGCAGTGTGGTGGATGTATCAACCGGTGAGTTCCTTGTGTCAGAGCTTTCGTCCCCTTACGAACTTAGTGATTATGTGAGCAGGTTTGTGCCTTCGGAGATCATCTGTAATAATGCCTTTTCTGTTCAGAGCGATCTGCTGAATTCCTTCAGGGAGAAGCTTAACATACCCGTAACCGTACTGGATAATGCAGTGTTTGATGAAAAGACCGCAACAGGTGAGGTTCTCAGGCAGTTCAAGGTAAAGAGTCTTATAGGACTGGGACTTGATTCCATGATACCGGGTGTTCTCGCGGCAGGAGCGTCGCTGATCTATCTGCATGATACACAGAAGACCGATCTCAGCAATATCACTGAGATACATCCTTATGTTGCAAGTAAGTTCATGATGCTTGATTCATCCTCAAGGAGAAATCTTGAGCTTACTGAGACGATAAGGGATAAGCAGAAGAAGGGATCTCTTCTGGGAGTTCTGGACAGGACGAAGACTGCCATGGGCGGGAGACTGCTCAGGACATTCATAGAGCAGCCCCTTATCGATGAAGCGGAGATCGTTAAGAGACAGAATGCAATCTCTGCTTTTAATGATAATTCCATAGCAAGGGATGAACTGAGGGAATATCTGAACCCCATCTACGATCTTGAAAGACTGCTTGCAAGGGTCAGCTTTGGCACGGCCAATCCAAGGGATCTTATCAGTCTTGCTTCTTCCATTGCAATGCTTCCCCATATCGCAACTGTGTTATCGGATGTACATTCGGAACTGATAGATGAGATCGCTGCAGGCTTTGATACACTTTCCGACATCGAATCTCTAATAACATCATCAATACAGGAAGAGCCTCCTCTTACCATCAGGGACGGAGATATAATAAAGGACGGATTTAACGAAGAGATCGACAGACTCAGGTCCGCAAAGAGAGACGGCAAGAGATGGCTTGCCGAGCTGGAAGAGGCCGAGAAGGAAAGAACAGGCATCAAGGCTCTTAAGATCAAGTATCATAAGGCTTTCGGATACTATTTCGAGATAACCAATTCATATCTTGATAAGATACCGGATGATTATATCAGACGTCAGACGCTTACGAACTGTGAGAGATTCACATCTGCCAAGTTAAAAGAACTGGAAGATACCGTTCTGAATGCCGAGGAGAAAATCAGGAATCTTGAGTATGATGTGTACTGCATGATCAGGAATTCCATATCCGGTGAGAGCGACCGTATTCTCAAAACCGCAAAAAGTGTGGCATATCTTGATGTTTTTTCAGACCTTGCGTATATAGCGGAGCTCAACAGGTACGTAAAGCCCCGCATAAATACAAAGGGTGTTATCAACATAAAGGAAGGCAGACATCCTGTTGTGGAGAAGATGCTCGGAGGCGAGCTCTTTGTATCCAACGATACACTCCTGGATAATAATTCCAATCTTGTAAGTATAATCACCGGTCCCAATATGGCCGGCAAATCGACTTACATGAGACAGACCGCACTTATAGTGCTGATGTCACAGATAGGAAGCTTTGTTCCCGCAACATCGGCCGATCTGTGCGTGGTGGACAGGATATTTACAAGAGTCGGGGCTTCCGATGATCTTGCAAGCGGACAGTCCACATTCATGATCGAGATGAACGAGGTCTCCAATATTCTCAGGAACGCAACGCAAAAAAGTCTTCTCATACTCGATGAGATCGGAAGAGGTACATCCACATTTGACGGTCTGTCCATTGCGTGGGCCGTTGTTGAGCATATCAGCAACAAGAGAATACTCGGGGCAAAGACCCTCTTTGCGACCCACTACCATGAACTGACGGAGCTTGAAGGCAAGATAGATAATGTCCACAATTACTGCATAGCTGTCAAGGAATCAGGAGATGATATCGTATTCCTCAGAAAGATCGTAAAGGGAGGCGCTGACAGAAGCTACGGAATACAGGTTGCCAAGCTTGCAGGTGTTCCCGATATGGTCATAGACAGAGCCAAGGAGATCGCATCAAGTCTTGCACTTCAGGATATATCAACACTTGTTGAGTCAATAGCATCTGGTGAACAGAGCAGTTCAAGAAGTAAGAAGATAACAAAACCCGACGAGGTAGACAGCGGACAGCTGTCCTTCTTTGACCTTGTGTCGGATGAGGATCTTCTCAAGGAGATCGAGGATATAGATATATCAAACCTTACTCCCCTTGATGCACTGAACACTCTATACAGGCTTCAGAATAAGGTTAAGAATCGGTACAGGATATGATCAGAATACTGAACAAAGAGACGATCGACAGGATCTCGGCCGGTGAGGTGGTCGAAAGACCCGTGAACGTCGTAAAGGAACTTGTTGAAAATGCCATAGATTCCGGCGCGGCAGCAATAGCTGTAGATATAAAGGGCGGCGGTATAGATCTTATAAGGGTCACCGACAATGGATGCGGTATTGCGCCGGATGAGATGAGGACTGCGTTCTTAAGACATGCAACAAGTAAGATAACAAAGGCAGACGACCTTGATTCTATAATCACACTCGGATTCAGGGGCGAAGCGTTAGCCAGCATCTGCGCCGTTACCGAGACCGAGATGATCTCATGCATGGAAGGTTCTCTTACAGGCAACAGGCTCATGATAAGAGGCGGTGAGGAGATTTCCTTTGAAGAGGTGGGCGCTCCTTCCGGCACAACCGTCATTGTAAGAAATCTTTTCTATAACACTCCTGCGAGGAAGAAATTCCTTAAGACTCCTGCCACCGAAGGATCCTATATCGCTGAGATGATGGAGAAGATCGCTCTTTCTCATCCCGATATCGCATTTCAGTTCTCAATGGACGGAAGGTCAAGATTCCATACATCAGGAAGCGGAGAGCTCCTTGAAGTCATCTACAGAGTCTATGGCAGGGAAACTGCCGATGCCCTTGTTCCGGTAAAAGCGGAGAACGACATGTTCAGGATAGAGGGATTCCTTGGAAAGCCTGAGATGGTCAGATCCAACCGCAATATGGAGATATATTTTATCAACGGCAGATATGTAAGGAATACCTTCATGTCATCCGCTGTTGAAGAAGGTTACAGGGAATATCTGATGCTGCACAAGTTCCCTGTGGTATTTCTCAACTTCTTCGCAGATCCTTTCTGCGTTGATGTAAATGTTCATCCTGCCAAGCTGGATGTAAGGCTTTCGGATCAGAACACATTCTTCTCATTCGTATCATCCTCCATACATGATGTGCTCAGATCTGCGGAGATGATCCCCGAGAACATTCTCACCACAGAACGGGAAAAAAGAGAAAACGAAAAAGCGGCAATACAGGAAGTAAGAAGCGGGAAGAATCCGGAACCCTTCGAATTCAAAAGATCCGTAACCGAAAGCATTCAGAGCACCATCAAGGCTTACAGTACCGCATCGGGACTCGCCAAAGATTATGACCTCTCGTCTTATGCAGAAAGCGGGGCAGGAGAAGATTTCTTCTTTGAAGATGATAGAAAAGCAAGGTTAGATCCGGGATCATCAGATACCCCGGATATAACAGGTGCATCTGATATGAACAATGCATCAGGCGTCCCTGGAGATGACAATATATCTGATCAGGGTGTAAAGGACGAAGCGGGAAAGTTTCTTGAGAATGCTTCATTTAAGCAGAGCAATCTCTTTGCAGAGCATCTTCTTGATAAGGATAAGAGGGCTGAATACCGGATCATTGGACAGGTTTTTGATACATACTGGATCGTTCAGTACCGGGACAAGATGTTCATAATAGACCAGCATGCAGCCCATGAGAAGGTCAATTACGAGCGCATGGTAAAGAGAATGCATGAAGGCGTGCATCCCACTCAGATGCTGATGCCTCCTGTGATAGTATCCCTTACATCTTCAGAGGAAAATGTGCTCCTTGATAATAAGGAGTCATTCGAAAAGATAGGCTTTGAGATAGAGCCTTTCGGCGGAAATGAATATGCACTCCGCGGCGTGCCGGTGGATCTCTTCGGTCATTCCGAGAAGGAACTGTTCCTTGCCATACTTGATGAGATCACGGAAAATCCGGGGATAGGTCCGTATAAGTCGATTGATGAAAAGATCGCCGGAATGGCATGCAAGGCTTCGGTAAAGGGTGGAGACAGGATAGGATATGAGCAGGCAGAGAAGCTTATAGATGAACTTCTTACACTTGATAATCCGTATAACTGTCCTCACGGAAGACCGACTATAATCTCCATGTCCAGAACGGATATGGAGAAAAAGTTCAAAAGGATAGTGGACTGATGGATTCAAAACATCCTCTGATAATTTTATCCGGACCGACGGCTGTCGGAAAGACTTCACTTTCCGTCAGCTTTGCTCTGCGTGAAGGACTCGAGATAATATCAGCCGATTCTGCTCAGGTTTACAGAGGCATGGATATAGGGACCGCCAAGATAACGGAAGCTGAGAAAAAAGGGATAACACATTATCTTATCGATGTGTGCGATCCCACTGAAGATTATTCTGCGTTTCGGTTCAGGGAAATGGCTGAAAAGGCTATCGAAGAGATCTATGCGAAAGGCAAGGTCCCTCTTATTGTCGGAGGTACAGGCTTCTATATACAGGCTCTTCTAAAAGGTGTTGAGTTCGATGATGAAGGTCCGGACGAAGAGTTCAGAAGTAAAATGACAGGATTATGTGAAGAAAAAGGTCCATCCCATCTTCATGATATGCTGGGTAAGATCGACCCTGAAAGCGCGGCCAAGATCCCCGCAGGAAATGTAAAGAGAGTGATCAGAGCTCTGGAATATCATCATCTCACAGGAAAGAAGATCTCGGATCACAACATCAGCGAAGCCGCAAAAGAACCGGTTTATAATGCGGCTTATTTTGTCCTTACTGATGACAGGAATCTTATCTATGAAAGGATCGATAAGCGCGTTGATGAAATGATGGAAAACGGTCTTCCGGATGAGGTGCAAAGGCTTCTTGATTCCGGTATCGACCCTTCAAATGTATCGATGCAGGCCATAGGCTATAAAGAAGTGGTTCCGTACCTCAGGGGTGAGTATTCCCGTGATGATGCTGCTTATCAGATAAAGCTCCGGACGAGACACTTTGCAAAAAGACAGCTGACATGGTATAAAAGAGAGCTTGATGTGATATATATAGACAGGCGCAGGTTTGACGGTAATACAGAGGACATGTGCAGATTCATGTCTGATGAATGCAGGAAAAGAGGTATCATTTAATGGCAGTTAACGATATTAACGATATATATGCTTCCCTTGGGATAAGCTCCAGGGTTCTTAACATTTGTGAAGATATTCTCGGAGGCCTGGATGAGAGATTCAGGGAGATAGACAGGACTTCCGAATACTGTCAGCTGAAGGTCCTTAAAGCCTTTCAGAAAAATAATGTAAATGAAAGCTGTCTTCTGGGAACGAGCGGATATGGGTATAACGACATCGGAAGAGATACCCTTGAGAAGGTATATTCGGATTATTTTCACACCCAGGACTGCCTTGTAAGACCTCAGATTACCTGCGGTACGCATGCGCTGGCGCTTGCGCTTATGAGTAATCTAAGACCGGGGGACGAGCTTCTGAGCGCTGTGGGAAAGCCGTATGATACCCTTGAAGAGGTCATCGGAATAAGACCGTCAAAAGGATCTCTTGCAGAATACGGTATCACCTATGCACAGGCTGATCTTAATCCTGACGGAACTCCCAGTCTTGATAATATCAGGAATGCCATCACTCCGAAAACCAGACTTGTAACGATACAGAGGTCCAAGGGCTATCAAACCAGGCCCTCCCTTTCCGTAGAGACCATCGGTAAGATCATTGAGACGGTCAAGTCTGTAAGAAGCGATATCATCTGCATGGTTGACAACTGTTACGGAGAGTTCGTTGAAAGGATCGAGCCTACGGATGTGGGGGCGGATATGGTCGTTGGTTCGCTTATCAAGAATCCAGGCGGCGGTCTTGCACAGGTGGGAGGATATATCGCGGGAACATGCGAATGTATCGAGAATGTATCCTACAGACTCACGGCTCCGGGCCTCGGCAGGGAAGTGGGACCTTCACTTGAAGCACTTCCGCGTATGTATCAGGGATTCTTCATGGGACCTGTTGTTGCCGCATCTGCCTTAAAAAGTGCCATTTTTGCTGCGACCCTTTATGAAAGATACGGATTTGAAAGCTATCCTTCGGCATCGGAGGAAAGACACGATATCATTCAGGCTATCACATTCGGAAAGCCCGAGGGACTTATAGCATTCTGTGAAGGTATCCAGGCTGCGGCTCCGGTCGATTCACAGTATGCACCCGAACCCTGGGATATGCCGGGTTACGATTCCAAGGTCATCATGGCTGCGGGAGCCTTTGTATCGGGTTCATCCATCGAGCTTTCTGCAGATGGACCATTAAGAGAGCCTTATACCGCATATTTCCAGGGAGGTCTTACCTGGCCCCACGGTAAATTCGGTATCATCAAGTCCTTCCAAACACTGGTGGATAAAGGCCTGATTTTGTGCTAAAATGTAAAAGATTGTGGGCTTGTACGTCTGTCGTCCCGGAGAAGGGGAAAGAAGGCGTATATGGACAAACAGGGTAATAAAGAAAAGCCTTATGAGAGGTTCGAAGCATTCGGCCCTTCCGCACTTACGGATGCAGAGCTTCTTGCCATAATCATAAGGACAG
>JAEEGG010028244.1_pt1 | contig 10565 bp, 10 predicted proteins | sample 9134161 | NCBI WGS metagenome assembly JAEEGG01 (sample SAMN16246543, study PRJNA631951) | gut metagenome | biome: gut microbiome; feature: rumen; material: CR-attached | host: Bos | place: Iran: Karaj | collected 2018-10 | reverse complement strand
ATCGACCGTTGCAGTACCAAACGGTGATTCCGGATTCAGTGCATATGAAATGCTGTAATCTGTGCCTTTCTGAAGAGTCCTGTTGCCGACTTTTACTGTTTCAGCAGGAATTGTCTCTGAAGATGATGGTAAACATGCACCAAAAGTTATCTCATAATCAGTCGGAGCAGCAGGCATAATAGTGAACGTTCCGTCATACTCACCCTGATAATTACCGATGGCATGAACAGAGACTCTGGCAGTACCGGCATTGATGTTGTCAGATATTTCGACCTCGTAATCCTTGCCTTCAGTAAGGATAGTGCCTGTCATATTGGCAGTGACATTCAGCCTGGGGATTATCTCAGATCCGGTATAAGAATAGCTTCCTTCTATGCGGACATTAATATAATCCTTTATTTCCGGCCTGTCCGCTATTTCAAAAGGATAGGAGCCCGTTGTTGTTATATACCCGTACGCAATGACTCTGTAGTAGATGGTATGAAGTCCTATCTCAGTGAACTTGGGCGGAGCAGCAAGAGTATAGTTATCCATTTCAGTTCCGTAACGGACCAAGGCTCCTTCAGCGGGATCATCCACAGTGATTCTTTTAGGCGTCTTGGCAGTTCCGTTATAGTAAACAGTCTCACAGTCAGGAGGCGTGATCTTCATCATTTTGCCACCATTGGAATTACGCTGTGATACAACATTCATCCTGTACATGGCAGTCCCTGAATAATACGTATCGGTCTCACTCCCTGTGACAGTGATGATCGCAGTGCCTTCAGATACGGCAGTAACAACGACTTTTCTTCCTTCAATGGTGACTTTTGCAATGGCATCATCGGAAGACACGGCTGTGACGACAGTATCCTCACCTGCATGTGTCTTATAAGTCATTTCAACACTGTCACCGACAGGAACAGTGCTCGGAGCATATGTCAGATAAGCATTCTGAAAAGATTTATCAGCCTGAAGTTCGATGCCGGACGTTCCGGGAACGGTTTCAAAAGTAGAAACATTATCACCCGAAACGGCAACAGGTAATAATCCTGCAAATACGAAGATCAGAGAAGTGGAGATCGGTAGAATTAGACTCTTAATTATCTTTCCTGACATAGAACTGCTCCTGACAACACTTGATTAATGAAAATGACTATATGTTAATAATAGCCCTTTATTCATTATCAAATAAAGAACACGAATAATTATACAAAAGATTAAACTCAGTTTTGGAAATCTTTGAAAAAAAAGAAATGGCGGAGGGAGTGGGATTCGAACCCACGGATGCCTATAAGACATCTACGGTTTTCAAGACCGGCGCCATCGGCCACTCGGCCATCCCTCCGGACACAAAAGATATTATAAACTATCTATTATCATTTTGTCATATATTTATTATCAGGCATAGAAGTCATAAACATCTGTCCTTCTCTGTGATATTATTTAGTTATGCTGTTCGGTAAAAAAAATAAAAAAGAAGATACACCTAAAGTATGCATCGTCACACTCAGGTACAAGGACAATGCAATTGAGGAATATACTGTTCCCTACGGAACAAAACTGGACAGCGTCCTGGACGGTCATACCACGATAGAAACACATTGCATCCGCAATATAGATATCGACAGGACCCGTCCTCCCAGATTCAATCAGCCTATCATTGATGCGCATAACAACTGCAAAGTCGAAGTTTACGGTGAGGTATCTCCTCCTTCCAAATCGGAACAGGAAATACTTCTTAAGGACAAATCCAATATCAGGCTTGCATGTCAGGCAGTCGTTAAGGGCAACTGCGAAGTAAGACTTCCGCATGAGCAGCTGTGGAGACCGACCAATGAAAAACTCTTTGATATGAAAGGCAATGAACTTAAATTCAACCAGCCTGAATATACGGAATCATTTGCCAGGACCAAACAGGTAAACAGCACCGGAGATCTCTGCATTGCATATGAAATAGGTATGTGCACACTGAGAGCCGCGTTGTTTGACGCTGAAACAGGAACCAAACTGGGGGCACTTTCCTGTCTGAATCCCCAGTACGAGTTTGCCCATACCATTGAAGACCGCATGGAATACATCAGACAAGGCGGAGCGGCAAAACTCTGGGATGTACTTGTAATAGGGCTTAACAAACTGACCGCTGATCTGATCGAAATGCATAATATCAGCCCGGATAAGATAGTCCGTGCCTCGATTGTCGGAGATACTCAGCTTATGGAGCATTATCTCGGACCAAACAAAAGTGTTCTCAAGGAAATTCCGCGTGCTGCGCCGGAGACAAGCCACTTCCCTGCCAAATTCCTTGGTCTGGAGATCGGTGAGAATACAGAATTATTCGTGATTCCCGCTATTGATAATGTCTCATCAAGCAGCGTGATAGCAGGACTGGGAACAATTCTCCATAAGGGAGATTACGTACATAATCCACTGCTTCTCATCACTCTTGAAAGCACATCTTCGGTCTGCCTCGTATACAATGGTGTCGCATCCGTTATGAATGTCGATACCGGATGCATCTTCGGAGGAAGTGCTCTTGAATGCGGAGCACCGTATATCGAAGGCGCAGTGGACCACGTGGGTTTCAACAACAGCTATCCTTCCATGACGACTCTCTTTGACAAACCTTCTGTCGGCATTGCCGGTACTGCTCTTGTGGATATAGTTGCAGGTCTCATTGATAATAAACTCATCAAACGCAACGGTGAACTGGAAAATGGTTATTCATTCTATCAGCTTCCCGAAGAACTTTATATTACAGTCGATGAAATACAGCAGCTGAGAAAAGCCAAGATGCTGATCAGAACTGCAGTCGATACACTATGCTACAGTCACGGAATCGAATTGAATCAGATCGATGAGGTACATGTATGCGGCGGGTTCGGAACGACATATAATCTCGACAGTCTCATAACAGTAGGTCTCCTGCCAAAGTTCCTTGAAATGCATTCATCTGCAATCGGTGATCTTGCCCTTAAAGGCGCAGGGTATTCCGTTCTCAATTCTACAAATATGCTCAGAACAATGAATGCATACAGAACCGTGAGAACGATCGACACCACTAAGAATCCAAGGTATTCTATGATTTTGACAAGATATCAGAACTTCACAGTATAAGAGGCACATATGAAAAAGATCATTTCAGTATTATTGGCATCATTATTTATCATCTCATGTTTGACTGGATGTCAGAATAATAATAACAACAATCTCCCAAATCCTATATCAGATTCATCCTATGATGAAATAAAATCAGACTACGGGATCAATCTGTCGATACCTGATGATGCGTCAGATGCATATTATTCAATAATCAGCAGAGACTCTAAGACATTGCTGATATGTCAGGTCGGATTCAAATACGACAAAGGAAAATACAATTACAGAGGATCAAAAGTCGTAGACAATGATAATCAGCTGTCAGGTGTTTACTATGATTTCCCAAGAGAGGATGATTTCATCGTTTCCGGGATAAAAGCCGAGATCGAATACGGGGTCAAAAACGCTGGCATTCTTGCCAAATGGGATATCAGAGACATTCATTATTCACTCTATGCCGAAAATCTTGACGAATCCTCTCTCAAAAACTTCAAGGTTTTATTGAGTACTCTCATAGAATCAAACGCATAGTATGAAATCCAAGTTTTATGCAGTTAAAAACGGCAGGCAATGCGGGCTTTTCAATACCTGGGATGAATGTCTTGCCCAGGTCAAAGGTTTCAAAGGCGCAGAATACAAAAGCTTTGCAACCAGGCAGGAAGCCCTGGCTTATCTTCAGGAAACCGATACCGAACAGTCTTCAATATCCAAGTGGCTTGAAGAAGGCTGGCTTGTAGCCTTCTGTGACGGCAGTTTCGAGGAAAACATTAATCGTTTTTCCTATGGTGTTGTCATCGTCAATAAGGACGAATCAACAACAGAACTCTCAGGATGTTCAGACAATGAACAGTACATGGCACACAGGAATATCAGCGGAGAGATCCTCGGTGCCGTTCACTCCATGAAATATGCTCTTGATAACGGATATTCCAAGCTGGTAATTTTCCATGATCTTCAGGGACTCAGCAAATGGGCGGATCTTGAATGGAAAGCAGATTCCCCCATCACAAAAAAATATGCTGACGTTGTTAACAATTTCTATAAACTTCAGATAAAAATCAAATTTGAAAAAGTCACCGGGCACAGCAACAATAAATACAATGATATGGCTGACCGGCTGGCAAAGAATGCTCTTCATAATAAAGAAATGGACGATCTTTCGATTCTTGAACGCCCTTCCCTGTTTAGCTTCTGATTACTGTTTCCCGCGCACCTGAATGGGATTCAGGTAGTCATCCCCTGATAAACGAGAGTCGGTTTTTTATCAGTAACTCGTGCTTGGCCGATATACTTGCCCTGCCACCGACCGCAACATCGGCCTCCGTCAAAAGGAAGAACGAATAATTGACCCCAGCGTAGCTCGAATTGATGATCCATGTAACGGAATCTCCTCGTGCGATAGTGCCGGCTTCAAACGGCACTTTAGTGAAACCCGTAAAAAATCATCTGCTGATGCGGGAATGCTAATTAGAGAAACATAAAACAACGCAATAATAAGACCTGTGATCAAGGTCTTAAATACCTATATTAAGTTTCACAAAACCCTTCTAAGAATGCTTGTTTCCCTCTATCACAGACTGATGTATCTTTTATGTCTGAGAATCGTCAAATTGGATCCAAAGCTAAGCGGAGGAAGATCAAACGTTTAAGTTGGTATGGCGAAGGAATTCGCGTGTTCCTTCGTATTGGGGATTGGTGAAGATCTGGGCAGGTGCGCCCTCTTCAGCAATGATGCCGTTCTCGAGATAGAAGATCCTGTCGGCCACATCTCTGGCAAAACCCATCTCATGGGTCACTACGATCATGGTCATGCCGTCCTGGGCAAGCTTCTTCATGATCTGCAGGACTTCGCCAGTCATCTTGGGATCGAGAGCGGAAGTGGGCTCATCGAAGAGCATGAGTTTAGGATTCATAGCAAGGGAACGTGCGATGGCCACACGCTGCTGCTGGCCGCCGGACAACTGTCTGGGATAGACATCCTTCTTATCCAGGAGACCCACCATCTTCAGCAGTTCGATGGCTTTCTTCTCAGCTTCTTCTTTGGTCATCCTCTTACGGTCGACCGGTGCCATCATGATGTTCTTCTTGACGGTCAGGTGCTGGAAGAGATTGAACTGCTGGAACACCATACCCATCTCTTCTCGCATGAGATTGAGATCGGTCTTGGGGTCTTCAAGATCCACTCCGTCGACGATGATATCGCCGGACGTGGGAGTCTCCAAATGATTGACACATCGAATCAGAGTGGACTTACCTGAACCGGAAGCACCGATCAGGCATACAACTTCGCCCTCGTTCACTGTAAGGTCGATGCCTTTGAGCACCTCCACATCACCGAAAGATTTATGCAGTCTTTTGATTTGTACTATTGGCTTGCTCACGCTGCTGTTTCCTTTCGATGCGTTTGATGAAGAATGAGAGTATTGTAATGATGACTAAATACCAGACACCGACATATACATAAGAACCAAAACTCAGGAAAGTGTTTCCCACATATATCTTGGCCTGCTGGAACATCTCAGGGAGGCCGATGACCTGCGCAAGAGATGAATCTTTGATGGTAATGATGAACTGATTGGCGAGAGTCGGAATACTGATCTTTAGTGCCTGCGGGAGGATGACTTTGATCATAGCTCTGGTACGTGAAAGGCCAAGTGAACGGGCTGCTTCCATCTGCCCCGGATCGACCGCTTGAATGGCGCCGCGGAAGATCTCTGACATATAAGCACCTGCATTGAGGCTCAGCGTCGCGATTGCAGCTGTGACAATACCGACCTTGAAATCCTCATATACCATCTGACCCAACTGGGGAACGCCGTACTTGATAATGAACAGCTGAACGATGAAAGGAGTGCCTCTCATGATCCAGACATAGAATCTAGAAATAAGCTGAAGTGGTTTAATCCTGGAGATACCAAAAAGGCATGAGATCAAACCTAGGAAGAAGGCAATAACAATAGAAACAAGACTGACCCAAATGGTCATCCACAACCCTTGGAACAAAAACGGGGTTAATTCTGTTACTACTCTGCCTAATTCCATTGTCGAATACTCTTAATCAATGTGCGGGATGATGGGTATCACCCCGCACATATGGGTTCAAAACTAGACAGCCTTGATGTATTTATCAAGGATAGCCTGATAAGTGCCGTTAGCTTTGATGTTGGCAAAGCCTTTATTGAACATCTCAAGCAGTTTGGCATTCTTGCCCTTCTTGACGGCGAAGCCGTAGGAGGAACCTTTGACCAAATCGGTGATCATGTGGAAACCGTTGCCCTGGGCGATACCATAACCCATTACAGGATAGTCTTCGAAACAGGCATCAGCATCGCCGACTTTGACAGCTTCATACATATAGGCAGAATCATCGTAGACGACAACACTCTTGAAACCATACTGGTCTTTGATGGAATTAGCATAAGTAAGACCTTCGGTGCTGGCTTTAGCGGCTACTGTTTTTCCTTTGAGGTCTTCAAGTTTGGTGATGCCGGGATCCATAACTGCACAGCAAACACCACTGTCGAAGTAAGGGGTGGAGAAATCATAGATCTCTTCACGATCAGGTCGGATGGACATACCGGCGATCATACCGTCGATCTCCCCAGCCTGGACTGCAGTCAGACAAGCATCGAAACCGAGAGCCTGGAGCTCATATGCAAAACCCTGATCGCGGGCGACTGCATCTAAGATATCGATATCGATACCGAAATAATTACCACTAGCATCTTTCATTTCAAACGGAGCAAAGACGGTATCAGTACCGATGATGTACTTATCCTTCTTGCTTCCACAACCAGTAACGAGACATGAACCAATGATGGTGATTGCCAATACTAAGGCAACAACTTTAGAAAGACTCTTCATTGTATTCCCCTTCTCTTTATATTCATATTCGAAAGCGCCGTTTCAGACACATGTTGTCATTCTAACACAGAATAACCTCGTATGCACCCTTCTCAAACCTTAATAATAGAGGATTTCTTCTACTGGTATATGGGTGGAATTAAAAACAGTAGCCATAAAGAGTCTGAATGTTTTATCGTAAATCATTATTGTCTTTTCTTCTCTTCCATAGGTGCGTTTTTCATCAGAATCCCTGAATCAATTCGTCAGCGTAATGTGTAGTTCTCATGTTGATAATGCTTTGGTGATACATAATAATTCCCTACTGATTCCGAGCCCAGTTGACGCCCTGAATCCCTTATTTCGTCTAAAAATCAGGTGGTCTATTTGATTCCATTCTTGAAAGGCCGTCCCTGTTCAGTTTCTGATTTATCTATGCTTTTCTCAGGATCTTCTTATATGCATTTAGCGAGAGCGGCATATCACTGATCGGTTTTGAGAACACACTGACCACAGTCACTTCCTGTTCTACACCTCTGGCCTCAACGATGACCTTATCCCCTTTCTCAAGTTTGAGGTCACCGCATAGATACGTATATTCGACTTCACTGTTATCAAACAGGACATTCACAAATTTGTGATTACGTTTACCAGGCTCCTTTGCAGGAACGATTCTATGAAAGAATGAATCTGAGTGGACTGTAGCGACTTTGTCTCCATGATGGGTAAAGGTAAGAAGTTGTTCTTTAGAATCATATCTGACATTGTCAGCAATAAAGGATTTCTGGTAGTTAATGATATTGTAATCCTTAACTTTTTCAGCAGTCTCCGTAACAGCCTTTGTCAATTCACAGGTCCTCTGGTCAGGATGACAGATGATCATCATCTCCACCAATCTAAGGTTTGGCTTCTTTATCCTCTCAGCCTTTATTTCCAGATCTCCGTCTTTGGCTTCAAACGTTACTTTGCATGAATATCCATCATGGAATATCTGTTGCAGCAGAAACGGCTCATCCTCTTTGAACACAGTTGTATCATCAAGAGGATATCTTTCATACATCTTTTCCAGTTCTTTCTGGATACTGATGAATACGTTATTGTCTCCGTAATAGTCTTTTTTTTTTTTTCGGCGTATGGCAAAATCCGCAACAGTATAGTAATAATATGCAATACGCATATTTCTTTCTTCGGAATCTGTATCATCTGCCAAAAGACCTTTGCGGTAATAAGTACCCAGTCTGAGAGCACAGTCTGCCAGTTTACTGCTATCATTTCCGATGCAGAATTGTTCAAATGCCTTTTCGTAAACTTTGTAAATCAATTCAGTGGCAATATAAGTATTTTTTGTTGTCCCATAGCCATTCAGATACATATCAGCAAGTTTATAGATGGATTCATGATTGCCTCCCAGAGCACCGATCGTAAAATACTTTAGTGCCGGTTCGTATTCAGGCACCATATTATTGCATCTGCCGTAGTAATAAATATATCCGAGTGTATTTGCATAATCGCATTTATCACTGTCATCAACATTGTCCATGTCCATCAGTCTGAGGAAACAGTCACGTGATTTTACCCAGTCACATTCATAGAGCGGACCTCCGCCATAATAGGAATACCCCATCTTTTCAATTGCGAATGGATAACCTTCAGCAGCTTTTTTTTCAAGAATATCCCTGGTCATCTGAAGCATATCCTCGTCGAATTTCTTCATTTCCTTTTCATGAACTTTGAAAATAAATGAATGTTCTTGTATTCCTGACCAGAGCCACGGGAATACCTTCCTTCCTGATTTGAAGTTATCTATATCATTTACAATGCGGTTGAAATCAAGATTCTGCGGATTTTCATCATCACCGTCAAAGCTGAAATAATAATCACGCAACGATATGACTATCCAAGACAGCATCAATTCTTCTGTTTCGGGATATTTGAAATATTGTTTGTCTTCTATAGCACCTCTGAAAGAACAATCGTAATAATCATCAAGAATGTAATAAATGAGATCAAGCCAGGCATACACATCGTTATACGTCGACTGATCTTTGATTATATTATTGAAAGCAACCTGAAAATCATCCAGAGTGACCGAATATTCTTCGTCGGCTATAATTTCACCGGGATAATCATCCAGACTTTTCAGATCATTGCTGCTTTTTTCAAATCTGATAATTGCAGAAAGATCATCTTTGGAAAGTACAATTGGTGGAATAAACTCCATATCCTCAATACGGCAATAGATCTCTTCGCCGTCCGGCAGTTCAACAACTGCAAAATCACCATCAATTTTCTGAATGGTACCTGATACTTTTTCATCACTTCCGTCGGGAGAAGGAATAAAAACATAATCATATTCTTCAAATTCATGTTCCATTTGTTTATCTCCTGCAGATTAAGTCAATTGATTATTTATTTCATTATATAGTCCCAAACTGCCAAATAATCCTGATTTGAATGAATGGTATGGTTTGTGGTATATTTCTATTTTGTCGCGGGGTGTAGCGCAGTCTGGTAGCGCACCTGAATGGGGTTCAGGTGGTCGACGGTTCGAATCCGTCCACCCCGACCATTTTTTTGTCACAATTCAAATTCCTTCACTGTAAATTATCTTTTTTCGTTATTGCCGTTTTTACCCCTTGTTAAGTGCTGTTGTAAACAGTTAATATTTAACTGAAGGAGGGTAATAATATATGACAAAATACGCAGGCACACAGACAGAGAAAAATCTCCAGGCAGCTTTTGCCGGTGAATCACAGGCCCGTAATAAATATACTTATTTCGCTTCTGTAGCAAAAAAAGAAGGTTTCGAACAGATATCCGCAATTTTCCTCAGCACCGCGGCTAATGAAAAGGAACACGCAGAATTATGGTTTAAAGAACTTGACGGAATCGGCACCACAGCTGAGAATCTCAAAGCTGCAGCAGACGGTGAAAATTTTGAATGGACCGACATGTATGCTGAATTTGCCGATACTGCTGAAAAAGAAGGCTTTGCTGAATTAGCAGCTAAATTCCGTGCAGTTGCAGAAATTGAAAAACATCACGAGGAAAGATATCGAGCTCTTCTTCGAAACGTTGAAACTAATCAGGTCTTTGAAAAAAGCGAAATTAAAATTTGGGAATGCCGCAACTGCGGCCATATCATCGTAGGAACAAAAGCACCAGAGGTTTGTCCAGTCTGTGCTCATGCAAGATCGTACTTTGAGTTAAGAGCTGAAAATTATTAATCAGTTCTCCAGCCTAAGGAAAATCTAGAATTAACGGAGCTGACCTGGTGAGTCAGCTCCTTTTTTTTATCCGGACTATTTCTTTTACAGTGCATTCATAGACTATAATTAAAGATATAGTTTTTAACGGAGATAGTCATGGATATTTATGAAGCAATTCTCGCGAGACACTCAGTCCGTCAGTATATAGACAAAAAACTTCCCACTGAAGTTATTTATGCCCTTCAGGCTGAATGCGAAGGCATCAATGAGGAAAGCGGACTGCATATACAGCTTGCCACTGATGAGGAAAAAGCATTCAAGGGTTTCCTTCCGAAATACGGCAAATTCAGCGGTGTACAGAACTACATTGCACTGGTGGGTCCGAAAGGCCCGGATTTTGATGAGATGACCGGTTATTACGGGGAACGGATCGTA
>JAEEGG010028242.1_pt1 | contig 10566 bp, 8 predicted proteins | sample 9134161 | NCBI WGS metagenome assembly JAEEGG01 (sample SAMN16246543, study PRJNA631951) | gut metagenome | biome: gut microbiome; feature: rumen; material: CR-attached | host: Bos | place: Iran: Karaj | collected 2018-10 | reverse complement strand
AGGAGACGCGGCCGAAGCCGAATCTCCTCTCATTGACTCTTATGAAACTGTCTCCCGTACGGAAATCACTTGCCGCCCTTGAGGGCTTTCATCCGGTCCGCGTGATCCAGAATGCGCTTGCGGATGCGGATATTCTGGGGAGTTACCTCCAGAAGCTCGTCGACCGCCAGGAACTCCAGACTCTAGTCCAGAGACAGGATCCGCGGGGGCGTGAGGCGCAGAGCCTCGTCCGAACCGGCAGCGCGCATATTGGTCAGCTGCTTGCGCTTGCACACGTTGACGCTCATATCCTCGTTGCGGGAGCACTGGCCGACCACCATGCCGGCGTAGACAGGGGTGCCAGGGCCGATAAACAGGGCGCCGCGCTCCTGGGCGTTGAACAGACCGTACGGCACCGCTTCGCCCTGCTCCCAGGCCACCATTGACCCGTGCGTGCGTGAGCTGATGTCGCCTTTATACGGCTCGTAACCGTCGAAAACGCTGTTCATAATGCCGTTGCCCCTGGTATCTGTAAGAAACTCGCCGCGGTAGCCGATGAGGCCCCTGGCCGGAATGCGGAATTCGAGGCGCGTGAAATTGTCCGAAGTCGGGCGCATATTGACCATTTCGCCCTTGCGCGTGCCCAGCTTTTCTATGACGGTACCTACGAACTCTTCCGGCACGTCGACAGTGAGGAATTCGATCGGCTCGCAGAGTCTGCCTTCAATCTCCTTATAGATGACCTTCGGCCTTGAGACCTGGAATTCATAGCCCTGGCGGCGCATCGTTTCGATCAGGATCGACAGATGCAGTTCGCCGCGTCCGCTGACCTTGAACGTGTCAGTCGTCTCCGTTTCCTCTACGCGCATCGAAACATTGGTTTCGACCTCTTTGAACAGCCGGTCGCGGATGTTGCGCGAGGTGACGAACTTGCCTTCCTGCCCGGCGAAGGGGGAGTTGTTGACGATGAAATTCATCGAAATGGTCGGCTCATCGATCTTGATGAACGGCAGGGGATCGATGTGGTCGGGATCGCACGCCGTTTCGCCGATGTTGAGGTCCGTGATGCCGGAAACGCAGATCAGATCGCCGAGCGACGCCTCCTCGACCTCGACGCGCTTGAGTCCCTCGAACTGATAGAGCTTTGAAATGCGCACAGGGTGGGTCGAGCCGTCCTGCTTACAGAGCACGACGGTCTGGTTGCGTTTGACCGTGCCGCGCTCGACGCGTCCGATACCGATCCGGCCGATGTAATCGTCATAGTCGAGCGAAGAAAAGAGGATCTGCAGCGGACCGTGCAGGTCGCCCTGCGGCGGGTCGATGTTTTCCAGGATGGAATCAAGCAGCGGACGCATATCGCCGCTGCGGTCACCGCTGTCAAGCGAGGAGTAGCCGTCGCGCGCCGAGGCATAGACCACGGGAAAGTCCAGCTGATCCTCCTCCGCGCCGAGTTCGATGAACAGATCGAGCACCTCGTCGATCACTTCCTCCGGCCTTGCGCCGGGGCGGTCGATCTTGTTGACGACCACAACGACCTTCTTTTTGAGTCCGAGCGCCTTTTTGAGGACGAAGCGCGTCTGCGGCATACAGCCCTCAAACGCATCGACGAGCAGCAGCACGCCATCGACCATCATCAGAATGCGTTCCACCTCGCCGCCGAAGTCGGCGTGCCCCGGGGTATCGACGATGTTGATTTTCGTGTTTTTGTAGTGAATGGCGGTGTTCTTTGAAAGAATGGTGATACCGCGTTCGCGCTCAAGGTCGTTGGAATCCATCACGCGCTCCGCCACCTGTTCGTTTTCGCGGAAAATACCGCTCTGTTTGAGCATTTCATCCACGAGCGTGGTCTTGCCGTGGTCAACGTGCGCGATGATCGCCACGTTGCGTACGTCCTGTCTGACGTCCATTGCTTTCACCTGATTTCATATTACTGTTACCAATTGGGTATTTTACCATGAATCACGGAAATGTGCAAGTGGAAATTGCACAATGGGTCAAAAGATTTTTTAGACAATCTGCCCTGAGAAAAAGATTAAATCTTATAGGAATCGGTTTCGTTTATAGTTTGTTCACAAAGATATGCTATACTACGCTATCTATGAAAAAAACGAGAAACGGAGGTCGGTTGTTTTGCTGCGAGTTCTGGGCTACCTGAAACGCATCCGGAAAGACGTTGTGCTTTCGATGCTCTTCATCGTGCTCGGCCAGCTGATGACGCTGCTGCTGCCGCTGCTGATGAGTATGATCATCAACAACGGTATCAAAAACGCCGACATGGATTATATCAAACGGATCGGGCTGCTGATGATCCTCGTCTCAGCGGTCGGCGTCGCCATTTCTTCGTTCAGTTCCTTCTATTCCAGCCGCACGGCGACAAGCTACGGCAAGATCTTGCGCGAAGGGCTGTTCTTGAAAGTGGAGACGCTGTCGCAGGTCGATATCGACACCATCGGCACGCCGTCCCTGATCACACGCTGCACAAACGACGTCAAGGTGATGCAGGACTTTATTCTGCACTCTTTGCGGATGATCATTTCCGCCCCGATCATGCTGATCGGCGGCACGATCATGGCGTTCTTCCTCAACGCGAAGCTCGCGATGATCATCTTCTCCGTCGTGCCGCTGCTGGCGCTGGTGGCGTTCCTCGCCGTCAAGATCGTCGTGCCGATGTTCCGCAAACGCCAGCGGATGGTGGACGAACTGAACCGGACACTGCGCGAAAAGATCACCGGCATCCGCGTCATCCGCGCGTTCAACAAAGAGCCGTATGAGGATGCAAAGTTCAACGAGCGCAACGAGGCGCTGTCCGCCCTCGTACTGAAGCTCCAGCGGATGATCGCCGTTCTGCTCCCGATCGCGATCGTCTTCGGCATCCTCGCCCTTGACGCGCTGATCTATATCGCGACGAAGAACATCGACGCGCTGACCGACGTCGAAAAGATCCAGAATACCGTCGGCGATCTGCAGGCGTTCGTGGTCTATATGATCATGATCATCTTCTCGCTGTCTATGGCGGCGGCGATGTTCGTCATCGTTCCGCGCGCCAATATTTCCGCCAAGCGTATCGTCCAGGTGCTCGAACTCGAGCCTGCGATCCGCGACCCGGAAACACCGCGCTCCATCGACGAAGCCAAACGCGGCGAGGTCGAATTCCGGAACGTCAGCTTCTCCTATTTCGACGGGGCGCAGCCGGTCCTGTCCGAGATCAGCTTTACTGCTGAGGCAGGAAAAACAACGGCGATCATCGGCGGTACGGGCAGCGGCAAATCGACGCTGATCAATCTGATCCCGCGCTTCTATGACGCCGACGAAGGCCAGGTCCTGTTCGGCGGCGTGGATGTCCGCGAGCTGGCGCAGGACGACCTGCACAGCCGCATTGCGCTGGTCCCGCAGCGGTCGAACCTGTTCAGCGGGACGATCGAAGACAACCTGCGCTACGGCGACGAGAACGCCGACGAAGCAAGACTCAACCGCGCTGTGGATATTTCGCAGGCGCGTGAATTCATCGACGAGCTCCCGAAGGGGCTGCAAAGCTTTGTCAGCCAGAATGTGACGAACCTTTCCGGCGGTCAGAAGCAGCGTCTCGCGATTGCTCGCGCCCTGGTACGCGACGCCGACGTCTATCTCTTTGACGACAGCTTTTCCGCCCTCGACTTCTTGACGGACGCCAAGCTGCGCGCCGCCATGCGTGAAGAGATCCACGCGACGGTGCTGATCGTTGCGCAGCGCGTCGGCACGATCCTCAACGCCGATCAGATCATCGTCCTCGACGACGGCAAGATCGTCGGCAAAGGCAAGCACAGCGAGCTGGTGCAGTCCTGCCCGATCTATCGTGAGATCGTGGAATCCCAGCTGTCAAAGGAGGCGTTGCAATGAAAAAGCATGAGCAATCCTCCGCCGCGATCCGGCAGCGCATCCGCGACCGCTATTCCGCCTATCACAACAAGAGCGAGACCGAGCGGCAAAAGCCGAAGAACTTTAGAAAGACGATCCGTGAACTGCTGCGTCTGCTGAAGGGGAACGAGATCCGCGTTGCGTTCGTCGTGCTCCTTTCGATGGCGTCCGCCGCGCTGAACATCATCGGTCCGCGCTATCTCGGCGACATCATGGACCTGATCCAGAAGCAGGTCGATAACAAGCTGCAGCACGGCTTCATCGACTTCTCCGCGATTTTCGAGATCCTCGGCACAATCCTTTTGATCTACGGTCTGAGCTCGATCTGTATGTTCTTCTTGCACTTCACGATGGCGGGGATCACGCAGAAGCTGGTCACCGACCTGCGGCGCAAGCTGAATCTGCGCCTCTCCCACCTGCCGCTGAAGTTCTTCGACACGTACAATACGGGCGACCTGCTCTCGCGCGTGACGAACGATATCGACAACATCAACAACACGTTCCAGCAGATCTTTATCCAGACCGTCACCTCGATTGTGACCTTCGTCGGCGTGTTCGTCATCATGCTGACCTACAACAAGCTGCTGACCTTCGCCTCTCTGGCGCCGCTGCCGATCGGCGGTGCGATCGCGCTGGTGATCCTCAACCACTCCAAGCGCTATTTCCGCGCGACATGGCGCTACACGGGCGATGTGAACGGCCATATCGAAGAGATGTTCACGAACCACCGGATCGTCCGGATCTTCGGACACGAAAAGCAGGCGATCGAAGAGTTCCGCGCGCTGAACGAATCGCTCTATGACACCAACCGCAAGGCGCAGTTCCTCTCCGGTCTGCTCGGTCCGCTGATCAACTTCGCGAACAACATCGGCTATGTGTTCATCTGCGTCCTCGGCGGCATCCTGATCATGAAGAACGAAACGTCGATCGGCGCGATCACGGTCTTCATGACCTACTCCAAGCTGTTCATGCAGCCGCTGATCGACCTGAGCAATATCGTCAACAACCTCCAGTCGTCGCTCGCTTCGGCGGAGCGCGTCTTCGAGATCATCAACGAGCCCGAGGAGGTCGCCGACACGCCGAAGGCAGAGATCACGGCGCCGCAGGGCTACGTCTCGTTCGAGCACGTCAACTTCTGCTACGAAGCGGAAAAGCCGCTGTATGACGACTTCAACCTCGAAGTGAAGCCCGGTCAGCTGATCGCGATCGTCGGCCCGACGGGCGCCGGCAAAACGACGCTGGTCAATTTGCTGATGCGCTTTTACGAGATCCAGAGCGGTACGATCCGTGTGGACGGTATCGACATCCGCGATCTGTCACGGAAAAATCTGCGCGACATCTTCGGCATGGTGTTGCAGGACACCTGGCTGTTCAAGGGCACCATCCGCGAAAACATCCTCTACGGCAAGGACGACGTCAGCGACGAAGCGTTCGAAGCCGCGGTCCGGATGGCGCGGGTCGATCACTTCATCCATACGCTCCCGGACGGCTATGACACACTCCTTGATGAGGGCGGCTCGAACCTTTCCGCCGGACAGAAGCAGCTTTTGACGATCGCCCGCGCGATCATTTCCGACCCGAGCATCCTGATCCTCGACGAAGCGACCAGCTCGGTCGATACGCGTACGGAGATCCAGATCCAGACGGCGATGAACAACCTGATGGAGGGCCGCACGAACTTCGTGATCGCCCACCGCCTGTCCACCATCCGCAATGCCGACTGCATCCTCGTGATCGAAAACGGCCGGATCGTGGAGCAGGGGACGCACGACGAAATGCTGCAGAGAAACGGCGCCTACGCCCGCCTCTACAACGCGCAGTTCGGCGTCGGCGCGGAGGAATAACCGGCAACCTAATAAAGCCTCCTTGGGGTACACCCCAAGGAGGCTTTTTTCATGCGGGCGGCAGGTCAGGACGCCGCCGCGATTTTGAAATACGCCTGCGCGTTGCCGCAGACCGGGCAGACGTCCGGCGCGGCGGTGCCTTCGTGGCGGTAGCCGCATTCGTTGCAGACCCACGTCTGCTGCGTCGGACGCGAAAAAACCTCGCCCTGCCTGATCTCGTCGAGGTGCGTCTGAAAGCGTTGCTCATGCGCCTTTTCGATTTCCGCCACCATCTCGAACAGCGCCGCGATGCTTTCGAAGCCCTCCTCCCGCGCCTGCGACGCGAAGAGGGGATACATCTGCGTCCATTCGTGGTTTTCGCCGGCGATTGCGTTTTGCAGATTGTCCTTCGTCGCGCCTGCGCCGCCGGTCAGGATCTTCCACCAGACCTCGGCGTGTTCCTTTTCGTTGTCGCCCGTTGCGTCAAAGATCGTGCCGATCTGCTCGTAGCCGTCCTGCCGCGCCTTCGCCGCGAAAAGGGTGTATTTGGTCCGCCCCTCGCATTCGCCGGCGAACGCCGTCAGCAGATTCATCTGGGTTTTGGTGCCTTCCAGTTCCATGTGTGTGCCTCCTTTTGTCTTTTGCAAAAATAAATTCAAAGAAATCTCCGTTTGATATGGAAATCTTTTATAGTATGTGCTATAATATTATGAACTATGCGCGAATACACTAAAGATACCTGTTATGATCGGAGGAATCTGTTTGAATAGAGAAGTGTGCGGATTGAATATCCACTATATCGAAGAAGGCGAGGGGCCGCTCGTCGTACTGCTGCACGGCTGGGGGAGCAACATCGAACTGTTTCAGCCGACGGTGGATCTGCTGAAAAACAACTACAAGGTCGTGACGATGGATATGCCCGGCTTCGGCCAGAGCGAAGAGCCGGACGAACCGTGGGACGTTGACCGCTATGTCGATTTCCTGCTCGCGTTTCTGGAGCCCTACCATCCCGACAAGGTGATCTTGCTCGGGCACTCCTTCGGCGGACGCGTGATCATCAAGCTTTGCGCCCGGGACCTGCCGTTCAAAGTCGAAAAGGTCATTCTGGTCGACAGTGCCGGTGTGCTGCCCGTGAAATCGCCGTGGGAAAAGTTCAAGCAAAAGCTGATTCGGCTGACCAAGTGGTTCTTCCAGCTGAAGCTCGTGCAAAAGCTATTCCCGCATCTGCTCGAGACGCTGCGGCGCAGCAGCGGTTCCGCGGATTACAACGCCGCGTCTCCCCTCATGCGGCAGACGCTTGTCAAGGTGGTCAACGAGGACCTGTGTGATCTGATGCCGCATATCGTCTGCCCGACGCTTTTGATCTGGGGCACCGCCGACACGGCGACGCCGTTTTCCGACGCGGTGAAGATGAACGAGCTGATGCCGGAAAGCGCGATCGTCCGTCTTGAGGGCGCGGGTCATTACTCGTTCCTGGAACGGCAGGAGCAGTATCTGCGCGTGCTCGCGTCGTTCTTCAACGTTTCATAAGGAGAGAGGATCATGACGTTATACTTATTCTTTCTGTGCTTTACGGCGTTCTGCTTCGCCTATGCGCTCGCTTTGATCGACGCGCTGCACTTCTTCCAGCTGAACTCCTACCGCTTCGACACCCACGTCAAATGGATGCGGCAAAACCTGATCCGCTTTATGCCGCATAATATGCTGGCGGTGCTGCTTCTGATCGACACGCTGATCCGTTTCAATATCCGCGCGAAGCTCGGTATCGCGCTGGCGCTGCTGATCATCGCCGTTTTTGCGGAACGCCCGAAGAAGGCGAAAAAGCCGCTCGTCTATACTGCCCGCGTCAAGCGGATGCTCGTGACGGCGACGATTCTGACGCTGGTTGCCTGCGCTGTTCCGGCGGCGATTTACCTGCCGCAGCAGCACGAGACGATCGCGCTGTTCGTCCTCGCGGTGCTGTACGCGGTGTCGCCTGCGCTGGTGCTGCTGTTCAACCTTGTCAACAAGCCGGTCGAGCTTTCAATCAACCGCTATTACCTCAACGACGCCAAGCGCATCCTGCGCGCCTGCCCGGACCTCAAACTCATCGGCGTGACGGGCAGCTACGGCAAAACGAGCGTGAAGTTTTTCCTCAACACGCTTCTGCGCGCGCGCTATAACGTCCTGATGACGCCCGAAAGCTTCAACACGCCGATGGGCGTTGTGAAGACGGTACGCGGCTCCCTCAAGGCGACGCACGAGATCTTCATCTGCGAGATGGGCGCGAAATGGGTCGGCGATATCAAAGAGCTTTGCGACATCGTCCACCCGCAGCACGGCGTGATCACGTCAATCGGCCCGCAGCATCTCGAAACCTTCGGCTCGCTCGACAACGTCAAAAAGACAAAGTTCGAACTCGCCGACGCGCTGCCGGAAGGGGGACTGCTCTTCCTCAACGGCGACGACGAAAACATCCGCGATCACGGCTGCGACCGTCCGCATTTCACCTACGCGATCGATGCGGATGCGGACTACAAGGCGACCGATATCAAAGCGTCCGACCGCGGCACGACGTTCACCGTGACGGCCCCGGACGGCGAGAGCGAAACCTTCTCGACCCGTCTGCTCGGGCGGCATAACGTGCTCAACATCACCGGCGCGATTGCGATCAGCCATCAGTTCGGCATCCCGCTGCGCGCGCTCAAGGGGCAGGTCCGCAAGCTCGAAGGCGCCCCGCACCGCCTCGAACTTTCCGAAAAGAACGGCGTGACGATCATCGACGACGCCTACAACGCCAACCCGAGCGGCACGAAAGCGGCGCTCGAGGTGCTGAAGCTGTTCGACGGCTACAAGGTGCTCGTGACGCCCGGCATGGTCGAACTCGGCGAAAAGCAGGAGGAACTGAACAAACAGTTCGGCAAAGACGCCGCGGCGGTCTGCGACTACGCGGTGCTCGTCGGTCAGCGGCAGGCGGAGCCGATCGAAGCGGGTCTTCTGGAAGCGGGCTTCAACCACAAGAACATCTTTGTCGCCGACACGATCGGGCAGGCGCTCGATCATGTCTTCGCGAAATCGACGGAGCAGAAGAAAGTGATCCTGCTGGAAAACGATCTGCCCGATAACTATTGACGGAAAGGACGGCTGCGTTATGAAAATCAAAGTCGGCGTGCTCTTCGGCGGCAAAAGCGTGGAGCATGAAATTTCCATCATCTCGGCGCTGCAGGCGATCCAGAGCCTGAATAGCGAAAAGTACGACGTGATCCCGATCTATGTCACGAAGAATAATGAGTTCTACACCGGCTACGCTGTCGGCGATATCGCCTATTACCGCGGCGACATCAAAGATCTGCTCAAGATCAGTCAGCGTGTTCTGCTCGTCAACGACGAAAACCGCGTCAAGCTGATCGCCTATCCGGGGAAACGCTTTTCCAGAAATTATGTGGATTACATCGACGTCGCGTTCCCGATCGTCCACGGCACGAACGTGGAGGACGGCACACTGCAGGGCTTTCTCAAGATGCTCAACATCCCGTACGTCGGCTGCGACGTGCTCTCTTCGGCGGTCGGGATGGATAAATACGTGATGAAGACCGTCCTCAAGGACAACGACGTGCCCGTGCTCGACTGCAAGTGCTACACAGGCAACCAGTACGACTTCGACAACGAGGCGGTTGTGAATGAGATCGAAACCGCCATCGGCTATCCCGTGATCGTCAAGCCCGTCAACCTCGGTTCGTCGATCGGCATCAGCAAAGCAAGCGACCGCGCAAAGCTCTATGAGGCGCTCGACACCGCGTTCTGCTACGCAGGCAAGGTGCTTGTGGAGCGCGCTGTGCAGAATCTCAAGGAGATCAACTGCTCTGTCCTCGGCGACTACGAAGCCGCCGAAGCGAGCGAATGCGAAGAGCCGATCAACGCCGACGAGATCCTCTCGTTCAAGGATAAGTACCTTGGCCAGAGCGGCAGCGGCGGCGCGAAGGGCACAAAAGGCGCCAAGGGCGGCGCAAAAGGCGGCAAGGGCAGCGGCATGGCGTCGCTGAGCCGCAAGATCCCGGCGGAGATCACGCCGGAGCAGCGCGATACGATCCGTACCCTCGCGGTGAAAGCGTTCCGCGTCCTCGGCTGCAGCGGCGTGTCAAGAATCGACTTCATGATGGACGCGAAAACGGGCGAGATCTGGCTCAACGAGATCAACACGATTCCCGGTTCACTATCGTTCTACCTGTGGGAGCCGGTCGGCGTCCCTTACGGCGAGCTGCTCGACAAAATGATCGCCCTCGCCCTCAAGCGGGAACGCGAGGAGGAGAGCATCACCTACGCGTTCGATTCCAACGTACTGCAGGGCGTCTCCTTCGGCGGAGCAAAAGGCAGTAAGGGCGGCAGCAAAGGCGGAAAGATGTGATAAAAAAAGCAGCGGCTCTTGAGCCGCTGCTTTGCTGTTTGTTATTCTGCTGCGGGTTCTTCCGCTTTGCCGAAATACTGCTTCAGAGAAGCCATGATGATGTCGATCACCTCACGGGCGTTTAACAGTACGCTCATGCTCTCCAAAAAGCTTTTCGTCAGGGCAATCAATGTGTCGAGATCCATTCTTTTACCTCCTCTCTTGTGTTAGTTGCAGTGTAACACGCTTTTTTGGGGTGCGCGTGTGGATATTATGAATAAACTGTAAAAACAGAAAAAAACCGCTCTGCGCTTTGCGCACAAAAAAACAACGGCCCAAAGAGCCGTTGTTTTTTATACGGTTGGTTGTTTACGCAGCCGGATTCGTGGTGGTATCGCCGGTGCCGGAAGAAAGACTGCTCAGAAGGGGCTTGAGCATTTCAATCACCTGCTTCATCGTCTCGGTGAAAGCAGTAAGCAGCTCGGAAAAATTGATGCCGCCAAGCAG
>JAEEGG010028240.1_pt1 | contig 10567 bp, 5 predicted proteins | sample 9134161 | NCBI WGS metagenome assembly JAEEGG01 (sample SAMN16246543, study PRJNA631951) | gut metagenome | biome: gut microbiome; feature: rumen; material: CR-attached | host: Bos | place: Iran: Karaj | collected 2018-10 | reverse complement strand
CTTTGTCGGCCTTGCAGCCTTTCTTCTTGTCGGCAGCAGCGGCCTTGCGGGCTTCTTCCTTGGAGGGAATCTTGATTTTCTCACCAGCCTTGATCTTGTTGCCGTCATCGATGCCGTTGGCGCGTTCAAGGTCCTTCACCGACACGCCTGTTTTTTCGGCAATCTTGGTCAGCGATTCGCCCTTCTGGACGGTGACCTCGCTGGGCTGTTTGGGCTTGGAGTGTTTTTTACTCTTACTTCTCTTGGAACTACGCTCGGCGGTCTCGTTGCGTTTACTCTTGTGGTTACTTTCTTTCTCGGCATACTTGGCGTTGCGTGAGCGCCAGCTGCTGGCATTGGCCTTTGAAGCCTGACGGCGTGTGTTCTGGCTGTCGTCACGGGCGGTAGTTGTGGCCTTAGCCTTTGTCTCGGAGTTTGCCTTGGGAGTATAGGAACCGCGATAGGGCTCTTTCTCGGCAGCTTTGCGCTGGATGTCCTTGACCTCGTCGAACTGTTGCTGTTCGGTCTCGCTGCTCTGCTCGTCCATAGCAAGGTCGCCCTCGTTCGAACTGGTAAGGCCGCCGGTTGTGCTGTAGGTGTCCTCGTTGTCGGCGCTGGCATTGCTCGACGTCGGCGCTTTGACCTTGAGGTTGTCGCCACGGCGAACGCGCTCGCTGCTCATGTTGTTCAGGGCCATGAGTTCGCTGGTGGTCATGCCATACTTGGAAGCTATCGACGATGCGGTCTCGCCTCGTCCCACCTTGTGGGTGATGGTGCGCATTTCGTTGATTGCGCTGCGTCCCGAGAGGTAATCGTCGGCCGAGGAGACTTGCCCTCCTGGCTCAACTACCTCGCGGTGGGCATACAGGTCGTCACGGTAGTTGTCGATGCTGTCCTCGCTGAGGATAAAGCTGTATATCTGCTGTGACGGCAGCACCAGCGTGTAAGGGTGAATGTCGCCCGGGATGACGTCGGCACGGTACTGCGGGTTGAATGTGCGTATCTCCTCGATGGGCATATTCAGCACATTGGCAATCTGTGCGAAGTGGATGCGGCGGTTAACGCTCACGGTGTCGGTGATGAGGGGCTTGCGGGCCAGCGACGGGCTGATGTTGTGCTGCTTGTAGTAGGTCATCGCATAGTTGGCGGCGATGAAGGCGGGCACATAGCCGCGCGTCTCACGGGGCAGGTAGTCGTAGATGTCCCAATAGTCCCCAGTGCCGCCATTGCGGTGCAACGCCTTGTTGACATTGGCAGGTCCGCAGTTATAGGCAGCGATAGCCAGCGACCAATCGTTATAAATCTGATACAGGTTCTTGAGGTACTTGGCAGCCATAGCGCTCGAGCGGTAGGGGTCGCGGCGCTCGTCCACGAGCGAATTGACTTCCAGGCCCAAACCTTTACCGGTGCCGATCATGAACTGCCACAGGCCGGCAGCTCCTGCATGGGACACTGCATTGGGGTCAAGGGCGCTCTCCACGATGGGCAAATACTTGAGCTCCAGGGGAAGCCCTTCCTTCTCCAGCGCCTGCTCAAAGATGGGCATATAGTAGAGGCTCATGCCCAGCATCTCCTCGACGAGCGTGCGGCTGCGATAGACGTAGCGCTCGATGTGCTTGCGCACAATCTGGTTGTAGGGCATCTCGATGACCGACGGGATGGCGGCCAACCTGCGTATATAGGTCTCCTCGCTCACCTCGCCAGGCGTCTTGTTCTCAACCTCGGCATCCAGGACGGTGTAATTCTGCAGATACCAGTTGGTCATCAACTTGTGCACATCGGTGTCAAAACTCTCGGGAAAGACGATATCTTCGTCGGTAATCGAGTTCTTTAACGAGAGGATGTTGTTTTTCTCGCGAGGAGCCGCCAGCAGCGAGGTCGTCGCCAGCAGCGTCGTGAGAAGCCATGTGAGTAGTCGTTGTTTAGTCATATTGTTTTGTCGTTATATTCGTCGTCATTGTGTTGTCATCGGTTAAAAGCTGAAGGCGCATTGCAGACCCAGCGAGGGCAGCCTGCCGTCCGTCACCCCGCTGTCGATGGCCGTGGGCGACACGTCCAGCGTCAGGTCGGGAGAGATGTCGAAGTGGGCCAGCGAAGCGTCAACATAGGCATCAACGATGTTGATCAGATAGACGCCCACCATAGCGATGACGCAAATCTCGCGGTATCGCCTGTAATAGTCGCGCTTGTTCTTCATCACCTTCTGCAGCCAGGCCCTGTCCAAGTTGCTCTCGTGCACCGTGGGCGGGAAAAAGTCCATATAGCTGCGCGTGTCGGGATCATCGTCCATCACGTCTCGGTAGCCCCTGGAGTAGTCCTTATACATGCGGTTGTTCCACGCAGCACCGTAGCTCAGCCCCACAAAGGCGCCCACCACAATGGGCAGTTTCCAGTAGCGGCGGTTGTAGATCTGGCCCAGTCCCGGGCACAGAGCCGACATCCACAGCGCACGCTGCGGGTCGGGGTTGAACGTGCGCACCTTGCCCATCACTGGCGATGCGGTGGTGTCGGCAAGGATTTCCACGCCCTCGATGCCCCTGATGGAGTCGATCGATGCGACGATGATGGTGTCGCCCGAAGCATTCACCACCCTCACGCCGTCGGCCATGCGTGCGGTGTCGCTCACGAGCACAGGACGCCGTGGCAGGTGGCGGCCCGTCGTGGTCTTGATGCTGTCACTGGCAGTGACAACAACGACAGGGTCAGACGTTTGGGCGGCCAATCCTGTCCACAGCAGTGCCATCACCATTACGGTGACCAGGCATTGCCAGTGTGAGCGATATGTCGTGGATTTCTTCACCGGTTTTCTCTTGCTCAGGCGTTCTTCAAGCTGTCAAAGATGCTGATGATTTTCTCCAGTTGAGCCTCGTCGGCAAAGGGGAAGGTGATTTTTCCCTTGCCCGACTTGTCGCAGCTGAACTTCACGGGCACACCGAAGGCCGCTGCCAGGTGTTTCTGCAGGATTTCATAGTCTTTGACATTGATGGAGCGTGTCGCGCCTCCCTGCTGTGCCTGCTCGTCGAGGGCGGCCTGCTGCATCTGCTTGGCGCGTTGTTCCACCTGTCGCACCGACAGCCCCTTCTTCACTGTCTCGTTATAGAGTTTCAACTGTTGTTTGGGGTCGTCGAGCGAGAGCAGGGCGCGGGCATGGCCCATATCCAGGGTGTGGTCGTGCAGGCCCAATTGCACCTCGGCGGGCAGCTTGAGCAGTCGCAGGAAGTTGGCGATCGTGGCGCGTTTCTTGCCGATGCGCTCGCTCAGGCGCTCTTGGGTGAGGTGATATTGGTCGATGAGCTTGCGAAAGGTGAGCGCGATTTCGATGGCGTTGAGGTCCTCGCGCTGGATGTTCTCGATGAGGGCCATCTCGGTCACCTCGCTGTCATTGGCGGTGCGAATGTAGGCCGGAACCGAGTTCAAACCTGCCAGTAGCGACGCACGGTATCGGCGTTCGCCCGAAATAATCTGGTAGGTGTTGTCTCCCATGCTGCGCAGCGTCAGCGGCTGGATGATGCCCAGTTCGCGGATGCTGGTCGCCAGTTCCTCAAGGGCTTCCTCGTCAAAGACTTGACGCGGTTGCTCGGGATTGGGAAGGATTTGGTCGATGGGTATCTGGTTGATGGCCGATGAGCCTTCGGTCTGGATGGCGTCCATGTCGATGAGCACGTCGAGACCGCGCTTGAGAGCTTTGCCTTTCATTGCTATATAGTTGTTTTAATGGTTCTTGTTAGTTGGTTTGCCTGATGACTTGTCGCGTGCGATGATTTCCTGCGCCAGCTGCATGTGGCTGACGGCACCGCGGCATTCAGGGTCATATTGGGTGACGGGCATGCCGTGGCTGGGAGCTTCGCTGATGCGGATGTTGCGAGGAATCACCGTGTTGAATACCATGTTGCCGAAGTGGCCCTTCAGCTCCTCAAAAATCTCGTTGGCCAGCCTGAGGCGTGCATCATACATCGTCAGCAGGAAACCTTCGATGCGCAGGCTGGCATTGAGCTTGGCCTTGATGATGCGTATGGTGTTCAGCAGCTTGCTGATGCCTTCCAGGGCATAGTACTCGGCTTGGACGGGGATGATGACGCTGTTGGCGGCCGTCAGGGCATTCACGGTAATCAGTCCCAGCGAGGGGCTGCAATCCACCACAATGTAGTCATAGTCGTCCTTGACGGGCTGCAGGGCCTTGGACAGTACGCGCTCGCGGCCCTGTTTTTCAACGAGTTCCAGCTCAGCGCCCACCAGGTCGATGCGCGATCCCACCAGGCTGAGCCCTTCAACACCAGTACTGACGATGGCACTGCGCACGGGGTAGTCGTCAACCAGACATTCATAGACGGTCGATGACATATCCTTGGGCTCGACGCCCAGGCCCGAGGTCGCATTGGCCTGCGGGTCAGCATCGATGAGCAGCACGCGTTGGCCGCTCGCGGCCAGAGCAGCCGACAGGTTAATGGACGTGGTGGTTTTCCCCACACCGCCCTTTTGATTGGCTATTGCTATTATTTTTCCCATTAGATAGGTGTTATGGTCACAATAAATGTTTAAAAAATGACATTGGCGACGCCTCAGCCATTGAAGAAAACTCCTTGACGTTCGGCTTGCGCGATGTTTGGAGAACAACGGCGGCGCCTCAGCCATCAAAGTGAACCTCAAGGCGTTCGGCTTGCCGCATTGTTTCACGGGTACAAAGGAACAATATTTTACTCAAAAAACGGCTAAAAACTCCGTTAAAATCGGTGAATTGTTCAAAACTTAACATAATTGTTAATAATTCGTGGAACATTCAATTTTTGCCCTTTATTGGCCTGAAAAACCGAGAAAGTGGCAGTGTCATCGCGACACAGCCACCCTAGTGTAAACCTTAAAACATCTTTTTACGACGGGCAAAGACATTTACTTGTTTTACTTTTTAACCCGCCGTTTCTCTTCTTCAAGTGGCAAAAGTAATTGTTTTTTGCCATGTCACGCGGCATTTTGTCACAAATGTATTCTCGATTTCAACATTTAACCATTATTTATGGATGTCGTGTAAAAAAATGGTGTAAATTTGCGGGCAACTTGTAGAAGCGCTTGCTCCAATTGCGTGATTGGGACGAGCAGCTGCTTTTTGGCGTTTAACCGATTGACCGGCCAAAAACTTAGACAAAATTTATGATATAGAAAATGAGAAAATTAATTTCATTGTTGATGATGGCAGCCATGGTGTGTCTCACCGCTGTTGCCAGCCCCGCCCACCGCGGATCAGTCTTGATGCCTCAGCCCGACGGCACGATGCTGTCAGTCAGCCTTGTAGGTGACGAGTTTTATCATTTTAATACAACTGCCGATGGCTATACGATTATGCTTAACGACGCTGGCGCTTATGTGTATGCTCAGCGTGACGGCATGTCGCTCGTGCCCACCCAGGTGCTCGCTCACGATGCCGATAATCGCGGCGCAGCCGAGTTGGCGTTCCTGGCCAATCTGCCCAAGCATTTGGTCGATGAGACATCGGTAGCACAGGGACACGTACGCCGTGTAAAGCGTGACGTCGACTTGTCAAACTTCGACTTTGAGAACTTTCGCGGTCTGGTCATCCTGCTCGATTTCACCGACAAGAAGTTTGCCAGCGAAGACCCGCAGGCTTTCTATACCGAGATGTTCAGCAACGAGAATTTCAGGGGCTTTCACGACCCTATCAACGATCGTGACGTGACGTGCCCCGGCAGTGTGCGCGACTATTTCAACGACCAGTCCAATGGCGTCTTCCAGCCGCCGTTTGACGTGTATGGCCCTTATCCCGCAACCTACACGCAGAATGGTGTCGCCGTCCAGGCTCGCTCAACACAGTGCAACAGCTACTCGCCGTACATCTTCCTCAATGCCCTCAAGCAGGCCAATCCCGATGTGAATTTCGCCCAGTATGATAACAACCACGACGGCAAGATCGACATGGTCTATTTTCTGGTGGCAGGTTTCAGCTCCAGTTACTCGGGCAACAACAGCGGCTACCTCTGGCCACATGCATCAAATCTGAATTGGAGCGGAACATCGCTCGACGGCAAGAAGGCTGACCGCTATGCCAGTTCCACCGAAATCTACGGCTTTGAATCGTCGCCCAGCACCATTGCCGTCGAGGGCATCGGTACCGTGGCCCACGAGTTCAGCCATGTGCTGGGTCTGCCCGACTTCTATGATACCGACTACGACAAGAGCGGTGGCGAGAGCCACCATCCTGGTGGATGGGACGTGATGTCGGGTGGCGGAGACTATAACTATGGTCGCAGCCCCGTGGGCTATTCCTTCTTCGACCGCTATGCCTTGGGTTGGGCACAGGGACGTGAAATCACCGAGCCCGGCACCTACACGCTCAACCCGGTAAACACCTCGCGCGAGGGCTACATCCTGCGCTCTCCCGTCGAGAACGAGTTCTTTGTCCTCGAGAACCGCCAGCGCACTGGCTGGGACGCTTATCTGCCTGGACATGGCATGCTGGTGACGCGCGTCGACAGCACCAACGTGAACATCTGGAACCGCAACGAGATAAACATCAATCCCGATCACAACTACTATGAGCTGCTGCGTGCAGGCAACACCCGCTCGGGCGACCTGCCCAGTGACCCCTTCCCTGGATCGACGGGCAACCTGATGCTCACTAACGACACCTATCCCAACCTGGTCACCTGGACCGGCGAGCCCAATGATTTTGTCATTGCTGCAATCAACGAGGACAATGGAGTGATCTCTTTCAACGCTTTCCGCGATGGCATGATGACTGCCCTTGTCGAGGACTTCGAGACCATGCCCGTTTCTACCGGCACTACCGACAAGGACGTAGAGGGCCGTTTCGCTACTTGGACCTTCAACAAGGCCGGTGTGCGCGCTCCTGGCGAGGACAAGGCTCACGACGAAAACAGCGTGATGATGAAGACGCCCAGTCTGTTCTATAGCACCACGCCAGTCTATTATAACTTCTATATGGCCAGCATGACGGTGTTTAACGTGTCATCGACGGTGGCTAAGTTCTCGCTGGAGTACTCGGTCGAGAACGACGCCTCGGGCGCTCCTATTTGGATTACCGCCCACAGTTCCAAGGGCGAGGACACCGCCGAGGCGCCCTACAAGTCAGAGAGCACCCTCTATTGGCTGCTCGACATCGATAATACCCAGCCTGCCAGATTCCGCGTGTATGAGCGCGCCGGCAACAAGAACGTGGCCATCTATGTCGATGACTTGACTCTCTACTACAATGGCGAGGCTGGTGGCCCCTCTGGGTTTAAAACGGGTGATGTCAACGGTGACGACGAAATCAACGTCGCCGATGTCAATGCCATCATCGATATCATCCTGGGCAATGTGGCCAGCGACGAAGTGATGAAGCGTGCCGACGTGAACAGCGACAGCGAGATCAACATTGCCGATGTCAATGCCATTATCGACCTGATTCTGAATTAAATTATTATATCCTAACATCCAGGTAAAGCTATGAGGAAATTTTTTCTGTTGATAGCCGTGGGAATGCTCAGCCTGATGGCTCAGGCCATTCCGGCCGACCCTACACCCATACAGGTGACCCAACCCGACGGCTCCACGCTCACTGTCAAACTGAACGGTGACGAGTTCTTCCACTTCACGACCACGACCGACGGCTACACCGTCGTGAAGAATGTGGCGGGATACTACACCTATGCTCGCCTTGACGGCGGCCGTTTGGTGGCAGGCGACCGCATCGCCCGTGACCCGTCGCACCGCACCACGGGAGACCTTACCTTTTTAACCACCATTCCCAAACGGTTGACCGACCGCTCGCTCGTGAATAGCGGCACCCAGATGCTCCACCGCCGCAACAGCGCTATGCGTCGTGTGGGAGCTGATGGCCTGATGGATTATGACAACTTTCGCGGCCTGATTATCCTGATCAACTTCTCCGACAAGAAGTTCTCGATGAGCAATCCTGAGGACTTCTACTACGACATGGTCAATACCCACAACTACACGGGTTACACGCTAAACAACAGGCGCGTGAACATGACGGGCAGTGTGCGTGACTATTTTTATGATAACTCCAATCATATCTTCGACCCGCATTTCGATGTGATGGGTCCCGTCGATGTTCCCTATTCCTGCCGTTATCCCCAGAGCACCGATCACGCCGACGTCATCTTCAATGCCGCTTTGGCAGCACTTGACGACGAGATTGACTACAACGATTATGATATCGATGGCGACGGCTATGTGGACATGGTGTTCTTCCTGGTAGCGGGATATTCGGCCAATTACGGTGGCAATGACGATAATTATCTGTGGCCCCACATGTATTATCTGTATTGGTCTCCCAGCCTCGATGGCGTGGGATTTGGACTCTATGCCTGCTCGACTGAGATTGCCGGCTGGGAGGGCTATTACAGCAGTGTGAACGGCATTGGCACCTTCTGCCACGAGTTCGGTCACGTGTTGGGCCTGCCCGACCTGTATGACACCGACTATGAGGGTAGTGGCGGCGAAAGCCGCAATCCTGGCGCCTGGTCGATTATGGCTGGAGGCAGCGGTGACAACTTTGGCCGCAACCCGGTGGGCTACAGCCTGTATGAACGCTATGCATTGGGATTCACCACCCCCGAGTTGCTCGAGGAGGAGGGTGACTACGTCATGCAGCCGCTCGATGTGAGCAACCATGGCTACCGATTGAATACACCTAATAATAATGAGTTTTTCCTCATCGAGAACCGTCAGGGCGGAAAGTGGGATAAATTTCTGCCCGGTCCCGGTATGTTGGTGGCACGTGTTGACTCCAGCAACGTGAACGTGTGGTGGCAAAACACCGTCAACTGTAACCCCAACCACATGTATTACGAACTATTGAGGGCCAGCTACATGGGCGGCGACTCGGAGTATGACGCTTTCCCGGGTCCCAATGGTGTAACCAGCATCACCAACTTCACCAATCCAAGCCTGCTTGCATGGGACAAGTCGTTCAACGACTTCTCGATTCATGATATAGCCCAGATGGGTGACAACATCACCTTCAGCCTCAAGAGCAGTTCCGCCATCCAGAACATCATCGAGAACTTTGAGGATATGCCCTTGACCGACGATGTCAACGCCAAGAACGTGGCGGGTGTTTACGCTAAATGGGACTTCACCAAGTGCTTTGTGTCAGAGCCTGGCAATGGCAAGTGCGATGGCATGCGGGCTGTTGCCATGAAGACTCCCAGCATGATTACAACGACAGCACCGCTCAGCATCAAGCCCTATGCCGTGCGATTTACGGTTTACAATCCCACCAACAATATGGCCAATTTCAGGTTGACCTATTCGCTGGATGGTGGCGAAAACTGGATTGACAATGGCGAGGGCTATCTCACCGTCGATGCCAAGTCAAACCACTCTTTGACGGTGATGCTGCCCATGACGGCGCCTGTCATGTTGCGCATCAACCAGACGGCGGGCAGCACACGCTCCAACTGCTATCTGGACAACATTCAATTGTACTACGAGGACTCTTGGGCCCCCAAGGGCGACGTCAATGGCGATGGCGAGGTGAATATCGCCGATGTCAACGCTGTCATCGATGTGATCCTGGCAGGAGGCAATGAATACACCGCCACGCTGGCCGACGTCAACGGCGATGGCGAGGTGAATATCGCCGATGTCAACGCGCTCATTGATTTGATTATCAACTAATGATACGCTAGGCGGGTGTATCATGATTCTGACCTGGTAGCTTGGCCATGCGTTGGCACGGCAGCTATTGTGACAGGAGCAGAATGATGGTACACCCGTCTTTTTCAATAAAATCTCATTAACACTCCTAATTGTATTTGCTATGAAAAAGTCTTTATTCTTGCTAATGATGGGATTGCTCTGCCTCGCTGCGCGCGCAGTTCCCGCCGATCCGGCACCCGCTAAGTTAACTCAGCCCGATGGCTCGACCATCACGGTGACGTTGCATGGCGACGAGTTCATGAATTACCTGACCACCAGCGATGGCTATACCGTGGTCAAGAACGAGGCCGGTTATTACACCTATGCCCGTCTTGTCGGTGACCAGCTGGTAGCGAGTGACCGCATCGCACGCGACAATCGCACTACTGCCGACAAGGCGTTCCTCGCTTCAGTGCCCAAGGGCCTGAAAAGCAAGGCTATGATAGAACGCGGCACCAGACTGCTCAACCACCGCAATGAGGTGCTGCGCGGCATTGGCCACGGCGGCCACATGGACTACAGCAAGTTCCGTGGCTTGATCATCCTCATCAATTACACCGACAGGAAATTTGATGACTACGTGCCTTCAAACTACACGCCTCAGGATTTCTATGAGCAGATGATCAACGGGCATGACTACCAGGGCTTCACCCTTCCCGCTGGCACTAAGATTGACTGCATGGGAAGTGTGCGTGACTACTACTACGACAACTCCTTCCAGCAGTTTGACCCGCACTTTGACATCCTGGGTCCCGTCGACGTTCCCTTTGCCTGCACCGATGCCCACCAGTTCAATTGCGACTCGATCTTCTTTGCTGCCCTCGAGGCGTTGGACTCTGAGGTGGACTTCAGCCAGTATGACACCGACGCGGACGGCACCGCCGATATGGTGTTCTTCCTGGTCGCTGGC
>JAEEGG010028237.1_pt1 | contig 10568 bp, 10 predicted proteins | sample 9134161 | NCBI WGS metagenome assembly JAEEGG01 (sample SAMN16246543, study PRJNA631951) | gut metagenome | biome: gut microbiome; feature: rumen; material: CR-attached | host: Bos | place: Iran: Karaj | collected 2018-10 | reverse complement strand
GGCTTCCCGTGCCCAGCACCCCGTTACCCATATCCAGCGCGACTGGCTCGTCATCGACAGCCGTTACGATGCCGCTCCCGATGCCGCCGCCCTCGCCATCCTCGCTCCCTACAAGCAGAAGGTCGACTCCGTCATGTCGCCCGTCGTCGGTGCCGTTGCAAGCGACATGTATGTCCGTCAGCCCGAAGGCACCCTCTCCAACCTCCTGGCCGACATCCTCATCTGGGCCGGTGCCCAGTATGGCGAGGAGCCTGTCCTCTCGGTCTATAACATGGGTGGCATCCGTATCGACCTGGCCGTAGGCCCTGTCACCCGTGGCGACCTCATCGACGTGGCACCCTTCGACAATAAGATTGTCTTCCTCACCCTTACTGGTTCCGACCTCCTTGAGCTCTTCCGTCAGATTGCCGTCCGTGGCGGCGATGGTGTCAGCCACGGCGTACAGCTGGTCATCACCTCCGATGGCCGCCTGCTCTCCGCCCGTCTGCACGGACAGCCCATCGACCCCTCCGCCACCTACCGCGTGGTCACCCTCGACTATCTCGCCCAGGGCAACGACGGTCTCACCGCCTTCACCCGTGGCACCGACCTCTCTTCGCCCGGCACTGCCGACGACATCGTCCGTTTCGTCATCATGCGCTATCTCCAGGAGCAGGCAGCCCAGGGCCGTCCCGTCACCTCCCGGATCGAAGGCCGCATCGTTTTGAGTGAATAAATATCAATGGTGAATTATGAATAGACTCATCTCCCCGCAATATCTGAGCGTGATGGCGAAGCCCCTCTTCGCCTTCCTGTTCTTCTTGTTGTTCGTTACCACCGCTGGTGCGCAGACCACGCTCACCATCCTTCACAGCAACGACACCCACTCCTGCATCCTCCCCCTGAAGTCAGGACTCTCCGACACCCTCCTCGCAGGCCGTGGCGGCTACATCCGCCGTGCCACCCTCATTCGTCAGGAGCGCGCCCTGAACCCCGACCTGCTCCTCTTCGACAGTGGTGACTTCTCCCAGGGCTCCCCCTATTACACCATGTTCATGGGCGATGTCGAGGTGCAGCTCATGAACGAGATGGGCTACGATGCCGCCACCATTGGCAACCACGAGTTCGACTTCGGCCTCGACAACATGGCCCGCATCTTCCGCATGGCCCGCTTCCCCATCATCTGTTCCAACTACGACTTCAAGGACACCGAGCTGGCCGCCATCGTCCGTCCCTGGCATGTCATCGAGCGTCAGGGCCTCCGCATCGGTCTCTTCGCCCTCTGTCCCAACCCCGAAGGGCTGGTGCTGCGCAAGAACTACGGCCCCATCGAGTTCCTCGACCCCATTGAGGTGGCCCAGCGCATGATCGACCTCCTCCGCAACGAGCAGCACTGCGACCTTGTCATCTGTCTCAGCCACCTCGGCTGGCAGGTCACCGACTACCCCTGCGACAGCGTCATCCCGAAGACCCGTGGTCTCGACCTGGTCCTCGACGGCCACAGCCACACCTACATGCGCCACCTTGAGTACGTCAACGACCTCGACGCCCATCCCGTCCCCGTCGACCAAAACGGCAAGCACGGCGCTTTCATCTCCCGCCTCACCCTCGAAGTCGCAAAATAGAAGTAACCTCGTCCCGTATGCCGCGACTCCGTCGCGGCCCTCATTTCGTTACTCCCTTTTCCCCAGCGTGATCACCGCCGGCAGTGCCTTCCCCGTCTCGTTGTCCCACAGCCCGGCGTTGTACCACTTCTCCGTCACCGCGTTCTGCCAGTCGATGCCGTGCTCGTTAGCCTCCGGCCACCACCAGAACACACCCTTCACCTTCGCGTGGCTTTTCAGCGTCGCCACCAGGTCTTCCGTGTATTTCCTTTGCCCCTCTGGTGAGTAGGCATACGTCCCCGAGTAGTTGAAGGTCGTCCCCGGCACCTCCCATTTGCTGGGATAGCCCGTCTCCACCACCTGTATCTCCTTCCCGATGGCTTTCTCCACCTGTGTCAGCGCCTGGTCCAGCACGTTCAGTGTTCCGTGGAAGTACGGGTAGTAGCTCAGACCGATCACGTCATAGTCCACCTGTGCCGCCTCCATCTTCTGGTAGAAGTTCACCAGCACCGACGGCTGTGCCACCCGCTCCGTGTGCAGGATGATCTTCGCCCGTGGCGTCACCTCCCGGCAGGCCCGGCCCGCCTCTTTCAGCAGGGCCGTGAAGCGGTCCCAGTTGTCATTGCTTGAGGCGTAGCAGCGGTTCTTCGTCGTTCCCTCCGGTCCCCACAGCATGCCATAACTGATCTCATTGCCCGTCTGGATGAAGTCCGGCGACGCTCCGGCGGCGTTCATCGCCTCCAGCACCTCTTTCGTGTAGTCATATATCCGGCCTTTCAGGGCCTCTTCGCTCAGGCTCTGCCAGTCCTGCGGTGTCCACTGCTTCCCCGGGTCTGCCCAGGTGTCGCTGTAGTGGAAGTCCAGTGTCAACAGCAGGCCTGCCGCTTTGATGCGCCGTCCCAGCTCCTTCACATAGCTCAGATCCTGGCACACCGCCCGGTCGGCATCGTGCGACGGGTCTACGAACAGCCTCACCCGCATTGCGTTCCAGCCCTGCGCCTTCAGCCATCCTAATACGTTGTCGATCTTGTTCCCTTCCGTGTCCAGGTACTCCGCGCCCTTCTCCTCATACTTCGTCAGCATCGACACGTCGCCGCCAGCATACCACAGGTCTGGTACGTGTGTCGTGATGCTGTCCACCGAGCTGGTTGTCCTGTTCCCGTTCAGCGTCTTTCCGTTGTCCGAGAACTCCACCGACGGCCATGTCTCCACGTTACCGTCGCCGCACACATAAAAACTCTGTCCCATCAGCGGCACCGCCACCATGAAACCCATCAAAGCCAGTATTTTCTTCATATCTTTTATAAGTAGTATGCAAAAGTACAAAAAAAACGCAAAACCACCCCCTCTTTACATTTTTTTATAGAAAACCACCCGCTATTTCCCAAAAAAACTTTACTTTTGCACTTACAATGACAAAACATCGGACTACCAACCTGATCCTGACCCTTCTGCTGGCCTTCCTGCCATGGCTTCAGCCTGCCACCACGCAGGCGAAAGAGACACCGTCGCCTGATGTCAGCCAGCACCAGCAGCTCTACCGCGACTTCCTCCAGCTCTATAACTACGGCTCCGAGGAAGCCTTCCAAGCACATGCCGACCGCTACCTGCAGTTCCTCACCGACAGCGGCTACACCACCGAGTATTACAAGATCAAGACCAATGTCGGCTTCTTCCTCGTCAACCACGAGCACCCCCTTCGGGCCATGCGCCTCGCCCTCGAGATCGAGAGTGAGATCAGCAACACCGCCGACACCACCCTCATGTACCTCGTCAACGGCCTCAAGGGCGACGTCTACCGCAACGCCCATAACATCATCAAGGCCGACAGCATCTACCGCCTCGCCCTCCGTCAGGTGGGCAGCCGCGACCCTAAGTTCACCCTCCTCGTCCACACCAAGCTCACCGAGGTCAACCTGGCCGTGTCGCCCGAGGAGGCACTGGGCTGGGCCGACACCGCCCTCGTCGAGTCCGAGAAGCTCAACAGCATCGACTACCGCTCCATGGCCATGGCCATCAAGTGCTACCTCTATTTCATGCTGGGCATGCGCGACGAGTTCAACGACCAGCTGCTGCAGTACAACAACCTCAAGGCCGAATTCCAGCAGCGGGAGGAGGCAGGCGAGGACCTGCGCTTCCAGCGCTTCAACTACAGCTACGACAATGTGCTCGATGTAGCCCGCATGGCCTTCGACGGACTCTTTGCCGAGGCTGCCTCCCTGGCCGATACCCGTCCCCTCAATGTCGACCGCCAGATGGTGCGCTTCCGCATCAACGGCCTCGAGGGCGAATACGAGAAGGAAAGGGCCCACAAAAAACTCGTCTTGGGCTTCACCATCATGACCGCCCTCTATATCTTCGTCTACCTCATGGGCCGCCGCCGTTTGCTGCGTAAGATCAGCCAGCGTTCACGCGAGCTGAAGATAGCCCTCAAGCAGGCCGATGCCGCCAACCGCATGAAGTCATCCTTCATCCGCTCCATGAGTCATGAGATACGCACCCCCCTCAACGCCATCACCGGCTTCTCCCAGATCCTCTGCACCCCCGGCTTCGAGCTCTCCGACCAGGAGCGTGAGGACATGAAGAAGCGTATCACCTCCAGCTCCGAGGCCATCACCATCATCATCAACGAGCTGCTCGAGCTGGCCGCTGGCGAGAGCGTCACCCTCGACCGCGACAGCCTCCTGCCCGTCAATGTCAACGAGCTGTGCAGCATCGCCACCGCCCGTGCCCAGGAGCATAATAAGAATGGTCTTGAGCTCGTCTTCACCACCGACCTCGCCGACGACTTCGCTGTTCCCACCAATGCCGAGACCCTCATGCAGATCCTCTCCAAGGTCATCGACAACGCCCTGAAGTTCACCGAAGAGGGCAGCGTCACCGTTCACGCCACCCGCACTCCCATCCAGGTCGAGATCTCCGTCACCGACACTGGTGTCGGCATCCCCGCCGACCGTCAGAAAGACATCTTTGATAATTTCGTGAAGCTCGACGACTACACCGAAGGTGTCGGCCTTGGCCTTCCCATCTGCCGCCGCCTCGTCAAGATGCTCGGTGGCGACATCCAGGTAGACCCCACTCACACCGAGGGTGCCCGCTTTCTCATCCTCCTCCCCCTAAAGTAAAAAGCAAAGCCGTCCCGTATGCCGCGACTGTGTCGCGGCCCAAAAGCCTAAACCCCACTCACCCTGTGCAGCCGCTCCATGTTCCCATCCCAGAGCGCCGCCAGGTCTTCCACGTCATCCTCAGGTGCATAGTCCACCACCTGCAGGCACAGCTCCCCCGTCAGTTCGCTCTGTCCGATGCGCATCTCCCAGAACGCCTCAGGGTCGTCCTCTTCCGTCCAGCGGAAGCGGATGTGGCTGTTCTTCTCCCGTTCCACTACTTCAGCCAGCAGTGTGTGGTGGTCGGCCCAAGGCTGTCCCCATGTCAGTGTGATCACCCCGTTTTCCTCGCTCACCTCGTCGGCGAGCCAGCGGCCCAGGCCGTGATCAGTGCTGATCAGGCTCCAGACGATGTCCGGCTTACGTGCCGAAAGCGGATATTCCCTGTTTAAACGTTGTTTTTTCATTCGGTTGTAGTCTTAGTGTTGCCTTATACGGCTACAAAAGTACAATTTTTTTTATGAAAAACAAAATAAACCCCGAAATATTTTGCAGATTAAAAACTTATTACTACCTTTGCACCCGCAAAACACCGATGATGGCGGGATAGCTCAGCTGGTTAGAGCGCATGATTCATAATCATGAGGTCGCCGGTTCAATCCCGGCTCCCGCTACATTGAAAATCAACGAGTTACAGAAATGTAGCTCGTTTTTGTTTTGGGTCGGTGAAATTCAGGTGAAATTCGCGACGAAAAAGTTAGCTTGTGAAATTCGGTGCAATACAGCTCTATCTTATGACAATTCTTGTTATTTCAGTAACCTTCTATTAGGGGACATGGCAATGCTTTTTCCCAAATAAATATTAATAATAAGGTGTAGCGAGTCGGATTTCACAAAAAAGTAGTATCTTTGCAAGCAAAAATTCGGGTGAAATCCTAATGAAACGAGAGTTTTGTATGTCCACCTTTAATGTTATACGCGCATACGTGCGTCAATATAAGGCTTTCCATGCATTCGTGCAAGGAAAGCCTGCTTGTTTTTTATCCCCATGACGGCGATTTCCTACAAAGTGATAATTCATCATTTTAAATATCAGTATTTATAAACAACACAAAAACGTACAGCTTATGAAAAAGAAGCAATTTTATGAGAAGCCCTCGATGAAGGTCTTCGAGTTGAAACAACAGCCGCAGCTGCTGGCTGGTAGTGGTGGGACTAAACCATACACGCCTGATAACAACGATTACGATTGGTAATTAACCCACTAAAACGAAGTAAGCAATGAAAAAGACATTTAGATTTCTGAGCATGGCTGCCCTCTTGGTAGTGGGTGCCATCATGACAGGTTGCTCAAGCGATGATAACATCGACAATCCACAGCAGCCCGCGAACAAAGACAACGTAGTAACCCTTACAGCCACCGTCAGCCTCGACGGCGGTGCTGGAACCCGTGCCATCGACGGTGCTACTGGTGCGAAGACCTTCGAAACTGGTAAGCAGATTGCCGTTATCTATAAGGACGGAGATAATAAAACTAAGAAGGCAGTGAGTGACGACTTTACACCCTTGGCAGATGCTACTAAAGCCACCTTCACGGTGACGCTGGACAATCCTGCCAGCAATAGCGCCATCCGCTACATCTATCCTTCTTCGATGGCCAAGGATGTTGCCGAGGATGCAACAATAACCGACGATGATGCCACCATCGACTACTCTGGGATTTATGGTAGCCAAGATGGTACGCTGGCAACCCTCGCCAATTACGACCTCGCGGTCAAAGATGCCGCTCTGTCTGGCACCGACCAGCCTGTGTCAGTTACTTTGGAGAACCCGCTGGCCATTTGCAAGTTTACTTTTAAAGATACTGGCTCAAGTGACATCCCCGGTATTACCAGACTGACTGTCAGCAACGGTACCAATGCTTATGCAGTATCCACATCTGGTCTTGACAAAATCTACGTAGCAATGAAGCCTGTCGCCAGTGGCAATATCGCCTTTACGGCCGCTACAGCATCGAAAACGTATTTCAGGACTGTTACAGGAAAGTCACTGGATGCTAGCAAGCTATATACTAATATCACTGTTGGTTCAATGGTAGAATTGGCAAAAGGAAATGTTATCGGTTACGATGGTAATATTTATGCCTCGAAGACTGCTGCAGGTTCTAATGCCGCGGCTGTGATAGTCTATTTGGGCAGCGACACTAAAGACGCTACTTTCAAAAATGGCTTGGCCATCGCATTGGCTGACGAGGCTGAATCGAACTGGTCAACGGCAATGAGTACCTGTGGTGCTAAGACTGCCATCACAGGAGCCAAGTGGTGCCTGCCCAGCCAGGATCAGTGGAAGCAGATGTTCAAAGCCAATGGTGGTAACGAAGGTAGTTACACTGGCTTGAATACAACTATCACCACCGCCAGAGGCACAGCCTTGCCGGAGTACGCCGGCTACTGGTCGTCGTCGGAGAGCAGACCAGGCGTCGACGCCTACTTCGTGTTCCTCAACTATGTCTATGCCGACTGGATGTGGGGCAGTGAGGACAGCGACAACCAAGTCCGTGCCTGCCTCGCTTTTTAACCTATTTATCGGTTTACCGAATAGTAGCCGTGGGGACAGGTACCTGAGTCATAGCAGCCGTCATACCCAAGTACCTGTCCCAGCGACTAATACGCATTAATATAAATTAGGTTCGCAATCAAAACTGCGAACCTTTTTTTGGGGGTCAGCCAAAAAAAAAGATGTGTTTATATTTTGTGATATACTCGCTTTTTTGTATCTTTGCCGTCGAAAGACTGCGAAGCTGCTCACGCTCGGACATCGATGCAAGCATCATGTTTCTCGCTAAACCGCAGCTTTGTGCCGAAAATATATATAATAACTAAAGCATCATATTATTATGAACAGACTTATGCAATGGGTGATGGCCGCTACCCTGATTTGCGGCACGATGATGTTCACTGCTTGCAGCAAGAGCGACGATATTCAAGAGCCAGTTGTTAACCCCGAGCAGCCCGATGATAACGGCGCGAACTCGGCTGTGGCGGCTTCCACACTCAACCTCACCAGCCCCGCTGTGGGACAGTTAATCGGCAGCGACGGTAAGAATTACACTACCCTGCCATCGGGCGTGACAGCCGTGGCTATGATTGCGTATGTGTCGGGCTCCAATGGCCTGGCCCTCGCTCTGACCGACGATGCTTTTTGTAAGTGGAGTCAGGCTTTAGACTACGCAGCCGCACACACACCAGTATTTACGGGCGGCACATGGGAAGTGCCCAGCTTGGAAGAGTGGAAGCAAATGTTCACAGCCAACGGCGGCAGCGAAAGAAGCGCAGAGGGCCTACAAACGGCTATCACCAACGCCGGTGGTGAATCTGTTGATGACTTCTATTGGACGAGAACGGAAACAGATGCCAGCTATGCCTACATGGTGGTCGCCCTCTCTGGCATAAAAGTCTATTACAGTCCAAAGGATAAGAGTTGGGATTACCATACCCGTTCCGTCCTCGTATGGTAAAGTGCGAACCTTTTTTTTGTATCATCATCCATTTTGCTAGATTAAGGGCATAAAAAAAGCTCGCCGCTGCGAGCCCAAAATTGTTAACCTTAAATCTATGAAAAACGAGTGCAAAGATACTGTTTTATTTTCACCCTGCCAAATTTTAAAGCGTAAAACTTGCTTTTTACTTTTTATTTTCTTATCTTTGCAGTCGTAAGATTGCGAAGCAGTGCCGCGTTTGCTCTTCACGCGATAACCAACGGATATGATAACATCGAGGTTATATAGAACAATCTCTTGTGTTTGTTGTTTCCCTTCTATGGCACCATGTCGAGTGGTATGTGCAAAATTTGCACACACCTCTTCTTTTTCTAGTTCACCCTCTTTAAAAACATTATTGATGTGGCGAGTTATAACGGTTCTGTCTTTCTGAAACAGCTCAGCCATCTGAGCCTGTGTCAGCCAAACCATTCTGTAAAGATACAACTTTTTTCTTATCCATCAAGCATTTCATAGGATTTTTCTTGCAATCCATGCACCTGAGTACACCAATAGTTATAGTAATTGGGCTCTGGCTGAATCAGAGAGTAGAAAGAATCTATTATCTCACCATCACGCACAATCACTACGCCAACAGAGCAGACACTGGTTCGCTCATTGTTGGCTGTCTCAAAATCTATTGCTGCAAAGTCTCGCATCATCAATCCTCCTTGTATTTGTTTTTGCATAATCTTTCTTGTTTTAGGATTGTCGAGTAAGATCTCAATTATGACTGCAAAGTTACAAAAAATATCCATTCCGGCAAATTTTTAGCCAATTAAGTTAGTTCCTGGTACAGCTTGAAGAGCTCGGCCACACACTGGCTTTCAGTCATGGTCTTGACGTCGAAGCCATACGCCTGCATCACAGCGCGGTCGTTGTCCTGATGGGCCTTGCGAAGCTTAACGGGCATCGTCAGTTCGTCGTAGAGGTCAGCCAGTGATGAGTCTGGGTAGAGGGCTCTTGCGTCAAGGATAGCTTGTGCGGTTTGCTCTATCTTTGCCTTTTGCTCGTCTGTTGGAGTGGGCCAGGGGAAGTTGTTGTAAACCACATCCTTAGAATAGCGATAATCACTCTTTAACCGCCCGCACACCGCCCTCATCCATGCCATGTGAACGTTGCTTTCGAGGATTCCGAAATGGTAAAGGGTTGCATCAGGGATAATGAATAAAAGATCTGTTGGAATTATTGATTCGTCAAGGAATCCCATAGGAATATATCTTCTTTTTTCTGAAGATACCTTTGGTACTGCAATATAATAATCGGGGTTTAATGTTTCCCTAAATAAATGTGGAGTCTCTGCCAATTTTCTTCTTCCTGCATCTGGTGAGACAAGCCTATCATTTCTACACAATTCAATCCTGTGCATTACTTGTGGCATTTTCCTAAGTTCTGATGGAGAAATACCTTTTAGCCATAGGCAATAACGTTTCTTATTATTTATAAACTCAGCTGAGCCAAGTAATCCTTTGATATATTTAGTAGCCAAAGGCTCTAATCGAATAAATTCATTATATTCCTCATTTTCAATAATAAGATGCCCACCATCAGCAGGTCTATTTCCTGTTACCATTTCAGGAACATCACAGAGGGGATGCTTGCAACTTTCAATATACACATCTGGTGCATCTATCAGATAGGCATTGATATTATCAGCAATCTTTTGCTTGTCATTATCATAGATAACCTTTGGAACATTAACATTGCTAAAGCCAACTATCACACAATGCACGTGGGCTTTCAGCGAAGCCTCGCTATCCCATCGGAATGTACGATGAGCAAAGTCTATATGAATACCGAATAGTTCTTTCAATGGCTTCCAAATAGCAGCAACCTGTTCGCCTTGTGTGATGCTGTTCGTAGATACAAGTGCAGCACGGATATTTGTATGTTGCATCAATTCTGATGCTTTATAATACCAACCTGCTACGTAGTCAATCTTACCTGCGGTCTTAAAAGGTTTCCCGTCAATATCCACAAACACACTAAGAATGTCATCTTTCTGTTCCTTACTTTGAAGTGAATACCCCACAAACGGCGGATTACCTATTATATAATTAAGGTGGTCTTTGGGTACAACTGTTTCCCAATCTATTCGGAGGGCATTGCCCTCATGGATATTGGTATAGCTTCTGAGAGGCAGGAAGTCGATGTCCTGATGGATAATGTGCTCCGTCTCCGTTAGCATCTGAGCCTCACTGATCCAGAGGGCAGTAGTAGCCACAGTCACGGCAAAGTCGTTGATCTCGATACCATAGAACTGGTTAATGCTCACCTTGATGGGATTCACAAACGCCCCCATCATCATCTGTCCATGATAACGCTCACGGATGGCCTCGTTCT
>JAEEGG010028233.1_pt1 | contig 10569 bp, 6 predicted proteins | sample 9134161 | NCBI WGS metagenome assembly JAEEGG01 (sample SAMN16246543, study PRJNA631951) | gut metagenome | biome: gut microbiome; feature: rumen; material: CR-attached | host: Bos | place: Iran: Karaj | collected 2018-10 | reverse complement strand
GGTAGTAAAAAGATTGAAGTCTATACGGCGATTGAGAACTGGAAGTCAGGCGATGACGTGTTCATCGATGACGACGAAAAATAGGCAGACATATAACAAACAATATTTTATTTTTATCTTTTTTATTCACTTAAAATTTTAAGACATGAAAAAAATTATGTTTTTCGCAATTGCAGCAGCAGGTCTGTTTGCAAGTTGCACATCGGACGACAACTTCGATGCAGGAGCTGTTGTTGAACAGAATGTTAACGATGGTCTTGTTCCTATCCAAATTGGAGTGGGAAAAGTTGCCTCAGTACAGACTCGTGGTACGGGTACCGTAGGTTCTCTGACAGATTCTGCAGATAATGTGTGGAACAAGCAGATTGTTAATGTTTTTATGTTTAAAAAGGACAGCCTTCGTCTTGCTCTTACAGATCTGAGTGATCCAACACCACTTTACAACGATGTCACGTTCTTCACTCCTGATGGAGTTCTGAGCAATCGTGCCATTGATTTAACTAATGCTGTTAAGTATTATCCTACAACCGATAAATTCGACTTCTGGGGATATCGTTTAGATGATGCTGTGAGACTTGACACGATTGCAGGAATAAATAGAAAAGATTCAACTCGTGCAGTACTTCCTTTCAGAATTGATGGATCACAAGATGTTATGGTGGCAAAAGCCGTTCCTTCCCATGATGACACTCTTGCTTTAGGAACAGATAAGGTTAATCGTGCATATTCTGCATACGCAGCTCGTAATAATGTGCAGCCTAATCTTGAGTTCAAGCACTTGTTGACTCGTCTTTCCTTTAAGATTATTGCTGGTAATAATGAGGCAATGGATCCCACTACTGGCATTTTTGTCGATTCTATCTCTATTGAGTCAAAGACTACAGGTAAACTTATTGTAGCTTATACACCTAAAGATACTTTAGCAGCTATGGATGACACCACTAATTTGAAAAACCGCATCATTTGGGACAACAATATTAAGTCTGAACTTTTCTTGAAGCAGCGTGCTGAACATGCAGTTGATACACGTGTAGATAGTCTGAATTTGGTAAAGTTGGATAGCATTCAGCCCAATTCTACTACAGTAGGCCGCTCTGTTGGTGAAGCTTTGCTCGTAGCACCTGATAATAGTTACAAAATTAAGGTTTACATGCACCAATATAAGCCAACATCTGAAGGCGGTCAGAATGTCAAAAAGATGGTGTTTACTGCCCCCGACGTTGTCAAAATCAATACTGCTGGAACAGAACCCTTCAAGCGCGGTTATTCTTATGAAGTCTTGATAAAGCTCTACGGATTGTCACCAATCGAAGTTACCACAACGCTGACTGGCTGGATGAATGGTGGAACTATCGAGATTACTCCTGAAGATGACGCATTCAATGAGCAAAATTAAGTTTCTGAATATAAGACATTAAAATATGAACATCAGAATCATATTTTGTGCATTACTCATGGCTACTGCCTTTGCTGCCTGTTCTCAGATGGATGAGGACGAGGCAGCCTGGCAGGGGTCAGAAACCGCTGCTCTCGAGCTGAATAGCGACGTGGAGGTGCGCCTGTCGTCAGGCGGTCTTGCCACCCGTGCCAGCATTGAGTCTAAGGTGGACAGCTTCGAGGTGGACAGTATCGGTATCTACATGTTGGCTACCGATCAGATTCGTACCAACCCCGAAGAGGTGGCACCCATTGACTGGCATGACCCGCGTTGTATCAAGATTATAAACGAACAGGCCAATGCTGAGATAAATGACCTGACGGGTGCTACCGACCTGAACTGGGCCGATCCTACAGTCAAATATTGGTATCCATACGAGAACTGGTATGCCTTCCGCTTCTACGGTTACTATCCGCGAGTGAATGACTCCGATATCTCGCTGCAAAGCAGATATGTTGAGGCCAGCTACAGTGAGCTTGATGGTACGAAAGACATCATCTGGGGGCAGAGCAAGCGCGCTGACATGAACGATGCCACTGAGAAATATGCCTATAGCGCACAGTACTTCCGTCAGGCTGGCCATGCCACGATGTATCCCAATGTGGCCTTTAATCATAAACTGATGCGTATTCAGTTCTATATCCAGGGCGTAGAAGATGAGAACCCAGGCATCGGCTATGAGATGGCCAACAAGATGGTGCTCGACTCGGTTGTGTTGTATGCTCGTAACAGCAACTATGCCCCTGGCTCCTGGGATGGTATTCCCACTACAGCGCAGCTGGTTATAGCCGACTTGGACAACCCCACCAATGAGGGCAAGCTCAACATCAACTGGGACGGCGATAAATCGGCCATCCCCATGCTTGATGAGAACGATCAGCCTTACGTTAATAAGAAACAGGTGAACAACGGTGACCTCATCAAAGTGGGTCAGCCTGTTCTGTTGCCTGTTCCCGACGCAGGTGCTGGTACTGGCTTCCTCTATGGTGCGCAAATCAACCTCAAGATGGTTGATGGCGGAAATGTGGTGGCAAAGTTTAATGACGCTTCTCCGCTGGACCTGAACCTGAACAATACCACATCTGGCATACAGGCAGGCCACACCTACCGTGTGATTATCAAGATTTCTGGTCCTCAGAAGGTGACGCTCAATGCTACCCTGACTCCATGGGAAGAGATCGATGAAGAAGGATTCGACGATCTGGATCTGAACTAATAACCCTCTATCAAGGATATGCCTACCGCTCAGAAAGGGTGGGGGCATATCCTTTCAAATAAAAAAAGAAGCAAAACAAGAAAACTACTCATGAAGAAGTTTGTCCTCATCATTCTGATTTCACTATCGGCCACCCGTATGAGTGCGCAACAGCTGGCTATCGGTACCAACGTGTTGATGGATGCACTGATGATGCCTAACATAGGTGTGGAGATGGGACTCGGTAAGAGTCATTTTGCCGAGCGGTCGGTGTTGGGTCTGCATGGCTATTTCATCAGGAAGCCTTGGGGCAAGGACGTGAAGGCGTGGGGCATACAACCCGAGCTGCGCTACTTCTTCTCTGGACGTGCCATGAGTCGCTGGTTCTTCGGCATAGGGGCTCATGTGGCCAAGTATGACGTGACCTGGAGCAGCAAGGTCTATAACGGCAATGCTATCGGTGCGGGCTTGACCTTTGGCTACGTCTTCAATCTCACTAAACGTCTGAACATTGACGTACATTCGGGCTTTGGTGCCCTCTATTACCGTCAGAAGGAGCATTTTGAAGGCGACTTCTATGACACGGAATATTCACGAACTGGCCACATCGTTCCCAATTCACGTGGCTACACCCTCCTGCCTACCCGCATCGGTGTATCCATCACATATATTATTAAGTAGAAAATTCCTATAAAGCACAATATATCCATAATGAGGAACCTATACTATTTCTTTTTCTCAATTTCCTTACTTTTATTTATGTTTGGGCGTAATGATGTTTTAGCACAAACAGCAAATTATACGTATAAGGTAAAGTACCGGACTAATGATAATAAAGAGTTAGAGACATCAGGCCTTTATGGACATTATTATGAATATTCTGAGGCTCAACGCGTTTATGATAAAATGGTCTCTGGAATAAGGGACGATCATAAGAGTGCCAGTGACTTCCTAAGTGAATTCGCATTAGAAAGTAGTAGTGCTGGTGTATTCACTTTCGCTGGTGCCAATGGTATGGGCGTTGTATTTGCAACAAATGAAAATGAGGTCTTTATTATTATGCATGCCGATGGAAACTGGAAGAACAAGAAAGGAAAAACAAGTCAGGGAAATGATATAACTTATAGTTGTAAAAAAATTGATGGGGGGTATGAATATGAAGTTTTCATAGGAAGTGCTCAGAAACTTGGCAATGTGAATATTGATAGTAAACTGAGATCAACAGGTGGCAATCGAAGAAAGTCGTTCGACTATGAAGATGGATATGAGCATTGGGAATACCATTTGGAATTTCCTGTAGGTCAGCATGAGAAAGACTCAAGAATCATCATTCTTCCTTATGCCGTTGACTGCTTAACAGAAGACACAGTAGCTCATTTACCTGCTGCTGTTTATGAAGGAAAAGATTATCATGCTTTGCAGAACAAACGTAAAGGGTTTGACTATGAATCTCTTGACCCAATAGGAAAAGAACGCCTTGAGGTAGTTCATATAGTAACACGCGACACCATTCATCGGGAAAAGCGGAAAGTGATTAGGCCCAAATATGATAAAAACGGTCGAACAATAGAAGACGGAAAGGGTGGTTTCTTAATGGATACGATTTATGTGGATAATGATAGTATCATAGTAAATACTCGTATTGAGAAACGCAAAAGACCAGGTTATATATGTGCAATTGAAGATTTAGTGCATAAAGATGGAAAAATAGTCGTTGATACAATAATTGATTTTAAAAGACCTATTAAAGACCATAAATATCGTGGTTTTCTAAAACTTTATGTGGAAGACTATCATCATAAGACTTATGAGGGAGTTGATCCTGGAACATGTTTGCGCATTAGTCCTTATAAATTCTTGCAAATGGGTACCGCTGCTGTCGACTTGATGCTGACAGATGAGTTTTACGAAAATTCGCAGGAACGTCCTTCTGAAGACGAGAAGGATTTGGCCATTCAATTCACATATAATACTGCCGATATTATTGAAGATTCGATGTACTACGAAAGTATCTCGGCATTGGAAAATACGATTGCAAATGTGAGAGCTACTGGTGGTCATATACTTGGCGCTACATTGGAGGCTTATGCTTCACCTGACGGCAATGAAAAGCATAATATGGAGTTGGCCGACAAACGTGCAAGAGCAGCCAGGGGACGAATACATATTGGTAATGTCTCAATAGAAACCAAACCTATGATTGATTCATGGGAACATACGGCAGAGTTACTTGATGAGAAGATGCATCCTGCAGAGGCACAACTTGTACGTGAAGCTTTGGCTCAATCTAAAAATAAGGATGCTGCAGAACAGGTAATAAAAAAGATTCCATCATACTCTGAGGTGATTAAGCCTATCTTGGAGTCGCAATGTCGTATATCTTTTAAGTATTCATTCTTTACGAAGAAGAAACTGAATGCGCAAGAGGCAGTGGTGGCTTATCGAAAGAACAAACGTGACCCATCTTTCTCCAATGGAGATTACTACAATATGTTTAGTGAACTGAAAGACAGTGCTGAGATTGATACGCTTACTGAAATCGTATATAAACGCATCGTTAAACAGTTAAAACAATACGATCGTCCATTGGCTACCTATGTTATAAATAAGATGGCTTTGTTAGGTATCAAACGAGGTGCTCCTGACTCAACGGTGCTTATGCCATTGATATATGAGCGTAATAATCAGATTCGTCTCAATTATTTAAAAACAGATGCTGATGGTATATTGCAGCCTATAAAGATGAATCGTCCAGAGATTATTTTGAATCAGGCTGTTATCTTCTACCAATTACAGGAGCATGAAAGGGCTAAATGGTATGTTGACATGTTAGTCGAAAATGGTTATTCAAGTCCAGCTTTGGTGAAGTTGCAGAACTACATCAATTTCCGGAGACTATATCGTATTCCCGAAAATCAACGAACGCCACTAGAACGGGCTGCTTTTAATGTTGCTTTAGAGTATGTAGAGAATTCCGGACCTGATAACAAAGCTGTATTATACACTGAGTTTGACGAACTGAATAAAAGCGAATTGGCTTGGCAGTATGTCCTTCAGATGCGAGATGATAATCCTGTGAAGTGGTATCTGATGGCTCTTCTATGGGCTAAACGTGATGGTAAAGAGGGCAATTATCCCCTGCCTGATGTGGGTGAAATAGATGCTAATGATATAAAGGGCGTTGATATGAGTTGGAATGTGGTGGGTTATCCTTACTATTTGGCCTATTTTGAGAAATGTTTCGAAACAGATAAAAACTTTATGAAGCATTATTTCAATGAAGGCAGAATCAGTGAAGATATGCGAAAGAAAAGGCGTCATGCTTATAAAAACAGCCGAATTCCTATCTACAAAAAAATATATGCACTTCGCTCTTTTGCAGACAAACAAGAACATGCAAAGTATTTAGAAATGAAATCTTCTGACAAAGAGGAAAATAAGGAACAGAATGTTCCTACGCAGGATTCAAAACAGGAAGAGACTGTAAAAGAAACTGCTGATAACAATGTTAATAATCCAGCAAATGATGCAAGAGAATAAGTATCACTATATGGACTATTTTCGGAACCTCTCCTTTGTCTTGATGCTTGCTTTCTTTTGTGCATTAACGTCAAATGCACAGATATTGGAGACATCGAGTAAGGATGATGTGAAGAATGACACGACGGAAGTGGAGGATAATCCTTATAAGATAAGTAGGGATACTACTATTATACCTGTCGATAGCGCAAGATTGAAAGGACATGAGGATTATAGGAAATATGTCATGGATACTCGCTACCTGGCTCCTGGCGACTCGCTCAACAAGCCTCGCTGGTATCGCGACTTGTTCCTTCAGGTGGGTATGGGTATCGAAAACATGTTTCCACCTACTAAGGGCTACAAGTTCAATACACTGAATACCTTCCATTTCGGTGTGGGCAAACAGTTGGGCAAGCACCACTCACTACGCCTGCTGGTCAATGCTGCACTGGGCTATCAACAAGACTACGACCGTATGTATCTGCGTGTAGGCGGACAGTTTGACCACCTGTTCAACATCTCTTCCTATCTGAACGGCTACAACCCCTCGCGCCTGTTGGAGGTGGGCACCGTGGTGGGCGTGGGCCTCCACAGAGCCCGACTGCGTAGTACCACCCGCGTGGCAACACCCTACGAGGTGCATGGTGGACTGCAGCTGCGCTTCTACACAGGCCCGCATGGCGTGCTCAATATTGAGCCCTACGTGGCATTGGCTTCCGACGACATTGACCTCAGTCAGGCACGCAACTGGCATCGATACGATGTTGCTTACGGTGTGAATGCCAATTTCGTTTACTATTTCGACAATCACCTCTCTCGTGCTGCCCGCAACCGATTGTTGAAGCGTTCGAAGGAGAAAGACCCCAATCTGCTGACTGCCGACTCCACCCGTCTTCGCTCATGGATGGCACCGTGGCTGTTTGAGATGGCTGCTGGTGTGACGTTCACCGACAACCCTGAGCTGACTGGCAGTGAGAAGATGGGCTATGAGTGGGCGGTAAGTGGTGGCAAATGGTTCTCGCCCATCATAGGATTGCGAGCTTCAGCTATGTTCAGTTCGACACTATGGGGCAAAAAGACTACCAAAGCCAATCAGCTGACCTACGAAGAACAGCTGTCATCATTCTATGTGGGAGCCCGTGTGGAAGGCATGTTCAATCCGTTGGGCTTCTTGCGCAGCTTCCGTTGGGATGCTCCAGTGGGATTCTATATCGTGGGCGGCGCCGGTCTGGGCTGGCTCATGAAGCATAAAGATGCCAATTCGCTGCATTGCTGGAGTGAGTCTTATTCGGTAGGTATGCACCTATGGGCGCGTCTCACCGACGGTCTGCAGTTCTACTTAGAGCCACGCTACTCCTATCGCATCTATAACGTGCCTTACCGCAATGTGCAGTGGATGGCTAATTTCTCCGACAACACATTCGGCGTGAATGCAGGTGTCACGGTCACCAGTACCTCGCGCCCCTATCGTAAGTATGAGGTGCCGAAAGGTGAGCATCGTCCTCGTTTTGCTTTCGGAGTGGGAGGCGGTATCCACTTGCTGTCGGGCAACAGCAAGTTCAAAGGTCCGTCGTCGATACCCTATAACGCTAATGCATTCTTTGAGTATCGGCCAGGCAATGTGTCGGGCATAAGGTTGGCATTCGAGTATATGAAGCACAACACTTCCGACTTTACCCGTTATTACGACCTGAACATGAATGTACCGGAGTATAACTATGCTCCTATGGTGCGCAAGGGACTTCTGAACTATACTTATAACTGGGGCCTGGCCTCGCTGAACTATTCAGTGAACCTGACTAATGCGTTCAGTGGCTATCGTCCGGGTCGATTGTTCGATTTCGAGGGATTCGTAGGTCCAAGCGTGATGTTCACAATGAGTCGTAAGGCTGTGCTTGACGGGCAGGAGAGCTTGCGCGTGAATCATGAGATGCGTCCGATGCCTGAAGCTGCCGACAAGATTGGCATAGCCATCAACGGAGGTGTGAAACTTACTGCCAACGTGTATCGCGGACTGGGCATCACCCTCACCCCGCAGCTCTACTACAATCCTAATCTGAAAGTTCACGGCATGCTTTTGGGACGTCTGAAGGTGCTGGGCTCACTCGACCTCGGACTACAATACCAATTCTAATCGCTAAAAAATTTACTTCATGATGATGAAAAGAATCTATATCTGCCTATTGATGCTCATGGTGCTGAGCACCGCAACCTTTGCTCAGAAAAAGGGATCACCTGAGTATAATGCACAGTTGAGAGCCACTGTTATTGCTATGGACTCCGTGCTGAAAAATTCAAGAGTTGTTCCTGAGATTCTTATGCGTTTTGCTGACGAGCAGTGTGCAAAATTCAAGAATGACCCAGATTTAATGTCGGCCATTGCTGATTTGTTCTTAACTTCGTACAATAATGAAATCTATTCAAATGAGCGATATACAAAGTTAAAACAAATGTATCCTAACTATATAGATGCTTATTTGAACGAAGCCAGTCTGTTCCATTCTCGAGCATGGATAGATGCTCCTGCCTATGATATCAAGTTTCTTCAAAATGCAAAAAATCAAATAGATAGTGCTAAAATTCTTTTTCCTACCAATCCTGAGCCTTACATGAAGTGGGTTAGAATGCAGGCTCCTTTTAGGAATGTGCGTTTGGGAGGCTATGAAAATTTGACCCTTGATCATGAATTAGAAGAATTGCACAAAAAGTTTCCTACCTATCCATGCTATCTTGAGATAGCTCGATATTACGATGAAGTACTTTCAAAAAAGAAAGGTATCTCTCGTGATGATATGATTAACTACATTGTGTATGCAGGTGAATTCTACGGAAAAGCCGACATTAATACATTGAAGCAAAATGAGATAGTTGACTATGCTGATATATGCTACCAAATCAATGACGAAGAGCATTTGAATAAAGGTCTGGAAGTACTTGATTATGGTATCAGGAAGTATCCTGAATATGCTTATAACTATCGTTTCAAAATGTGGATAGAAGGAAAACTGTCACAGTGGGAAAACTTGGTTGCCACAGGAAATATTTTTATGCAGAAATCTGATTCACTCCCCAAGTTGAACGATGACTATATGTGGTTAGGAATTGCCAACCTTAGAATGAAACATTACGAAGATGCTATAAGCTATTTCAAAATGCAGCAGGAACTTGGTATTAAGGATAGCATGCAACAGGTAGCCTGCTACCGTAACCTGCTTGACTGCTATAACGGACAAAGCGACCTTCATCATGCTGTCGAAACTTTTGAAAAATTGAAGAGTTTTAAGGAGAAGAAAGGCATGGACATGACTGTCTTTGACTACCTCAAGCTTGAGACTGCATACCGCTACCAAACAATTGACACCACCATAGTTGCCGAAAAGCGAATAGAGTTCTTTAAGAAATTGATTTCCATCTGTGAAATTGAGGGAAAGCTGTCACCGGCAGACATTGGCTCCTTCTATAACAACCGTTTCAATTACACTTTTCAGCTCATAGGTGTTGAATTTGGCGAACAAGACATTAAACGTCCAGAAGTGCTTCAGGCTGCTAAGGATCTGGTGGATGTCGTCACCAATCTCCAGGCCAGCCAGAGTGAAGCAGAGAAAGATGTCAACGACACTTACTATCTCTGTGCTGGCTATCGTGCCATGATGGTTCACTACTTCTACACAGACAACGAGCAGGAGGCATACAAGCTTGCAGAACACATTCTTTTCGAAATGCCAGAAGCGATTGAGTTGCAAGGACTACATTCCAGTTACGCCAATTACTACATCAGCTATAAATCAGCCGCACAGCAGATTTATGACACACTTCGCTCGAAGTTCGGAAGAAAACGCAAGTAATACCATCCCCCATAGGCTGCAAAAGCCATTGATTGTTTTTAGACTAAATCACGTTGTGCGTTTATGTTATTCACTCGGAGTGTTTAGCATGCTTGCTCGATGCGTTTAACATGCTTTCTCGATGCGTTTAAGGTTCTTCTCGATGCGTTTAAGGTTCTTGCTATTATTTTTTTGAGGTTTCTTCAAAATATCCCTCCCGTCTCCCTCCCTTTTTCACTCCCTCTCATACTTTTCAAAACATCTGTATACCCCCCTGGCTGTCATCAGACTTCGCGCTGCTGCCCAGCAGTTAGACACCTGAACTTTCTTCGCTCTTCAAGTTGGTTCTTAATTACCTGAAATTCAGGTCTTTTATGCATATCGGAACAAATTGCTCAGTGGAATGAGCTATTTTACTCAAGGCAAAGATTATATAAATTATTTGAAATATGTTCGTTTACTTTTTATTTTTTCAATAATTATGCTTATCTTCGCTGCATCATCACAGAAAAACTGATTGCGATATGTACGATAAGCAACACGGGCTCTACATTGCCCATAGCGCAAACGGTGCGCTCTCTATCACAGGT
>JAEEGG010028230.1_pt1 | contig 10570 bp, 7 predicted proteins | sample 9134161 | NCBI WGS metagenome assembly JAEEGG01 (sample SAMN16246543, study PRJNA631951) | gut metagenome | biome: gut microbiome; feature: rumen; material: CR-attached | host: Bos | place: Iran: Karaj | collected 2018-10 | reverse complement strand
TACAACCTGGTAACTTCCCTTGTCTCCGTGAACACCAAGCGGAACAGAACGTTCATCATAAGTGTGGCTTGGTCGGATTATTGTTACAGGAAACTGTTCTTCGCGGTAAAGCTTCATGAGGTAATCTTCGCAGGCAATCTTGTCGCGGGAATACTGCCAGTACGGATTTGCCAGCGGAGTTTTTTCGCTGATGATATAGTTGCCGCAAGGCTTCTGGTAGGCCGAAGCAGAGCTTATATACATAAACTGTCGGACCTTGCCTTTGAGCAGGCGGTAGTCGCGTTCAAGCTGCTCGGGTACAAAACCAATAAAGTCGCAGGCAACGTCAAAAGTCATGCCTTCAAGTTTTGCCGCTGCAGCAGCCTCGTCGTTTATGTCTACTGTTATAAAATGTGCGCCCTTAAGACGCGGGTCATTATTGCGGTTGCCCCGGTTTATAAGATAAAGCTCCCAGCCCTTTTCCAAAAGCAATTTAGAAATTGCCATGCTTATTGTGCCGGTTCCGCCTATGAATAATGCTTTCATTGGTGACGCTCCTACAGTGTAGCTTTTACAGCTAATTTGTATATTTGAGCTATATCCTCTGCACTCAACTTTACAAATCCACCTGTGGTTCCGCCTTCTGGCAGACCAAACTTCTTTACGAGGGTAGGGATATCTTCTTCTTTGGCGCCAAGCTCTTCAAAATTGATTGGCATGCCAATACTGCGCAGAAACTGGCGGAAGCGTTTGATACCTTCAAGGGCAGTTGCTTCAGGGTTTGCAAAATCCATCTTTACACCCCAAACGCGGGTTGCCCACTGGCAGAAGCGCATAACATCGTGCTTGTAAACAAAGGTCATCCAGGCCGGCATAATTACTGCAAGACCTGCACCGTGAGCGCAGTCATACAAACCGCTGAGCTCGTGTTCAATTCCGTGGCTATTCCAGTCCTGGTCGCGGCCAACACCAACAATGTTATTGTGTGCAACCATTCCGGCCCACATAATGTTTGCACGGGCTTCGTAATCGTTAGGATCTGCAATTACCTTTGGAGTTTCGTGAATCATTGCCTGGAGCACACCTTCGCAAAGGCGGTCAGTTGTTTCTACATTCTTTGTATTTGTAAAATAGCGCTCGCAGACGTGAGCCATAATATCTGTTGCACCACAGGCAGTCTGGTAAGCAGGAAGAGTCTGAGTGAGTGCAGGGTTTAAGATAGAAAACTTTGGACGCAGCATATCGTTTCCAAAGCCGCGTTTAATCATTCCTTCTTTTTTAGTGATTACAGTGTCAGGAGAGCCTTCTGAACCGGCAGCCGCAATTGTAAGAATTGTTGCAACGGGAAGAGCCTTTTTTGGCTGTGCAGTATAACTGTAAAAATCCCAGAAGTCGCCGTCATAGCAAACGCCCATAGCAATTGCCTTAGAGCTGTCTATTACAGAACCGCCGCCTACAGCAAGAATAAAATCAACGCCTTCACGTTTGCAAAGATCAATTCCTTCGTAAACCTTATCAGAAAGCGGGTTAGGGTGAACGCCGCCAAGCTCTACAAAAGCCACGCCTGCAGCCTTGAGAGACTCGCGTACACGACCAAGCAAGCCGGATTTTTCAGCCGACTGTCCGCCAAAATGAAGCAGAACCTTGCTTCCGCCAAATTCCTTTACAAGTGCACCAGCCTGTGCTTCCGTATCTTTTCCAAAAACAAATTTAGTTGGACTATAAAAAGTAAAATTGTTCATAGTGAATTCTCCTGTATAAGACGTAGATTGCTTCGCCCTTCGCTCTCGCAATGACAGTGGTCCCTGAGCCTGTCGAAGGGTCACAATATAATCATAATATACAGGAGATTCCCAAAAAAACACGATTTAATCTCTTGAATTATTGAACGAATCTATTTTATTACTTGACTTCATAAAAAGACAAAAATACAATTTAAATATCAGGAGGCCCAAAATGCGCATACCCGCTTTCCCAAAACCAACAGGTGAATATGCTGTTGGAACTACAACTTACACAGTAAAGGATGACAGACCTGAAGTATTGCCTGCAGGTGGAATGCGTAGTGTTCCTGCAAGAGTTTACTATCCGGTTTTAAAGGAAAGTGTAAAGGACCTTCCAAAAACAATTGCTCTTTCACAAAATATGCTTAAAGGCTTTAAGGCTTCGTTTCATGTGGCACCGGATTTTTCAAAAAATCCGGAGGCAAATCTGGCTGAATGTTATACAGATGCGCCAAAAATCCCGGGCCAGAAATTTCCGCTCATAATGTTTAATCACGGCTACAATTCTTACCGCGAAGGCAATTCTCTGCTTTGTATAGAGCTTGCTTCTCACGGGTATGTTGTAATTTCTGTGGCTCATTCGTACGAAGCAATCTGTACAGAATTTGATGACGGCACTTTCGTCCTTTCTGACAAAAAAAATACAAAGCTTTATGACCCAATGCTTGGCGGCCTTATTGCAATGTATAAGCTTGTAAAATCAAAGGGCAGCAACGAAGAGCTTGCGCAAAGATTTGACCAGGCCCAGAGAAAATACTGCAAATACATGATGGGTCGTCTCCCCGAATGGATAAAAGATAACGAAGCCGCATTGGACTATGCAAAGAAAAACTTTTCTGATCTGATTGATAATTCAAAAGGCGTTGGCGCAACAGGCCATTCTTTTGGCGGCAACACAGCCTATGCACTTTGTGCCCGTAATGAAGATTTTGTGTGCGGTATAAATATTGACGGAGCCCTCTTTGGCGATTACACAAATGATATCCAGAACAAACCGTTTATGCAGATAAGCTGCGAAGCAAATGAAAAAGCCGCTGCCCGCGTATATCTTAATCACACAAAACCAGTCTACAAAGTTCTATTCAAAGACATGCAGCACATAGGCTTTGCCGATTCAAAATATACCATGCCAATGAAATCTGTAGTCGGCAAACTCCCCCCAGATGTTATGCACGAAAACCTGTGCAAATGCCATCTGGAGTTTTTTGACGCCTACCTTAAGAAAATAAAGTCTGACCCAAAGATCCCGAACAACGAAGCGGTTACTTCTTCAGTTTTTTAACCAGTCCCTGATAAACAAGCAGCACTGCCATAAGCGAAAGCCCGATGATGTCTGTCTTGGTTTCCGGCAGAACGCAGAAGAGACCTGCTACTGCAAAAAGCAGGCGTTCAATAACATCAAAACTAATCACAAGTGCGCGAGGTTTTTCTGTGCCGGCGAAAAGGCCTGTGTTCTTAAGACCATAACCTTCCAGTGCAACACTTATACCAAACATACCGATAAGCGCTGTGATGATAATCATTATTACGCCAAAAGGTTTTGCGTCGAGCATGAGCATCTGCGGGTTATAGACGCACATGTAAGGAATAATAAACGCACCGATGGCAAGCTTTGTCGCATTCACAGCCGTCTTCATAGGCCGCGCTTTGGCAATGGCTGCACCCGCTATGGCTGCAAGTGCTACCGGAGGAGTAACGTCGGCGATAATACCAAAGTAGAAGGCAAACATATGTGCAACGATTGGCTGAACTCCAAGCTGGATGATGGCACCTGCAGTAATAGTAGAAGTGATTAAATAGTTAGCAGTTGTTGGCGCACCCATACCAAGAATAATCGAAGCAATCATTGTAAAGAAGAGTGTGAGGAAAAGTTTTCCGTGTGCAAGAGAAACAAGTCCTGCACCCATCTTAAGGCCAAGTCCTGTCAGAGTAACAATACCAATAATAATTCCGGCCATTCCACATGCAATTGCAACGCTGATAATGTTTCGGGCTGCGGCACAGATAACTTCTACAATGTCTTTTCCGCCGAATGTTGGCTTGCGTCCTTTTGCAAAATCTACAATAGAAACTGTAACGCCAATTAAAAGACATGCAACAATACCCATTAAAGCTGCAAAAACTGCTGTGAATCCTGCGCACAAAAAGTAAATGATTACGATGAGCGGCAGAATCATGTAGCCTTTTTTAAGGAAGAGTGGCAACGCGCGAGGCAGCTGATCCTTTGGCAAACCTTTAAGTCCAAGCTTTTTTGCTTCGAGGTGAACAGTAATAAAGATTCCTGCAAAGTACAAAACTGCCGGAATGATTGCGGCCTTAACAATTGTGATATATGGCATACCAAGGCTTTCTGCCATGAGGAAGGCTGCGGCACCCATAATCGGTGGCATGAGCTGTCCACCGGTAGAGGCAGCGGCTTCTACGGCTCCGGCAAACTCGCCCTTGTAACCAAGCTTTTTCATCATTGGAATTGTGAACGAGCCGGAACCTACAGTGTTCGACACCGATGAGCCCGACACAGTTCCAAGCAGCGCACTCGAAAGAACAGCAACCTTTGCAGGACCTCCGCTGGCTCCTCCTGCAATTGCATTACATACATCAATAAAGAACTGGCCGATTCCGGTTTTTTCCAAAAGCGCACCAAACATGATGAAAAGGAAAATGAAAGTAGAACAGGCGCCAATCGGTGTTCCGATAATTCCTTCGGTTGTATAGAACAGATGCGAAACTACACGTGTAAGTGAGTATCCGCGGTGGTTTAAAAATCCCGGCAAATACTTACCAACAAATCCGTAAAGAATAAAGGTTCCCGCAATAATCATGATTGGCAAACCAACAATACGGCGGCAGCTTTCAAAAAGAATTATGATTGCGACAATTCCCACAATTATATCAAAAACGGTATATGCACCGGCTCTTGTATAAAGAGGCTGCAGGTTTGACTTAAAGATTCCGTTTACAAAAATCAGGAACTTTTCTGAATATCCGCCCACAAGGTAAAGCCAGCAGGCAGCACCTACAAGACCAAGCACAACATCATACCAGGGCAGGGTGTTTTTAGGACTTTTCTTAGTTGGAGGAAAAAGCAGAAAGGCCAGCAGCTGAACAAACGCAAGATGTGTAGCGCGCAAAACCTGTGCGGTAACCAGTCCCGAAATTGTTGCATACAGCTGGAAGAAAACAAATACAAAAGAAACAATTACCGTGATGTACTGTCGCCAGCATTTGTGTTCGCGGTATGCTTGCTCCCTGTCCAGCTCCTGCATGAGCTTTTTCATTTCTTCTTCGTTGGTTGTAGGAAGAATCTCTTCTATGCGTCCGCTAGACGGCTGGATTTCCTCCTCGCGCATTTCTTCATTGTTCTGTTCAATCTCGTCCATGTTGGTCTCCGTTTAATCTATCTTATGTGCCAGATATCCGGCAAGGCTTACTTTCTCAATTTTAAAAATCAGGCTTGTCTGGGGTGCAAAATAATCTTTAAGAAAAATTTCGTCGTCCCGGCCTATTGGTGCAAAGCTGTGTTCCGCAATTACGCCTACGGCCATAACAAGCTCCGGTACAAATCTGTTGATATCCGAAATTATGTAACTGTCATCAAGTTTGGTAAAGGTGGCACCTGGAATTTCTTCCGGCTCAGGAATACCCGCTCCGTAAGAAACAAAATACATGCTCTGAAGGATTAGTCCGCCACTTTTTTTATCACACTTGTAGTAATCGTGAATACGCCCCTTATTTACAGAATGCGTATAAGAAATTATAAAACCGTTCCTGTAACCCTGTGCAGAATAAACCCGTTCGCCCGGATTCTTTCTGTTGTAAATTGCAAGAACGGTTTTTGAAGGAGTGAAAAAAATCACTCCTCCAAGAATCAGCAAAAATACTGCTGTAAATAAAAATACTTTTTTCTTTGACATGCTGATGCAAGCTTAGTTCATCAATCCAATTTCTTTATAATACTTAATTGCGCCCGGGTGGAACGGAACAGAAACACCGGTAATGGCTGTCTGTGCAGAAACTTCCTTACCCTTTGCGTGACCATTTCCAAGGTCTGTAAGGTTAGAGAACAAAGCCTTGGTCATGGTGTAAACTGTTTCTTCATCAAGCTTAGAGCTTACGGCAAGAGTAGCCATAATTGCCAGAGCACCACAGTCTTCGTCAGTTCCCTTATATGTTCCGCCTGGAATTGTTGTCTTTGTGTAATATCCGTACTTAGCACAAATCTTGTCTGCAGCTTCTCCGTCTACAGGAATAAGTGTAAGACCAGCTGTAAATGCAAGCTCCTGGAGTGCAGCGTTAGGAACACCTGCTGTAATAAAACATCCGTCCAAAGTACCGTTTTGAATACCGTCTGCAGATTCCTTAAAAGAAAGGTTGCTCTTTTTGATATCATCAAATGTAAGACCATAACCTTCCATAATCTGCTTAGCGTTGAATTCTACACCAGAACCGGCAGCACCAACAGAAATGCGCTTTCCCTTAAAGTCTGCAACAGATTTAATTCCGCTTGCTTTAGAAACGGCAATCTGAACAACTTCCGGATACATAGTTCCAATTGTCATGATGTTTGTAAGCTTTTCGCCAGCAAACAAGTCAGTTCCGTTATATGCATAGTCCATAACGTCGTTCTGAACAATTGCAAATTCTGCTTCGCCCTTGTTTATAAGACGAAGGTTTTCTGCAGAAGCACCAGTTGCCTGAGCAGTAACGTTCATGTTTTCAATTTTAGTATTCCATACATTTGCAATGGCACCACCAAATGGATAGTAAGTTCCACTTGTTCCACCTGTTGCAAGAATGTAATTTTTTGTTGTTGAACCGGAACAGCCTGCAACGAGCAAAGCAAGAGCAGCAGCTGCAAAAATGCCAGTTATCTTCTTCATTTAAAAATCCTCCTGTGAAGTATCAATAATTCTACAATATAATTGTTATGAATTCAACAATGACATTTTGCGTATATTTTGATATAGTATGACATTATGAGAAAACTACTGAAAAAATCCTGGGCCATTGCATTTGCGGCCTTAATCATAATGCTTTTTACTTCTTGCCAGGACAAGGTAATGGGTTACAGTGTCCTGCTCTGGGATATGCCCGAATATGAGCTTCAGAGTGGAACAGTACTTCCGGTTTACATTCGTTCAAATATTTCTCATGTATATGTAGCAGGAATTACCGACACCGAAACGGACTCCAAAGAACTCAAAAAAATTGAAATACCACTTTGGCAGCTTACCGACCCGGTAAAAAAAGGAAAGCTTTCTGCGGTTACAAAAAAATATGCAGACTGTGCACACATGTACGCTTCTGTTAAGCTTGATGGACTTCCATGCCGTGCCGAACCGGTTAATACTTCAAAACAGGTTTACCGCCTTCGCAAAGCAGAAGTAATCAAGATTCTTTATAAGGGAACAGGCCAGGCTCCAATGACAGGCGGCGTTCCTCTGGAAGGAGACTGGTACCGCATTCTTACCAAGGACGGAAGTCAGGGCTGGTGTTTTTCTTACAACCTCAATCTTTACGAAACAGACCAGACTGGTCAGCAGATTGGCGGCGAAAAAATAGAAGAGGAAGAAGAGGAGGACAACTACTATAATTCAATCCTCAACAAGCCGTGGTATCCGGACAGCTTTAGTACTATGATTTCCAGCGGCAACATAGACATAACCAAGCTTCATACTTCTTACAACTTTAATATTGATACAGTAAATAACAAGGTTTCGCTCAACATGAGTGCTATTCACGAAAGCTGGGATTACACAGGTTATACCAAGACCGACGACTTTGAGTATACGCTCAACGATATACCGATTGTTGTGGTTTACAAAAAATCTACCTTTATTGTTGTACGCTACACCGACGACAGCGGTAAGCCACAGGAACTCAACCTTGTAACAATTGCAGAGGATATAAACGCAATAGTTGCTGCAGAAAAGAAGCGCCGTTCAGACGCTTATGCTAAGGTTGCCAATTCAACTGGCGAACTCACAAGCTCTAGCTACGGTAAGCTCACCTTTAATTCCGACGGAACCTTCCGCTGGACAGGCTACAAGCTACTCGTTCCTTCTGTAATAAGCAACGCAACTAAAAATGCCGGAACCTGTTCCGTAAAATATGCAGTTTCAAAACAGCTCCAGGATATGTACGACGGAGTTCTTACCTTTAAGTTTGAAGGCTCTACAGACGAAGTAAACTTCCTGTACAAGCTCGAAAGCGGAGGCCTGCGCCTGGAAGTTGCAACCGATGCAACCTACAACGGAATACTCTTAACAGAACGCAGCTCAAGTCCGCTCATCCTTTACTTTAAGGATAACTAGGCACCCCTTTAAGGAGATACCGCAATGGCCTTTGTTCAGTTTTCCAAGGTTTCGCTTGCATTTGGCGACCGGGATATCTTAAAGCAGGTTAGTATAAACTTGCAGACCGGTTCCAAGATTGCGCTTACCGGTGCAAACGGCTCAGGAAAATCTACACTCATAAAAGTCTTAGCCGGACTCATCAAACCCGACGACGGAGAACGCGCAATTCAAAAGGATTGCCGCATAGCATATCTTCCGCAGTCGGGACTTACACATCAGGGCTGTACCTTAATGCAGGAAGCAGACAAAGCTTTTGACTACGGCTACGAGCTTCAGAAAAAAATAGACGACCTTGGAGAACAGCTCCAGCACAATCCGCCAAACATGGAAGCTCTTGCACAGCAGCAGGCAGACCTTATTCAAAAGCTGGACGACTCCGGCTGGTACAGACGCGAATCTGTAGCCCAGTCCGTACTTCTTGGACTTGGATTTTTGCGCTCGGATTTTGACCGCCAGACTCAGGAATTTAGCGGCGGATGGCAGATGCGTATTGCCCTTGCCAAAGCCCTCATGACCGGCCCTGATATCCTCCTCCTGGACGAACCGACAAACTATCTGGACATAGAAGCCCGCAACTGGCTCGAAGATTTTTTACAGGGCTTCCCCGGTGGCTTCCTTCTTGTAAGTCACGACCGTTATTTTCTGGATGTAACAATAAACGAAGTATACGAGCTTTTTAACGGAGAACTCAAACGCTATCCGGGCAATTATACCCACTACGAAAAAGTTCGCGAGACCGAACTCAAAACCCTCATTGCCGCCTACGAACAGCAGCAGCAGGAAATTCAAAAGCTCCAGGATTTTATAACACGCTTTGGCTATAAGGCAACCAAGGCTGCACAGGCACAGGAGTATCAGAAAAAGCTGGACAAAATGGAACGCATAGTAATTCCTGAGTCCATGAAAAAAATCCATTTTAAGTTTCCGCCGGCTCCACATTCCGGACGGCTTGTGCTGCGTCTAAACGGCATTACCAAAACCTACGACGGCAAAACAAATGTTCTTAATAATCTTGACCTTACAGTAGAAAACGGACAGCGTCTTGTAGTAGCGGGACGTAACGGCGCCGGAAAATCTACACTCCTTAGAATTATTGCAGAACAGGACAGCGCTTTTACCGGAGAACTGGTTCCGGGTGCTGGAGTAAAAATCGGATACTTTAGCCAGGACAATGCAGAAACAATAAAGGGTAGTCAGACAATCCTTGAGTATCTGGAAGACCGTGCTCCTCTTGAGCTCATTCCAAAGCTTCGCGATATGCTTGGTGCCTTCCTCTTTCGGGGCGACGATGTATTTAAAAGTCTTGATGTCCTTAGCGGTGGAGAAAAATCCCGTGTTGCACTTTTGCAGCTTCTTCTTAGCCCTGTAAACCTTCTGGTGTTAGACGAGCCTACCAACCACCTGGATCTTCATTCCAAGGACGTGCTCCTCGATGCCCTGCGCGATTTTGGCGGCACCGTAGTTTTTGTAAGTCACGACCGCGGCTTTATCCAGCAGCTTGCAACGCAGGTCCTTCATCTTGAACCTGGCACTTCAAAATATTTTCCCGGCGACTATACCTACTATCTTGAGCAGATGGAAAAACAAAATGAAGGACCTGATAACTCTGGGGGCCTTGGAAAGTCTGGGGTTCCTGAGCCTGTCGAAGGACCACAAAAAGAAGGCATGTCTCAGGGCCCTTCGACAAGCTCAGGGACCACTTTATCCTGGGAAGACCAGAAAAAACTCGAGGCCGAAAAACGCAAAAAACAAAAGACACTTGCAACCCTTGAGCAGCAGCTTGCAGAGCTGGAAAAGAAAAAGTCGGAACTCGAAAACCGTCTTGCAGATCCTGCCGTTTATTCAAATGGAGAAAAGGCCAAGGCTGTACAGCGCGAAATTACCGACCTTGCCGCTCAGATAGAAGAAGTTTCTGAACAGTGGATGTCTCTTGCAGAGTAAATCAAAAAATGCCATAATCACCCACAGAGGTGAAATATGGAAAAGAAAATTTTAAACAACTACGGTTCATTCGATGTTACCTTTACAAAGGGTAAGGGCTCAGTTTTATGGGATGTAAACGGCAAGCGCTATATCGACTTTATTGCAGGTATTGGCGTTAACTGTCTTGGACATTCTTACAAACCTCTCGTTAAAGCAATCTCACAGCAGGCAAAGCGTCAAATCCATATTTCAAACTATTACCTTAGCGACATAAGTCTTGTTTTTGCAGATGAGCTTTTGGCAATCACAGGCTTTGAAAAAGGCTACTTTGGAAACTCCGGTGCCGAAGCAAACGAAGCCGCAATCAAGCTTGCACGCAAATACGGACAGCTCAACGGCGGCACCAAACGCAAGACAATTGTAACTCTTGAAAATTCCTTCCACGGAAGAACTCTTGCAACTCTTACTGCAACAGGTCAGGACGTTTTTCATTCTGAATGTTTTGCTCCGTATCCGCAGGGTTTTAAG
>JAEEGG010028228.1_pt1 | contig 10571 bp, 12 predicted proteins | sample 9134161 | NCBI WGS metagenome assembly JAEEGG01 (sample SAMN16246543, study PRJNA631951) | gut metagenome | biome: gut microbiome; feature: rumen; material: CR-attached | host: Bos | place: Iran: Karaj | collected 2018-10 | reverse complement strand
AAGATCTCATAATATTCCTCCACGTCGGTCATGGTCTCCGAACCATACTGATTCGTCCCAAGCGCAACGATGATCTTGTCCGGCTGATATCCATCCATCTTCATCAGGGACTTTTTGTCATAGACGTAACCGCCGATCCCTTGATTGATAATGTCATAATTCAGCAAACGGTTAGCCACGCTGACATAAGTCATGGAAGAACGAAGCGGCCCATATCCCTGGGTGATGGAATCACCAAGCCAAAGCACCTTCTCATTCTTTTCAGGTCTTTCCACAGGTGCATTCACCTCAAAGTTCTTCACAAGCACCGTGGCATCCGCAGGCAGATAGATCACAACCGATTTCTTACCCTCAGGAAGCTCCCACTTAATGCTCCCCTCCTTCGGAAGCTTCCAGCCAGGGAATCCCTCCTTCGGCTCCTCTTTAGGCATACCCTCCTTCATGAGGTCCATCACGTACGCAATCTTTGTGATCTGACCATCTATCGCAAGTTCAAAGGAATCCGGTGATCCCAGCCAGATAAGCTTATAATCGAAAGACACCTTTGTGGCCTCCGTCACAAATTTGATGGTCTTCGCCGTGCTCGCCATGCATCTGTCGTACCAGAAGTCAAAAGCCCCCTTAAAATAATCCATCTGTGCCTTCGTATACTGGAACGCCTGCAGATAACCATCCTCCGTCTCTTCAAAACTGTATGCTCCAAAATAGTATTTCTTTAACTGATCGTTTGTCATCGTTATCTCCTCCTCACAAGACATAAATCCGCATGATACCATGAACTGATATTATATCATGAATCTGTTTCTCCCACCAACCATATTTTGCTTTTGTAGTCTGTTTTTTGACATAGAGCATGTCACGTAAACACGTCACATAATCATGTCTTGTATTGCCTCTTCAAAATACGGCAACCACCATTCCTTGTATCCCTCCATCGTTGGATGAATGGGATCCGCCATGAATCTTGCATATTCCTCGCTACTGATTGCATGAAAGCTCTTATTGTCCCACAAATTGATGATCGGAACATTCCATTTTTCCGATATTTTCTTCAGCAGCTTTACCATCTTGCCATATTCCTTGGAATCATAACGCGGACTCGTATAAAACGTAACGCGACATCCCCATTTTTTAAGCGCGTAAGCAATAATATACTCAATCGCTCCAGCCACCGTCTTTGTATCGAAAGCTTCCAAATCCATGCCGTCGCTAACGGTTCCTAACGGCTTCTTACAAGTAGCATCGTTCGTGGACAACTGACAAACAAATAAATCCGCTGACTCCGTATCAATGTTTTTTAATCTACTCACGTAAGAATCAGGTCCTTCGTCTACCAGCGTCGTACCTGAAACTGCCTCCTTGACCATTAAGTACCCTAGCTTTTCACACAAAAGATCTGCAAAGGAAATTCCTCCGGAGGCTGCTCCGTAGGTCACGGAAGATCCCAGGAAAATGATACGCTTTCCCTGCTCTTTTCGATGCATATTGATGCAATATAAGACATCTGGTTTCAACTTCATCTCTATCTCATCGAAATGCTCTTCCAGGATTGGAAATGGGCCATACTCGTAATCCGTTAGTAATTGGAGTGCGTCTTCCTTTACGTCCGTTTCATTGTCCCGTGAAATAATGACCTGCTGCAAAAGCTTGATGAGCTCTTCTTTCATGTCGGAAATGTCCTGCCCATAATAAGGATCCATAAACCAGTCCAGGCAAAACAACATACTTCTCTTCCGTTCCGCGTCACTGCCCAGCAAAATCGCCTTTACGCCTTCAATCCCTGCTCTCACGATCGCCCTGTCATCTTCCGTATATGTCACAAACCTGTTTCCATCCATTCCCGTTCTCCTGCGTGTCAAAAAAACTGCTTGATGGCCTCCGCCATTTCCTCCAGGTGTCCGTTAAAGCAGTGATCTGCGCCGTGCACGGGCACAAGCTTTGCATTCCGATAAAGCTCTTGTGCTTTCTTAGCATAATCAAACGGTACGACTTCATCCGCATCTCCATGAACGATTAAAACCGGCCCGTCATAGCGTGCAATCTCATCCTCCACGTGGATTGTCTGCGCCACGCGCACATAATCCCCATCGAGCTCTAATCCCCATCCTCCCAAAGTCTCCGGGATGCTTTTCGGATCAAACTCCATGCCAAGCAAATGCCCTTCCCTTGCACCATCAGGAATCATCCACGCAGGTGACAGCGGCAAAATGGCCTTAAAGTCATTCCGGCACATGCCGCCGATGAGCATGGTCAGCAAGCCTCCCTGGGAATGTCCGCTAATATAAAGATCCGTCACAAAATCCAATGATTTCGCATATCTCACCACCGCAAGCGCATTTGTCACCCACTTATAAAGCGTATGATAACGAAACTCTCCGTCACTTTTTCCATGTCCGTACATTTCCGCGCGAAGCACGGCGACTCCGGCGTCATTCATCGCCTTCTGCGCGGCAATGATATGATCCTCTTCCATATGTCCGGTAAAACCATGGATCAGAATGCAAAGTGGACATTTCTCAGTGCCCTCCGGGCGATCCAATTTTGCATGAAGCCTTAATCCGTCACAGTTAATATAAAACTCTTCCATTCTCTTTCTCCTTCCTGTAGGGCATACGAATTCTTTGCCACCTCTTTTGTAAATCAGCTCTCAAACACATTCCAAAATGATCTGTGCATTCTCTTTCGCGGAAAGCGTCCCGCTGTCAACGCAAAGATCATATCCTTCCTTGGGCCATAAATATTTCAGGGAGGCCTCCGCGGATCCAAGGCACCTGTCGCCCCGCTCCTGCTCTCTCCTTCGAAGGATCTCCAAGTCACAGGTAACCTTTACCGTAAGAACTTGATACCCTTTCGTTGCATCCATGAACGCCTCGTAAATTCTCTCACTGGTGATCGCATGATCCACGATCACCGTTTTTCCTGCCTTCAAAGCAAGCTTCATGCCTTCGCACATGGCCGGCATGATCTCATAAATGTCATCCTCGTAAATCGTCTCCTTCGGATCCGTGATCATGTAATCATCTATGGAAATGATCTCAGCTTCCACGCTTTTGCCCGCAAATCTCCGCTTTAACTCCTTAGAGAGCGTTGACTTACCTGCCGAGGATGGCCCGTTTAACAAAATGATGTTCGTCACCTCTGCTACTCTTCTTTCTTTCAAATCTTAGTATTTCTTGCACATCTCTTCCATGCCAAATTCAAGTAGTCCCGTGTCCGCAAATCCAACGGACTCATACAATCCCTTGGCCACGCTGTTTCCGGGCGCTACTCCCGTGTAAATCTCTTCCGGATGAAACTTCTCTTTTACAAACGCAAGGCCCAACTCCAAGGCCTTTCGCCCGTATCCCTTGTTCTGGTACCGCTGATCGATCATGAATTTCCAAAGCGTGTAATAGTGCTTTACCTCATAATAGCCCATCATGATAAATCCGACCAGTGTCTCATCATCATACACGGCAAAGGGCCATGCCGTCTCAGAATATACATAGGCCTGCGCTAAGGATTCTGCGTTCGTTGACACAAAACCCTTCTGCGTTTCTGCCACCTTAAGTGCCAGAACGTCATCCAAATTATCTTTTGTGACAGGTTTTAAGTTAATCATCGCGGCTCCTTATCTTAAAAATCCATACAACCTTCCCCTCGGGGATACAGAAGGTTGAAGTTATTGACATTACTCTTGACTTGTTATTTTACTACAAACATTCCATATTCCTTAGGGACGCGTAGAACGCCGTTCACGGTATGTGCCTGCAAAACCTCCAAAACGCTCTCCCGCGGGATCTGCTTTAGTCCGGACATACCTGTCAGCGAATACATATAATCCGCAATGTCATCCAGGTTCGTCACTTCCAGAGAATCGGCGTAATCCAGCCTCTTTACGTCCGTGAACACCTTCGACAGCTTCTCAGCGCCATTTTGCAGCGTAAAGGAATAATTCGGATCCGACTTCGCCCCATGACCTTCAAAAAGGCTGCTCAGATACTCCATGATCCCATTCTCACCGTAGGTCGCGCAATAGAACTTACCGCCCTTCTTCAGGACTCTTCTCACCTCGCTAAGTCCTTTCATAAGATCCGGCACGTGATACAGCATCATGTTTGCAATAACAATGTCAAAGGTGCCATCATCAAAGGGAATGCTTTGAATGTCTATTACCTTGTACTCAATGCCTTCGCAGTCCTTTAGGGTCTCCTTTGTCTGGCTGAGCATCCCTTCCGAAAAATCAGAAAGAATCAGCCTCCCACACCTCTTAATCAAATCCTTTTTTCCGACCCACATACTTCCGGTGCCGCAGCCGAGCTCTAACACGGTCATGCCATCTTCAATCTCATAATGTGAGTAAATCCAATTGCCAAATCCCTGCTTATTGGTTGAATACTTGTCATGAATTGAAATACGCGTACTCAGGTTGTTTGAATTTTGATACTGCGCTTCCACCGATGCCTTGTCATTGATCCCCATGGTTTTTTCTTCCTCTCGTCTCACGTTACTATGATTGTGTCGAAACTTCCTTGAGCCACTGAACTGCCCTCTTTGGCCAGCCCTCCATACACATGCCGATGCCATCAGCAAAGCCATGCCAGCCCTCCGGCCCTAACTCAAACTTGCAGGGGATCTTTGCCTCTTCCAATGCTTTCACAAGCCGCTTGGAATGCTCCGGGTTACACACGTTATCCCCTTCCATGGTGACAACATAGGTCGGTGGAAAGCCTTCCACATACTCCGGAATCTCAAAGCAGCTGTTACAAGCCTCCTCCATGGAGCACCCGACCGTTTCCAAGGCACACTCTTCCATCTCCTGTTCATCATCCCAGTCAACATAGTCCCGCAGGATGCGATAAGAGGTCATGGAATAAACGGGGAAACAACCGCTCGGCTTTGCAACGCCATAGGCGCGATACCCTTTTTCCGAATTCCACAAGCATACCAAATATCCGCCGGAGGAAAATCCGCAGGTGACATACTTTGCAGGATCCATGTGAAATTCTTCTTTTTTCGCTTTGATGATCTCGAAGGCTCTCGCCATATCGCCCATTGCCACCAACGCACCCTCGTCCATGTCAACCTGATAGGTCAGGATCACGACGTGATATCCCAGCTCGTTAAACGTACAGGCAACCGGCCAGCCCTCCGTCAGATTCCACACATTGACAAGGCCCCCTCCGGGAACCAGGAAAACAAAGGGCCTTTCGCTTGCCGCCGCATCATCCGAAGGGAAGAAAACAATGTGTGCGCTCTCCTTCTCCGGATCTCCTTCGCATTCCTTGGGATCATACAACCTAAAGCAGTAATCTCCTTTTGACGCCACCTCAAATAACCGTTTGAGTCCTCTTTCCAGATTCTTCCAGCCCATCTTGTCAGCAATCTCCTGAAGGGTCCAGGTATAATACTCCTCCTTGGAAAGATCCATTTTACGGATAGCGTCCTTTGCAACCTCCGCGATCAAAGGATTTTCCAGGAGATCCTTCAGTGTCTTATCCTTCAAATTTTCATATGTCATTCACTCATTCTCCTCCCAAAAACAATTGTCATCGTTTAACTTTGTTCCATTCAGCAACAATTTTCCTAAAAGCTTTCATCAAGGTCGCGACTTCCGTAGCCTTCACCCCAAACCCATGGATCCCACGCATCGCGCTTTCCCATGGAGATGCGCTCCTTCACGAAATCCGTTTTCTGATCCTTCAAGAATCCAACGGAAAGCCTGCTGACTCCGCCGTCCATCTTTCCATCGATCATCTTCACCAATTCATCAATCTCACGATCATTTGTCTCCATCCCACTCCTCATATGCTGCCTCCCAGGTTTTACGGAGAAGGGTCTCACGGGATCTCCTATTTTCTCCGCATAGTCATTTACAAATTTCAAAAAGAACATCATGTGCTCCCTCGCTGTAAGAAGCTCGCGAAAGATCACCTTGGTCCAAATGTTTGCCTCCGCATACTGCGTAGTCTTCTTTAATTCCTCCACATAGCCCTGCTTATCAAAGGGGATCCGCACTTCTTCCACGCTCGCCTCACCACCCTCCGTGATCGTTAAGATCGAATACGGAATGCTATCCTTAACCGCATCGAGCGGTAATCCGCAGGATCCTGGATTGATCAGCAAAATGTTTCGTCCACTCACCTTATGGCTCCATTGTACGTGACTGTGGCCGAAGACGTAAACGCCATCCTCCAACGCATCCACCTTCTCCAAAAACACTGGATCTCCGTCTAAAATTTCATGAATGTCACATTTAAGGCTCTCCGGCGTCACCTCCGCATTTGCGTATCTTTCAGCAAGACTAATCGAGCCAAACTTCCCAAGCTCATATTCGCCGATAAATGCATTCGAGCCATGCGCCACGTGGATCTTCACGCCATTTACTTCACATTGCGCCGTCTGGGGGAGTCCCAGGACATACGCAAGATGCTCCGGCGTAATATTTCGATAGCTCCAATAGGAAATCTGCATCTGGCCATCGGTCCATTTGCTTTGATCCTTCCCGATCAGATTCTCTAAGTATCTCTCTTCATTTCCGCAGATGATCAGCTTCCGCGGCATGGACTGCAAGACCTCTATGCACTCATCCGGCCATGCCCCACTTATGGCATAATCTCCCGCGATGATAAAATCCTCGATGCCGCGGTGCTTCGCATCCTCCAAAACCTTTCGCAGCGCCGGAAAATTCCCGTGTACATCCGATAAAATCGCATATTTCATGCTTAATTCCTCCTCTGTGTCAACGGGGACGGTTCTTTTTTAACACGTTAGTTTTCCCATGCACCTAACATCTTGTCGACCATCTCCAAATCCCTTAGCGCCTTTTTAGGAACGCCAAAACCTCAGCCCTGGAATGCATTTTCAGCTCTTTTAACGTAACTCTTTCCATGTATCCGCCCTTGCGGTCAATCCACTTTCCGCTCTTCGTGTGTCCTTTTTACAATCACTCCATGTTTTCTCTTCCATGCACCCTTTTATGGTCACTCCACGCTTACTGTTCCGTGCGCCATTTTATGGTCATTCTGCACGCTCTTTACGAAGATACTTGACGGGCACTTCCTTGGTGAGCCACACGCCGTTCACGGACTTATAAAACTTGTATCCGTCCCGCTGCATGTCACCGCTGTTTACCAAATAGATCACGGGCTTTCCATGCCTTTGTCCCACCTTCACGGCCGTCTCTCTTTCCTGAGAGAGATGCACGTAAAGCCTCAACTTCGGGATCAACCCCTGCACGTCGATCGAACCAGTGAACTTCTCTCCGGTTCCGTGATACAAAATCTCCGGCGGAACGCACTCTTCCAACTCTACGTCCACTGGAATGGAATGTCCCTGATTGGCACGGATCAGCGTATGATCCTCATTGAACGAATAACGCTGCTTATTGTCCGTCGCAACGATTTCCTCCAGCATGTCCATGTTAAAATCATTCGTCTTGGAAATCCCCTGAATCAATTCCTCTACGTTCGCCCAACCATGCTCATCCAACGTGATCCCAATTTCTTCAGGCTTATGCCGCAGGATCAGCGAAATATATTTACTAATCTCTGTTAAACTCAACTCATTCACCTACTTTCAAAATCATTCCTTACTCCATAATTCCTTATCTCTTCCATTCTGACAACTAATCGCTTTACTTTCCTGACAATACCACCAGCTGCCTTGCCTGGCATACTGCCAAAAGTATTAGCCACTTCTCTCATCACCAAAAAATTTGCATGTTCGCAGGTCTATTTTAGCTTCTTATGAACGATTAATCCTCAGATTTTAAATACTGTGTTATCACCGTGCCATCATTAACAATAAGCCTTCCCCCGATATAAACATAGGGAATTCCATTGGCTCTTTCGGTATCTTCGGCTAAATAGAGACATAATTTGTCATAGACATATTCTATTTTTTCTCCATCCAGCTCAAAAGTTGCAGTTCCGTCATCGTTCACGATAAGACAACCTTGTTTTTCCGTCTTGGCAAGCTCAAGCATTTCTTCATATGTCTCATCTTTTTTAACAATTCCTACCCGCTGATAATATCCGGGCTGCAACATACCGATTGTCGGATCGTCAGCCCAGTCAATCGTACCTATGTCACCCACGTCTCCATCACTTGTTTCGTCAGAACTTATTTCAAAACCCTTGTCATTACTCTTGCAGGCAGCAAAAGAACAACACAGGATCCCGATAAAAGCTACCGTAATCATTATTCTTTTCATGATAAACCCCAATTTGCGTTACAATCTTCTCATCGCGCGTTCAAAGAAGCCGAAATTCTTTTCATCCCTCGGCGAACAATAAATAGCAAATTCAATCGTTTCAAAAGCATGCAAATAATCCGCTATCACGTTACTTGCAGCCGTTGCCACCGCCTGCGGATCATTCTCAAACGCTCCACATCCAAAGGCTCCCAGGATCACGACTTCCTCCCCGGCAACCACTGCAACGTCAAGGATTCTGCGCAGCCTTTTCTCATGTAGCTTGACCTGCTCCTCATACGAAAGCTTAACAGCATTCTGCCCGTCACCGGAGTTCATCTGATTGCTGGGGCGCTCACGTAAGTTAGGTGCCGCGCAGGTGATCACGGAGACCTCGTACCAATCCTGCTCCGGCATGATCCGCGGGATCGCTTCATCCGTTTTGATCACAGTCACGCTAGGCGTGTAAATGCAGTCATCATTATGAATGGGGTCATGCGCCGCCCTGTGCGGGCCATAAAATCCGCCCCACGGGATTTCCGTGTTGAGGCAAAAATACAAAGTGGAACACCTGCACAGACATTCCTCCTGCGCGCTGGATCCCTTTGTCACGCCGCCGCCCGGATTCGAGGCAGAGGCAAAATTATGAACGCATACTCTCTTGCCCCGATAGGCGCTTGCCGCTTCAAAGGATCGTTTCTTCGATACCACAACCTTTGCAGCCCTTTGATAACGGTTCTTTTCCAGAGCCTTTCCAGGAAAGGCATCTTCGACGCCATCCCATTCCAAAATCAGTTTCTGCTCTGCCACCGACCTTGCAATTCCCTCTTTTAATCTTTGATTTGTTTTACACCTGTGTTCCGTATCCTGAAACACTGCAATGTTTTCTTCTCTTCCCATGATTTTCCCCTATAAACTTCTTTTTGTCTGCCGTAACTCTGAATACCCTTGTCACGCATGAAACGCAGGACTCATTCTCTCAATTTTTATTGACTTTAACTCCTTTATGGGTTTATGCCCTTGGTATGTCACTCATACTCTCTGCGACTTCCTTTACCTCTTGTTCTACGGTTTTTCCCGTGTTGTCATAGAGGTGCCCCTGATTCTCCGGAAGGTGGTCGAGCTTATTCTTTAGGAACAAGGCCCGCTCCACCATCTCCACGTCGCCGCGCTCCTGAATGCGCTTTGTGATTGCCTCCTCTGATGCCGTCAGCACGAGGTAATGGAGCTTTGCATCATGCTCCTTCGCCAGCTTTTGCAGAAGCGGCAATTCGTCTTCAACGACATAATCGATCAGAACGTCTAATCCGCGCGAAAGCGCCTTACCCGCCATGTCAATGATGCATTCCCAGTTGAACTTTAGGATCTCCAGCCACTCCAACTGATTTGTGGCTTGTCCGTCCGCCCAGAAATCCCCTTCCTCATAGGCCCTGGTGACAAAGCCCTGATGGAAGTCATCTCCGTGGATCACGTAAACCTGTCTTCGCTTTTCCACCTTCACCATATACTCGGCCAGTGCGTTTGTGAGCGTTGTCTTTCCACATCCGCACGGCCCCGAGATAAAATAAATATTCGCCACGTTCTTTTCTCCCTACGCAAATAATGTCTTCACAATCTGCTCTGCGCATTCCTCCGCAGAATACTTACTCGTGTCCACGCGCATGCGATACTTGATCTCCTTGCTCATCAGCTCTGCCTGCTCCTCAGACTGGCTCTCATAGCGGTCTCCGCGCTCGATGTTTCTCTGCTTGCAGATCTCCAGCGGGCAATATACCTCAACGATCTCTAAGGGATTGTCCTTCATGATCTCCATGAGCTTTTGATAATGAGGCCTGATCTCCTCACGCTCCACAAGAATGCCGTCGATCAGCACATTCTTTCCCATGTCGGAATAGAGCTTCGCCGTGTGATACATCATGATGATCACCTCGGAAAGATACTTCCAATAGTTCTCCTGCAGATATTGCTCGCCCACCATCTCCTGGAACAGATCATTTGCAACCACATAGAAAAACACGTCCCTGCGCTCCTGCAATGCCTCTACGATGGTCGTTTTTCCAGAACTGGTGACGCCATTTAAAAATATTATCTTACCCTTTTCCATTTTTCTTTTCTCCATCTGTCTGACTTCTGTTCCACGCAAGCTTATCCATGGCATACATTGCTTTTAACCACGCTTCCTTGCAACACAAGAACCATTGATGAGCTTACGTTGGTTTCTCGTTATACTTCTTTTGCCAAAAACAGTAGCAGGTCATCATCATTCACGCAGGGCGCGTATTGATCCAGCTGCTTTCCCTGATACCACACGCCGCTGCCATCTGGTACGTATCCGCGCTTTACATAAATCCTCTGCGCCGCGCCATAGCCGGAATGCAGGCCTACAGCGAGAAATACG
>JAEEGG010028227.1_pt1 | contig 10571 bp, 9 predicted proteins | sample 9134161 | NCBI WGS metagenome assembly JAEEGG01 (sample SAMN16246543, study PRJNA631951) | gut metagenome | biome: gut microbiome; feature: rumen; material: CR-attached | host: Bos | place: Iran: Karaj | collected 2018-10 | reverse complement strand
CGAAAGGAGCGAGGCGCTGGACGAAAAATGATTAAAAAATGACAAGATCAGTCAATGCAGTGGCTTCAAGAGCCAGAAGAAAGAAAATCCTGAAGAAGACCAAAGGTCAGTTCAGCACGAGAAAGAATGTCTGGACTGTGGCGAAGAACTCTTACGAAAAGGGTCAAACCTACGCTTATCGCGACAGAAGAAACAAGAAGCGCGAATTCCGCAGCCTGTGGATTGTTCGTATCAACGCCGCCGTGCGTGAATATGGCATGAACTACAGCCAATTCATGGACAAGCTCACCAAGTCAGGTATCGAAATCAACCGCAAGGTCCTCGCCGACCTCGCTTTGAACAACCTCGAAGCTTTCAAGGCCATCATCGACCAGGTGAAGTAAGTTCGCGTTATTGTTTTGATAACAAGGAGAATCCCGGCTGTTTAGTCGGGATTTTTTTGTGGTTTTATTCGGGAATTACGGAAAATGTGTAATTTTGCAGCAATAAAAGGGGAAAAACATGTGTGTTCTTGAAAAAACTCCGAGAAGTATTACCGTTCGCCTCACCAATGCAAGGTGGAAACGTTTGATGGAATTGGAAACTGCCTATCGTATGGCGATGGCTGTAGCAAAGGCAAAGAGGGAATGTGAGTCTGCTCCTGCCATGAGTGTGTCAGAGGCAATGGATTTTATTGATACGTTATGATTTCTGAAATCCGGTTTTCTGATGAATTTCAAAAGGCGTTTAAACGTTTGAAGAAACGCTATCGTTCATTGCCTGAGGATTTTAAGAAACTCCTACTTTCGCTTCAGGAGAATCCTTTACAAGGAGTTGAGCTTCACGATAATATGAGAAAAGTGAGACTTTCCATTACATCAAAAAGCAAAGGTAAGCGAGGAGGTGGAAGGGTCATTATCCGATTGGCAATCGAGAATACAAGTTTGTCATTTCTATATATTTACGACAAAAGTGATATGTCAAATGTCTCTGACCAATTTCTTGACCAGATTATTTTAGAGGTTGACAAAGGTTTGGAGAAGAAAGAAGGTCGAGGAACAATTCAATGAACTTCAAACTAATCTCCGATTTTAAGCCCACCGGCGACCAGCCCGAAGCCATCAAACAGTTGGTGGACGGACTGGAGCGTGGCGACCGTGCCCAAACCCTTCTCGGCGTGACAGGCTCGGGCAAGACCTTTACTATTGCGAATGTGCTGGCTCAATTGAATCGGCCAGCCTTGGTGCTGAGTCACAACAAGACTTTGGCGGCACAGCTTTATGGTGAGTTCAAGCAGTTTTTCCCTGAGAATGCGGTGAATTATTTCGTCTCCTATTACGACTACTACCAGCCCGAGGCCTTCATTCCCGCCACCAACACCTATATTGAAAAGGATCTCGCCATCAATGCGGAAATCGACAAGATGCGTCTGGCGACCACATCGGCCTTGCTTTCTGGAAGACGTGATATTATCGTAGTTTCCTCGGTTTCGTGTCTATACGGCATCGGCAACCCTGATGACTTTGGCAAGAATATCATCTATCTGGAACGTGGGATGAAAACCAGCCGTGACGATGTGGCCAAGGCTTTGGTTGGGGCTTTGTATGTGCGCAATGAAATCGAGTTCACGCAAGGCAAATTCAGAATAAAAGGGGAGACGATGGATGTGTTTCCCGCTTACGCCGACATCGCCTACCGCATCGTGTTTTGGGATGACGAAATCGATAGTTTGGAGAGCTTTAATCCAGTGACTGGCCGTAGGATAGAGAATCTTTCTGAACTGACGCTTTTCCCGGCTAACATTTTCGTCACTTCGCAAAGCAAGCTGAACTCCGCCTTGGTGGAGATTCAGGATGATATGTTTAAGCAAGCTGAATATTTCCGAGAGATAGGGAAAAACTTGGAAGCCAAGCGTTTGGAAGACCGTGTGAACTATGACCTTGAAATGATGAAGGAATTGGGCTATTGCTCAGGCATTGAGAACTATTCACGTTACTTCGATGGGCGCAGTCCTGGTACAAGACCTTTCTGCTTGCTTGATTATTTCCCCGATGACTTTATCACCATCATCGACGAGAGCCATGTCACCATACCGCAAATTCGAGGGATGCACGGCGGCGACCGTTCGCGCAAGCAGACCTTGGTGGAGTATGGTTTCCGTCTGCCTTCGGCCTTGGACAACCGACCTTTGCAATTTGATGAGTTTGAATCTCTTACAGGACAAACCATTTATGTCAGTGCCACGCCTGCTGATTTCGAGTTGCAGCAGAGCGAAGGCGTGTATGTGGAGCAAGTGATTCGCCCCACAGGATTACTTGACCCATTGATTGAGGTGCGTCCGAGCTTGAACCAAGTTGACGACCTCATCGACGAAATCCACAAAGTAGTGGAAAAGAACCAGCGCGTTCTCGTCACCACCTTGACCAAACGCATGGCTGAGGAGCTGAATACTTACCTCAATGGCTTGAAAATCAAGACGCGTTACATCCACTCCGATGTGGAGACGATGGAGCGTGTTGAAATTCTGCAAGGTCTTCGCATGGGTGACTTTGATGTGCTGGTAGGCGTAAATTTGCTTCGTGAAGGCTTGGACTTGCCCGAAGTGAGCCTTGTGGCTATTCTCGATGCCGATAAGGAAGGTTTCTTGCGCTCGGAACGTTCTCTGACACAAACCGCAGGTCGTGCTGCCCGAAACGCGGAGAGCAAGGTCATCATGTACGCCGACACCATCACCGACTCGATGCGCAAAACCATTGATGAAACCGCTCGTCGTCGGGCGAAACAAATGGCTTATAATGAGGCGCATAGCATCGTCCCGAAGACCATTGTGAAGGCTATTGATAACTCACTTGGCACAATGAAGGGCAACCAGCCAGTGAGCTATTCGCAGTCAGAAATTCCAACGACTATGGCCGCTGAAGGTCAAGCCGCCTATATGTCGAAGGAGCAGTTGCAGAAAGCCATCTCCCAAGCCAAGAAAAACATGGAGCATGCCGTCAAGGATATGGACTTCATGGCGGCGGCGAAATTCAGGGACGAAATGCTGGAATATCAAGAAAAATTGACTCGTTTTTGAAAGAAACAGGTGCTTCCGAAGGCCGCGTTTCGGAAAAAACAGTAGTTTTGCATCGTTAAATAAAACTGATTTCTATGAAAAAGTATTTACTTTCTATGGTGGCCTTGTTGCTCATGCCAACGATGTTTGCCCAAACCAGAGACAATGTAGCGCGTGAATGCGTTCTGTTTGAGATTTTTACAGGTGTGCGTTGCCCTTATTGTCCGGCTGCCGCCAATGGTATCGCCCAAATGCTGGAGGAAGGACTGGCTATTGCGCCTGTGGCGTATCATACTACCGCTTTTTCCACGGAGGAGTATTACACCAACGAGACCAATGCCCGCGCCAATTATTACGGCATCACCAGCTATCCGACCTTGAAGGCCGATGGCATCACTGGCATGTCGGGTGGCGGCAATGCCAACGAAAACATGTACTCCTATTACATGAACTACTACAATCAGCGCATCAATGTGGCTAGTCCGTTTACCATCGACTTGAGTTATGAGCCTGTTGACGGCACCTCGTGTCGGGTGAACTGCACTGTAAATCAAGTCGGCGACTGCAACGGTTCCGATGTGCGCGTGTTCATCGCCTTGACGCAGTGCAACATTGACGTGGGTTGGCAGGGGATGCAAGGCCTGCACCATGTGTGCCGCGATATGATTCCGTCACAATTGGGAACGTCTTTCACTGGTTCCACGATGACCATCAGTGAGACTTTTGAAATGCCCTATCCCAAGGAAGACTGCTATCTGACGGCATGGGTGCAGAACTATTCGGGCGGTGCCAAAGAGGTGTATCAGGCAGTTCGGATGTCTATGGCTTTGGATTTGGACTATGACATTGCCTTGAAAAAGGTGGAGGACGTGGTCACTGTCAATTGTTCCGGCATCCAAAAGCCAAAACTTACGGTGAAAAACTTTGGCAACCAAACCATTACTTTCTTTGACCTTTGTGCATTTGACGGTCATGAAGACCATCGCCAGTCGTGGCATGGCACGTTGCCCAAAGGAGCTTCGGTGACGGTGACGATGGACGAGTTTGTGGCGGCTCCATGCGATGCCTTGCATTTCTATGCCGTGATGCCTAACGGTGAGGGCGACCAGTATATGCCTGACAATTTCATTCATGTTGCCATGGAGGATGTGCCTGAAATTGACGGTTATTTGAAGATGCAGCTGAAGACGGGTTCACATCCGCAGAATATCAGGGTTGAAATCACTGAGACTGAGAGCGGGGAAATGGTCAATTCGTATACTTTCGAGCAGGCTAACCATGTCTATTCACAGGATATTACGCTGTTGAACGCAGGCTGCTATCGCATTCGTGTGCGTGATATCGATGGCGAGGGCATGGGTAGCGGTTACTTCCAGTTCAAGGATGCCAACAACAACGTGGTTTTTAAAGGTGGCGGACAGGTTGCTCCGTTTACATACGAGTTGTCCAGTGAACTGTCTTGTGACGGCACCCTTTCGGTTAAGGAACCCGAGAAAGTGGAGGCGATGGTCTACCCCAATCCTTCGCAAGGCTTGTTCAACCTTAATCTGGGTAAAGGCACATGGCAAGTTCAGGTGTTCGACATCACAGGCCGTAAAGTGGTTGAAAGCCAGAATGATGGAATGGGTAGTATCGACCTCCGTGGACATCAGAGCGGCATGTATTTCTTGAAGGCAACGGATGGGACCAAAGAAATCAATACGAAGATTCTGGTTCGCTGAGAATCAGTAATGCAATATGGACATTAGGGTGGCTTAATTGGAGCTACCCTTTTTTATGGTCGCGGCGATTCCCTTTATTGCCCTAAATCCCTCAGGTATCGGAAACATCGCAAAAGTATGGAACATGCCTTCGAACTCATGGAATTGTCCGACTTTGCCTGCTTTTTCGTAGGTCTCCTTGAGGAAGAGGTCATCGGGCTGGAGGATTTCGGCTGAACCATAGTAAACGCTGAGGTTGTCGACACCGCTGAAATCACCGAAAATGGGACTTACCCACGGATGTGTAGCAGGCAAATCGCCTTGCCAGACAGCGTTCAATTGGATAACACGGTCGAGTTGTAACATGCTGTCCTTGTCTTGTAAAGCTCTCATTTCCTTCTCTTTGGTGTGACTGAGGTCTACGCATGGGGAGAGTAGGGTAGTAGTTGCAGGTTTTTGCCAGTCGTTTTTGTGGGCTTCTTGTGCGAGAATGAGACACAAACATGCGCCTGCTGAGTCGCCAACGAGGTGGATTTCGTCGTATTGTTTTGATTCAGAAAGGTTTTTGTAAAAATCCAATAATGTTTTGACTGAATACTCGCAATCGTATTCCGGCGATTTGGGATAGACTGGCAGCAAAGCATCGCAATGGGTGCGCAAACACAGGTCATGCAGAAAACGCCAATGGAAAAAGACAGGCGGGTAGATGAAGGCACCACCGTGGAGGTAAAGGATAAGTTTGCTTATAGGTCGGCCCTTCGACAGGCTCATGGACCTTGGCGTTTGTTGTGCTTCATGCCTGAAGACTTGCATCTCAAAACCAGTCGACGCTGTAAACTTTTCTTCCGAAAAAAAGCCTCTGAAATAGCGTGGCACCCTGACTGGGCGGCGGTTCTCGCGGCGACAATGCTCCAATTCCTCCTGCACCTCTTCGGGAGAGGCGTCGCGCAACTGCTTGAACATCAGTTTCAGGTACTTTTCTGTAAAAACGACTCCAGGATTCATTCTTTTTTGCTTTGTTTTCGTTGCTTTGCGTCATTGCGAGGAGGAACGACGAAGCAATCCAGAAAAGAGCTTTTGACCTGGACTGCTTCGTGCCTCGCAGTGACGCGAAGCGTGTTTTATCGTTTCTGATAAATCTTCAAATCAAACATCGTGGCAGCCGAAATGATATGGTCGAAAATGTCGCTTTGGATTTCCTCGTAATTGACCCATTTCTTGTCACTGCTGAAGGCATAGATTTGCAACGGCACGCCAAACTCGGTAGGCTGCAACTGCCGCACCATCAAGGTCAGGTTGTGGTTCAGCTTCGGGTTGTTGTTGAGATAGGCTTTGATGTAGGCGCGGAAAATGCCCAAGTTGGTCTGCTGACGGCCGTTCATGATTTCGCTCGTATCGATGCGGTTGGCTTTGTTGTATTCAAGGATGTCTTCTTCTTTTTGTGCAATGTAGTCTTTCACAAGGCCGTAATGCTTGTATTTCTCCAACATCTCAGGTGTGCAGTAGCGAATGGTGTTCACATCAATGTTGATGCTGCGTGCGATACGACGTCCACCCGATTCCGACATGCCACGCCAATTGGTGAACGGAGCGGAGACCAAAGTGTAGGTCGGGATGGTGGTGATGGTGTTGTCCCAGTTCTGTACCTTCACAGTGGTGAGGTTGATTTCCAAGACGTTGCCGTCGGCAGAACCCATGGAAATCCAGTCGCCGATTCGCAGCATGTCGTTGGCTGACAATTGTATGCTGCCCACAAAACCCTTGATTGTGTCCTGAAAAACGAGCATCAAGACGGCTGACATGGTGCCCAAACCAATAAGAATGGTGCTCAGTTTGGTGTCCAAAAGGAAAGCGATGATGGCCAAGCCGCCCACAGTGTAAAGTACAATCTTGATGACCTGAACCAAGCCAGTCACCGGCTTGAGCTTCGACATCTCGTGCGTGTTGTAGATATCCTCCAATGTGGTCACGATGGAGATGAGAATCATGATGAAGATGATAATCTCAAGGATTTTGACCATTTTTATCAGGAAAGCGCAAGTTTCGGGGAAGTCGGGAAGGACATCGGGAAGCCAGGCTACAGTGATGAGAGCCGGAATGAGCAGACAGATGCGCCCGATGACCTTGTTTTTGATGAGCAGGTCGTCATATTGGTTGGTCGAACGCGAGATGATTTTGTAGACCGTTTTCTTCAAGATGAATTTGATGAGGAAAAACAAACCGATGCTGACGAGTAGCAGCGACAAGGTGGCCACTGTTTCGGCGATGCCTATTGCGAGACCTTCGTTGAGACCTATCCGGAGGTTGAGCCTTTTCAGAATTTCAAGGTATTTTTCAATCATATTCCACTGATTTTAGTTTTTGTGTATCCTTTTTCTTGCAACAAGGCCAACACCTTTTCGCGAAAGTCGCCTTGCAGTAAAATTTCACCGTCTTTCACGCTGCCGCCCACACCGCAGGCCGATTTCAGTTCCTTTCCCAACACGGCAAGGTCAAAATCAGAGCCTTGGAAGCCGGTGATGAGGGTTACTTTCTTGCCCGCACGTTGTTTCTTGTCGAGCATCACGCGGAGGTTTTGTTTGAAGGGTTCGAGGGTGATGACTTCTTCTTCACCATAGTCGAAGGCGTAGTTGGGATTGGTGGAGTAAACGACTCCGTTGTTGTCACTTTTGTGCTTCATAAATGGTGTCGGTTTTAAAGATGGTATCGATTTTAAAAATGGTATCGGTTGGGATGATATATAACTTGTTGTTAATCATTCTGTTGTTGTACTCTTGCAGGAAACGGTACAATTTATCGAACACATCGGGGCATTGCAAGCGGTCAATCAGGTTGTCGCTCAACAGTGAATCATTGATGGGCTTGAAAATGCCAAAGGGTTCTTTGCCATCGGATTGCACCAAATAAGTACCATCGCAATATTGGTAGGTGAGGTTGAAATAGCTGACAAATGACGGCTCGCTGAGCGTGTCGAAAAGGTTGCGTCCAAAAGAAAACAGCGTGTCGTTGACTTCAAGGGCGGAAAGGATGGAAGGCCCAAGGTCGATTTGTTGGGCAATCTCTTTGCAACGTAAAGGATTGATTTTCTTTGGATAATAAAACGCGAAGGGGATGGAATACATGCCCCAAACATTGCTGTATTCGGGCTGGAAATGTTCGTTGTTGGAGTAATCGGAGGTGATGACAAACAGCGTATTGTCGAACCAATCCATTTGCGAAGCGGTTTGGAAAAAGTCCCTTAACGCGCAGTCGACATAGAAAACGGTCTTTTCAAATCCGGTCCAGAAATAGCTCTCTTCAGGTAGCGCAAAGTCTTTGGGAACTTTGTACGGATAACGTGACGAAAGGGTGTAAATGGCCGTCGCAAACGGCTGATGCACACGGTTTAAGGTGTTAGCGGCATATTGCAGGAAAGGACCGTCATAGATGCCCCACTGACCGTCATAATCGCTGTCGTCGCCATATTCGATGCGCCCAAAATACTTGCTGAATCCAGCACGGCGCGAGAACTCGTCAAAGCCTTGCACTCCGTTTTTGCCACCATGCATGAAGATGGTGTTATAGCCATGTTGTTGCAAGTGCTGGCAGAAAGCGTCAAAGTCGTTGTCAGCATACGGCGACCTTACGAAGTCGTTCTCCATCAGTGAGGGAATGCTGGCCAAAATGGAAGGCAATACCTCAAGGCTCCTTCTGCTGTTCGACATGCCGTTGAACGTGAGGCTATTATTGAGGATGGAATCAAGAAATGGGGTGAGCTGTGAACGGCGGTCATTGCTGTAGTAACTGATCATTTCTTGCCCGACATTTTTCAATATGATGACGACCACATTGCTTGGAATGCTGTCCATAGTCAAAGTGTCATTAGTGATGAAGCGGTTGGCAGTCAGTCCTTTGTGAACAGGGGAGAAATCGCTTTCATAAACGCCTTCTCGTTTTGTCAGGGTGGTTTCATGGGCTGTCAACAGGCAGAATGGCGTATTGAGGAGGATAGGTGCATTTTGCGGGTCGGCGTATCGCATGGCGGTTTTCATGGTGATGGGCTTGGCTTGTATACCACCGCGTCCGCAAATGATGGTCAGTAAAAGCATGAAAGTCAAGCTAATGGCCTGCCTGAGTTGCCAATGGGGAGGCTCCTCTTTTTTGGGTGGACGGATTCGAGTTTGTTGCGCTACAACTCTGATAGTCAACACAAAAAGGATATAAATGACCAAGAGGTACCAATAGTCGAAAAGTACTTGCCTGACGACGCCAAACGATATTTCATTGGAACGACCGAGCAATCGGATGAAATCAACGGTGAGGTGCTTCCCGAAGAAATGGAAACAAACGATGTCTAAGAAATTCAAGAAAATGGCGATGGCGTTGAGGGTGACAAAAACGATGTCGACGAAACTTTGCAACCTTTTGTTGTAAATGATTTTTGATGGAAAACAATAGAAAAGGATAGTTAAAATGTTGATTCCAAAAACGATAGGTAGGTCGAACCTCATGCCGTAAAAATAAAGTGCCACAGCCTCTTTCATGTTCAGTTGATGGAAAAACTGAATGTTGAACAAATAGAGCATCCATCGGCTGATGCTGAGTGCCATAATTGTGGTCAACAGGCGGTATATCAGCAACATGTATGGCGAAGATAGCCATTCCTGAATTCTCTCTTTTCTCGTTTTACGGCGCATGGATTATTTCTTTACCGTTGCAAAAGTATATAAAAAAGGTGTATCTTTGCCCAATTATTCAATCATCGGAGAACTGTCACCATGAAAATACGCTCATTTCTATCTGTTTTGCTCTGTTTTGCTGCTTTGCCTCTTGTGGCTCAGGAGCACTTTTCTCAATATGGGAACCCACTCGACATCCCGATTTATCTTTCCGCCACGTTTGGTGAAATCCGCCCTAACCATATCCATGCCGGCCTTGACATCAAGACGCAAGGCGTGGAGGGCAAGAAAGTGTATGCCGTGGCCGATGGCTATATCAGCCGCATTGGTGTGTCGCCGTATGGTTATGGTAATGTGTTGTATATCACGCATTACGATGGTTACACGAGTGTCTATGCTCACTTGCAGCGTTTTTCGGGCGAAATTGCCAAGTACGTGAAGCAGTACCAGTACAAGCACAAGAAATTTGCCTCCCAAATCTATCCTGACAAGGACAAATTCCCTATCAAAAAAGGCGATTTGATTGCTTATTCAGGTAATTCGGGCGGCTCAGGTGGACCCCATCTGCATTTCGAAATCCGCCATACTTTGAGCGAAAAACCAGTCAATCCGATGTATTTCGGCTATAAGATTGAAGACAAGGTGAAACCTTTGATTCGAGGTGTTTCGGTGTATCCTTTGGGCGACAGCTCGACGCTTGAAGGTGGCATCAAGCCGAAGTATTTCTCGGTGACGGACGATGAAAATGGTCAGTATGCATTGAAAGACAAGAACTTCGTTCAGGCCAACGGTGAAATTGCTTTCGGCATTTGCACTTACGACCAAGTGGGCACTTCGACCAACAAAAACGGCCCTTATCTCTATGAGCTTTTCCTTAATGATGTGCTGGCTTTTCAGGTGGAATGCGACAGTTTTTCGTATAGTGAGCCGCGTTATGTGAACAGCCTTTTGGACTATCGCCATTACAAGCAGAAAAAATCGAGTTATGTGCGCACCGAAACGGATCCATTCAATAAACTGCAAATGATTGAGGTTAAGAACGGTACGGTAATGGTGAGAGAGGGCGATACAGTGAAGGTTCGCTTCAAAATCAGTGACTATGCGGGCAATGTTTCTCAAATTGCTTTTAATGTGGTGGGTACAGCTTTCGTTGATGTTGAACGCCCCCAGCACCGTCGC
>JAEEGG010028222.1_pt1 | contig 10573 bp, 9 predicted proteins | sample 9134161 | NCBI WGS metagenome assembly JAEEGG01 (sample SAMN16246543, study PRJNA631951) | gut metagenome | biome: gut microbiome; feature: rumen; material: CR-attached | host: Bos | place: Iran: Karaj | collected 2018-10 | reverse complement strand
ACGCGAAGAGCGTGAAAAAAAGGAAAAGAAAGGCCCCAGGACCGTCATGACCATCCTGGCCGCAGTAGCCGTGATCCTTGCCTGCATACTGGCCTATATGTTGTATCAGCGCAATTCACTGGTAAAACAGCTGGAAGGCGAAAAAGCCGAACTGGCCCAGCAGATGGTAGCCCTGCAGGAAGATTTCTCTTCCCTGAGCAGCGACTATGAAAACATCAACCACCAGCTGGATACCTCCCGCGAACAAGTGGCCATGCTCATCGAGAAACTGAGCAAGACAGAGGCCACCAACCGCGCCAAAATCCGTCAGTACGAGAAAGAACTGGGTACCCTGCGCACCATCATGAAGGGTTACATCGTCCAGATTGACTCCCTGAACACCCTGAACAAGAAACTCACGGCCGATGCCGCCGCCGCCCGCCGCGAAGCCGCCGAAAGCCGCCGCGCCAACGAAGAACTGAGCCAGCAGGTAGAGAACCTGTCGTCCCAGGTGAACGCCGGCAAGGTGCTGCGCGCCCGCGCCATCTCCCTCACCGGTTACTACAGCAACGACAAAGCCGGAGACCGCCACAGCCGCATCCGCTATATGGTGGCCAGCCTGTCGCTGGTAGAGAATTCCCTGGCCGATAAAGGGCCGCTGCGCGTATTCGTAAGGGTGAAAGACCCCGAAGGCGTGCTCCTGATGAACAATGAGTCCATCGAGTTCACCGTGGCCGGAGAAACCCTGCAGTCCACCGCCTCCCGCGAAGTGGACTACGAAGGCGCCGAAGTGGATATGTCCATCTATATCAACGACACCGGCGAATTCATGAAGGGTGTCTACACCCTGGAAGTATACACGGAGCAAAGCCTGCTGGGCCGCGCGGAATGCATGCTCAGATAATATGATTTACATTCACGTCCCCTTCTGCAAGAGCTTCTGCACCTATTGCGACTTCTACTCGGAGATTGCACAGGAGGGTATGTTCGCCCGCTACACGGACCAGGTGTGCGCGGAAATCCGTCGCCGCAAGGCCGAGATGGACAGCCAGCCCAATACCCTGTACTTCGGGGGCGGCACCCCTTCGGTGCTGCCGCTGGGAGACCTCACCCGCATCCTGCTCACCCTGGAAGAATGCGGTCACGGCGGTCCGTACACGGAGTTCACCCTGGAAGTGAACCCGGACGACATTGTGGAGAAAGGACGCCCGTACCTGGACAGCCTCCGGATGCTGGGCGTAAACCGCATGAGCATTGGCGTGCAGTCCTTCGACGACGACCTGCTGAAATGGATGAACCGCCGGCACGACGCCGCACGTGCCAAACAGGCCTTTGCCCTCATACGGGAAGCCGGTTTCACCAACGTGAGCATAGACCTCATCTTCGGCCTCAGCAACCTCTCCAACGACGTATGGCAGAAGACCATCGACGAGGCCCTGGCCCTGAACCCGGAGCACATTTCCTGCTACCAGCTCACCGTGGAAGGAGACAGTGTCCTGGCACACCGGCTGGAGAACGGCGAGTACGAGGAAGCCCCCGACGAAGTGTGCCGCCGGCAGTACGACATCCTCTGCGAAAAGCTGCGCTATGCCGGCTACAACCACTATGAGATTTCCAACTTCGCCAAGCCTGGATACGAAGCCGTGCACAACGGCGGTTACTGGCAGCGCCGCCCGTATGTGGGCCTGGGCCCCGCCGCCCACTCCTTCAGCGGACGCGGACGCAGCTGGAACGACGCCACCCTGGATGGCTACGGCCACACGGAAGAATCCCTGAGCGTGGAAGACGAGAAAGTGGAGACCCTGATGCTGGCCCTGCGTACGGCCCGCGGCGTAGACGAAGAATTCCTGCAGGCCAACTGCATCCCTGGCAGCATCCAGCAACTGATGCAGGAGGGCGCCCTGGTGAAAGTGGGCCGTCGCTACCGCATTCCCGAAGACCATTTCTTTGTATCCGACGAAATTATCCGAACCTTGGTATGACCTATATCAGAAGAGCCGTCAAATACCTGATTCAGTTAACCTTTATCTTCATCGTGCTCATTGGCATCCTCATGGCTGCCGGCATGATTCCCGTAGACGTGGCCCTGGCTTTCAAGAAAGGCTGGCAAAGCGTCTGGTTCATCCTGGCCCTGTTCGCCTTCATGGCCGCCATCTATCCGTTTTTCGGATACGGCAAGCGCAACATCCGGGCGCAGGGGGATCCCGCCGACTATTGGGAAGCCATCGACCAGGCTATGGAAGGGCGCGGCTATGTAGAGGCTGCCTGCCTGGAAGACGGCACGCACAAGTACCACCTCAAGAGCGGCATCGCCCGGGTGGCCCGTTTGTGGGAAGACACCATTACCATTACCCCGCAGCTGGGCGGTTTTCAGGCAGAAGGCCTGCAACGGGACCTGGCCCGCGTGGTAATGTCCATTGACCATAAAATCAACCGTTATGAGTGATTCACAAGGATTCAAAACCGTGGCCACTTTTACTGAAAAAGCAATGGCCGACCTGTGTGTAGCCCAGCTGGGAGACAACGGCATCCCCGCCGGCGTCTTTGGCGCAGACTCCTCCTACCCGTCCCTGAGTTTTGCCAGGAACATCGAGGTTAAAGTGAATGAAAGCGATTACGAGGCGGCGATGAGCATCTTGGCCGCCGCCGACAAGGCCGAGTAAAACTCCTGCCCGAAAGCTTCTGTAAGCGGCCCGCGGAGGAATTCGTACACACGGATTCCTTCGCGGCGTCCTTTTTCATTGGCCTCCTTGCAGATATGCCAGCGATGCAGGTTCAGGCCCACGCGGCCGCCGCCCAGGTCTACCACCCGGATGGGATACAGGCTGCAGGAAATGGGTTTCCGAAAGGTACCGTGGCCCTGACAGAACTGCCGCTCGATGGCGCACATACAGCTGCCGTCGGCCGTAAAATGACAGAAGGCGCATTCCTCACTGCCTTCCACCAGGGGCGTTACGATGTCCCCTTCCCGGTCTATCTCGAAGAAACCCTTGGCATCTACGGCAGCGCGGCCTTCCGGACGCATCAGCGGGCTGTAAATGGGATAATTCTGCTCCAGGGGTTCCAGTTCCTCTTCCTTCAAGGGAGCGCCGCTGTCCCCTATGATACAGCATTTGCCCTTGCACACGGCGTAGTCGCAGGCGAAAAACTCCAGGATGACGTCCTCGGAAACCAGGACGTCGCCAATCTCTATGATGGTGCCGAAACCCCTGCTCATGGTACAATGTATTCAACGCGTCCGCCGGCGGCAATCGTCTTCAGGAACTCTTCTACCTGCTCTGCATCCATGTAGCCGATGGCGTCCGCGAAGCGGGAACGGATATCCTTGTTCACAGCATAACGGGCCAGCACGGTAGCTACACATCCCTCCGGCGTATCCATCAAATCACGCATACCGGCATCTACCTTTTGTTTCCAGGTCTTGAGACCAGCAGCGTCTACCGGCTTGCCGGCCGCCTGCTGAATGGCCGCACGGACGGCCGGAAGAGCCTCAATGGGGCCACCGGGACAACTGATGAGTACCTGGAAACGCTCCTGCGGCTGTACGCAGTAAAGCAGGCGCACGGAAGGAGACACGCCGTAAGCTGAGAGATGCTGGACCAAGGCGTCCCGCAGGGCCTGCAGTCCTACATAAGCCGTATAGAAATGATCCGTGGTCATGGCATATTCCGCATCCATCAGCACGTGGAAACCGGGAGTTCCCACCGTATCCGTGACCGTGGTGACGCCGCTTAGCGTATGCATTTCGGCTGACTTGCGGATAATCTGCCCGCGCTGGGTCTCGAAATTGCCCAGATAGCGCTCCAGCAACTTTTTCACCTCTTCCTTGGGCAGGTTGCCGGACAGGATGAGCACGCCGTCGTTCATCCGCTTGAAACGGTCTTCATAGAACAGATAGGCCTTCTTCCGGGTTTCGGGACTCAGGGCCTGCTTCCACTTGTAGGGACTGCAGGTATAGCCGGGATTCAACTGCCGGAACAGGACACCCTCCAGGTCTTCATCTATCATTTGCTGCTGCACCTGCCAAATCTGGAAATCCTCCAGGCTGGGCCGACGGGAAGTGGTAAGCGCCAGCAGGGACTTCAGAACCAGCGGCAGCCGGTCCTGCGGGGCGCTTCCGGTGATTTCCGTGCTGTTCAGGTCCACACGAGTTTCCAAGGAAATACCATTGGCCGCCAGCATATCGTGGAATTCGGCCGCCGGAATGCCCGCTACGTCATACAGGGACAGCAGGGGGCCGATATAACCGCCCTCCCCTTCCTGCAGGCCGGGAATGTGCGCCAGGCCACCGTTCAGCTGCAGGGCGTACTGGAAGCCCCGGGCCTGAGGCATCTGCTTGAAAATCACGCGCATTCCATTGGAGAAGGTCCACATTTCACCGCCGGAGACCACTTCGGTCTTCTCGCTCTTGAGTTTCACCTTGGCGATGCCCATATTCAGGGCCGACAGTCCGGCGCTGTGCCAGGAATAATCCTCCCCGCCCGACCCGGTGACGCGGGCCTCCAGGTAATGGCCGATATAGTGGTTGAGCGCCGTCCCGTAATCCAGCGTATCCCGGCTGGTGCGGTAGCTTAGCGTGAGGTTGGCGGCGTAGTCGAAGAAGGCCGATGCATACTTGCTAAGGAGACCGGCGTAAACGTCGCTCTCCAGCGCTTTCTTGGCAAAGAGACGGTATTCTTCCTCGAAGGGCGCCAGCTGCGTACCATAACGGTAATGAGCCAGGCAGCGCGCAATCCAGTGTTCGTCCAGGACGGGGTCCGACGCCTCTTTCCACATGGCGGGATCCATCACGGCGCGGGCGTCTTCCAGTTCCTGACGGCCGATTCCTTCCGTCTCAATCAAGGACAGCACGGTGGCCACGATGGCAGCCGCACGGTCCAGGTATTCTTCCGGCGTTTCCACCGTAACCCGGAAAGATTCGTCGGTGCCGCCTGTTCCCAGGCCTTTATATTCTATCTGAAGGGGGGCGTAGGGAATACGGGCCTCCCGGAGTTCCTTTTCCAGCCGATGACGTACGATTACCTCCAGTTCCCGGGAGAAAATGTCCGTGACCAGCGCCTGCATGGTGTTGCGCTGTTCCGGGGGAACGGGCGGCGCCTTGTAGCACACCGACACCCGGGAAGGTTCCCCTTCGGCCGCGCGGGACATCCGGATTACGGGGACCTGGACATCGGCCCATTCCTGTGCGGCCATCACCTTCCCCTTGGGACGGCGGGGGGCCATGATGGACAGCATGTCCAGCTTCTTCTTGATTTCCGCGGGGTCTATGTCGCCGCTTACCATCAGCGCCTGGGAAACTTTGGGGGTGTCCAGCAGGGAAAAGGCGCTGATAAGGATGGAATCCAGCACTTCGGACCGGTATACGGGGACGTGAGGGAAATGATGGACGGAGGAATCGGCCCTGGCGGCCACGGCGATATGGGCATAGCCAGGGTCGGCCGGGTTTTTCACCAGGTAATAGGTGACACCGCACCTGAGAGTCCCTTCCTGCACGCGTTCATCCTTGGCTAAAGCCGGAAGTGACTGCGCAGGCACGGGATTTGTCATCAGGAGGACGGCAAGCGTCAAAAAGCCATATTTAAGACGTTTCCACATGGATTCAAACAAAGGCGCTGCAAAATTACCACTTTTTTTGCTATATTTGCAACCTATTTGTGAAACAGAAAGTATTTAACCTATAATAAGAAGAAGAAAATGAAGAAGATTTTCGTTACTGTGCTCAGCCTGGCCGTGGCCGCTGTCGCCGCCTTCGCCCAGGACTACAATGCCGCTATGGAAGCTTACAACAACGCTGCCGTAGCCGAAACCAAAGCAGCCCAGATTGCCGGTTTCCGTGAGGCTATGAACCTTTTCGCCGCCTGCGAGGATGAAGATGCTCCCGCCCAGGTAGCCAAGTGCCAGGACAACATCGTGAACATCTCCTTCGGTATCGTCACCGACGACATCAAGGCCAAGGACTTCGACAAGGCCCTGGTATCCCTGGACGCCGCCGTTGCCGCCGCTCAGGAGTTCGGTCAGGATGTGGAAGAGCGTAAGAACAAGCAGCTGGGCAACATCTACAACGGTGCTGCCAACGCCGCCTTCGGCAAGAAGGACGCCGCCGCTGCCGTTGAAAACGCCCAGAAGGCCATCGAGATCAACGAGGCCGTAGGTGCCACTTACTTCTTCCTGGGTTGGGGCCTGTCCCAGCAGAAAAATGTGGACGGCGCCATCGAGGCCCTGGAGAAAGCCAACGAGATGGGTATGGGCAAGCAGGCTCTCCCGCTCCTGTCCAACCAGTACCTCACCAAGTGCCAGGCCGCCAACAAGGCCGGCAAGTTCGCCGAGGCTGTTGACATGGCCGGCAAGGCCCTGGAGTACAACCCCAACAACGCCAACGCCTACAAGCTGCGCGGCAACGCCTACGTTTCCCTGAACAAGATGCCCGAGGCTATCGCCGACTTTGAAAAGTACCTGGAGGTGAACCCCAACGCCAAGGACGCCGAGTCCATCAAGAAGACCATCGCCCAGCTGAAGGCCGCCAAGAAGTAAATCAGCTCACCGTCATTTCACAGACGGCGCAGTCAAAAGTGAGTTGGAGCCGCTCTTTCCCGTTCCGGAGGAAGAGCGGTTCTGCTTTTTTCACCTTTCCCTGCTTGGGGCACAGGCCCAGCTGGTGGCGGATGCAGTATTTGGTGCGCATCAGTTCTCCGTTGCAGGCGTATTCCATTTTATAACTGCTGTCCAACGCCTTGGCTCCCCGGTAAAGAGGGCGTGCCCGGACCGGCAGCGCGTCCAGTTGCAGGGCCAGGTCTCGGCGAATACCGTTGATGGCGGCCACCGGAAGGAAGGGGACAGGGCCCTGTACGCTCACAGACGGCTGTCCAAAGGCATAGTGGCCGCTGCGCTTGGCCAGCTGGGCTTCCAGGGTTTGCAGCATTTTTTCCGGGTCCCGGGCCGTGTCGGCCGGGGCCTCCTCCCGCACGGTGACCTGACGGCCGTCTTCGGAGACGGCGGTCACCTTGATCTGACCGTTTTCTATGGCCACCGACAGCTGTACGTCGATTTCCCGGACGGGACGGGAGGCATCCAGTTGCCGCTCAAACGCGGCGCTGATGTTACGGTACAACTTAACGCCGGGCACCAGGCCTTCCATCTTCTTGCAATGAACAGTGAGGCCTTCGCAGACATCGGCCCGGAAACCGCCGCTGTTGAAGGTGAAACCGTCGCCGTTGGCCAGCCGGATGCCGGCCGATGCAGGCTCCAGCACAAAACCGTCCCGGGTGAGACGCTGCACCTTTCCTACGTACTCTCCGCCGCCTTCTGCGGCCCATTGACCGCGCTTGCCGTCCATAAACAGTTCGGTATAACCGCGGTTGAAGGTCTTCTCCAGATCCGGGACAAAACCGCCCTGCACATGACCGAAGGAGGCCCGACAGTAGCGGTCCGGGTAACGGGCCACCAGGGCGTCCAGCGCCTCTGAATAGGCCTTGACCACGTTGCGCACGTAGGATTCGCCCTTGAGGCGGCCTTCTATTTTGAAGGAGGAGACGCCGGCATGGGCCAGTTCTTCCAGCCGGTGCAGGAGATTGTAGTCTTTAAGGGAAAGGAGGGGTTTGTTGCGTACAATCACCTTCCCGTTTGCGTCTTCCAGATCATACAGGCTTCGGCAGGGCTGGGCACAGGCGCCCCGGTTGGCGCTGCGGCCGGTGAGTTTCTCGGAAAGGTAGCACTGGCCGCTGTAACAGACACACAGCGCGCCATGTACGAAGAACTCAATTTCTGTCCCCACCGCGCCGCAAATGGCCCTGATCTGTTCCAGGGACAGCTCCCGTTCCAGCACCAGGCGGCCAAAGCCCAGGCTTTCCAGCCCCCGCGCCTTTTCGGGAGTACGGATGGCGCACTGGGTACTGGCGTGCATGATGATGGTATCGCTCATGCCCAGCACCTGCGGGTCCTGGACAATAAGCGCATCCACTCCGGCCAGTTCCAGCTCCTTGACCAGTTCCTGCGCCTGCGGAACCTCTTCCGGATACAGAAGGGTGTTGACCGTAGCGTAGATGCGTGCCCCGTAGCGGTGTGCATAGGAGCACAGCCGGGCAATGTCTTCGACACTGTTCCCCGCCGCCTGCCGGGCCCCGAACGCCGGACCGGCGATATACACGGCATCGGCCCCGCAGTCAATGGCCGCGATGCCAATCTCCGCCGTCCTGGCCGGCGCCAGCAGTTCCAGTGCCTTCATGGTGCAAAGTTACAAAAACTCTTTCAATCCTGCCCACGCTATAACTTATTGATTTTCAATACTGTTGGATTTTTTCTTTAGGCTCCGAGGGCTAAAGAAAATCCTGAATAACACTGACAATCAATCACTTACGCGACCACCTTGACCGGAGAACTCCAGAGACAACAACTCCTCTCCCAGCTGGTGAAGGGCCCGCTCAATCTTTTTGACCTGAGCAGGTCGGGGTTTGGATAGTCCTTGGGCATAGTGCCAGAGTTGTTTCTGGTTAATGCCGGTCATACGTTCCAAGGCAGACTTGGTGAAAATCTTACAATACATCTGCAAAAAGGAACGTGTATCCAGACGAAACACAATCTGGTATTCCCCCTGCAATTCTTCGGGAACAGGTTCTCCATAGTCGATACAAGCCTCCTTCAATACAACTAATCCTTCTTTCAGGTTTTGTTTCACCTTCTCCAGAGTATCCCCTATTCCACCTACACCAGCAATCTCTTCTACATAGGCTCCATAATTGTGCTCGGCTTTTTCTATGACTGCATGTAATGTAACCATCATAAAACTATTTTAGATTTGCTTCCCTAAATATGGCACTGTACAGGCCTTCAGGCATATCATCACTGTCTTTGCCAGGAACACTGATTGAACGAACAGCACCCTGCTTTCTAAAGACGCGATGATCTCCTCTTGTTCTAACGTGATGCCACCCGTTCATCTGTAACAGAAGCACCACTTCTTTCACTTTCTTTGTCATGCAAAAGTAACTATTTTTCTATTGTTTTGCAAATTTTACATCAGTTCCATCACCAGATCCACATCGCCGTAAGAGCGGGACTGGCCGCTGTACTTTTCCAGGTAGCGGCGGGAGAGGGAGCCGCGCCAGACGATGTCGTCGCGGGAGTAGAGGGGCAGTTCCAGTTCCACGCCATAGCTTTTGGACTCCACCTTCACCACGGCGTTGCATTTCCAGGTGTCGCGGGAGCCGCCATCGTCCTCGAGAATTAGGACAGCGCAGGAAGTTAGCTGTTGGCTCCATTCAGAGACCAGGACGGCGTTGAAGGGCACCTCCTGTCCCACCTGCTTGCGACGCACCACTATCATAAAGTCGGTGATGGTAGGGTCGTACAGGCGCAGTTCGGCCTCGGTGCTGGCCACGAAGTTCTCGATGGCCCCTATTTTTACGAAAAATTCACTGGCCCCCGCGAACCAGGAGTCGTATTGCCGTTTGGTCTTCAACGAACGCAGCACCAGGGATTTCAGTTCGGAAGACTGGGATGATTTCACCAGAATGTCGCCCCCGCCGGTGCCCCAGAAAGGGTCTTCCCGGCGACGCAGTTCCAGGGACTTGTACTCCGCGTCCGAATTGCGGTTCACCACCCATACGGGGCGCTCCAGGCTCATCTGTTCGTCTACCAGCACCTTCTTCACGCTGCCGTCCGGCTGCACGGCGTAGCCCTCGTTTTGGGTAGCACCCTCGCCGGGGTCATAGGTGATGACGGGCAGCGAAGAGCCGTCCCATTCGTCCGACGAAGGCCAGTAAATCTGGACGTCAGAGAGAGCCAGCGAATCCAGCCAGGCCGATGCTCCCCCGTCGGAAGCCTTGGTGCCCAGGAGGACTTCCCGCAGCGCATCGCGCAAGGGGTGGCGCCAGCCGTCGGCCGCCTTGGTAGAGGCATCCTCTCCCACCCCCGTGCCGGGAGCGGCGAAGAGGTCCTTCATCCGGTATTCTTCGTCGTAACCGTTGCCGGCCGAGGCCAGCGCCGCCCGGTGCACCTCTTCCAGGTGCTCTGCCTCCAGCGGGACGGCCGACAGCAGCCGCGCCACCTCCGGCAGCGAGACAAAGGCCGGCATCTCCTCCGGAACCGGGACCTCAACGTCTGTATCATCCAACTTGCCGCAGCCCGTCAAAAGGGCCGGAACCAGGGCCAGAAGACCCGCAAAGATAGAACCACTGTACCGCATAATCCTTTTTTCCGCAAAGTACAGCAAACTTATCCGTTTCATCAAAATTGAAACGGATAATCGACAAAAAAGGCCTTACACCGTTGTGCAGGGCCTATCTCGTGTAAAAGATAAAGCGATTTTTGTCGTAAAAATCGGTAACGATGTCGCATTCTGGGAAGCCTGCGCCATCGAAAACCGCCAGCGTCTGCTTTCCCAGGGCCTCGTTGATCTCTGTAAGCCCCTTCCCTTCGGGGGAAAGGAAGCGCTGGGACCAGCGTGCGATGGCCCGGTAATACAGCAACGGATCTTCGTCCGGGACGAAGAGCGCGATGGCCGGTTCGTAGTCCAGCACGTTGCGGCGCATCTGCGGCTTTTCCTTCTCCATGATGTAGGGCGGATTGGAGAGGATGAGGTCGAAACTGCCGAAATTGA
>JAEEGG010028221.1_pt1 | contig 10573 bp, 7 predicted proteins | sample 9134161 | NCBI WGS metagenome assembly JAEEGG01 (sample SAMN16246543, study PRJNA631951) | gut metagenome | biome: gut microbiome; feature: rumen; material: CR-attached | host: Bos | place: Iran: Karaj | collected 2018-10 | reverse complement strand
CTCCACGAGCATCTTCCACTCCGCCGCCGACACGGCGCACCCACACAACGCCGCCCATGCCGCAAACGCAAAACATCCGCTTATGACTTTCATTACCTGTCCGTCTTCCTTTCCCTCTTCCCCTTTTATTTCCGTGCCCAACGGCGGAATACGGCCTCGGCTTTCTTGCCGCGGAATGTGAAATCGCGGGCGAGCGTGCCTTCACGCGTGCTGTCCGGCTTCGCCGGCGAGTTCTGGTCCCACTTCCACCAGTGGAAGCCACGGCACCAGGATTCGTGCGCGAACACACGAAAGAGCGCCTCCATGTAGTTGGCCTGCTCGTCCTCGTCCACGACCGTATAGATGCCGGAAGGAGACCGTGCGCCGTCCTGCGTGGACGAGCACCCGCATTCGCCGAAGATGATTGGTCTTCCCATGGCGTCCGCAATCGCCTTCATCCGCGCGTGCGCCCCGGCGAGGTTTTCCACCATGTCGTCGACGGTCAGCGCCTTGCCCGTTTCGTCCTTGCGCCGCGCCGGGCAGTAGTAGGAGATGGAGAGGAAGTCGAGGTCGTAGAACCAGTGGTCCTTCTTTGCGAGGAAGGCGAGGAAATCAACCTCGCCCGTGTGGAGCGTGTGGCAGCTCGTGACGGGACCGGAGTAGACGCCGCGCACCGCGGCCACGACGGACTTCCACTTCGCGTTTTCCTCCACCATCTTGTCCAGCTCGCTGTCGAGGCAGAACAGCTCGCACTTGGTCCGCTCCGCGATGCGCGCGTAGTAAACGCTCCGGTCGCGCATGGAGGCGAACCAGCGCGTGCGGCCGTCGCTCACGCGCCCCGGCATGCGCTCGCGGTCCTTGTTCATCCACACGCCCAGGCGCCCGTAGCCGTCCTTGCACTCCAGCATCGGACGCAGCTGCACCTTCATGCCCTTCGCGTGGATGAGGTCGATGGCGTCCATGAGCTCGATGTCGTTCGGCGTGTGCGCGAAGTCCTTGTACTGGAACGCGGACGCCCCCTCGTCCTGCCAGACCGTCGGCACGACCGTCACCCACGTCGCGCCGGCGCGGGCGATCGCCTCGATCTCGTCCTTCGCCACGGAGGACGAGAAATAGCCGTTCGTCGCGTAGAACCCGAACGTGACGCCCCACTGGAAATCCTCGGGGATTTTCCACGTGCGCTCCGCGCGCACCGCACTCGCCGCGAGGCAGATGCCCGCCGCCAACGCCGCCGCGACGCCCAGAAAAGTCCTTCTGGTCGTTGCCATTCCGTAATCGTGATGCATAAGGTTCTCCTTTCCGTTGGATGAATCTGCATGGGCCTGGTTTTCTCCATGGCGCGCGATCCCGTTTCGTTCAACAACGTCCTTGATATAGACATTCCGCCAAATGTCAGGCATTCGTCCCATTCCACATCTTATCTTTGATTTTCCCAAGATAATAATCGCGTTTTATCATGCCCTTTCTTCTTTCTTGGTTTTCCAATGTTTATGAAACGCGATAATTGTACCACATCACCCCCCCTGTGTGCAACCATAGCATCCAGCCGCCGTCCGCAGCGACGGTCGGCGATGGAACGCCGTCCGCGGCTGGCGATGGAACGCCAGCCCTAGCAGAATGGCGGGGGTTTGCAAGCACCTCTTCAGTTTCTAGCCCGCGCACTTCGATTTCCGGAAAGAGATTCTTCAGCGTCCGCGCCACGAATGGCGAGGCGGTGGTGCATATTTCCGGGCGACATCCCCAAGAGGACAGTTGCTCCATGATTCCTGCGCTGCGATTCTCCAGCGCGACGCTCATAGCCTCCTCTTGCGCAAGGCCTGAACGTCCAGACGGACTACTTGAAAAGGATGGTGAAGCCTTGCTGTGAGTACTTGACGCTGTAGCGGACGCATGCCGTGCCGTCAACCGTCACGTTCTCCTTGACGAGCGAGGCCTTGCATCCCTGCACCCTGGCGAAGGAGAATGAGTCCGTCAAGTCGCCGGCAGAGGACGGCAACGTGCAGATCGGCAGCGTGACGGGCGCATCCAGATTGAACGCCGGGCTTGCGGTGTCCACTGCGACCGTCACCTTGGGCGTTCCCTCGCCCGTGACGGAGAACGAACCTGTGAAACCGTTCACGAGGCCCGCCGCCGGATCAAGGACGACCGTGGTGCCGTCCGCGAACCTGAAATCGCCCGCGACCGCCGCGTCCGACAGCGCACGCACGGATCCTTCCTGGACGACAAAGTATTTGCCGCTCTCGAACGTCGCCGCGCCGCCGAGCGCCAGTTCGCCCGCGCCCTTCTTGTAGGCCTTGCCGGTGACCGCGATCGGGACGGCGACCGTGAGCGCCACGCCTTCCTTCACGTCGAAGCCACCGGCCTTAATCGTGATGCCGCGGTTCGCCGCGTCGAGCGTCATCGTCTGCTCGGGGTGAAGGAAGGAATACTGCGCGAGATAGACGCCATCAGCCGTCGGCTCGGCCATCGCACCGCCAAAGCTCGTCCCCAAGCCGAGGTGGAGCGTGGTGCCTGTCGTTTCCGTCGCAGGCTCATTGCAGGTGACGACCAGCTTGCCGGAGAAGCCTGAATTGTCGCCTGTCAGACACACAGGCATGCCGCCCGCAAAGTCCCCCTCGTAGCCGTACGTCCACAGCTCGCCAGTGCCGGTAACCGCAACGGCTACGCGGTTTGTCATCATCGCCCCAGTGTTTGACCTCTTCGTCTGCAAGTGCAGCGCCGCGTCCTTCGCGACGAATATCGACCCCCTTGTGATGCCCGTATATCCCTTCCCCTTGAGCGAACCGTTATTGTAATACACGTTCACCCTTCCAAAGAACGACGCGTCGCCGATATCGACGTCCGGAGATGTCATCCTTAAATTGTTGATATTGGCAACCGTCAGCGAGTCGCCGTTGAACCGAGGGGCTTTCGAGGTTGTTCCCGTGTACTTGACATCGTTCGTCAGCAGATAGTCGTAACCTGCTTGGGCGACGGCGTTGTTTGCCCAGTTCGCCGCAACGCCGTTCAATCCTCCGCTTTCCGAGTTGTCCTCAAATTGGCTCAACGACCAGACCACCGGCTTCGCGACGAGGACAAGCGCCTTATAGCCTTCGCGCGCCTCGATTTCAAACGATGTCCTGGGAAGTCCGTATGTCTTCTCCGTCGCATCGCCGAAGTCCGCCGCCGTGGCCATCGTGTCGGACGGGAGCTTGGCAACGTCAATACGGTTCGTCTCAAAGTCAGGCGCGAACGATGCGATTTCGATCGGTTCCGAAAGACAGATCGAAAGCGGCAGTTCTGGGAATCCGGCCGTGAAATCAAGCGGCGTGGACGTGCCGGTCGCATTGGAATACGGCACGATGTAGCGGATGTCTTTCGTGTACGTCCCGCCTTCCTCGCACGTAACGGCGATGTTGCCGATGTACTTGTTCTGGACGAGCGTCGCACCGGGCTTGACCGTGACAGCGAGTCCGTTCGCGAACGTTCCGTATACACTGAGAACAAGCGTGCCTTCAGTGACCTCGATTGCGGGAACGCCCGTGCAGTCGCCGGCGAGCGTCACCGTGCCCGCACCGATCTTCTGGAACGTCGCGCCGGCGCCGCACGTCACGGGAGCTGTCAGCGTCAGTTCCTCGCCGCTCGCGGCCTTGATGCCGCCTTTCTTGCCAGCAGCGACCGTGATACCACGCGTCGCATACTGGGCGACATTTGCACCAATGGAGAGATAGGCTCGTTCGCCGAGCGTCACGGCATCCGCGAGTTCCGATGTCGGGTCGCCAAACGCCGTGGCGGATATGAACTCGAGGTGGGCGTAGCCGGTATAGTCTACGTTTCCGTTCTTTTTCGTTGGCGCATCTGCAATCACGTACTTTCCCTTGAACGCGGAAGCGTTTCCCGAGCCAATCGTCAGCGTTGAATCAACAATCGTACCGGCGAGCAGTTTGGTTGTGTCGGTTGAAATTCCGAATGAATAAGAAATGATGGAACCGACTTCTCCAGTCAAGGTCGATGCTGACGAGTTGATGAGTTTGACATTTCGCTCGTAAGATGTGGTGCCTGAAGATCCGCTGCCGGCACCATTCGCCGCCAAGGGGAACGTGACGCCCGAAGGAACCAGATATCCACCGTTCAGGGTCAAATTGCCGTCACCGTTGATCCGCAGTCCCTGCGCCCCGCTATTGATCGTTAGTTGCGGAAATCCAATGGTACCTCTATTCGTGTTGAGGACAGAGGGATTTGCAAGTTCCGCAGGAACATTGGGGAAGTCGGAAGTGCTCAACTTTGAGGCTCCTGTTATGACATACACGCACGCGTCGCTTCCGGCTGCACCCGGAAGTATGACTTCGCCGCCGTCTTCCGCCGTCCACGTAATGGCCTTGGAAAGAACACCTGCAGTTCCCGACGCCGTGCCAATCATCCTGCGCGGGCCGTCGCCGAACGCGCACGCCAGCGACAGTGCGGCAACCGCAAGCGCCATGAACCTTTTGCTCTGTTTCGTCGTCATCGCAGCATCTCCTTTTACCTTGTGACGGATGCACGAGATTTTACCATTTTCGCATCCGCCGCCACACCCCCCATAAATAGGGGGGGACTGTCAGGGGAATGATGTGATATACTGTTCGGGCGTGAACGTTCGACTTCCTAGACGTGCCCTGCAGTTTCTGCCGGCATTCCTGATGTGGGCTTCTGCCGTTTTCGCGGCGGACGGTCGGTACGTCGTGACGAACTTCCAGGAGCTTGCCGTCCGCAGCAGGAAGGCGAACGTCCGACCGGCGGAATTCGACGTCGAGGGCACTGTCGTAAGCGCGATGCCGCCAGAAGCCAGATCAATCGTCCTGACAGATGGAACCATCGGCGCATACGTCGCTCCTGATCGCAACGTGGAAGACGTGCCGTCCGTCAAGCGGGGCGACCGAGTCCGGGTTCGCGGCCGCCTGTTGGATGCAACACCCAACTTTCCATCGGCACGGTTCAGCCATCTCTCCGTCATCGGCGAAGGGGCGGCGCCGGGCGCACGTGACGTGCGCATCGGCGAAATCCGTGCGGGGCGGTGCGACTGGGAATGGGTCCGTGTCGGCGGACTGGTGCGGGACATCCTGCCGAGCGAGACGAACATCCGCTGGCTGATCATGGTCCTCTGCGCCGACGGCGAGACCCTGTACGTGGCACTTTTCGTCGACAAGAGGCCGGCGGCGGAGTTCATGCCGCTGATCGGCCGCACGATCGACATCTGCGGGTACACCAACCCCCAGACCGGTTCCATGCGCAGATATGCGGGACGGATTTTCCAATGTCCCGCCCCATCGAACATCGAGGTCCGGACCGAAGCGAAATCCCCGTTCACAGCTCCCCATGTCAGCAGGCTCAAGTATCTCGATCCCGGGCAGATCGCTGCATTCGAACCCGTGCGGGCGAACGGCGTCGTCACGGCCAGCTGGGGCGACGGCCACGCGCTCGTGGACTGCGGCAAGTACGGCAACATGCACCTCGTTTTCGATGACGCAAAACCGCCGTCGCGCGGCCAGTCGGTGGAAGTCGTCGGATTCCCGCTGTCAAACCTCTTCAACTTGACGCTCACCCATGCGCACTGGCGCGAAACGGCGCCAATCAAATTCACCCAAGATGAACCCAAGGTCATTTCCGCGCGCGATCTCTTCACCGCATCCGCCCCGAAACCTTCCCGGAACGCGAAGCTCCACGGGAAGACCGTCCGCTTCAAGGCCGCCGTGCACAGCCTTGCGGACCCGCTCGTCCGCGGCGACACGCTTCTTGTCGAAGACGCGGGGTTCGTCATTCCCGTGGACGTCAGCGCCGCACCGGAAGCCGCCACGGGGATTACCGTCGGCTGCACGGTGGAAATAACGGGCATCTGCGTTCTCAAGCAGGAATCGTGGCGGCCGGACCGACTTTTCCCGCAGATCGAGGGCTTCATGGTGATCGTGCAGGAACCCGGCGCGATACGCATCCTCGCCCGACCGCCCTGGTGGACGGCCGGGCGGCTGTGGTCGTTCATCGGAATGCTTCTCGCCGTCCTCGCAGGCATCCTCGCCTGGAACGTGGCTCTGCGCAGGGCCGCCGCGCGCAAGGGACGCGAACTCCTGCGCGAACAGATCGGCCACATGAAAACGCAGCTGAAGAAGGAAGAGCGCACGCGCCTCGCCGTCGAACTGCACGATTCTCTTGCGCAGAGCCTCACCGGGGTCTCGCTGGAAGTCGACACCGCCATGCGCCTCGCGGACGGACGCAACACGGCGATGATGGAGCATCTGGGCATCGCCTCCCGGACCCTGAATTCATGCAGAAACGAACTCCGCCACTGCCTCTGGGACCTCAGAAACCACGCGCTGGAGGAGCGGACGATGGACGAGGCGATCCGGCAGACGCTTGCCCCCCATGTCGCAGGCGTGGACGTTGCCCTGCGGTTTGACCTGCCGCGTACGCGCATCCCCGACAACACGGCCCATGCGATCCTGCGCATCATCCGCGAACTGGCGCTGAACGCGATCCGTCACGGCCAGGCGACGAAAATCTGGATAGCCGGATGCGCTGACGGACCTTGGCTGAGATTCTCCGTTCGCGACAACGGGTGCGGCTTTGACCCGCATTCCGCATCCGGCATCGCGGAGGGTCATTACGGGCTGCTCGGCATACAGGAACGCATCGAAGCCCTCGAAGGCGAATTCAACATCGACAGCGTCCCGGGCAAAGGCACGAACGTGCGGATGTCAATCAAACTGCCATACGAGGGAAGGGAACCCCAGAAATGAAGCCGTCAGAGGAAAAGATTAAGGTCCTCATCGCGGACGACCACGCGATCGTCCGCATGGGACTCGCGGCCTTGCTCGGAACGGAGCGCGGCATCGAAGTCGTGGGGCGCGCGAAAAACGGAATCGAAGCCGTGAACGAGACCGTCCGCCTGCATCCTGACGTCGTGATCATGGACCTCATGATGCCCAAGAAGAACGGCGTCGAGGCTACCGCCGAAATCGCGCAGACCGCTCCCGCGTCCAAGGTGATCGTGCTCACGACGTTCGGAACGTCCGACGGCATTGCGCACGCGCTGCAGTCCGGCGCAAAAGGCGCATTACTGAAGGACGCAGACAACGCGCAGCTCGTCAAGGCCATACGCACTGTGGCCGCAGGCGGAGAACACGTATCGCCCGACATCCGCCAGCAACTTGCCGTCGATCCCCCCTTGCCCAGACTCACGCCCAAACAGAAGGAAGTCCTTTGCTCCATATCCCGCGGACTGACAGACCGCGACATCGCCAAGCAACTCGGCATACGCCAAGACACCGTCAACGACCACGTCAGCTCAATTCTGGAGAAGCTGAACGCCGCCAACCGCACCGAAGCCGTCTCGATCGCGATGCGGAAGCATCTCCTGGAATAGCCGCATTTACGAATCATTCGTGCCGTCCTCTGTCAGTCGTTGAGGGGGCTGAAGGCCTCTTCGTCGGTTTCGACGCGCCCTTCCTTGTCCTCCATGCGGCCGATGTACTCCTCCGCGATCTCAGGCGGAATCTCGTACGGCTTCGCGTGGTCGACCGTCCACTGCTTCCAGCCGGGCTTGCGGAACGGGTTGCGGAACGTCTTCGTGAGCTTGTTGCGCTGTTCGAGGTGGACCATGCAGGCGCGGATGCAGCCGCAGCCGCCCTCAACGGCGCGCCCGTAGCCGTACTGCCGCGGATACTCCCCGTCGAACGGCGACAGCTCGCGGCCCGCGCCGCCGTGGATGCCCTCCTCGCAGGCGAGCTCGTCGAGCTTGCCCCATTCGACCTCGTGTCCGGCGAGCGTGACCTTCACGGACTCGTTCATCGAGATGGCGTGTCCCGCGCAGTTCCGCACGCAGAGCTTGCACCGGTCGCAGATGTGCCCCTCGTAGATGGGGTCGTACACGTCGAACTCGGCGTCGGTGAACAGCATCGCGAAGCGGACGCGCGGGCCGAACTCGGGCGTGAGGAACATCTTCGACCAGCCGAACTCGCCGAGCCCCGCGAGATACGCCGCGACGCGGAAGTGGACGAGCACGTCGGGGAGCGGACGTCCCTCGGCGACATGCCGGCTCAATCCCGCGCGGAACTTGCCGGTCACGGGGTTCACCGCGTCGCCGCCGTTTGCGTTCTGGAGCGGGAACGCCTCGTAGCCGTGCTCCTCAAGGTAGGCGTTCAGCTTCCACAGCACCATCGGTCCGTGCACCTGGTTGATCGAGGCGTAGCCCATGCCGGGATAGTCGATGAAGCGCGTGCCCTCCTCGATTCCCCGGAGAAGTCCGCGCGGGATGCGGAAGCCCAGCACCACCATGGACTTCGCGCCGGGGAAGATGTACCGCGGGTCGTTCTGCCGGGGCGCGCCTTCCCAGCGACTCATCGGCGCGATGCCCACGCAATCCGCGCCCACGCGCTTCGCCAGCTCCTTGATTTCCGCAGAGGTGACATCTGGCACTTTCTCAGCCATAACCATCAACACCCATCACCTATTCACTATTCACTATCACCTATTCACTATCTAGGCGACGCCTCCGCTCGACGAGTTGTCCTGCACGAGCCCGGCCGCCGCCTTGGTGCCGTAGTTGGAGTTGATGTTGTAGTTCGTGTAGGCGTCGTGCGACTCGATGTTGCCCGCGTACTCCCGCACGACTTCCTCCGGCAGCTCGTAGGGCTTCGAGTGGTCGATCTCCCACTGCTTCCAGCCGGGCTTGCGGAACGGCGCGCGGAACTCGCGCGTGAGCTTGCGCCGCTCCTCGAGATGCACCATGCAGGCGCGGATGCAGCCGCAGCTCCCCTCGTGGGCGAGCCCGTAGCCGTACTTGCGCGGATAGCTGCCCTCGAACGGCGAGAGCTCGCGCTTCAGGCCGCCCTCGCGGAACGCCTTGGAGCAGGCCATCTCGTCGCGCTTCGCCCACTCCACCTCGACGCCGCCGACGACCTTCTTCACCGTCTCCGTCGGGGAGATCGCGTGGCCGTGGCAGTTCTTCACGCACTCCATGCAGCGGTCGCAGATGTGCCCCGTGTAGATGGGATCCGGCTCCAGCTCGGCGTCCGTCAGCATGATCGCGAAGCGCTGGCGCGGACCGAACTCCGGCGTGAGGAACGCGCGCGAATAGCCGAACTCGCCGAGTCCGGCGAGGAAGGCCGCCACGCGGAAGTCGACCGACACGTCCGGCGCGGGCAGGCCGGGGCGCACCGGACGGCTCCAGCCCGTGCGGAAGTTCCCCGTGAGCGGGTTCACCGCCTCGCCGCCGCCCACGTTCGCCATGGGCACGGCCTCGTAGCCGTGGTCCTCCATGAAGCGGTTCATCTCCCACAGGACCATCGGCCCGTAGATGGAGTTGAGCGCGGCGTAGCCCATCGTGGCGTAGTTGAGGTAGTGCGTGCCCTCCTCCACGCCGCGCAGGCTGCCGCGCGGGATGCGGAAGCCGAACACGATCATGGACTTCGCGTCGGGGAAGATGTAGCGGGGATCGTGCTGCCTGTCCGTCCCCTCCCATCTGCTCATGGGCGCGATGCCGACGATGTCGGCGCCGCACTCCTTTGCCTTGGCCTTCACCTCGGCCGCTGTCAGCTCTGCTTCGTAGGACATGGTTAGTGGCTGCTCATTAGAGGTTTACAGACTTGAGGTCGATCAGGGGATGCGCCGGAGTCGTTGAGACGGCGCATGATCGGGAAGAGCGCGAGGCCGGAGACCGCTGCGACGGCGGTCATCGTCGCGGCGAGCGCGACGCGTCCGTAGATCCAGTAGCCGCTCGCGAACATCATCGCGTAGATGCAGGCGCTGGCGACGGTCATCGCGAGAAGCCCCCAGGCGATGTCGTGGCAGTTCGCGCGTATCGTCGCCTGAAACGACGCGCGCTTCGCGGCGTCCGTCGGAGGCGTGGCGAGCGTCACGCCCACCCAGGCCGCCGTGGTTACAGCCATCACGATGAGGAGACGGTGCCAGGCCGCAAGCGGCGGACCTCCCAGATGCGGATAGACGAGCTGCAGGAAGACCGCCACGAGGAACGAGACCGCCATCGCCGTGATCTCGCTCCACGCGTTGATGCGCATCCAGAACCACCTGAGCAGGTAGATGAGCCCCGTGCCGGCGCCGATCTGGAGAATCAGGTTGAACACGGCGCCGGCGGAAATCAGGAACGGCGAGATGACCGCGGTGAGGACCATCAGGAGAACGGTCGTGAGGCGTCCCACCACGATCAGCTCGCGCTCGCCGGCCTCGGGACGCACGAACCGCTTCCAGAAGTCGTTCGCCATGTAGTTGGAGCCCATCGAGAGATGCGCCGCGACCGTCGAGAAGAGCGCGCCCATCATCGACGCCGCCACCACGCCGAGCCACCCGTTCGGCACGAACGTGAGCATGGCCGGGTACGCAAGGTCGCCCTTCACGAGATCGGGATTCACATGGGGGAACGCCTGCCGGAGGGACGCGAGGTCGGGGAACACGATGAGCGAGGCGAAGGCCGTCAGGTACCAGGGCCACGGACGGATCGCGTAGTTCACCACCTGGTAGAGGATCGACCCGCCCACGCAATGCCCCTCGCTCTTCGCGGAGAGCATGCGCTGCACGATGTAGCCGCCGCCGCCCGGCTCGCTGCCCGGGTACCACACGTTCCACC
>JAEEGG010028219.1_pt1 | contig 10573 bp, 9 predicted proteins | sample 9134161 | NCBI WGS metagenome assembly JAEEGG01 (sample SAMN16246543, study PRJNA631951) | gut metagenome | biome: gut microbiome; feature: rumen; material: CR-attached | host: Bos | place: Iran: Karaj | collected 2018-10 | reverse complement strand
AAGCGCGGAAAGCAGGATTCCTACTCCTATGGTAACAAGGGGAGTTACAAGGATATCAACCTTGGTCTCCTTGGAGATGGCCTTTCCGAATTCCGAAGCTATGATAGCTATTATGAGAACGGCAAGAGGACCTCCCGCACCGCCAAGTGCATTGGATGCGAATCCCACGGTTATCATTGAGAAAAGAACAAGAGGGGGACACTTGAGAGCGGATGCTATGGCAACAGCCATGGCAGGACCGCTCATGGCCTTTGCAAGTCCTCCAACCGTATAATCTGCCCCTGCTACAGTAGCAACAGTATCGGTCAGAAAGGGTACATGAAATGACGTTCCTATGGTATCGATTATCGTGCCTATGAGAAGTGAGCAGAACAGACCCTGCGCCATTGCACCGAGTGCATCGATGCCATATCTTTTTAATGAGATCTCAATATCCTTTTTCTTCAAAAATTCCTTAAACTTCATTTACTTCCCTCTTTTCATATGTTCCGGATCTTAATCCTCCGGAGACCGGTCATCCTGAACTGCGGGTTCTTTTCCCCGGATCCTGCAATATCTGGTTTTAGATCATCTCTCAGCAGATCACATGACAGTTGTCAGCAGATCATAGCGCGGTCATTTCGTTCATTATACCCGTTAAGTGCCTGCAGTAAAACATATTTTCTAAAGCGGCGGGTTTTTTCATCAGTTTTCAGGCCATACATACCCCTTTTTGGCATTTAATATACGTCTCACGGATTCATCGATCCTGTCCTCCGATATGATTCCGTCATTTACAGCCTGCAACACCCCGCTGTATGCCGCCTCAAAATCCACAGGCATCAGTATGATATCCGCTCCCGCATTTATTGAAAGCACAGCTGCCGTGGCAGAGTCATACTGATCCGTGATGGCTCCCATGTTCATGGCATCTGTAATGATCAATCCCTTAAAGCCCATCCTGTTTCTTAAGACAGTGGTCATCATATATGGAGACAGGGTTGCGGGAACTTCATTTCCGGTTACACCCGGAACAGAAATATGTCCCACCATTATGCACTGACAGCCTGACCCTATGGCCGATGCAAAGGGAATAAGTTCACAGCTCATAAGTTCATCAAGAGTGGATGATACCGAGGCATATCCGTAATGGGAATCCGCTTCGGTTGCACCGTGTCCGGGGAAGTGCTTCACTACAGGCATCACCCCGCCCGCACTCATTGACGTCATCTCGGAGACCACCATCTCAGCAACCAGATAAGGATCACTTCCGAAAGCTCTGTTTCCTATGACAATGTTGGAAGGATTTGTGAAAACATCCGCAACCGGGGCCATGTCCATATTAAAGCCAAGCCCCTTCAGATATGAAGCGATATAAGTTCCCGCATATGCGGCAACGCTTACATCTCCGGTATTTCCCACATTTATCATGGGCCCCACATTGGCTATCCCGAATGCAGGGTTACCGGAAATCCTTGCAACCGTTCCGCCTTCTTCATCAACGGACAGAAAAGGCGGGACAAGTCCCTGTGCAGAATAATATCCTTTTGTCATATTCAGCATCCCTGCTGTCTGAACCTGTGATTGCAGATTATGGGCAAAATAAATAAATCCGCCCACAGGATATTTTGCTATCCCCTGCTCCAGCTCCGGACCTGCAGTTACAGATGAGTTGCCCCCTCCGATGGATTCGGGAGTCACGATAAACATTTGTGCAACCTTCTCTTCAATGGAATGTGTCATGATCCATCCCTCCACGTCCATGTATCTGTCTGCGGCAACAGGTTCGTCCGAAGCTCTTCCTGTACCGTCATTCAAACCCGTATTTTCAACGCCTGCTGCATCATGGTCTCCGGATGCAGCACCGTCCACAGAGCCGGTATCACCTGTATTCATGATCATTCCGTCCACAGAGCCGGCATCGCCCTGGTTTTGACCGGTTCCGTCTCCGGATCCCGCATCGCCCGAATCCGGAACATCCTCATCTCCCGAAACGCCAGTATTCTGAGCCGTTACATCACCCGTGCCCTGATCAGTGACCTCTGCATTATCTGAACCATGCACTGCTTCGCCTTCCTGTGAAATACCGGCACCGCTGCACCCCGCCATATTCAGCACCAGCATCATAACGAAAACGGCGATCATCCATGGCTTCATCAATATCAATATTTTCTTTTTTAAGGAATCTTTTCTCAAGCTTTCTACCCGGATCTGTTTTTATCTAAGCTGACTTTTATGATTATAACATTAAATGAGCCGGAGGAACCCTTCCTCCGACTCATCTTATCCGTACCTTATATTATTTCCCACATCAACCTTACTTCGGTACCGTGTACATCCCGCGTTATGCCTGTACACCTTAGCAGAGCCGATGTGACTTTATTACATCAGTTACTCTTTATCTCGTATCTTTTATAAAAGACATACCCGATAACTATGAGCACCGCTGATATCACCGCATATGTCACCGCCGCCACCTGATAGGATCTGAAATAATGTCCCGCCAGCTTAAACAGTCTGAACTCATACACGATCCTGGGAGATATCTGCATTGCCGGGAAGAGGCACACCAGCTTGGATAATGTCTTCATCTTCAACGGTATCGTGGTTCCGAGAGCGAAGAGTGCGAAATATCCTGCCATTATGATCGCCATGGTTCCCATTCCGTTCCTGAGTACGCAGGATACGAACATCGTGACGGATGAGAGAAGAAGGGATGCCAGGATCGTAAGGACTACCAGGATGACCGTGGTCTGTCCCGCTGTAAGATCCATCTGGGTAAAGGGATAGATAACCTGCTCCACCATACCCATACCGTCAAGTCCCCACCTGATGGCGACATAGCCTATGAATATTCCCAGATAGATAAATACCGTCGCAAGACAAAATACCGTTCCCGCCAGGATCTTGGCAAAGTACAGTTCCTTTATACCATTGATGCTCGCCCTGATCATGGGATCTGTTTTTCTCTGTGTCTCCATGGAAAATATCGCGGACAGAGAAACAGTAAGCACCAGGAGCATTATTATGATGGTATTCGAGATCCCGTTCTGCACACCAAACTCAATATATGCATCTCTCCAGACAAAGGGCTTATCGATCTTCTCTTCCTGGGCTCTCCAGTATTCGATCTCCCCTTCATCAAGATAGGAATCCGCATAACATTCCTCTATACCATCAAGCCTCCCCGCATACAGGGTTTCTTCACTCACATCTCCGAGAACTATGTTATATCCGGCGATCTCCCTGACCCATTCCGTCATGGTATCGTAGGCTATATCCTCGTCTTTTATCACTTTGCCGTATTCATCGGTAACTGCATCCCATTCCGAAATAAACTCTTCATCAAGCAGCCTGCCGTTAAATTTGGAATACTCTGCAAGGGTATCAGTGTCTATATTTCCGGTCACTTCAAGCTCACCCTGCATGAATCCGAATACAAAAAATATCAGAAAGGCTGCTATAGCAATCCGGTTTTTTAATATCTTACGCAGTTCGAAACCGAAAAGAGTTCCGAAGCATTTATTTTTTTTCATTTGATCATTCCCGCCTTTGTAATAAACAACACATTTATGCGTTTACTGTTTCATTCATATTTTTTCAGATAAAACTCTTCAAGATCTCCGCTCACATCGCTACGGTTTCCCTGCCAGATAAGGTTTCCGTCCTTCATCATGATGATCCTGTCGGCGATGTGCTCTATATCCGAAACTATGTGCGTAGAGAGAAGAACTATGGACTTTTTGCCAAGTTCCTCGATAAGCGTCCTGAACCTGACTCTTTCCTTGGGATCCAGTCCCGCTGTGGGCTCGTCAAGGATAAGGATCGCAGGATCGTTCAGAAGGGCCTGGGCGATCCCTACTCTCTGCTTCATTCCGCCTGAGTAAGTCTTGATCTTCTTACGTGCGACATCGGATAATCCTACGAGTTCCAGAAGTTCCGAAGATCTCTCTCTGGCCTTCTTCTTTTCGATACCCTTTAATGCACCCATATACTCAAGGAATTCCCTGGCGGAAAATTCCGGATAATACCCAAAATCCTGGGGAAGGTATCCGAGAAGTGCGCGATAATTCTCGGTATTTACCGGGATACCGTCTGCGGTGATCTCTCCTCCCGTGGGCGTAAGTATCCCGGACATCATGCGCATCAGGGTGGTCTTCCCCGCGCCGTTTGCTCCAAGCAATCCCGTCACGCCTTCGGTAAGTTCGAAGGAGATCCGGTCTACGGCTATCTTGTTCTTATATTGTTTTGTAATCCTGTCTACGGATAATTTCATGCAAAAGCCTCCACATTTCTAACTGTCAGCCACTGCTCAGTAAGAGTCAGCGCGCCTAATATGATCACTGCAGCCACGCCGCAGCCTCCGGAAATAAATGATGAATACAGTACATTACCGCTTTCAGATTCCCAGATAAGTAAAAACAGCAACATCACCGCACCTGCCGCCACTATAGAAGATGCTCCGTTCTCCCTGCCAAGTGGACTCCTTTCGATATGAAGACTTATTATCATTGTCATCAGATACGGCATCAGGACGGTCTCCGCAGTGATAACAGCCTGCATCCCAAAAGATTCTGCGATCACCGGAGATACGATCGCGGTTAAGATAACCGACAGAAAACCCATAATTGTCATCCTGGCAATAACAACACTTCTCAGTGAAAACCTTGTGGCCATCTCTAGTTCGGACATATTGTATCTCCTGGATCTTCCGTTCTCGAGTATCCCCACAGCCGCTGTAAAGGGCATTATCAGAGCGACCAGCTTATCGGTTCCTTCACCTCCGGTCACGGAGCCCGCGATCGCAATGCCTACTATTGCTGCGGCAAGGATCCACACATATGGTCTGATATATGGAATCTGCTGAAGCAGCATCCTGAAGGTGCTGACCTTCCTCGGGCGAAACCGGCTTATGAATTCCATCTTTTTCTCCGGCTCAGGAGCGTAGTATGCGTCTTTTATGAGATTTTTGAATTCGTTCTTATCCATCCCTACGCCTCCAATTCTGCACGGAGTCTTTCCTCCGCGGCTTTAAGTCTTCTGTATAGGGCAAATCTTGAGATTCCCAGTGCTTTACATATGGTACCTGCAGGTTCTTCGTTCACATACCTGAGAAGCAGTAACTCCCGGTCTTCATAGGGAAGCTTTTCAAGCGCCTCCCGGACTGCCATCTTCTCCTCGGATATCCCGCTGTCTCCAGGGATTTCTTCCATCTCTTCGGACAGTGATTCCGGCTTGATCCTTCTGTATTCATCAATACACAGATTCCTTGCTATGGCGTACATATATCTGATATCCATACTGCCTGAGTCACCGTACTTGCCCAGATACCTGAGAAAAGCCTCCTGGGTGATATCCTCCGCCATCATCCGATCATTTACTCTGAAGTACACGTACCGGTAAATTTTGTCATATATTGTTTCTAAATCCATGGATCCGGTTCGTACCTCCCTTCATATTGATTAACGGATGTGCTTTATAAAATGTGCGCTTATCTGCAAAAAAAATCGGGCAGGCCGGCAGGAACCCCGCTCCGACTTGCCCGTTATGGTTTTCGATCTTTTTATTCTTCCTCAAAGCTTATGGTCAGAGATGTAAGATGATCTGTCACCTTAAGATTAATAACAGGACCGTCCTCCGCACCCTCTTCCGAGTAATTCAGGTGATTGGAACCCTCGCAGTTTACCCTGACGCCGACAGGAAGATCTATATTGACCCTTCCGATGACTGATGTGATCTCTATGTTCATGACATCTGCCTCCGGTCTTGGAACAACGATATCAAGAGATCCGCTCAGGTTAGTGATAAATACATTCTGCGCATCCGGCTTGATGCAGTGCTCTGTCTTCTGGAACAGATAGGCGTAATTCGAATTGTTCTCATCTCCATGCTCTTCCAGCTTCCTGGCATTTTTGGCACCAAGCGCTGCCGCAAGTCCTACATTTGTCAGGAAAAAACCTCCTCCAAGTGCAAGAACCACTAATGCAGCTGTCTTTATCGGACTTTTTCTTTTTAAATCAGCCATTATCTTTCTCCTGTTCTTTTATCTTATTCTGTGGAAGTATGTTCATAAGCAGCATCTCCAGCTTCTCGCTTTCGACCGGCTTGGACAGATAACCGTCAAACCCTGCTTCAATATACATTTCCCTTGCTCCCGATATTGCATTTGCCGTAAGCGCTATGGCGGGTGCATTAAGATTGTGACCCGATCCTCTTAATTCCTTAAGAGTCTCCAGTCCGTCCATATCCGGCATCATATGGTCTATGAAAAGTGCATCATAGGTATTGGACGAATTAAGTGTCAGCGCTTCACTGCCGGAGCTTGCCGTATCTATCTGTATCTGAGTCTTCTTGAGAAGATTCCTCATCACCAGCAGATTGATATCGGTATCATCCACCACCAGTATCCTGGCATCGGGTGCATGGAACATCTCAATGTATTCAGGTATGCCCTTTCCCGAATGCCTGTATTTCAGGTCATATTTTCCTATTTCTTCTGAGGATACAGCCTGCTGAACTATGGTAAAGGACATGCAGGTTCCCCTGCCATATTCACTCTCAACCTCAAGTCTGCTTCCCATAAGATGCAGAAGCTGGCTTGTGATACTCATTCCCAGACCGGTACCCTCTATCTGCCTGTTTCTCTTTTCATCTATACGCTGGTAGGGCTTGAGCAGCTTCTCCAGGTCTTCGGGCTTCATACCGATACCTGTATCCGTAACGGAAAGTGTCAGTGCGATACTGCGGCCGTCACTGCCTGCTCCTTCTTCCATATCCTTATAGGAGAACTTAAGTGTCACAGATCCCTTTTCGGTGTACTTGACGGCATTGGTCAGAATATTCAGGGCACACTGTCTGATCCTGATCTCATCACCCACCAGATCCTTTGGAATATGGGGATCCACCTCCACGCAGAACTTAAGTCCCTTTTTCTCAGCTCTGCCGGATATGATATTGACAAGGTTGTTCACCATCGAGGAAAGTTCATACCGGACAGGGATGATCTCCATCTTGCCTTCCTCAACCTTGGACAGATCCAGGATATCATTGATCAGCGCAAGGAGAGTCTTTCCTGCAGACATGATCCCCGAAGCATATCCCCGTATCTCTTCCTCACTGCTTTCACGGAGGATCATCTCATCCATTCCGATAACCGCATTGATCGGGGTACGGATCTCGTGTGACATATTGGCAAGAAATCTGCTCTTTGCCGCATTCGCATCATCCGCAATCTTCTTCTGTCTTTCGAGTTCCTCGGTATAATGTATATGATCCGTCTCATCAGAAAGTGCGTACAGCTTTCCGTAATCCTGTCCGTTACGTATCAGACTGTTTTCCTCCACGGAATAGAAATGATCCTTTATCTTCAGATATTCCTTTTTGGCAACAGCATCGGTAAGAAGGGGGAGGATCCGGTCGGCTCCGCGGTCTTTGCCTGCAGCAAGCTCAGGATATAATTCTTCAGCCGGCTCGTTAAAATACTTTATCGCACCTTCATTATCAACTGCTATTATCCCTTCGGATATCCTGTCTATAATGAATTCCTTTGCAATCTCCCTTGTGCCAAGCAGATCGAAGGATATTATTGCGATGAGCATCATTATGGTACCGATAAAGTAACCGATCATTGATACATCATAGAAATCAGACAGGCTGAACATATGTGTCAGCTGGGCAACCAGGAAAAATGCCTGCACAAATGTCGCCATCATGACTGTGATCAGACTGTTTCTGGTAACTTTCTTTTTTTCCTTCCTGAGAGCCCTGAACAGGCACACAAGGGCACAGCCAGCCAGCATGAACTGGAATGCCATGTTAAAGTGATGCATTATTCCGTTGCCGTGCTGAAGCCTGGGGAATATACCGCTTGTATCGTAATAAATATCGGTATAGTAAAGGGTGTGATTCTGAAGATTGAATATTGTTATATAGATCACCGCATCGATGATCATCATCACATTCTTGATCTTTGACGGGATCCTGACTCCGACAAGTTCCATTATGAACAGGAAGACAAAATACGGATACCACGTCCTGCCAAGATACGAGAACTGGAGAGCGGAGATATATGCACTCTCATTTTCTGCCTTCAGTTCCAGAACATAGCCCATATTGTTGACGAGTGCCGCTATGCTTCCTATGAGCAGATATGAATGCAGCCTTCCCTTAATGTTCCTGAACACTATCCATGCTTCAAGGAACAATCCGATAATGGACGCATATTGAAGTGTAAGAAGTACATCTCTCAGATCCATATCATGGTTTCTCCGAATTCGGGCCGTCTTATGCAGCAGATCGTAATCTATATTAAAAAATATAATACTTATGGGCATTCAAGTCAAAAATGACTGAATTTATGAAGCCTTAATACCGTACAGGGATCGTTATATCCGGGCCACCGGTTACGGCATTATTTCAGCAGCCTTGTACTGCTGTAGATATTATACTGCTGTATCCTTTCATATCTCGATATGTTACTGTTAAGATCATCCACAAGCCTGTCCCATTCGCCGGGATCTGTGGGGGCCTCACTGTCCTTAACATATATATCCGCACACAGCTGACCATCTCTCATGTAGGGCTTTACCGAGACAATGCAGGGATGTATCTCCTTCACTCTTTCTTCGATCCTTTTTACGGATATATTCTCTCCGTTTAGGAGAGTGATCTGCGAATCCTTCCTCCCCCTGAGATATACCTTGTTGTTCCGTACAGTTCCGATATCACCGGTGAGGAAATAACCGTCCTCATTAAAAGCGGCCTTTGTTGCCTCTTCATCATTAAAGTATCCGATGAAGATATTATCTCCCTTTACTGCAAGCTCGCCGTACCCATCCTCATCGGGGTCAAGGACCACCACATCTATATCCTCGAATACCGTACCCACACTCTCCATATCCTCTTCACCGGGATAATCTATGGAAAACCCGGATGAGGTCTCGGAAAGAGCATAGGCATTCATCATATACATTCCCGCTTCCTTATAAGCATTCCTGACCTCGGGATACAGCTTTGCACCGCCACAGAAAAGGTACTTCATCCTTCCTCCGAAGAGTGTCGCAAGGCTTATGCCCCCTGATACGGACGCATCATAGAATCTCATATAGATAATGGGAACCGCAGAGAAGATGGTAGGATGGATCTGCATCATCTCCTGAGCCATTTCAGATATTGAACCCGCGAGATATATCTCAAATCCGAAGACCAGTGAGTATATGAAGTTATATATCGAACCATATGTATGCTTGAGGGGCAGGAACAGATAACATATATCATCCACCCCCACAGGTACTCTTCTTCCGAGAGATCTCCATCCGGAAAAAACATTTCCCACAGACAGAAGAACCGCCTTGGGGAAGGATGTGGTGCCGCTTGTAAAGACCACTTTGGCCGGAACATCATCCGGTCTTGCGGGAACGGTAAAGAGTCCCTCTGTCATCGCTTTTCCCTCTGCGATGCAGTTTTCAAAATCCTTCTGAACCGATATGAATGCCATGTCGGGATATTCTTTCTTAAGACGGTCAATGATCTCTCCCTGTCTCTCATCATATATAAGGCACGCAAGCTCGCTCTTTTCTATGGAATAGACCACATTGTCATATGACCAGTCCTTGTTAAAACCCACACTGCATCCCACGTAGCACATGATGGAGACATCGCTTATCATCCACTCGATGCTGTTGGGTCCGTATATTCCGATATTCTTTCCGTACAATCCCTTTGCATTAAGATATGCGGCAAGATAATTTACCTTTTCTATGAAGCCTGCAAAAGTAATGGGAACGAAGGTATCTCCCTTCTTTTCATACAGATAATTGCGACTTCCCCATTTCTCATAATCTTCACGCAGGAAATGCTCTAACTGATTCGACATATATCCTCTGCCTTTCCGTATCACCTTAGTCTCATATGGTTCATAAAGATATGCTTATAGCGGGTGCTCTAAAAGCACATATTCATACACGCTTCTTATATCCTCGGCCGCATAGGTCTGTGTTACCTTGCCATCCCTTGCAAGTGCTCCGATACTGGGAAGTCCGTTCTGTTCCAGCTCTTTCATAATGGAATATACGATGGCTTTCCCAAGCCCCCTGTGCTGCGCATCAACCCCCATATACAGCATTACATATCTTTCCGGGTGCTTTTTGGTATGCAGGACTTTAAGGATATTCACCGGATTCAGGTGGTATACCTTATTCCCGTAATCAGGAAGACTTATATAGAAACCGACAACAGTGTCATTATAATAAGCTATCTTGGTCATGCTCATATTCATAATGGATCTATAACTCATGAACATGCTGCGGAAGGCTTCCCATGACAGGTCCTTGAATACAGGAAAGTCACTGTATAGTTCCGTTATAAGTCTGTACACATCCTCAAGTATCTTCTCGTAATCCTCCGGCTTCGGACTTTCTATCCTGTAGCCCTGTTCCAGGAACTGACGGTATCTGGTCTCGAATTTTTCGTTGACGTAATCCTCGCCGATCGCCCTGTACAGGCTGGAGGTGTAGTGCTCCTTTACCGTGTATCCGTTTGCAAGGAACAGCTCATAGTAATAATCCTTATTATAGGGCACTCCGGTATACGTAGC
>JAEEGG010028217.1_pt1 | contig 10574 bp, 9 predicted proteins | sample 9134161 | NCBI WGS metagenome assembly JAEEGG01 (sample SAMN16246543, study PRJNA631951) | gut metagenome | biome: gut microbiome; feature: rumen; material: CR-attached | host: Bos | place: Iran: Karaj | collected 2018-10 | reverse complement strand
CGGCATCATCTCCATTGAACATGGAACATTGAACATTGACCATTCTGTCTATGACCTGCAGGGCCGCCGCATCAGCAAGGCCACACAGAAGGGTGTCTATATTCAGAATGGTAAAAAGGTAATCATCAAGTAAAGTAAGGAGGACAAGACTATGATTAAGAAAGTAATCGATTTTATTAGCTTGCCTAAGCAAGAATATCAGAAGCCCGTGATGGAGGTCATAGAGTTGCAGCACAAGAGCCAGATTCTGGCCGGGTCTGTAACGAGCATTACGATCACAGGCCTTGACATGGGAGATGAACTGGTGTTGCCACCTGGTGGCCTGCCCGGTGGCCTGCCCGGAATCCCATGGGACGACGCGATGTAAAATCCTGAACAAATCATCGGGGGGGCAGTGCGCCATGTGTGCGCATTGCCCCCCCGTGTATTCCTTGACATACTTACTTGAAAATTGACAATTCTTAAGGATGTAGGAAATCTGTTTTTGTTTTTACCAGAATTCGTTTTATTTCTTCTTTTTCTTTTCGTAGTATACGACCATGTCTTGCGCCCGTTTCATCATGTCGGCGAGCTGTTTGGTCGGCTTGGCTTCCCGGTGGGCAACGTCCAGGAACTGGCGGTAGTACTGGTAGGCCTGCTCGTCGTCCTTAATGAGGTAGCCTAGCGCGTTGGCTATGTTGTAGTACGTTGCCATGGAGGTGGGGTTGTATGTCAAGTGTCGTTTCCATGATTCAACGGCTTTATCGTAGTGCTTGGCCAGGTAGTATCCCTCGCCCTGCGACAGGGTGATGGCTCGCATGGCCACTGTGTCGGGCTGCATCAGGTCGAGGGCCAGCGACAGGTAGCTAAGGCCCTCGTCGTAGCGGTGGGTGTCGACGCTGACTACGCCGAGTCGCCAAGCGGCGCCGGGATGCTTCATATCGCTGAGCCATAGGGCAGGCTTCAGACACTCGTAGGCCCGCTCCAACGAGTCGGTCTTGGTGTAGCACATGCCGGCAGAATAGAGCGTGCTGAAGGTAGAGTCGCCCTGCTGTAGCAGTCGCTCGTACAGCTTGCTGGCCGCCGTGTAGTCGCCGTTAAGTAGCCAGGCCTCGGCCTCGGCGCGGTTGACGAGGATGTTGGTGGAGTCTTTCAGCGTGTACTTCAGTGCACAGACGATACCCTTCTGTGGCTGGTCGCTGCGGGCGTAGGCCAGCGTCAGTCCGGCCACCACCTCGCCGTCCATGGGGTAGTGGTTCAGCAGCTGCGCTGCCCAGTACATGTAGGCGCCCATGTCGCCCTGCTGCTTGTAGCTGTTGGCTAGCTGGCGGAAAGCCTCGTGCGTCAGGCTGTCCTCGGGCATGTTCTTTAGCAACTCTGCCGTCTGGCGGTAGTTGGCACGCTTGTACTGACAGTCGGCCAGCTTTAGGCGCAGCTGACGGGGAACGCGGTCTTCGGGCACGTAGCTCTTCGATGTGGGGCTGGTCGGGTCGCTGTCGTTCATGGTGAAGTAGACGGCATCGCGCTGCTGCGCCTTGTCGTAGGCCCGCTGGTAGTACTTTAGTGCCTCGTAGGTGTTGTACTGCTTCATCAGGCTGTCGCCACGCTGCACGAGCAGGGCAAGGGAGTCCAGTCCCTCGCCCTTGACGGTAGTGACCGACAGCAGGGCGAGGGTGAACAATGTGAGTGTCTTGTTCATGTATGAAAGAGAGTGTGTGTGCTTATTTCTTGTTCTTTGTTTTAAGGATGATTCTGTCTTTGGGGTGGCCGTCCTTCGCCTTTTCTACGTGCATGCTTTCAATGTCGGCCGGGTTGATGCTGTTCAATGTTTCGGTTTCTACAATTTTTCCGTCAATAACCAATTCAACCTCTTTCCCCTTGTGCTCCGGACTTATCTTGATGTGCTCCAGGGCAGGCTTGGCGTCGCCTTTCAATCTGAACGTGATGGGCACGGTGTACTTCACGCGGACGGGGTCACCATTTTGCCTGCCTGGTATCCAGTTAGGCATGGCGTTGATAACGCGGATGGCCTCGGCATCCAGCAGCGGGTCGACGGACTTCACGGTATGTGCTTCGCTGATGCTGCCGTCTTTCTCGACGGTGAAGGTGACGATGACGCGCCCCTGGATGTTGTTCTTGTCGGCCTCCTTAGGATAGCGGATGTTCTTGCTCAGGAATTCCATCAGGGCAGCAGGACCACCAGGGAACTGGGGCATCTGCTCGACCACGTCGTAGGGGCGCTCGCCCTGTTTGACCTTCATGGCATTGGGCATCTCTGCAGGCTTGGTATCCGCATGCTCGCCGTCCTTCGTCCCATTGGGCATTTCTACAGACTTGGTATTCGCATGTTCGCCGTCTTTGGTCCCATCGGTCGTCTCTGCTGTCTGGGACTGCGGGGTGACGGTCTGCTCGATGACCACGATTTCGTTGATGGGGCCAGACTTGATGGTGGCGTTCTTCTTACCCTTTTTGACAATCTTCTTCTGAGGCTCGTCGAAACGGTAGTCGGTAACGGTACGGGCGTTAAGGGCGAGGGCTGCGCCCACAATGGGCAGGAGGGCGAGCAACTTCAGCAGGTGGCTGCGCCCGGATTTCTTATGTAACATCATGTGTATACGGTTTTTGAGGGTACTGTGACTGATACCGTTGGCAATGGAGTACCCGCCAATGCTCGCGGCTTTTGTGATTAACAGGTATTGATACTGACGCGCATTGAACCCCTGAGAGAGTACTGCACCGTCGGCCTCGTATTCGTGGATGGCGCGCAGGTCCTGGCGCAGCAGCCACATGGCGGGGTTGAACCACTGGAGGGCGGTGAGGATATCGACGAGCAACACGTCCCACGAATGGCGCAGGCGGATGTGTCCCCGTTCATGAGCCAGCACGGCAGCGTCGGGCTGGATATAGTCTTGACGACTGAGTACGATGTAGTGGAACCAGCTGAAGGGTGATACCTGCCGGTCGGTGATGCAAATGACGGTGCCATCGTCCTGACGGTGTTGCTCGCTGTGGCGGATGAGCTGCCACACACGGGCCATGGAGAACAGCGTGCGGCAGAGTGTCGCCACCACCCCTATCATAAATAAGGTGGGGAGTGCCAGTTTCCAGAAAGTCGGCACGGCAGGTTCGTCGGCAAGGGCCGCCTGCACGTCGCCCACATCGACTGTCGGTGCAGCGTCGAGTACCACCGTCTGGTGCATCGTGATGACGCACAACGGCAGCACGAAGGATATGACGGCCGTCAGGAGGAGCACCACGCGATTGACGCGGTGGAATGTCTCACGGGCCAGCACCAGCCTGTAGAACAGGTAGAACACGGCAATCAGTACCGCCACTTTGGCATCGTATGTCAGGAAGTCAAGCATCATACTATTTGTGATTTACAGATTTACAGGTTACGATTTGCTGTCCTCAATCTCTTTGATGAGTTCTTTCAGTTCGTCCACGGAAATCTTCTCCTCCTTGACGAATGAGGAAACGGCACTCAGGTAGGAGTCATTGAAGTAGTTCTTGATGACTCCGGCAATGGAACTGCGCCCGTATTCGTGCTCCGTCATCGTAGGGAAGTATTGGTAGGTGTTGCCAAACTGCTTGTGTCCAAGGAAGCCGTTCTTCTCCAGTATGCGTACCATCGTCGACAGCGTGTTGAAGTGGGGGCGTGGCTCGTCGTAGTGTTCCAGCAACTCGCGCACGAACATCGGTCCGTGCTGCCAGTACAGGTCCATGATTTCCTTCTCTTTGTTTGTCAGCTTTTTCATTGTCATGTGTCTTGAATAGTAGTTACTTTTGCGCGTCGGTTATCAAACCTGCTGCAAAGTAACTAAAACTTTTAGTTATATCCAACTAAATAGTTTAGTTATTAAAGAAAATTAATTAGTTAAATAGTCAAATTAACTATTCTTTAGGTTTAAGATATGCTGATACAGCTTCCGGTAGAAGGGGTGGCGCGTCATGGTAGGGGCGTCGCCGAGGATGATGAGTTTCATGCGGGCACGGGTGATGGCTACGTTCATGCGGCGCAGATCGCGGAGGAATCCTATCTGGCCGTCGTCGTTGGCACGCACGAGCGAGATGACGATGACGTCGCGCTCCTGACCCTGGAAGCCGTCGACGGTGTTCACGCTGATGGAGTGGCGGAAGGGCTTGAAGAACTCACGCTTCATCAGCAGGCGGCGAAGCAGCTGTACCTGGGCACGGTAGGGCGAGATGATGCCGACGTCGATACGCTCGTCGAGTAGCCGCTGTTTGCCTATGCGGTTGAAGTAGTGCTGCAGAGCCAGCAGGGTCAGCTCGGCTTCGGCCTTGTTGACACGGCTCTCGCCCTGCATCTCCTCTTGTGGCAGGTCGAACTGGCTGGTATCTATCCACGTCATCGACAGGTCCATGTCGAGTATGCTGCGATACTTCACCTCTGGCGCACTCTCTACCTGTCCGCCGTAGAACCAGTCGCTGGAGAAGCGCATGATGTCGTCGTTCATGCGGTATTGTATCTTGAGCAGGGTGACGGTCTCGGGGTGGGTCTCGACGATGCGTTCCATGAGTGTCTTGCCTAAACCGGCCTTCAGGGCTGCGATGCTCTTGACTGTGGGGGGCAGTTGACAGTGGTCGCCGGCCAGCACTACACGGCTTACACGTCGCATGGGTATCCAGCAGGCTGCCTCCAAGGCCTGGGCTGCCTCGTCGATGAACAGCGTGCCGAACTTCTGGCCGTCTAACAGGCGGTTGGCAGAGCCAACGAGCGTCGAGGCGATGACGCGTGCCTCGCCGAACAGCTCGCTGTTGATGCGTATCTCCAGCTCGGTGGCGCGGCTCTTCAGGCGCTCCAACTTCTGGTGGTACCCGTCGGTAACCCGACGGGAGTGGTGGCTGCGCAGGTCACGGATGGCCTTGCGCAGTGCCCATAGCTGGGGGTAGTCGGGATGTGCCTCGAAGCGCCGCTCGTAGGTGAACGACAGCATCTTGTCGTTGACGCGGGTGGGGTTGCCGATGCGTAGAACGTTGATACCACGGTCGACGAGTTTCTCGCTGATCCAGTCGACAGCCATGTTGCTCTGTGCACACACCAGCACCTGGTTTTCGCGCATCAGCGTCTCGCGGATGGCTTCGACGAGGGTGGTCGTCTTTCCGGTGCCCGGCGGACCGTGGACAATGGCCACGTCCTTGGCACGTAGCACCTGGTTGACGGCTACCTCCTGCGTGGCGTTGAGGTAGGGGAAGTGCATGGGCTGGAAGGTGAAGGTCTCGGGCTTCTGATTCTTCGTGTAGAAGAGGTCGCGGAGGTAGCCCAGCCGTCCCTTGCCTTTGATGGCGCGGTCCAGGGCGTCCTTCATCGTGCGGTAGGAGGTCTCGTCGAACGACAGCTGCACGCCGAGGCCTTCAGCGGCTTGCAGGTCAACGACGGGGAAGGCGTCAGGGACGGTGACTACCATGCGGTCGCCGTCGACGTAGCTGACGGTGGCGGTGTGGCGGAAATACTTGATGCCGACGGAGCCGGCATCTACACTGAACTTGCCGTTAGGGGAAGCGGCTGTCGTAAAGAACTGGATGGGGCGTCCGAACTCGAAGTTATGCTCGATGTCGGAGTCGGTAGAGCGTACGATTTCAATGGTCAGTTGGTTCAGCGAATTGTAGTAGCTGCGGCTGAAGCGGACGGGCCACCAGGCATCACCGCGTCTGACCTTGCGCTCGACGCCCATCTGTTCGGTGAGCTGTCGGAAGGTCTCTTTTTCATAGTTGTACTCCAGCTGCAACAGGAGCTGTTGCTGCTGGAGTACTTGTGTGGGTGATGCGTTCACGAAATCAGTTTTAAAAAGTGTCTCTTATTCTATGCTCATCCAACGGCAGGAGCTGGCAACCTCATTGATGACCAGCTGGATGTCCAGCGCATTAACGGCACCGTCTCCGTTGATGTCGTAGAAAGCATCTGTTGAGTCAGCTACGGCGGCGTTGATCTCCATCTGAATATCCAGTGCGTTAACGATGCCGTCACCGTTCAGGTCATACCTGGAACCCGTCGTCTCGCCAATTGCTGCAATGCCGAAGCGCTGCTTGAAGGTCGTCTCGCCGTCGTTTACGGTGACGTAGAAGCTGCCGACGAACTGTGTGTTGGGCTTGGTGGCTGCCACCGTCAGTGTCGAGCCGTCGATGCTGGGTGCATAGAGACCAGTGGTGATGTCCTCGTCCAGGCTGTATGTCGGTGTCACGCTCTTGCCGTTCTGTCCGTAGAAACCGGCGAAGTAGGGCTTCAGGTCAATGCTGCCGGAACCGCTGGGCTCAATGACGATATACGGATGGGCCATGAACTCCAGATAGTCCTCCAACAGTGTCCAGCCGTCACCGTCGGGGTCGTCGTTCTGGTTGGCGGTGGTGCGATTGCTGCCTACGGCAGTCTCATACCAGTCGGGCATGCCATCGCCGTCGGTGTCGAAGTCGTCAGCGCGCTTCTCCTCGGGGTATTCCTCCCAGCCCTTGCCGTCGGCATGCTCGGTGATGTCCTCCTCAGTGTCTATCTCGCCCTTGATCTTCGACTTGCTGCCAACGTATGTGTAGGAGCCGTCCAGCGTCTCGCGGACGTTACGCACATGGTGCTCGTCCCTCATCGGCATGGTGGCACCGCTGTAGCTCGTCACGATCTTCATGGCGTCCTTGGCCGTATGGATGGTGGCATAGCTGTCGAACAGCGGTTCCTTCACCTGATAGTCGTAGCTGGTGGGCAGCGAGCCGCCCTTGCTGGCCACGGCATTGAAGATGTCGTTCTTCTTGTCGAGTGCGTACTGCTGTGCGGTCAGCGTGTGGTTCTTGTTCTCACGGATGTTACCGTTGATGTATGCCCTGTTGGCATTGACGACGGGATTGATGGCACCCTCAAAATCCTGCGTGAAGAGGACGGTCCTCTTGGTGTCAGCACCCATCTTGTAGTAGTTGTTCACGAAGTTCACCTCGTGGCAGTTTCCGTCCGTAGTGCGCCCGTTCCAGTTGTAGCACACGTTGTTGAACAGGTCCAGTCCACCGATGGGTATGTTGTTGGCATCCATGCCACCGCCCATCGACCAGTTGCGACCGTTACAGTTCACCAGCAGGTTATGGTGCCACGAGCCGATCTGTCCGTCGATGGTGGCGGCATAGCCGTGGTTCGTACCGTCGTCGTAGTTCTTGTGTCCGGTGATGCCCAGTGCCTCACTGATGACGCTGTACTGGAACGATATGTTCTTGCCTCCGCGTCCGCTTACCGTCTCGTCGGTACCCCATGCTGCGGTACAGTGGTCGACGATAGCGTGGTTGGCACCCGACATACCCATGGCGTTACCAGTGTTCTCGCCGTAGACACCCAGTCCGCGCTTGAAGCGGATGTGGCGTGCAATGACGTCGGAGCCGATGTTGATGTTCGAGGCCTTGATACAGACACCCTTGCCTGGTGCCGTCTGACCGGCGATGTAGGCGTAGGGCTTCACGAAGTACGAATTGAAGTCCAGCTCGATGGTACCGCTGACGTCGAACACGATGTAGCGCGGCTGGTCGATGTTCACCAGTCCGTAGAGTAGCGAACCCGGCTCTTCCACGTCGCCGCTTAGGTTGGTGACATGGTAGACGATGCCGCCGCGTCCGCCAATGGCAAAGCGGCCGTAGCCCTCAGCGTCGGGGAAGGCCAGCTGGCGAGGCTGGAACGACCATATCATTCCCTTGTGGACTTTGCCGCTCTTCTCCACCTCGTCGACACGCCAGTAGTAGCGCGTCATGGAGTTCAGGTCACTCATGGTGTATGTGCTTTCTGTGCCTTCATACTGCCAAGTGGTGGCATTCTCCACCTCTGTGGCATCCGTTCCGAAGAACACGCGGTGCTTCGTGGCCGTCGGGCCTGCCGTCCATTGCAGCGTGCAGAAGCCCTCGTCGCAGTCGTAGTGGTAGTCGCGGCTGTTGGGTACGGGGTCCTGGGCGACGAAGGGCGATGTGTCGAGCAGCAGTCCGTTCAGCATGACGTTGGTCGTCTGGTACGTCTTGCCAGCCTCGACGACGGTGGTGTACCTCAGGTATACCTCGTCGCCCTCCTCAAGGTCGAAGTCGACGTATGAGAAGGTGGCGTCGGCCATCTTCAGGCTTTCCACGGGGTTCTTCACATTGACGAAATCCACGTTGTCCTGTTTGGTGACATACTCCCCGTCGTTGATTCTTACCTCCACCTTGATCTTAGGCATCTCGCCCGACTTGGCATCCTTCCACACATGGTAGGCCATGGCGGTGTGGCTGCCGGCGGCGAATCCCTTGATCTTCACCTCGATGGAGGTCGGGGTGTCGGTGAGGGTAGGGGTGTTGTCGCCGTCGGCAATAAAGGCCACGACACCATCACCCAGCAGGCGCAGTCCCACCTGTCCGGTGTCACGGCCCTTGTTGCAGGTGTTCTTGTTCCACTGGTCTCTCAGCACGTCAGCGTTGCCGGCTGCCGAAACGGTCAGTTCCATGCCGTTGTCCAGTGTCATCGACGAAGATGCGTTATGCGGTATCTTCCATTCGATGTAGTCTGGCTCGTGAGTCTGTGCTTCCTGCGCATTGCTGAAGCTGAAGTCGATTCGCTGTGCCGTCATCATTGTGGTGCAGCACAGCATCATTACGGTAGTCAGTAATTGTTTCATAAATATAGAAGTAGTTTGTTCTGTTAATCTGCGTGCAAAGGTACAGTTTTTTTACGATACTACCAAGACTTTCGCCGCTTTTTCAGCGTACCACCTCGGTGAACTCCGGTTTGGCACCCTGTTCGTTGCCTACTGTCACGTAGATGATGGCACTGGCTTCCTCACCGTTCATGCCACGCGTCTTGACGGTGAACTTATAGTCGGTGCTGCTGGATGTCGTGCGCTTGCCGACGGTCTGCGGCGTGCCGAGCGGGAACTGATAGTCCGAGCAGGCGGCATCGAATACGGCCTTGTCGTCGTCGGTCACAGCCACCTGGTCGGAATATTCGGGCAGCTTATCCACAGTACCCTCCTTGTAGCCGTTCTCCTTCAGGAAACGGTCCAGCTCCTTGGCGGCAGCCGTCACCCTGGCGGTGCGTACACCATAGCCCTCGGCAATCTTGGCTTTTGGCAGTGCCTCCTTCAGGGCGGCAGCCGACGTGTTCAGCCCACCGCTGCCGAAGGTGCAGAACGGCACGACGGTCTTGCCTTCGAAGTCGTTCTCCTTGACAAGAGTGGCTATCGGCATGGCGTAGGTGCCGAACCAGATGGGGTAGCCGAGGAAGATGACGTCGTAGTCGGCTATCTTCGACTTGATGGGGTTCAGCTTGGGTGTCTCACCACTCTGTCGCTCACGCCCGCTGCGCTCGATGGTCTCCTGGAAGTTGCCTGCATACGGCTCTACAGCCTCAATGGCCTCGATGTCGCCGCCAAGCTGTTTCTGCAGCTCCTCAGCCACGGCCTTGGTGCTTCCCGTCTGCGAATAGTAGAGTACCAGCGTCTTCTGCTCCTTGGTGTCAGACGCGTTTGTGCGCTGGTGGCCACATGCCGTGGTCAGTGCCAGCATTGCCAATAGGCTAATAGTCAAAATCTTCATGTTGCTTCTCTGTTTTTTATCGTTGATAAATTGGTCTCTTGCACAAATATGCTGCAAAGGTACGAATAAGCGAGTACATATCAAAATAAAACTCGTTTTAATTTTGATATGTTGAGCGAAAGTACTTTCGATCGCAGGTCAAAGGTACGAATAAGCGGGTACATATCAAAATTTATGCAAATAATATTACCAAGCCATTAAATATGAGAAACTTTCTATTCTTTTTTATCATAGTAGTCGTATCTTGTACGACATCAAAACAGGACTATAATCCGAATGTCACATATGTTGTCGCACAAACGCCTATTTATGATTTGTATGTATCAAAAAAAGATATTATGGATTATATGAACAAGGGAAAGAATCGAAATAGATTTTCACATGCAAATTATGATTGTATTAACCAATGCAATAAAAATGTAACTTTCCGAATAAGCGGAAAAGAAAAATCATATGCTCTTGATTTTTCCGATATTGACAAATATGAGATTGCAGACATATTTGAATATTGCGCAATCGATTTGTTTAAGTATAAAAAAGTTATAGTTTACGACAAATACAGGATGAAATGGATTGATTATAAAATAAAACTCGTTAAAAGCGTTATTTTAGACGAAGCACATAATTGTCATATGGTGATATCAAAAAAAGATAAAAGAGAAATATATGTCATTCTATAATCACTGGTCGGTTCTCCTGATCATTTTTTTAACTAAAGTTTCCCGCCTTTCCGAAATCCCCGTAAACAAAGGACTTTCAAAATCTTGACATTCGCAAAATGCCGATAAACAAAGGGTTTTAACACTGACTTGAAATCACAGTCGGTTCTAGTGATCATTTTTGAGAACAAAAATTTGGTGTTCAAAGAAAATGTTACTATATTTGCAGCGTCCAAGTAGAGGCTATGCCTGCTACTGTAAATCGGACAAATAACTTTTAGTTATATAGAAGCGTCCAAGTAGAGGCTATGCCTGCTACTGTAAATCGGACAAATAACTTTTAGTTATATAGAAGTGTCTAACAAAAAATCATCCGAACATGCCGCGACAGGA
>JAEEGG010028215.1_pt1 | contig 10575 bp, 10 predicted proteins | sample 9134161 | NCBI WGS metagenome assembly JAEEGG01 (sample SAMN16246543, study PRJNA631951) | gut metagenome | biome: gut microbiome; feature: rumen; material: CR-attached | host: Bos | place: Iran: Karaj | collected 2018-10 | reverse complement strand
CAGCCATCGACTCCTTCACACCGATCGGTGAGCCACTGGGGCCGAGGTAAGTCACGTGTGCACCCTGGTCGTAGGCAGCTACTTCAAAAGCGCAACGGGTACGGGTGGAGGTCTTCTCGAAAATCAGGGCGATGTTCTTGCCCTTCATGGTGGGCTGCTCGGTACCGGCATATTTGGCGCGTTTCAGGTCGCGGGCCAGATCCAGCAGGTATTGAATCTCTTTCGGGGTGAAATCTAACAATTTCAAAAAGCTTCTGTTTCTAAGGTTGAATGCCATAATGATTTGATTTTTAATGATTTATAATAATAAATAATAATCTATTCATCGCTCAAACAAGCGGTGGCAAAAATACGATTTTTTTTCTACAAATCTACACTATCGAATCGCTCTTGCAACCGAAAGCGAGGTCACCAGCATCGCCGAGACCGGGTACGATGTACGACTGTGCTGTCAGCTCGTCGTCAACAGCACCAAGCCATATCGTGCAGTCGGTGTCAGGCAGGTTCTCCTGCAAATATTTCACCCCGTCGGTGCTGGCAATGACTGACACAATATGAATATATTTAGGCTTCCCCTGTGCCATAATTTCGTTGTAGGTGCACACCATCGACTGTCCGCTGGCCAGCATCGGGTCGCAGATGATGAGGATGCGGTCGTCCATGTCGGGCGCCGACATATAGTCAATCTGGATGTCGAAGGTGCCGTCCATGTAGTGCTTGCGGAAGGCGGAGATGAAGGCGTTGTCGGCATGGTCGAAAACGTTGAGCATACCTTGATGCAACGGCAGACCAGCGCGCAGGATGGTGGCCAACACGGGCTGCTCGGCCATGAGCTTCATCGGCTTGATACCCAACGGGGTAGTTACCTCAACAGGCTTGTATTCAAATGTTTTGCTAATTTCATAGGCAAAAATTTCGCCCAATCGTTCCAAGTTGCGGCGGAAGCGCATCGAGTCTTTCTGAATGTTCACATCGCGCAACTCGGCAATGTACTGGTTGAAAACCGTGTTTTCGAGGCCTAAATTTCTGATTTGTTTCATGTTATATGGTTTTTATTTGATTTTTCTATAAAGATGAAGGAAAGGTTTGGCCCAACTGCTGCAGATAACAGAAAGGGCCGGGAAAGTATAGCGTTGACTGCCGAATCCCGCATAGAAGCGGGCCACGCTCTCGGTGCTTGATCCGTTGAAATCGAGAACGAGCTGCTGGTTGGCATGTCTCCGTATGTATTCATTCATCAGGAAGAACATGGCCTTGCGGTCGGCGCGTTCCTCTTCACGTCCCGATGCCCAGAACCACACACGGCCATGGTCGCGCAGAAACACCGCACCTGCCAACAGAGTGCCGTCGCTGTCGCGCACACCCCACACGTCGGCAAGTCCTCGCTCTTTCGCTATTTCACACACTTTCAAGAAAATAGCATAGTCAACATCTTGCATGCGCACGCTTTTGCCACTGCCGCGCCGACTGCCACGGTACAACGCGATCACCTCCTCCGAAGTAATACTTTCATCGATGACAGGCTCGAAGGCGCGTGCGGCCTTGATGTTGCGCTTGTGGTTGCTGCCATACCCTTTGCAGATGGCCTCGTACGGCCGGTTCAGGTCGAGCCTGTACGACACTTTGAGGTGCCCATCCGGTACAGCTGCCTCTCCGGGGACACTCTCGTTAAGATTCAAGTCGATAGAGACGAAAGATCTCGGCACTGCTTGTAAAAACTCCGTAACAAGCTCACATGTGACCGGCCTTGCCGAAAAGATGCCGAGACGAGTGTAATAGAATGGGTTATACACATACTGCAGCCCGTGTTTTCGCCGCCAAGGGAGCGGCATCACGGCCATATAGTCATCTTCAATGAGCGCCGCCCAATCGGGGTTGGCCACCGACAGGAAATCGAAACTGGCAAACAGCGTGGCCGCCAGCGATGCCTCCACACAGGAATCCCATCGCGCACGGTCAATTTCATCATGTCGGCAAAAACGAATCATTTTGTTCTCAATTTGTTTGGGCGCAGCATGATATCAGCCGTAAAATTCACCAATACTGCGAGGCAAAATTACGCCTTTTTCCTTGATTTTTGAGGCTTTCCATATTTTTTTTCAATTTTTTTTCAAAGTGTATATAGAAATCAAAAAAAGTTGTATTTTTGCAGTCCAAAATTTTGAGGTAATACAAGTAAGAAAAATCAGAGAAAAATAAAGAAGAAATGGCAAATCACAAGTCATCATTAAAGAGAATCAGATCCAACAATAGCAAGAGACTGGCTAATCGTTATTATGCAAAAACCATGCGTAATGCGCTGAGAGACATTAAGATGATCACCGTTAAGGCTGAAGCTGAGCAGCAGCTCCCGAAGGTGGTTTCTTTGATTGACAAATTAGCAAAGAAGGGTATTATCCATAAAAACAAAGCAGCTAACCTCAAATCAGGTTTGATGAAAAAAATCAACAACCTGTAGTTTTGTTTTCATAATGACGTTAGAAACCCTGCTTCTCCCCGAGGCAGGGTTTCTTGTTATGGTCAAAAATAATTGTAGAGACGGACGCGATGTAAAAATGTAGAGACGCGATGTGGAATGGTAGAGACGCGACGCATCACGTCTCTACATCTTTTGGCGGTTTTATTCCGCATTAATTCTGATAAAAATAAACAGCAGCAGCGTGAATCCCCACAGCGAGGAGCCGCCATAGCTGATGAACGGCAGCGGGATGCCGATGACCGGAATCAGCCCGATGGTCATACCGATGTTGATGACCAGATGGAAGAACAACACCGAGGCCACCCCGTAGCCATATACCCTCACAAAGGTGCTCTTGTGCCGCTCTGCCAGCTGTATGATGCGGATGATCAGGGTAAGGAAGAGGGCGAAAATGGCGATACTGCCGATGAAACCCCACTCCTCGCCGATGCCACAGAAGATGAAGTCGGTGCTCTGCTCCGGCACAAAGTTGAGCTTGGTCTGCGTGCCATTGAGGTAACCTTTCCCAGAAAAGCCACCCGAACCGATGGCAATCTTCGACTGGTTCAGGTTGAAGTCGGCACCCTTCGGGTCAATGCTCTTCCCAAAGATGGTGTCGATACGCTGCCTCTGATGAGGCTGTAACACGTTGGTGTAGGCCACATTAACAGCGAATACCAGCACAACAAAACCGGCGAAGATGCCAACATTGCGGAACAATTTTTTCTTGCTTCCCCTTACAAAGAAACAGGAAATACAGAGCACCACCAGCAGAAACGCGATGGTATAGAGCTCGTTCCACATCAGCGTGAGCACGAAGGTCAGCACAATGAGGACGCCCATCAGCATCAGCCACGAGTTGAACCCCTCACGGTAGAACATGATGATGAAGGCGAAAAACACCAGCGCGGAACCGGTGTCTTTCTGTAAAATGGCAATGCCAGCGGGCACCAGTATGAAGACGAAAGCGATCAGAAAGATATGCCGCCGCTCGTTGTCGGTTTTTCCTTCATTAAAAAACTTGGCTAACGCCAAGGCAGTAGCAAACTTCGCAAACTCAATGGGCTGTATGCTGAACGCCCCAATCTTGATCCATGCCTTCGCCCCGTTGATATCGGTTCCGAGAAACAGCACCGACAATATCAACAACATGAATATCAGGTAGATAATATAGGCATGGTTGTAGAAAAATTTGCCGTCAACTATCAGGATAGAAATAGCGAAAAGGGCCGATATGATGATCCATATTAGCTGTCGTCCGTAGTTCTGGTCAAGGTTGAAAAGGGTAAACTCGGCCTGCGGATCGTATGAGGAAGAGTAGATGGTAAGCCACCCCACGATGACCAACGCCACGTAGATGATGATGAGGTAAGGGTCAATGCCCTTTGATGTAACGGATTGATTATCAGTTAGCATGTCGGGCTTTTGCGTAGGTGATATAATGGTTAAGTACGGCCTCTTCTTTTTCGGTCTGTTTCACTTCACGGAAGAGGTACATCTCGGTCATCAGGCTGGCGATGCGGGCTGCGAGCACACCACCCCATCCGCCGTTCTCCACCAGCACGAAGATGGCGATCTTGGGCTGGTCCACTGGCGCGAAACAGGCGAAAACCGAGTGGTCGGCCCCGTGAGGGTTCTGCGCCGTTCCGGTCTTACCGGCCATCTCCACCCCTTCCACCTGCGCCAAACGACCAGTACCGCTGCTGATAACCAGCTTCATACCATCAATGATGGGGTCGAAGTAGGGACGGTCGATGCCGCTTTCCATCCGCTCCGAGTAGCGCATGTTGGGGTTGTTCTTCGAACCGATGGCCTTCACCACATGAGGCTTGTAGTAAAACCCACGGTTGGCGATGATGGCCACGAGGTTGGCCATCTGCAGCGGGGTGCTACCCACCTCGCCCTGACCGATAGCCATGGAAATCACAGAGTTACCGTTCCAGTGACCGTTGTACCGTTTGTCGAAATACTCCACACTCGGAATGATGCCTTTCGACTCGTAGGGCAGGTCGGTGTTGAATTTCTGGCCGAAGCCCAACTTATTGATGTGGTCTTTCCAATTCTGGTAGCCCTCCTGTATGGAGTGGAACTTGTTGTTGCTGATGGTGTTGTAGAAGGCACGGCAGAAGTAGGCGTTGCAGGAGCAGCGCACCGCATCCACGAGGTCGGAGCCGGCATGGCTGTGGCATTTCAGCCGGTGACCTCCGTACGAGTAGCCTCCACCGCAGCTGTAGTAGGTGTACCGGTTGATGACACCCTCCTGCTGCGCGATCAGTCCGTTGGCGAGCTTGAAGGTGGAGCCGGGCGGGTAGCAGGCCTTCAGGGCACGGTTGAACAGCGGGGTGTTGTCAAGGTCCTGATTGAGAGCCGCATAGTTCTTGCCGCGGTCCTTGCCCACCAGCAGGTTGGGGTCGTAGGAGGGCATAGAGACGATGCAGAGTATCTCGCCCGTTGCCGGCTCGATGGCCACGATACTGCCCTTCTTGCCTTGCAGCAGCTTCTCGCCGTACTCCTGCAGCTTGAGGTCAAGGGTGCTCCACAGGTTTTGGCCGGCCACCGCCGCGATGTCGGCCTTTCCATCTTTGTACGGTCCCTGCTCGCGGTTGTTCACATCCACCAGCACCATCCGCTTCCCCTTCTTGCCGCGCAGCTCTTCCTCATACGACTTCTCAATGCCGCTGATGCCGATGTAATCGCCCAGCTGGTAGTAGTTGTCGGAGGTGAGCTGCTGGTCGGTCACCTCACCGATGTAGCCGAGAATGTGCGCCGCGATGGGCACGGGATAGGAACGTAAGATTCTGTTCTGCACAAAGAAACCAGGGAACTTGTGCATCTTCTCCTGCAGCACGCCGTAGTCCTCCTTCTTCATCTGCTGTTTGATGATGGAGGGCAGCAGTGGCGAGTAGGTGCGCGCCTTCTCCAACTTCTGGCACAGCTCCTCCTTGGTGATGTCGATCGACTGGCACAGGTCCATCGTGTCGAACGGTTTCACATTCTTGGGGATGACCATCAGGTCGTAGGCAGCCTCGTTATACACCAGCAGCGAATCGTTACGGTCATAGATGAGCCCGCGCGGCGGGGTGATGGTGACCTCGCGTATAGCGTTGCGCTCGGCAGCCTCCTTATAACGGTTGTCCACCACCTGCAGGCTGAACAGCTTCAGCACGCACGCGAGCGCGATGAGCAGCATACTGCCGATGATGATGATTTTGCGTTGTTGTGAAAGCGGGTTCATGACGTTTTATTTGTTGCGTTGTCTCAGCTCGCGAACGAGGTCGCGGAAAGGCTCTTTTCTCTTATCATCCTCTATATCAATCTTTTCGAGATTTTCAAGCGCCTTTTCAAGATAAATCTCTATCTGTTGTTCGGTCTTGTGAGGGATGCCCGTCTGGTTGTAAATGGCTTTCACCGCCTCAAATTTCTCCCAATCGTCGAAGTCGGTGGAGGAGAAATAATGCAGCAGGCGCTCTTTCTGTTGGGCATCAGCATCTTGTAAAGCACTGAGATACAAATAGGTTTTCTTGTTCTCGCGAATGTCGCCTCCGATTTTCTTTCCAAAGACAGTCCCATCTCCATACACGTCGAGCAGGTCATCCTTGAGCTGGAAGGCCAGACCGAGTTGGATGCCGTATTCGTATATAAGTTGTTGGTTCTCAAGGGTCGCATCCGCCACGATGGCACCGGCTTTCAGACATCCGGCCAGCAGAACTGCGGTCTTGTAGCGAATCATGTTGACGTAATCATCGAGAGTCACATGGTCGGTGGTTTCAAAGTCGAGGTCTTTCTGCTGACCTTCGCAAATTTCCACGGAGGTCTGTGCCAGCAGTTTCGACAAATCAAGGGCGGTTTGTGGCGGTGCAGGAGTCGCCAGGATGGTTTGCAGGGCGAGGGTGGCGAGGGCATCGCCCGACAGGATGGCGATATTGCCGTTCCACTTGCGATATACGGTCGGTTGTCCGCGACGGATGGGGGCATCGTCCATGATGTCGTCGTGGATGAGGGTGAAGTTGTGCAGCATCTCGAAAGCCGCCGCCGGATAGAGCGCGAGTTCAGTCTTGCCGCCAAACAGTTCGGCCGACATCAGCACCAATCTTGGGCGAAGTCGTTTCCCACCTTGCGACAAGGTGTAGTAGATGGGTTCGTACAGGTTTTTGGGTTCTTTGTCTAACGTGATGCTTTTGAAGAAATCGGTAAGTTGATCCATGTAGTTGTATTTGTGAAGGTTATGGTTTAGTATTCGATGTAAAACTTGTCAGCGGAGCGAATGTCTTGCACGGGCAGAAGTTCCTCTTCGTGGCAATTTCGAAGCGTGTCGTAGTGTACTTGCTCGAAGTTGCGCTTGTGATAGTTGGTCACTTCATTTACATAGAAACTATTGGTTATCAGGTGTTTTTGCTCATTCTGCCCCAATGAATAGGTGAGACGTACGCCAAATTGCAGCGGTGAAGTTTCGCGGGTGAAGAAGGTGGTATGAATCAGCTCACGCGAGGGACAGAGTTCCACATCGCAGAATTCGAGGATGTGACTTTCAATGTCGGGACAGCTGAAGTGGCGGTAGGTGTGCGGAGGTATTGAGACCACTTTGCCTGAAAAGGAGAGGGCCCCGTCTGTGATGGGCAGTTGCAAAAAGTCGGAAGCGTGTCCATTCCTCACCAAGAAGCACTCGTCAAGGTAGAGGTGCATGTTTTGGTCAGAGGTGTTTTGGAGTGTAAATGACAGAGAGCCATGGTCTTGCCAAAAGTCGTACGATACAACGCAGTGACTGCCGTCATAGCGCATCTCATGACGATTGGTGCGGAAATCCTCTTCGCCCTCCAGATGATAGACCTGGTAGTACGATGCGCAGGCGGTCAATATTAAGGGGACAGTCAGGATAACTGCGTAAAGTAATCTTTTCATTTCGAGGGATTTTTCTATTTGAAATTCGTTGGCAAAGATACAATTTTGCATTGAAAACAGGAGTGTTTTAGGCATACTTTGGGAAAATTTTTTGAGAAAAAGGTTCTGTTGCAAGTGGGGGTTGATATTAATGGATAATTAACAATGAAAATTCTCCGAAAATTGCGGTTTAGACTCTGAATTTTTTTTTCATCATCCCTTGTTTCTAAAAATAAATGATTGAATATTAGCATAATAAAATTTTTAAATAATATGATATTTTCAAAAAATCTATTGTATCTTTGTAAAGTTAAAATAAGATAAATATAAGTTAAACTATTAATAATTTAATAATGTATAGGAGTTGTCCGAAGTTGAGGGATGTGCGCGATGCCTCTTTTGTCAGGTGGGTGGATGAGGAGGCAGGCAAGGATGTGGAGTTTGTGGTGCAAGAAAAGGTGTGTGGGGAGCCTGTTTGGATGGGGTGTGATGGGCAGGATGTGGCTTTGGGATGGTTGTCGGAGTTGAATGACGATGGGGCAAAGGTGGAGGTGCTGTCGGCAGGCTTGGCAGGCTTGGCGGAGCGATACCGTCCCCGACTATTCCGGCTGTGCGCGCATGTCCGGCAGCTCTTCCCGGATGTGCGCAGCGTGAAAGTGTATGGAGAGCTGTTCGGCGGGGAGTACCCGCACTGCTTGGTAGCACGCTGCAAGGAACGGCTGCCGGTGCGGGAAGGGGTGTACTATGCGCCAGATTACGGGTTCTATGCCTACGATATCGGGGTGGAAGGACGAACATTCGGTGAAGGGAAGAGAAGTTGCGAGCAAGAGTGTGAAGACGCTGCCGCACTCCCCCACTATCTCTCGGTGGCCGTCTGCAACCGGCTGTTCGAAAGTCTCGGCATTTTCCATGCCCGCACCCTCTTCCAGGGGAGTTTGGAGGAGTGTCTGCACTACCCGAACGCCTTCCCCACACGCCTTCCCGACTGGCTCGACCTGCCCCCGCTCCGCAACAACTGGTGCGAGGGCACAGTCATCCGCCCTTTGGTACCGTTCTTCACTGCTGCCGGCGAGCGCGTGCTGCTCAAAAATGTCAACTCCCGCCACAAGTCATCGGTGGGTTTGGGCCATCATGCCGACCCCTCTGCCCATTCATTGCCCTGCACGCGAGGGGAAGCGTCGCCCGTCAGTGCCGAGTGCGCCGACATGCTCACCGAACTGCGAGCCCTTTTCAGTCCGGAACTGCTCAGCCGCGTGCGAAAAGAGGTGGGCAGGGCACCCTCAGCGAAGCACTCTGCCAGCGTGGCAAGCCGCCTGCGCCGCGAGGTGCTGGAGCAGTTTTTCCAGCTGAACCTCAATCGCTTCGATGCCCTGCCCGCCCGCGAGCGACAGCACATCACCCGTGCCTTGTGTCAGCTGTCAGACCGACTGGCGCGTGAGGTACCATGAGATGAAATGAAAATGGATGGGGCTAAAGGATTTTCGCAGCCATGCGTTGGCCGGCTTCGTAAGCCTGCTGCAAATCATGCTCCCAATGCTCGGCACGCCAGCGCTCCTTGCTCTCTTTGGGGAAACTGGCCATGGCATAGCGGTCGTAGTCCTTCACCTGGTAGGTGTTGCAGGCGGCAATTCGCTCGGGGCGTTCCCCATAGAAACCGCCCAACAACATCTCCAACGACTGTAGGTTGCGACGTTCGGCGGAGATGTCGTTCATGGTGTAGATGATGGCGGCAGGTATGCGCTTGGGAGGGTGCATGCTGTAGTCATCGTACGAAAGCCATGGGAAGGTGAGCCTCTCGATGAAACTCTCCAACTGGCCTGTCACGCGACTGTAAAAAATCGGCGATGCAAACACCACCCCGTCGGCGTATGCGGTCTCGCGAAGGGTGTCTGTCAGACCGTCCTTGTAGGCGCATACATCGCGGAAACGGGAATTTTTCAGCTTGCAGGCCAGACAGCTGTAGCACCCCTTATAGTCTATGTCATAGAGGAATATGCGCTTGACGTCAATCTCTCCATCCACCGACTTTACGCCACGGGTGAAGGCCTCGATCATAGCCCCTGTGTTCATGTTCTTTCTGGGACCGCCATCTATAATTACAATCTTTTTCATTTTTGAATGCTGACAGATATTAGAAGATATTAGAAAAAAAGAGCCCCTTTACTTGATCTTGTCCAGCAGGTCGGGGCGGCGCTTTTTGGTGCGTTCCAGTTGCTGCTCCAACTTCCAGTCGTCGATGAGTCGCTGGTTGCCCGACAGCAAAATCTCTGGCACACAGTGACCTTCGTAGTCGGCCGGACGGGTGTAAACTGGCGGCGACAACAGACCGTCTTGGAACGAGTCGGTGAGAGCCGAACTCTCGTCGCCAATCACCCCGGGAATCACACGCGCCACGGCATCCACAATCGCCATGGCCGCAATCTCACCGCCCGATAATACGTAGTCGCCAATGCTAATCTCTTCTGTTACAAATAATTCACGTACTCTTTCATCCACCCCCTTGTAATGGCCGCACAGGATGATGACATTCTCGTACATCGAAATCTGGTTAGCTTTCGCCTGGTTGAAGGTTTGTCCGTCGGGCGCCATGAACAGCACGGCATCATAATTCCGCTCCGCCTTCAACGCCGCGATGCAGTCGGCAATGGGCTGCACCATCATCACCATGCCGGCACCGCCCCCGAAAGGATAGTCGTCCACCTTGCGGTGCTTGTCCTTCGTGTAGTCGCGGATGTCGTGCGTGTGCAGCTCCAGCAGTCCCTTGTTGACCGCCCGCTTCAAAATCGACTGCGAGAAAACTCCCTCGAACATCTCGGGGAAAAGTGTCAGTATGTCTATTCTCATCGTTATAATTTTTCTATAAACATCACGCCATCCCGCACCGGAAGGATGAAATTGGTGACACGCTCGTCGTTTTGCACATGCTCATTGAACGCGCAAACCGCCTTCGTGTCCTTGTCGCCACTGCGTATTTCATGGATTACTTTCTCTCCCCACAAAACATTATCAGCCAAAATGATACCACCTTTTCGTACCTGCGGCAACACCAACTCATAATAGTCGGTGTACTGCTCTTTGTCGCCATCGATATACACCATATCCCACTGTTCCTGCAAGGTGGGTATCACTTGTAGCGCGTCGCCGATGTGCAGCTGGATTTTATCCTTGCAGGGCGATTGCGCCAGATAACGGCGAATCATATCCTCCCGTTCCTCATTCACCTCGATGGTGTGCAGCAG
>JAEEGG010028214.1_pt1 | contig 10576 bp, 6 predicted proteins | sample 9134161 | NCBI WGS metagenome assembly JAEEGG01 (sample SAMN16246543, study PRJNA631951) | gut metagenome | biome: gut microbiome; feature: rumen; material: CR-attached | host: Bos | place: Iran: Karaj | collected 2018-10 | reverse complement strand
TTCCGGCTCCGAACCCATACCGGTCAGGACCACTTTCGCGCCCTCTTCGGCGAACAGTTCCGCCATTGTACGGCCCATGCCGTAGCTTGCGCCGGTAATGATTGCCACCTTGCCTGCCAACATCTGTTTGTCCATGCCTTGACGCTCCTTGTGCTCGTTTGAAGGTTGATGCTTTTTCTTCGGATGGATGGAGGCTACAACCGCAGACGGTGAAAGAGCAAATACTTATATTTCATGTTGTGTTATGCATTGAATGCATGAGAGGATCCTTGTGTGGATGGGGCGGCAAAGCGTGCCTGGATCTCTTCCAGGAAAGCTTGAGCCGCAGGTGAAAAACTCTGCTGCTTTTTCCAGACGACGCTTAATCCGGTGGACAGCGGCGGGTTCAGCGGCACAAAGCGCAGGTTGCGCCGCTCGGGCGCGTTCACCAGCCCTTTGAGCATCAGGACGTGTCCCATGCCGCTTTCGGCCATGAGCGTGGCGTTGTAGGCGAGGTTGTAGATGGCGATCACATCCAGCCGGGAAAAATCGTCGCCGAACCATCCGGCGATATAGTTGGGCGTGCCCGTTTGCCGCAGCACCTGCTGGGAGAGGATGAGCGGCTCTTGACGCAGGTCCCCTGGAACAACGCTTTTCTTGTGGGCGAGCGCGCTGTCCGCGCGGGTAAGCACCCCCCAGACATCCTGGCCCGGCAGATCGACAAAGCGGTACTTCGAGAGATCCGCCGGTTGAAGCAGCACGCCGAAATCGAGCAGGCCGCGATCAAGACGAGTGGTGACCGCTTCAAAGTTGCCGCTGTAGATCTGAAAATGGATGCCGGAATAGCGGGTCCGGAGCGCGTTCATGGCATCAATCAGGTGACGCATCACCGGCGTTTCTCCACATCCGACATAAACGTCGCCGCTGATGGTTCGGGAGCGGGCGGCAAATTCCGCCTCGGTCTGTCCGACCAGTTCCAGAATCTCTTCGGCCCGGATCCGCAGCCGTTCTCCGGCCGGTGTCAGGGTTACGCTGTGGCTGTGGCGTTCAAACAGCCTGGCGTTCAGTTCCGCTTCGAGATCCTGTATCTGGCGCGACAGGGTTGGCTGGGTCACATGCAGAAAATTGGCGGCCTTCGTTATGCCGCCTTCACGGGCTATCGCCAGAAAGGAGCGCAAAACGCGAATATCCATGGGCACCTCGTTCACATGACGGTTATTGCGGCCGGATTTTCCACTCGCTGAGCGAAAAATCTCCGGGAAGGGTTTGAGGAAACGTTCTCCGGATCTGAAGATCCGTTCCGCTTGCCGCGTACATTTTGTGGATCTTGTGGCTGATGTAATCCGGGATTTCCCGGGGCAATGCGGTTATAACGGAGAAGCGGTAAATTGCGCAAGTATCCGGATTGCCTGGCGGACATGAGGCGTGACGGAGCTTTGGGGACCACGTGGCCGCACATGTTTTTTCTTTGGCAAGTCTTGATTTTCTCGTGGCGGAGGAGTAGAAATTTTCCCATTTTTCCCGGAATGAACATTCATTCTATGGTCTTGAGGTAAAAAGGCGTTTTTATGAGTCAGAACAAGGATCGACGTACCTCCATTCTGGAGGCGGCACTGGGCCTGATAGCCGAACGGGGCTTTCATGGAACGCCCGCCGCTTTGATCGCGGAACGGGCAGGGGTCGGCGTCGGGACGATCTACCGTTATTTCAGGGACAAGGACGAACTGATCCACGCGGTGTTTCAGGACGTGGAGAAACGCCAGATCGAAATCATCACCCGCAACTATGACGAGGAGCGTCCGTTTCGTGAACGTTTCGTCCACCTGTGCCGCAACGTGTACCATTGCCTGATGGAAAATCCCCTTGAGTTCCGGTTTTTGGAACAGTACTTCGATTCACCTTACGGCGTGGAGCAGCGCCGCAGGCTGGACAGTCTGAGCAGGCCTTTCGGCCGCCTGTTTTTTGCCGGCAAGGAGCAGCAAATTCTGAAAGATGTGCCGGACAAGATGCTCTACAGCCTGGTTTTCGGCCCCATCGCCTTCTCCCTCAAGGAGCATAACTCCGGCTTCCTTCAGCTGGACGAGGGACGGATCGATCTGTTCATCGGGGCCCTGTGGGATGCCATCAGGCGTTAGGAGCGCTTTGGGCGATATTTTTACGGGCCGCAAGGCCCTGGTGGAAAGATAAAGGGAAAGGATGGATTATGCACAACGCGTATAACGGGTATGGATGCACGGGAAAAATGCTGATGGCGGGAATCCTGCTGAGCCTGACGCTTGTGGCCGGCTGCAAGAAGGAGCAGAAGGCGGCCGGTGGCGCGGCAGCCGTCCAGATGACGCCGGAAGTTTCGGTTTTTACTGTCACGACGAGCCCCCTGACCTTGAATACGGAACTGCCGGGGCGCACCTCCGCCTACCGGATAGCCGAAATCCGGCCGCAGGTGAGCGGCATCATCCAGAAACGGCTCTTCCGGGAAGGCTCGGATGTCAAGACGGGAGCGGTGCTGTACCAGATCGATCCGGATTCCTTCCAGGCGGCCTATGACAACGCGGTGGCCGCTCTGGGACAGGCCGAGGCCAATCTCCCGGCGGCCAGGCTGCGTGCTACCCGCTACAGGAAGCTGCTGCAGCAGAAGGCGGTCAGCCAGCAGGAACTGGATGATGCCGAGGCGGAACAGCGGCGGCTGGAGGCCCTGGTGCGCCACGGCCAGGCGGCGGTGAAGAGCGCCCGCATCAATCTGAACTATACCCGCATCACCGCGCCGATCTCCGGCCGGATCGGTCGTTCCAGCGTCACCGACGGCGCGCTGGTGAGTGCCTATCAGGCCCAGGCGCTGACTTCCATCCAGCAGCTCGATCCCATCTATGTCGATGTCACCCAGTCCACGGCGGATCTGCTGCGGCTGAAACGCAAGCTGGAAAGCGGCAACCTGCATTCCAGTGGTGAGCGCAAAGTCCGGATTCTGCTGGAAGACGGCAGCGTCTACCGTCATCCGGGCATTCTGCAGTTCAAGGATGTGACCGTGGATTCCACCACCGGCGCGGTCGCGCTGCGGGTAGTGGTTCCCAATCCGGAGGGCGACCTGCTGCCCGGCATGTTTGTGCGCGCGCAGGTCTATGAGGGCGACAACGCAGCGGCGATCCTTGTGCCGCAGCAGGCGGTGACCCGCGATCCCAAGGGGAATCCGGAGGCGCTGATTGTGGGCGCCGACAACAAGCTGGAGCGGCGTTCGCTGGTGCTGGAACGGGCGGTGGACGACAAGTGGCTGGTGAGCAAGGGCCTGCAGGCCGGAGAGGTTATGGTGATTGAGGGATTCCAGCGGGTGCGCGCCGGCATGACCGTCAAGCCCGTTCCCTACGCCGGACCCGCAGCTCCCAAAACGCCTGCCGGGGGAGGCGCGTAATGCTGTCACTCTTTTTTCTGAAACGTCCGGTTTTCGCGTGGGTCATCGCGCTGCTGATCATGCTGGTCGGCGGGCTGGCCATCCATATTTTGCCGATCTCCCAGTATCCTCCGGTCGCACCGCCCTCCATCTATATCCGCGCCAACTACCGCGGCGCTTCGGCGGAAACCACGGAAAACAGCGTCACCCAGATCATCGAGCAGAAGATGACCGGTCTGGATGACATGATCTACATTACCGCCGAGAGCGACTCCGCGGGAACCGCGCGGCTGGAATTGACCTTTGCTCCGGGAACCGATCCCGATCTGGCCTGGTCCAAGGTCCAGAACAAATTGCAGCTGGCGATGGCCAGTTTGCCGGAATCGGTACAGCAGCAGGGCGTAACCGTTGGCAAGTCGACCCGCAACTACCTGATGGTGATCGACCTGATCTCCGATGACGGCCGGATGGACGGCAAGGATCTGCGCGACTACGCCCAGTCCAACCTGGAAAAGGTGCTGGCGCGGGTGCCCGGCGTCGGCGAGGTGGAGATCTTCGGCTCGCAGTACGCCATGCGGGTCTGGCTGGATCCGACGCGGCTCACGGATTACGCCCTTACCATCGAGGATGTTATCGCCGCGCTCCGTTCGTACAACGTGGAGATCTCCGCCGGACAGTTCGGCAGCGTCCCCGCGGTGGAGGGACAGCGGCTGAACACCTCGATTATCGTGCAAAACCTGCTCAAGACCCCCGAGGAGTTCGGCAACATCCCCCTGCGCATCAATCCCGACGGATCGGTGGTGCGCATCCACGATGTGGGCCGGGTCGAGCTGGGCACGGAGTCTTATGAAATCGAGGGCTTCCACAATGGCCGGCCTTCGGCCGCCATTGCCATCCGGCAGGCCTCCGGCGCCAATGCGCTCGACACCGCCAACGCGGTCAAGGCCAAAATGGAGGAGATGAGCCAATATTTCCCCGACGGCATGCAAGTCGCCTACCCCTATGAAACCACGCCGTTCATCGAGGTTTCCATTCACGAGGTGGTCAAGACCCTGTTCGAGGCGGTTCTGCTGGTGTTCATCATCATGTGGCTGTTTCTGGGGAGCATCCGTGCCACCCTCATCCCGACCATCGCCGTGCCGGTGGTGCTTTTGGGCACCTTCGCGGTTATCCTGGCCTTCGGTTTCTCCATCAACATGCTGACGATGTTCGCGATGGTCCTGGCCATCGGTTTGCTGGTGGATGACGCCATCGTCGTGGTGGAAAATGTGGAGCGTGTCATGGAGGAGGAAGGGCTGCCGCCCTACGAGGCGACGGCCAAGTCGATGAAGGAGATTACCAGCGCCCTGATCGGCATCGGCCTGGTACTGTCTGCGGTGTTCGGGCCTATGGCCTTCTTTGGCGGCTCCACCGGTGTTATCTACCGCCAGTTTTCCGTCACGATCATTTCGGCGATGCTCCTGTCGGTGCTGGTGGCCTTGATTCTGACCCCAGTCCTGTGCGCCACCTTCCTCAAGCCTCTGGATTCGAAAGAGGGAAAAGGCACCCGGCGCAGATCCCTTCTGCAGCCTTTCTTTGACTGGTTCAACCGGGTCTTCGCCGCGCTGCGCACGCGTTACGTGGGCGGTGTCCGCTTCTCCTTTTCCCACAAGTTCCTGTACTTTGTGATCTACATGGCGATCATCGCTTTGGTGGGCCTGCTCTTCATGCGATTGCCAACCGCCTACCTCCCCGACGAGGATCAGGGCGTCATGCTTGTCCAGCTCATGCTGCCGGCAGGTTCCACCCTGGAACAGACCAAGGCGGTAGCGCGCCGGGTGGAAGAGCATTTCAAAACAAATGAAAAAGACACGGTGGAATCGGTTATGACGGTTGTGGGCATTGGTTTTGCCGGACGTGCCCAGAGCAATGGCATCATGTTCGTCAAACTGAAAAAGTGGGAACTGCGCACCAAACCCCAGCACCGGGTCAAGGCTATTGCCGGGCGGGCGATGGCCGCCTTCATGCAGTACCGCGATGCGCTGGTCTTTGCCTTCCAGCCGCCGCCGATCACGGAGCTGGGCAACGCGACCGGTTTTGACGCCGAGCTGCTGGATCGGGCAGGGCAGGGCCATCACAAGCTGATGGAAGCGCGCAACGCCCTGCTGATGGCGGCGCGTCAGGATCCGCGTCTGAGGGCGGTACGCCACAACGGCATGGACGACGTGACGGAATGCCACATCGACGTGGACTGGGAGCGGGCGGGCGCCCTGGGCATCCCCATCAACTCCATCCACAACGTCATTTCGGCCAGTTTTGGCGGTGCCTACGTCAACGACTTCATTCAGGCGGGGCGTGTCAAGAAGGTGATGGTGCAGATGGATACGCCCTACCGGATGCTGCCTTCCGATCTGGAGAAACTGCGGGTGCGCAACAGCAAGGGAAAGATGGTGCCGTTTTCGTCGTTCGCCAGCTTCCGCTGGGGGACCGGCGCACCGCGGCTTGAGCGTTTCAACGGTTTTCCATCCGTCAATATCCAGGGGGAACCGGCACCCGGTTACAGCTCCGGCGACGCCATGACGGCGATTGAGGAGATCGTCGAGACCAAACTGCCCAAGGGCTTCGGCCTGGAGTGGAATGGCTCTTCCTATCAGGAGCGCATGTCCAGTTCGCAGACCCATTTGCTCTATGGATTTTCCATCATCGTCATTTTCCTGTGCGTGGCGGCGCTGTATGAAAGCTGGGCAATCCCGGTGGCCAACCTGCTGATGCTGCCCCTCGGCGTCTTCGGTGCGGCTCTGGCAACCTATCTGTACGGCAAGCACAACGACGTCTACTTCCAGATTGGCTTTCTGACAACACTGGGCCTGACGACCAAGAACGCGATTCTCATCATCCAGTTCGCCCGCGAAAGAATGGCGAATGGCGAAGGCCTGATTGCGGCGACGCTGGGAGCGGCCGGAGTGCGGCTGCGGCCGGTCATCATGACCTCGCTGGCCTTTTTCTTCGGCGTACTGCCACTGGCTCTGGCGAAGTCCGCCGGAGCGGGCGCGATGAGCGCCATCGGCACCGCGGTTGCGGGAGGCATGCTGTCGGCGACCTTTATCGACCTCTTCTATATCCCGCTGCTGTTTGTCGTGATATCGAAGCTGTTCAAGGTGGAAGAGCACAACCAGCAGCTGGCCATGAAGGCGAAATTCGGCGAGTGAAGCCGGCAGGGGCAAGGAATGCCGGAGGAGGTATTTTTTTTCGTTTGGGATTTCTCTGTTTCCTTTTCCTTGAGAAAAGAAGAGATTTCAATAAGTGGGTGAACGTTTTGTGACGAGGTAACGAGTATGACAGGCATTGCAGGAAAGACAGGACTGGTGGGCGCGGCGCTGGTGGGCGTCGCGCTGCTGGCCGGGTGCTCCATGGCGCCCAAATATGAGCGGCCGGATGCGCCGGTGGAGGCGGAATTTCCTCAGGGGGAGGCGTATCGCAAGGACGTTCCCGGCGCTCCGCGGGTGGAAGATCTGACTTGGAGGCAGTTTTTCGGCGACAGGAAGCTGACGAAAGTGATTTCGCTGGCGTTGGAAAACAACCGCGGTCTGCGCATGGCGGTACTGAATGTGGAACAGGCGCAGGCGATATACGGTATCCAGCGCAGCGAAATGCTGCCGGTGGTGGGCGCCGCTGCCGGCGGTTCCCGCCAGCGCGTGCCTGCGGATCTGAGCTCTTCCGGCCGGCGTCAGATTGTCGAAAGCTACAGTGTCGACCTGGGTCTGCTTGCCTGGGAGGTCGATTTCTTCGGACGGCTTGCCAGCCTGAAGGACGAGGCACTGGAAGAGTATCTGGCCAGTGAAGAAGGGCGGCGTGCCGTACAGATTTCTCTTGTTTCCGGCGTGGCCAAGGTCTGGCTGACGCTGGCGGCGGACAGGGAAAATCTTAATCTGGCCCGTTCCACCCTGCGGGCCCAGCAGGCCACCTACGACATGATCCGGCAGCGTTACGATGTCGGTCTGGCATCGGAGCTGGATCTGCGGCAGGTGCAGACCCAGGTGGATACGGCGCGGGTGAACGAGGCGCTCTATATGCGGCTGGCGGCGCAGGACAAAAACGCGCTTGACCTGCTGGCGGGCGTAACGCTGGGCGAGGAACTGCTGCCCGCCGATCTGAGCGCGGTCAGGCCGCCCCGGGAAATTGCGGCGGGGCTTTCCTCCGAGGTGCTGTTCAACCGTCCTGACATCTTGCGCGCGGAACATCAGCTCAAGGCCGCCAATGCCTACATCGGCGTGGCCCGGGCGGCGTTTTTCCCACGGATCTCGCTGACTGCCACCGTTGGACTTGCAAGCGCGGAACTTTCCGATCTCTTCAAGCATGGTCACGGCACATGGAATTTCGGGCCGCAGGCGGGCCTGCCCGTTTTGGATCCGCGTACCTGGTACGCCCTGAAGGCCAGCGAGGCGCAGCAGAAAATCGCGCTGACCCAGTACGAGAAGACCATACAGGAAGCGTTCAGGGAAGTGGCGGACGCGCTGGCGCTTCGCGGCACGGTGGACGCACAGCTGGAGGCGCAGGAATCGCTGGTGAAGGCCTCCGACCGCACCTACACGCTTTCGGAGCTTCGCTACACCATGGGAGTGGACAGCTATCTGGGAGTGCTGGATGCCCAACGCTCCCTCTATGCGGCCCAGCAGAGCCTGGTCTCGGTGCGTTTGGCCAAGCTGCTCGGCCAGGTTCAGCTCTATTCGGCGCTGGGCGGCGGCTGCGATCTCTGAAGCGTTTGCCTGAAGGAAGGAAAATGATTGTTTTTTGCAGGGAAAGGAAAGACTGAAAATCATGGCAATGGGGAAGAAAACCATAGTGGCGCTGCTGGCGCTGGCCGCTGCCGGAGTTGCCGGCTGGAAGTTCTACCAGCAAAAGCACAGCGATACCGGCAATATCGCTTCGGGCAACGGCCGGATTGAGGCCACGGAAATCGACGTGGCCGCCAAGCGGGCGGGACGTATCAAAAGCCTCCTGGTGGATGAGGGCGACTTTATCCGGGCCGGGCAGGTGGTGGGCTACATGGATACGGACGAGCAGGAGGCGCATCTGCGTGAACTGGAAGCGCAGCTTGAACAGGCACGCAACAATGTGATTATTGCCCGCAGCCGCCTGGCCCAGCGCGAGAGTGAAAAAGCGGCCAATGTCGCCGTGGTCTGTCAGCGGCAGGCCGAGCTGGGGACCTATCGCAAGCGTTCGCAGCGTACCACGGTCCTTGCCAGGAAGGGAGCGGCTCCCCAGCAGGAAGCGGATGATGACGCGGCCCGGGTTTTAAGCTACGAGGCGGCGGTGCGTGCCGCCGAGGCGCAGGTCAAGGCCTCCGAGGCGTCCATTGCTACCGCCCGTTCCGAGGTTGTCGGAGCCGAATCGAATGTCACCGCGGCCCAGGCGGCGGTGGAACGGGTGAAGGCCGATCTGAAGGATGCGGAACTCACATCTCCCCGGGATGGCCGGGTGCAGTATCTGGTGGCGCATGAGGGCGAGGTGGTCAGCGCCGGAGGCCGGGTACTCAACATGGTCGATCTGAGCGATGTCTACATGACGTTCTTCCTGCCGACGCTGGCTGCCGGACGGCTGGCCATCGGAGGAGAGGCGCGCATTGTGCTGGATGCGGCCAAACAGTACGTGATTCCGGCCAACATCTCCTATGTGGCCGATGTCGCCCAGTTCACGCCCAAAACCGTGGAAACCGCGGAGGAACGTGAAAAACTCATGTTTCGCATCAAGGCAAAAATCCCCGCGGATCTGCTGAAGGCCAATCTGGTGCGGGTCAAAACCGGCCTGCCGGGAGTGACCTATACCCGGCTGGACAGCAGTCTTCCCTGGCCGCCGGAACTTGAGGTGAATGTAAAAACGCCTCGTCAGTAATGCATTCAGGTTTTTTTATTCAGGAAAAGGCGGTTGCGCTTGTTCGCGCGGCCGCTTTTTGCCCTTTTTTCTCAAGCTTTTTCTTTCGAGACGGAAGTTTATGCCGATCCCGCATAAAAATGCAGGAATTTCAAAAACTTCTGATGTGGGGAAGTTGAAAATGTCAACCTGACAGAAGCTCTCATACTTGCCCATTTTTAGGGGAGCACCTCAGGCGAAAGAAGCGGCTGGGAGACGACCGATGCAGATGGCGAAACCGTCGAAGATGCGGACGATCTTTCCGCGCTTGCCGCGCGCCTTTCGGCGGATGCGGAGACAAACGTCGCCATGGAGAAGACGGTCATCATCTTGCCGTAGGCCGAAAGCGGCGCCTAAATCCTTGAAAGAAGCCATGTTTGGTGGTTTTTATGCAAACCGGCAAGTTGACTTTCATTTTTGCATAACAGATGGCATACTGTCCGCCATAGGGGGAAAGCGGCATGATACAACGCGACATAACCGAAAAGGCACGCTATCTGTGGGAGCACTATCCCGTGCTGACCATCACCGGCCCCCGGCAGTCCGGCAAGACGACCTTGGCGAAGCACATTTTCCCCGAAGCCGGATATGTCAATCTGGAGGACCCGGAGGCTCATGCGCTGGCTCTTGACGACATGAAGGGCTTTCTGGCCATGCATCCCGCCCCCGTGATCTTCGACGAGGTGCAGTATGCGCCGGAGCTGCTCAGATACATTCAGGCGGAAGTCGACGCCACGCATCGGAACTCCCAATACGTGCTCACGGGAAGCCACCAGCCCGCGCTTCAGTCCGCCATCACGCAGTCGCTTGCGGGCAGGACGGGCCTTTTGGAACTGTTGCCGTTCTCGATCCGCGAACTGAAGGCGGCGGGCATTTCCAAAAGCCGCGACGAGTGGTTGTATGACGGTTTTCTGCCGCGTCTCTACGATAGCGGCATCGCCGCCCGGGATCTCTACCGCGACTATTTCCTGACCTACGTGGAACGGGACATCCGCCAGCTTGCCAATCTGCGCAACCTTGCGACCTTCGAAACTTTTATCAGGCTGCTTGCGGGCCGGGTCGGTCAGATGCTGAATATTTCCTCGCTCTCGGACGACGCCGGCATTGCTGTGCAAACCGTCCGCGAATGGCTTTCGCTGTTGGAGGCTTCCTACATCATATATCCGCTGAGGCCCTATTTCCGGAACTTCGGCAAACGCTTCGTGAAGTCGCCGAAGATCTATTTTACCGAGACGGGACTCGCCGCCTATCTCATCGGCATACGCTCCGCCGCCCAGGTTGCCACGCGTCCGCTTATGGGCAATCTCTTCGAGAACATGGTTGTGA